>Ga0307508_10005381_pt1 | contig 12184 bp, 11 predicted proteins | sample 9_EM_MG_FD_203089 | JGI IMG/M metagenome (GOLD analysis project Ga0307508, IMG submission 203089) | Populus trichocarpa ectomycorrhiza microbial communities from riparian zone in the Pacific Northwest, United States - 9_EM | ecosystem: Host-associated > Plants > Roots > Unclassified | place... | reverse complement strand
GTGGCGGGGGGGGGGGGGGGGGGCCCTGTACGGGATGGTAGATGAGCCCGCAATAGATGCCGTTCTGGGTGCCGTCCTCCTGGTAGATGACGCGGTAGGCGCCGGGACTGCCGCCGCCGTAGATGTTGCCGTTCGCCAGGATCGGGAACTCGACCAGGTCGCCGCCGCTGCCCGGACAGTTCGGGAACGAGAAGCCTTCGCGGTTGTTGAACGTGTGCGGGTATCCTCCTGTGGCACAGCTTTCGCATTAGCTTTCGTGCGAGGGTGGCGAGGGGGATGAGGGATGCGTACCCGGCTGCGGTCCCCACGGCCCGCGCGTGTTGGCCACGCCGCGCTGCGCCGCGTCCTCGATCTGGAAGTCGTTGAAGGATTGGCCGCCTAAGGAGTGGGATAGTCAGCGCACGCATCGGATACGCCGTGGCCGGACTGGCTGCAGGGAAGGCTTACCGCAGTCGACGTTGTCAGAGGGCAGCTTGGAGATCGCGCGCTTGTCCAGCTGATGGAGCGACGGCGCGGCGAGGGCGCCGACGGCGAGCGAGACGAACACGGCGAAGGAGGACGCGAGTCTCATCGTGAAGGAGGCTTGTGTTTGGGGGTGTGGAAGGTGAAGTGTGGAATTGAGAGCTGAATGTGAGGAAGTGTGCAAGTGGAAGTGAAATTTGAGCGCGGTGATCGGGGAGGCGGATGCTGGATGAGTCTGAGCTGGAGAATAGGAGGGCGGATCGGACCTATTTGTACCGGTCTCGCTGAGCTCGTCGCTGCACCGTCGAAATCCGCACATTATGCTGATTCGTAGAGGCTCCGCCGGTGGAAGGTGGGCTAGCCGTGATCCACAAGATCAGGCAGACGCCAGTCCTGTAAGGCGCCCTCTGCCCCTCTCGTCCTCCGGTGAGGAGAACAGTGGGCCCCTTCACTGGCACGATCTTCACAACAAAACACCGCCGCCACGCTATTGCAGTACAGACCAGCTCGCGGGTGCTTGCTCCAGGGAAGCATCCGCGCTCCAGCGTGGCGCCATCTCTTGGCACCCCGATCTCGCCTTTCACTAGGCGGAGGTGCTCCCGTCTTTCTCCCAGGCTATCGTTAAGCCGCAGGAATCGCCTGTTGCCCAATTCACGCCGTACCGACAGCCTGTTGTGTAGCTGTACGTGTTTGGGGCTCTCTTCGTGATGGTGATACTAGTTACGATTGTAGGATCACTGGTTTCGCCCTCCATGCGACATCACTCACCTCTGCCAGGGAGTACATAGGGGCTTGGTTCTCGTGCAGGCATATGAGCAACTGAGTACGTAGCAAGGAGGCTGTTTCCGTGCCCCATCGTTGACTGCTGTACTTCAGGCTGCCCATGTGCGAGTTCTCCAGAGGACATGATCGCAGCGTGAGAAGTCCGCCCGGTGACATGTACATAATTAGACATCCGTATTTACTTAGCCAATAGGTACTGTGCTCGACCGTCATCAATACCAAGATCCGTCTCGTCTCCGGCCCCGTTCGGATCAGTAAGGCTCAGCGTGGCCGTGGCTTGGCTTCAGATCTACTAGTCGCCAAGGAAAACGCATGTCGACACTGAAACACGGTAGACAAACGATCTGCGGCTGGCGAGATGCGGCCAATTATTAGATACTATATCTACCAGCATGCGGTACTTACGTAAGTCTCTTACTAGCCACGCGGAAAGAAACGGATAGTCAAATGTATGTATGACGGAAATGTGACATGACAGGTGTGAAGAGAGCTCGGGCGCTACTATCCGTCACGTGCAAATACACATCCGCGGCATCAGTCAAATGCACCGCCACTGTGGATCTCTTTAGCGGTCATATGATTTTAGCGGTTGTGTATCGTGACTGCATCCATTGGAGACCATACACAGCCACCTCGCTGCACAAGGCGCGCAAGGCGTGCCGCGCCGTCCAATATCGCTACCAGTCGGCTGTCGAGACACGATCGGCGGCTGACTGCATCGACTACTGCGGGTCCGCACCGCCTTTTTTCTTTTTTACATTTTTTTTCGTATTCAATTATTACTCGCATACGACCGTTTTCGGTCATAGCGAGCCTCTCGGGATTCACGAGGAGGAAAAGAGAGGATTAGCATCCACTCCAGGGCTCAAAAAGTCGTAGTGGGAGCGAGGTAACTACCTCAAGGTGTCGATAGGTGAGACGTCTACCTATGTCATCAGCATCACACACTTCTCCAAGTTTCGGCCTGATACGATGTGGCATTTCTACTCCAGACCCTGACAGTTTTCATGACATCCCTTGGTCACGCGGAATTCAACTGACTTCCCGGTCGGGGGTTGGGCCTCACCGGGCGAGTGAATTTCCTTCAGGTTCTCAGGTACCTTAAGGCGTCGCTACTCCTTAGCTATGCGCATGGGCATCACAAAGTTCGTTCCCGAGCTTGTGGCACAAAATCTGCCGGTCGAACCGTACGTCGACGATTATAGGAGCACGAACCACGAATCCGTGATCTCGCTCCCACATTCGGATCGGGGATCCCAATCTATCTACATACCAACTCGCTTGCTCTTCCCAAGGCGGCTGGCGCTGACGATCAGCCGCTGCTCGCCGACGAGCTACGGTTGGCAGCCAATCGGAATGAACACTTCCGCTCCGCTCGTGCCGTATGAGGGGTATCTAGCGCGGCACTCACGCGCCGGTCGCGCCATCCGCGCAGTCCAGGAGTGGAAACATACCGCGGTCGGCCAACAAGTAAGGCCCCCCGCACCTCCGTTCGTCACCTCACGCGATCGGGGCAGAGCCGCAGTTCCTCCTCGTCGCCGAACTTCCCAACTCAATGAGGGTGCCCACCGAACACAGCACTCGCCAAGTGAGGAGTGCCAGTTAAGGCGGCCGACTGTCTATCCAGTAAAGGACGCGGTTTCTTGATGGTGAACCAGGGAATCTAGTAGCCGGGCGCTGGAGCCTTAGCCTTGCGACGAGCGCCTCATCATGCCTTACTCCCGGAGGAGTCGCCGACTGTTATGACGTCCGAAGCTCAACAAGGCGTGGCCAAGCCGTGTTACAACCCGTAGTCTGTGTACCACCGACTGATCCTGCTACCGACAACAACCCCGCACTCCGAACATCGGTTCAAAGGGCCCACCAACACCGCCGAATCGCTGGAACCACCTCTGCATAGGGAAATTTTGTATAGGAGAAAGTCGCGCCAATGCCGCCCTCTTGGCTGCACTTGCCTCAGCCAGTGCAACTCTGCCTATGCCCACGAGATCGCTTCTGAATGTAGCCGATGCTTCCTCCTTAATCTGGTCCTGACTCTCCCATCCCCTCAGCCAGCCATCGGGCCTTTCCAAGCGTACTTCGTCCCGCGCTTCTTTTTCTCTCTCTCGAGCGGTGCCTCCTTCATGCCATCCAGAAACTGCACCAATTTATCCTTCACATTGACCCGTATCACACTCATGTGCTTAGGTGCTGGGTTATAGGAGAAGATGTTGCCATGCGTCTAAAAGGGCGTAGACGGTCGAAATCTCTTCTGCTGCCTTGCCATGCCACTTCCAAATGTCTTCCTGATGTCGTTCACCAGTTTGCTACCACCAATTGTTCCGGAACTCACACCTTCCATTCCCACCTCCATCACCGCTGCTTGGAGTTGCTCCCCTCCATGACCCTCTGAACCGCACCCCCGCTTCCCCCTTCTTCTTCTCCTTGCTACCTCAGGAATTAGCTCCCCGTGAGAGCGCACTCTGTCTGTCCCGCCTATCTTGTTCCGGGCTATCCTCGTGGTGCGAGTCAAGTTTTCGATGCGTTGTGGACTTCCGTTTGAGATGAGGGTCGATGCGGTTGTTGGGTATACTTGCATCTCTTTGACGGGTGGTGAGGCGTGGCTTGCCCGATGGCTTGCTGGGCGGCTTGCCCGTATCACACGGCAAATGGTTCGACGTTTGCCCGGTAGATTGCGAGTGCGGGTAGCGCAACGGCTTGCTCGTATAGCTCGGCGGGTCGACCGACGATTGCTCGGCGGTTTGCCCGACGGTTTGCTCATACCGTTCAGCGAACCGATCGACGGTTGCCCAGCGGCTTGCCTCGTTATGGCGTTGACACTCGTCTGGGTGCCGCCACCGTCACAGCTGCGTCTGGACGCCGGCGCCCTGGCTGCTACCTCTCGACGCCGGGGAAGCGGCGTCCAAGTTAACAAGGTTTCGCTCAACACGTCTCGGACATCTAGTAGATCCAGATGTATGGGACGTCAATTAATATTCCCGGTGCGTGCCTTGAAGTGCGGAGTTAATGCAGGCTGCATCGTCGTGTCGCCAGTAAGCAAGGGAGTCGTTGCGAATTCTACGGAAGTTGTACGGAAGCTTACTAAGCGGTTGCAGGCGCATTTTTTACGGGATTACATGTTTTTTTCTTGTTTAATCATACTCGCATTCAGCCTATCTAGACTATGGCGACGTACATTTCACCCGTTTTTCCCGTCCGCAGTCCGCGGTGGCGGCAGTTCGCAAGCTCCCCTTTTGCCCTCCGCCCAGGCCGGCCCCAAGACGATGAGAAGTTCACAAAGGAAAACACACAGGAAATAACAAAGGAAAGCGTGACCCATCCCCTACTCCTCGTCCGCCGATTCCATGAAGGAGTGCGTGGGCAATGTCAGAATAAGGTGGCGTCCGGAGATGAGGAGGCGTCCAGAGATGAGGAGGCGTCCAGAGATGAGGAGGCGTCCGGACATGACTGAGTCCCCGAGCACCGGCTCGGGGGGCAGTCTTCCGTCATTTGTCCTGACGGCCTTCCTGTATATATAGAGATCTTGTGCCCGCATAATACTGTAATACAATCTTCACGTTTATCGATCCATATATTCCAACAGGCAAGAACAGCAGCAGTTCCTCCCCGGAGGAGCGGAATGTGGTAAGCAGTGACAAATCAGTGGACTAGCATATGTCCAACAAACGTTGAGAAAACCCAAGGGTATAGTTAGTAAATAAAACGCGTCAGGGTCTGTGAGTTCCCCAGGACTGACAGGGTGCCCTTTCTAGGGTCACGATGAAGACGATAGATACTTAAAATAAGAAGAGGATGATGATGATGATGATGATTCATTGATCATATGCGACCTTATTAGATCATGACGATATTATATACAGTCCTTTCCTGTTCACCGTCCGCTGAGACCTCGAAAAGTCCGCCAGCGGCCCGCGGCAATTCCCCCTGCCCCCGCCTGGCCTGTCCCGAGAGAAAGAAAGAAAGAAAGAAAGACATACAGTTTAGGAAAATCAATACTGAGATGAAACAAAGGAGGGAAAGACCGTGACGACTGAAAGAGCCCCAGTTCACGCCCACCTGCCCTCCTCCCACCCTCACTCTGCTCCCCCCGCTCCTTTCTCCTCTGCTTCTTCGGCCTCGCCCAGCTTCGGTGGTACTAAGTACGCGGAGAAGAGGGTAGTTCTGCCAGTGTGATTCCCGGCGGCGGCCCATACGAGTGCGTCGAAATGACATCAACACTGTCGACGATGAATCCGAATCGATGTTGAAGCACCTTTTGAACGTTCCACAGGGGCATTCCCGGAAATGAGAAGGCCGGTGAGTGGGCGAAGCTTGCGGCAGAGGAGCCGGAAGCGTGCGGCGTGGAATGGCTGGAGGGGTGAGCCAGACCAGTGCCGCTCCCAAGGCCACTCGCACACCTCAAGCGAGAGATCTCGGAGAAGAAATGGAAGGAGGCCCGGCAATGGGCTGGTGACCGAATCACCAGCAAGAAATATAAGATGCCGCGCGAGAAGCGGCTCGACAAGGCGGTGGCTGGCAGCTCCAAGAGGCACGCTTCGAGGTTCTATCAGCTGATGACAGGCCACTGCCTCACAGGGCAATACCTGAACTGGACGAAGAGCCGTTCCACCCCTCAGTGCTGGTGGTGCGCGTGCAGGATACAAACACGCAGCCACCTCTTCAGGGAGTGCGGTGAATGGAGTGAACAGCAGAGTACTCTCTGGGTGGAGGTTAGAAAGGAAACCGGGAGGTGGGAGAGCCGCTGGAAGTCCGGGACCTACTGGCCGACGAGAGATGCAGCAAGGCGGTACTGGACTTCCTCCCACCACGGATGTAGGAAGGCGGATTCCGGTCCCGGCTGAGGAGGGTGCGCGGAGTGAGGCATCGGAGTGGGAGCGGAGGGAGCGGAGGGAGCGAGAAGAGGAGAGGGAAGCAGCGCCTGAGGATCTGGGCGTCGAGGAACCCTTGTATCTCCCCACACCCGCCTTCATGGCATCCGCAGAAAGGAGTAGGAAGAGGGGACCGCTTTTTTTTGTTCTTTCATTTGTTATTTCTTTGGTGCGATCTCTATCTTCAGGGAAAGGTCAGGGAGGAGGGGAAAGGAAAGCTTGCAACGTGCCGCCATCGCGCGGACAGCGGCGGGGAAACGGTCAAAAGTGCGCCGCCATAGTCTAGATAGGCTGCATGCGAGTATGACAAAACAAAACAAAACCTTTTGAACGTTTGCATAGAGAAGCACTGACGTCGATACCATGTGATGTCTTACAGGACTCTTCAATTGACCTTACTTTTACCAACACTCTGCATGGGAAGGAAAGGCCGAAGGATACAAGAGAGTTGTCTCGCCGAGAAGAACAGACAGGTTCCCGAACCCTCCAGGCCAGTTGGAAACGAAGATATCCATGTCTTATGAAGAGATTTCATTTCTGCATGCGCTCCTTACAGGCGATCGACGAACGGGGGTCCGCTAGAATTTCACATTGTAAACCCGTAGACTCAGCAGGGCCGGGCTGCGTGAAGTACTTAAGTAGATTGCCATTAAAGAAAAAAGTTACTCGCCTTCAGCATTTCAACTTACGCGATCAGCGGCCGAAAAGCGTTGAAATAATACCGATTAGCGATGAAGATGGAAATGAGCGATAGGAGTTTGATCCGTCTGAATGTCGTGTGAGATGATACAACAGGTGTATGGGTACTGGTCGTTTGAATGGCTCACAACTTCGTTGTAATATTCGATGAGTATGGAACAGGAGAAAAAGGAAAGAAGCCGCAGAACAAAGATCCTCCTCTCACACTTCCCCGCTTGCGCCTTACCCAATCGTGTCCTCAACAATCTCTAAGGTACATGCGCCAATCCAAACAACGGTCTCGGCCAACAACACCCCAATACGTAGAACGCCGCGAGAAGTATTTCCAACAAAACGGGAATTAGCAGTGTGGCGGAAAGAAAACCGCCGGGCCGGCATCGCGAGACATAAATAAAAGATAAATGGAAAAGCAATTGTCCCACCAACTTCGCAGGAAAATCACAACTCGGAACAGAAAAAATACATTGGAGGCTGAAACCCGAACAAAAGAAAAAAAAATATGAACACACTGCAAACCCACACGACAGGCAACCTCGATCCCTTTCCCGCCATTCTGTTCCCTTTGTTGCGTCCAAGGACACTTGCAAATAACGACATTTCCATCCAGCTCAACGAGTAGTTCGCTTGGGCTTCACTATTCGTTTCCAAATTTTCCTCATACCAGGTGACCTCGGGTTTTCTGGGTGCTCAATAGCAGGCGAACGCTATCCGCTCGGCTGGTGGCGTCGCGAGTTTTAGGATGGTCACTTCCATAAACTTTCTTGTAGCCGTCAAGAGCGCGCTGGTAAAATTCCAAGGCACTTTGATAATCCCCCTGCTTGCGGTAAATTCTAGCCATGTGGTAGGCAGTGTCAAGTGTGCGGGGGTTGTCTATTCCGAGTACGTTCTCTCTGCCCTTAAGTGTGCGTTGGAACCACTCCAAGGCCTCGCTATACTCCCCTCGCATGAAATATGTGCCGGCCACGTTGTTGACGACGTCGAAAGTTTTGGGGTGGTTTCCCCCGAGAGTCTTCTCCAAGCCATCAAGTGCGCGATTGAACCACGCCAAGGCCTGGCCATACTCTTCTTGCCTGACATATACGTTGGCTATGTTGTTGACGATGTCGAAAGTTTTGGGGTTGTCTCCGAGAGTCTTCTCGAAGCTATCAAGTGCGCGTTGTAAATACTCCAAGGCCTTGCCATACTCCCCTCGCTTGAAATATGCGTCGGCCATATTGTTGACGGTGTGAAGAGTGTCGGGGTGTTCTTTCCCAAGGGCCTTCTCTCTGCCGTCAAGTGCGCGTTGGTGGCAGGCCAACGCCTTGTCATACTCCCCTTGACTGCCGTATACGCGGCCTATGTTGCTGACGGTGGTGAGAGTGCCGTGGTGATCTCTTCCGAGGGCCTCCTCTCTGCTGTCAAGTGCGCGCTGGTACCACTCCAATGCCTTGCCATACTCCCCTTGGCTGTCGTATATGTAGGCCATGTTGCTGACAGTGGTGAGAGTGTCGGGGTGATCTTTTCCGAGGGTGTTCTCTCTGCCGTGGAGTGCGCGCTGATACCACTCTAAGGCCTTGCCATACTCCTCCTGCCTGCCATATACATTGGCCATGTTGCTGGCGGTGGCGAGAGTGTTGGGGTGATCTTCTCCGAGGGCCTTCTCTCTGCCGTCAAGTGCGCGCTGGTACCACACCAAGGCATCGCCATACTTCCCTTGGCTGCAATATGTGTGGGCTATGTTGTAGACAGTGTTGAGGGTGTCGGGGTGATCTTTTCCGAAGGCCTTCTCATAGCCAGCAAGTGCACGTTGGAACCATTCCAAGGCCACGCCATGCTTCCTTTGGTTGCTATATGTGCAGGCCATGTTGTTGACGGTGCTGAGAGTGTACGGGTGATCTTCTCCGAAGGTTTCCTTTCTGCCGTCAAGTGCACGCTGGTACCACTGCAAGGCCTTGTCATACTCCTCTTGGCTGTCATATATGCAGGCCATATTGTTGATGGTGATGAGAATGTTGGGGTGGTCACTTCCGATGGTCTCAAAATGGCCAAGCGCGCGCTGGTACCACTTCAAAGCCTTGCAATACTTCTTTTGCCCGGCATACGAGTTGCCTATGTTGCTCATGGTATTGGGAATACTGAGGGGATCGTTCCCGGGAGCCTTCTCATAGCCTTTAAGTGCGGCTTGGAACAACTGGAGGGCCTGGCCATACTCCCCTTGGCTGCGATATATGGTGGCCATGTTGCTGACGGCAGTGAGAGTCTCGGGGTGATCTTTTCCATAGTCCTTCTTATAGCAGTCGAGTGCGCGCCGGTACCAGACCAAGGCGCCACCATAATCCCCGCTTATTCCCAAGGATATTCCGTAAAGATGCATTAACCGCAAGCCGTACGGACGAAACTGGTGGCTATCCGGGGTATGCCCAAAAGCGACTGCAGTATGTACCCTCAACTGCAGATACCGTTTCACATTTTCCATATCCTCCGGGAACGCATTGCCCAACAAGCCAAAAACTGTCTCCAGTAGCCCATCCCTCCGTACAGGGACTTCTGAATCTATCTGCCTTCGGACGCACAGCCCGACGAGGCGGTGCATGCGAAAATTTGGTTTGAGCGGATTGATAAAGGAAAAGCTGAGAAGCGGCCCAAAGGCCCCGGTGAATTTGACCTCACTCTTGAATGGTAATCCTCTGAGCAATTCCTTCGATATATCGTCTGGGCTGAGGTAGCTCATGCACTCCAGTAGTCGTACCGAGTCGGAGTGCTCCTGCTTGAGGCTGGTGAGGGTTATCGTCCAAGTTGTCATTACCGTGCGCGAACCGGGCCTTTCGCAGTCTCGTCTAAACGGTGGCAAAGATTCCTCCAAGAGCTCCTGTTGGTGCTGCTCACATTTTTTGAACATCTGCATGTATTCCGACACCTCTATCGACGTTTCTCGTATATATGCCGCCGCTTGTTCAATCGCCAGGGGTAGGTTCTCCAGATGTTTCAGAAGGTCGAGAGTTTCTTGATTTGGGGGGGGGGCAGTTCCGCCGCCAATAGTCAATAACTTTGTAAGCATGGCGATTGCTTCTTCGTTGCTCATCGCTTCGACGCTGACGCAAGCGGGCGGAGCCACGTACGCAAGATATTTGCCGATTCTGGCGTCCCGGGTTGTGAACAAGATTGCACCACGCTTTACCGGAAGATATCTCTCCATATATGAGTCCACCTCATCGAAATTGTCAATTACCATTATCCATTCACCGCTGTACGAACAGTCCAGCCATCCCTTGACACGGAACGCCCAATTTTCGTCACGCACATTACCGCCAAGAATCCGAGCTTGATACCCTAGCTTAAGATAGCTGTTGTTGAAGGCGTCGTGTGTGTCGCCATCCAACCAGAAGATGTGTTCAGTTGGGTGTAATGTCTTTCTCCGGTAACAGAATTCGGTTGCGATCGTCGTTTTCCTGGGCCAAATTAGAAACTGCATTAACCATTTCACAAATGCTTAACAAACCCAACTCCTCCGAGTCCGTATATTGCTGCACGTGGTTGCTTTGGGTTGGCGCCGACACGCCGTAGGAGTGATTCCAGTCGAACCAGTATCTCCTCTCTTCCGGTAAAAGCCTGGTTTGGCGAAGGCTCCATGGATATGGGCTCCGCGTCCAAGTCGAAAACTAGAAGAGCTGGTTAGTACCGCTGTACAAAGCTTCGGCATAGTGATCTCAGGAAAAATGCACACGATTATTGAACCTACCGGGATTTTTCGACCTATCGGGATCTTCGCGATAAACTATTGTCTGATTTCCTAAATGAAGACGGTTTTGTCAGCAAAAAGCGTTGCCATGGCGGCACGAAACAGGTAGGCGAACCAATCACCAAGTTCCCTGCGAAGTGCGAGTTGTCGAGTTGGACATGGTTCGAGTCCGTATAGGTGCGGGCTTCCGTGCGGATGGGATTACTATCGCTAGTTACTGGATCGTAAAGATTCTGTGAGGCGATTAACTCGCTGTTCGAATTGAGGTCTGCGCAGGGGCGAGGCTCGCCGCCGGCACTCTCGGTAATCGTAGTTGTTCCGTTGCGGATATCTTTTATGTTGACTGAGCAACTGGAGCTTCCGACAACGGAGAAACTGCGCGAGGCGTTTGACGGGCTGCCGATACAAGTCTCTCGTTCGTTTACCGGCTGTGAAAGCGCAGTTAGCCGTCGTCCGGAGCTCAATTGACGAAACGGTAATGCAGACCATGTTACCATTCCCTTGAGGGATGACTTGCTCGTTGGCTAACGAGTTTGGTTGCCAATTCTCTAGTTGATCCGACTGCCTGTCGTGTGGTTGGCTTGGCTTATTTGGCCTGTCGCATCTGTGAAGATCGTCCAGTGCCGCTTGCTCGTTGCGGTGTGTATTCGGTTGTGGGACCCTTGGCCGATAATCCGGCCGTTCGTCGTGTGGCTGGTTCGCCCACAAAGAAACCATCTTGAGCCGAGCCAAAGTTCAATTGATCGTCGAATTCCAACGCGCAGCTGTCGTATGTGTTGTTGTGAGTGCAAAAACATCTGGTGGGGCTGGGGGGTTGTTGGTACATATGTAAGTACCCTTGTGAAAAAGGGTTCTTTTTTTTTGCTTCAAACATGCATATCCACAGCCTATCTAGACTATGGCGGCACATACGGAGGCCTAGACCCCCTGAAACCCGAAACCTCGCGAATACTCGAAAACTTTGCAACCTGCGGAAGAAAGGTCGCTGGATGTCCTGATTGCCGTATGTATCCGCAGCGCAGGATTGCCCTGGCTGCAGCTGCAACGGAGCGGCAAACAAGATACTAGGTAGCGAAACCGGACAGCGACCGAAATCGGAGAGCGTGCGGAGGATCAAGTATACGGTCGGGAGTATGGACGAGCGAACGATTGGGCGGATGGGCCAGCGGGCTATTTTTTTGCTGTTTCTTCGCCGCCTATCTATCCTCTATGGCGATACACACACACCCTTTCCACTCCACTGTCCAGTCTGCAGGCGGCCCGTTGTGGTCCCACCTGCCGTCTGCGCTGGTCTGTCCAGACGAGATACCGTGCAGCCTACATAGGGGCGGCGGGGCCGGTCGAAGCAGGGCGACGAGACAGTAACAGCAGAGCTGCATAACTAGGTAAGTATCTATAAACGCCATGTCATGGAGCGCTAGACCACTTGCAGTTAGCGCACTGAGCCATTTTTGCAACGCCAGGTCGACAACCATGCATCAATCTCCCCGCAGTCGGTAGAACTCCTCATGGAAATCCTCTCGCAAGCGGGATCGGTTGCTGCGTGCATGCAGGGATGCCAATTTCTACCCTATTCGGCAACCACTCCAGCCACAGCCACACATATCAAAAAATAAATAAAAATTACTTTGATGTTGGCGTTTGTTGTGGAAAA
>Ga0307508_10005380_pt1 | contig 12185 bp, 11 predicted proteins | sample 9_EM_MG_FD_203089 | JGI IMG/M metagenome (GOLD analysis project Ga0307508, IMG submission 203089) | Populus trichocarpa ectomycorrhiza microbial communities from riparian zone in the Pacific Northwest, United States - 9_EM | ecosystem: Host-associated > Plants > Roots > Unclassified | place... | reverse complement strand
GACCGGTGCGCGCTGTACGTCTTCCGGACCGCCGGCCCAGCGGCTACGCACGATCTCCCGCAAGAGTTCGCCCACCTCGGGGTGGGTGACCAGCAGCGACTGCAGCCGGGCTTGCCACTCGGCCCGCAGCACGTCCTCGACCTGGACGGCGTGCTCGGCGCGCGCGATCAGCACCTGCTGCCGCGCCCGCACCAGATCCGACTCGACCGACTCGGCCTGGTCGGGACGCGCCCGGCGCCAAAGCCCCACCACGGCCGACTTCGCGTGCTCCCACGAATCGGTTGCGACCGCACTCAGCAGTGCGGTCGCCACGGTCAAAGTAATCGGCTCCATTTGGCCACCCGCCCAACGCTGGCGTAAACAACAAATCATCAGGAAAATCGCAATGGCGAACGCAAGAAACGATCACACCACCATCGGCAGGAAAACGCAGTGCGCTGCGCGGTGCTAATTTCACCGACTAATGATCAAATGCGGGGAACCAGCTCGTAGTCAACTGAAGGATGGGTGGAAAGAGCTGATCAGGTTAGCCCGAAAGAAGCGTCATTGGACAGGAGATCGACGACCAGTTCCGGCCTGCCGCAGAACGGCGAGTGGCTCGTCGGCCAGCTCACGATGGACCCGCATCTGGTCGCGAGCCGTTGCTGGATGGCCGGATCGATCGCGTGGTCGTCGGTGCAGATGACATAGGCGGAGGGAACCGTGCGCCACGCCGCGCGTTCCGGGATGCCTCGGCCGTGACCGCGAGCCTGGGGCCGCAGCAGGGCGACGGCCTCGGCTGCCTTGTCCGGCGGGCAGTCGCCGTAGAGGACGGGCACCGCGCGTGCCGGGTCGAGCTCGGTTTGCCCGTCCGGGCGCCGGCGGACGATGGCGTCGATGAGGTGCGGTCCGCCGAGGGCGGCGGCGCTCTCGTCCTCGGCGGGGACGAAGGCGGCCAGGTAGACCAGGTGGCTTATGCCGGTCAGGCCGGTGATCACCGAACCGCCGTAGGAATGGCCCAGGACGATCGGCGGCCGGCCCATCGCGTCGACGACCTGTTGCACGGCGGCCGTGTCGGCGGCCAGTGATCCGCGATGGAGCTCCGGGACGGCTACCTCCACCCCGGCCTGTCGTAGCCGCCGCGTGACCTCGTCGAAATGGCGCGGCTGGTGCCACAGGCCATGGACCAGGATCACCGGCCTCCGGTGATCGGCGGGTGTGCTGGGCGTCGGCATGCTTCAGATGTACCAGGCTGGGCCGCGTCGTGGTCGTACAGCCAGTCGAGGGCGTTGAGCGACCAGGCCGCCGAGCCGGCGGCCATCTGGCTGTCGCGTTCCCGTTGGGCCGGCCCGTCCGGCAGGTGGAAGCGGGTCTTGTTGCCCGCCGACATCGTTTGCAGGCGGGCGGTGCGGGGCAGACGTGCTTGCTCGTACCGGCGCAGAGCGGCCGGCACCTCGGCGGAGCGGACCCGCCGCAGGCACGCGGCGAGGGTGGCGCCGTCCTCCACGGACTGCGCGGCGCCCTGCGCCATGAACGGCAGCATCGCGTGGCCGGCGTCGCCGAGCAGGGTCGCCCGCCCGGCCGACCAGCGGGGCAGCGGCGGCCGGTCGAACAGCGCCCAGACGAACGTCTCGTCCGCCGCGCCGATGATCTGGAAGACCTGGGGGTGCCAGCCGGCGTACGCGGCCAGCACGTCGGCGATCTCGGCGCGATCGGTCCACGACTCGCGGGTCCACTCGTCGTGCTCGACCACCGCGACGAAGTTGACCAGCCGCCGGGCGCGGATGAAGTAGTGCACGAAGTGCCGGCCCGGTCCGAGCCAGAGTTGCGCGGTCACCTCCAGATCCAGGTGCCGCAGCCGTTCGGCCGGCACCACCGCCCGGTAGGCGACGCACCCGGTGAACCGCGGATCCTCGGCGCCGAACAGTTCTTGCCGTACCGCGGAGTGGATCCCGTCCGCGCCCACCAGCACGTCGAACTCGGCTCGGTGCCCGTTGGCGAATCGGGCCCGCACGCTCGCCTGCTGGTCGGTCAGGCCGGTCAGCCGGTGCCCGAGGTGGATCCGCTCGGCGGGCATCGCCGCGGTGAGCGCCGCCAGCAGGTCGGCGCGGTGCATTTGATAGTGCGGGAAGCCGAAGGTCGCTTCGAGCTCCTCGGCCAGCGGCGCGCGCAGCAGCGTGCGCCCGTCGTCCCAGCGGCGCTGGTGCCAGGCCAGCGGCTTCACCCCGGTCGCGGCGAGCGACTCGGCCAGGCCGAGCTGGTGCAGGACCCGCGACGCGTTCGGGCTGATCTGCACGCCGGCGCCCACCTCGGCCAACCGCGACGCCTGCTCGTACACGTGCACGTCCAACCCGGCCCGCAGCAGGCACAGCGCGGCGGTCAGGCCGCCGATGCCGGCACCGACCACCCCGACCGACAACCCGCTCGCCACCATCCCCCGATGCTCCATCGACGGGCGCGACTTCGCTGCCGGGTTGCGGACACCCGGGCAGGCCGGCGCGAGCGGTCAGGTGGTGGGTGCCACGATGCCGTACTCGTGAATCTTGCGGTAGATCGTCGCGCGGGACATGCCCAGCGAGCCCGCGGCCTTGATTTTGTTGCCGTCCCAGTCGTGCAGGCTGCGGACGATCGCGTCGCGCTCCATCGCCTCCAGCGGGCTGAGCATCCGGCGGCTGACCGTGCGGCACTCGGGCGGCAGGTCGGCGGGCTGGATCGCGCCGCTGCGCCGGTGTTGCACGATCTGCCGCAGCACCTGCCACAACTGCTCGGTGTTGCCCGGCCAGCTCGAGCGCGCCAGCAACTGCATCGCCTCGCTCGAGCAGACCAACCGGCCGTCGGTGACCAGCCGCGACAGGAAGACCGGCACCAGCGACTGTACGTCCTCGACGTGGTGCCGCAGCGGCGGCAGCTCGACGGTGCTCGGGAAGAACCGCAGCAGCCCGGCCAGCTCATCGCCGTCGTGGCGCTGGCTCAGAGTCACCGCGACCCAGGGCGCCGGGGTGGTCGATCGGGCCTGCGACAGCAGCCGGGACAGCGACCGCAACCGGCCGCTGCTGAGCTTGTCGACGTGCTGGATCACCAGCGAGCCGGCGCCGTCGAACAGTTCCCGTTGCACCTCGGCGAGCCACCCGTGCTCCCCGGCGGCGGCCGCGTCCAGCACCGCGAAGTGCGCGCCGGGGTTGCGGTGCTGGTGGACCGCGCGGACGACGGCCAGCTTCCCGACGCCCGCCTCGCCCTCGAGCGCGAGCCACTCGCCGGCGTCGTAGACCGACTGCACCTGGTGACAGCCGCGCAGCCAGAGCGCCCCCGAGCCGACCAGGCCCGGCAGGAACGTCCGCGGCGCGGTGGCGGTCTCGGCGCGGGCCCGTACGCCGCGCTCGGAGAGTTTGACGTGCACGACGCCGCCGGCCAACCGGGCCTCGCCGCGCACCGGCCGGCAGTACATCCGGGCCTGCACGCCGCTGGGCAGGTCGACCACGACGGACGCCGTCGGGTTGCGGCCGGCCAGCGTCTCGGCGGCCTGGGCCAGCAGCACCGACTGCTCGGCCGGGTCGAGCACCTGCCGGGCGGTGTCGTTCATCATCACCACGTCGTTGTTGAGCGCGAACACGATCCCGGCGGTGCGGCGGCAGGTGCGCAGGTACTCCTGGAGCAGCTCGAGCTCGCGGATGCCGCTGTCGGTCAGCAGGGCCTGCTGGATCTGGCCGGCCGTGGTCTTCGCGAGGATGAGCAACAGCGGGTCGGCGTCCTTGCGCCAGCAGGTGAGGTCGACCGCGCCGACCGTCTTGCCGGAGATCGGGTGATGGATCGGCACGCCGGCGCAGGCCAGATCCTCGAGATTCTCGGCGTAGTGCTCGTGGCCGAAGACCTGCATCGGCCGGCCGCCCTCGAGCGCGGTGCCGATGCCGTTGGTGCCGACGAACTCCTCGGCGTAGCTGAAGCCGGGGGAGAGGTTCACCCGGTCCAGGTGCGCGTCGAGATCGCGGCCGGCGTCCATCCGGGTCAGCACGAGCCCGGCCGGGTCGGTGAGGATGATGCTGATCGGCTGGCCGTCGAGGTGCTCGCGCAGGTGCCGCAGCACGGGCAGCGCGCTGCGGGTCAGCGGCGTGTCCAGATCCGGATCGCTCAGATAGGTCAGGTCGAGCCGGTCGGCGGCCACATTCCAGCGCCGCGAACGCCACCACGACGCCAGGATCGCGTCGCGGACCTGGTTGGGGTCGATAGCCTCGGCGGTCAGGAACTGCTCTCGGGTCTTCGCCAGCTTGTCACTGCCGGCGATCTCGCTGGGTTGCGTCGAACCGGGCGGCATGGGCGGACCCCCTTGTCCGCTGACGCGTGCGCCGGGCAGCGGAGCACGCTCTGGTTACGTCCGCGTTACACGTTACGCGTAGGGGCTGCTCGATCCGTCTCATGTTGAGACCCCAGACCGCCGCCGCGGGTGTGGACTCGGGCGATGGAGCCGGCGCGCGAGTCGTTCAATCCATGGAGTGTCGTCAACGTGGTCTTCCACCACCTGGCGGCGCAGGGCCTGCATCCGACGCTGGGCGGCGCCGATCCGGGGACGCCGGCCGCCGAATTGCTGCGGGCACTCGGCATCGAGCCGGCCCCCGAAGGCGACCGCCAGGTAGGCGAGAACGTCAAGCGCCACCTCGCCGAGATTCGCGCGGCTGTATTTGACCACGCCAACGGCGTTGGGTTCTCCGCGCCGTCCGAAGGACCAGGCATCGGAAGCAGCACTGACTCAATGTGAGACCGCAGCCAGCTCCGACCTGGGGTGTGATCCGTCGCATGACGCACGGCCAACGGTGAGGAGTGACCCATGAGTCGGCAGAGCGTGGCCAGGGCTCATCAGAAGATCCAGGAGCTGTCCTGGGAACCGATGTACCACGAGCCGGTGTCGCAATACGGGACCGACTACACCTTCCGGAAGGCGCAGAAGAAGGACCCGCTCAAGCAGGTGCTGCGCTCCTACTTCCCGATGCAGGAGGAGAAGGACCATCGGGTGTACGGCGCGTCGGACGGCGCGATCCGCGGCAACATGTTCCGCCAGGTGCAGGAGCGCTGGCTCGAGTGGCAGAAGCTGTTCCTGTCGATCATCCCGCTGCCGGAGATCTCGGCGGCCCGCGCGATGCCGCTGCTGTTCCGTACGGTGCCCAACCCGGAACTGCACAACGGCCAGGCGATCCAGATGATCGACGAGGTCCGGCACTCGACGATCCAGCAGAACCTCAAGCGCCTGTACATGAACAACTACATCGACCCCGCGGGCTTCAACAGCAGCCTCCGCAACTTCCAGAACGACTACTGCGGCACCATCGGGCGGCAGTTCGCCGAGGGCTTCATCACCGGCGACGCGATCACCGCGGCGAGCATCTATCTGACGATCGTCGCCGAGACGGCGTTCACCAACACCCTGTTCGTCGCGATGCCGGCCGAGGCCGCCGCGAACGGCGACTACCTGCTGCCCACGGTGTTCCACTCGGTGCAGTCCGACGAGTCGCGGCACATCAGCAACGGCTACGCGACGCTGCTGATGGCGCTCTCCGACGAGGGCAACCACCAACTGCTCGAGCGCGACCTGCGCTACGCCTGGTGGAACAACCACCGGGTGGTGGACGCGGCGATCGGCACCTTCATCGAGTACGGCACGAAGGACCGCCGCAAGGACCGCGAATCGTACGCCGAGATGTGGCGCCGGTGGATCTACGACGACTACTACCGCAGCTACCTCGTGCCGCTGGAGAAGTACGGCCTGGTGATCCCGCACGACCTGATCGAGGAGGCGTGGAACCAGATCTGGAACAAGGGTTACGTACACGAGGTGGCCCAGTTCTTCGCGACCGGCTGGCTGGCCAACTACTGGCGGATCGACCCGATGACCGACAAGGACTTCGAGTGGTTCGAGTTCAAGTACCCGGGCTGGTATGACCGGTACGGCAAGTGGTGGGAGCAGTACAACCGGCTCTCGACGCCGAACGGGCACCACCCGATCGTCGCGGAGGACGTCGACTACCAGTATCCGCACCGCTGCTGGGTCTGCATGGTGCCCTGCCTGGTCCGCGAGGACATGGTGATGGCCGAGGTCAACGGGCAGTGGCGCACCTACTGCCACGAGGCCTGCCGGTGGACCGACGTCGAGGCGTTCCGGCCCACCTACCAGGGCCGCGAGACGCCCAACATGGGCCAGCTGATCGGCGCCCGCGAGTGGGAGACCCTCTACCACGGCTGGAACTGGGCCGACGTGGTCTCCGACATGGGCTTCGTCCGCGACGACGGCAAGACGCTGGTGGCCCAGCCGCACCTCAACCTCGACCCGTCGAAGATGTGGACGCTCGACCACCTGCGCCGGATGGGCCCGCTGCTGAGCCCGAACGTGCTGCTGAACGAGATGTCGCCGGCGGAGCGCGAAGCGTTCCACGCCAACTACATCCGCGGTGGGCCGGCCGGCCGCCCCGCCCGCTGAGCAGGGGCGAGAAGCAACCATGGGCGAGAAGCACCGGGTGCGGTTCGAACCCGTCGGCATCGAGATCGAGGTCGACGAGGACAAGACCGTGCTGCGGGCGGCGTCCGAGCAGGGCCTGATGCTCATGCACGGATGCAAAGAGGGGCAGTGCGCCGCCTGCAAGTCGTTCGTGCTCGACGGCGACGACATCGAACTCGACCGCTACTCCACCTTCGCCCTGCCCGACTACGAGAAGGAGGAGGGCTTCACGCTGCTGTGCCGGGCGCACGTGTACGAGGACGTGACGATCGAGCTGCTCAACTTCGACGAGGAGATGATCCGCTCGGGGCTGCCGATCCAGAACGCCGTGGCGGAGGTCGTGTCGATCGAGGCGGTGACGCACGACCTCCGGCACCTCGTGCTGCGGCTGATCGAGCCGGCCGAGATCACGTTCTTCCCCGGCCAGTACGTCGACATCGCGGTGCCCGGCACCGAGGTGACCCGCTCGTTCTCGATGGCGAACACGTCCAGCAAGGAGGACGGGCGGCTGGAGTTCGTCATCAAGGTCTACCCGGACGGGATCTTCTCGTCGTTCCTCGACACCCGCCTGGCCGTCGGCGACCGGCTCGACCTGACCGGGCCGTTCGGTGTCTTCACCCTGCGGGACGCTCCCGAGAAGGACATCGTCTTCGTCGGGGGCGGCGCCGGGCTGGCGCCGATCCTCGCGCTGCTGCGCTCGATGGCCGAGCGCGGGATCGACCGGCGCGCCGTCTTCTACTACGGCGCGCGGGGCCGCCGTGACCTCTGCTTCGTCGAGGAGTTGCGGGCCCTGGAAGAGAAAATGGGAAATTTCCATTTTGTTCCGGCATTGTCCGAGTCCGCCGACGGCGAGGGCTGGGACGGCGAGATCGGCCTGATCACGGACGTGGTGCGGCGACACGAGAGCGACCTGCAGCGCGCCCACGCGTACCTCTGCGGCCCGCCGCCGATGGTCGAAGCGGCCATGCCGCTGCTCGCCGAACTCGGCGTACCCGAAAAGCACATCTACTACGACAAGTTCACGACGACAGGTGGGGAGGTCTGATGACGACCGCGACGGAACGTAGCGTTCCCAAGCCCGTCTTCACCGACGCGGAGGCCGGCGCCAAGGAGTTTCCGGACTCGTCCGCGCGCCGGTTCAACTACTACGTCCCGCAGAAGCGTAAGCAGACCCACTACGAGGACGTGACCGTCGAGGTGCAGCCCGACCCGCGGCACTACCTCGCGCAGGGCTGGCTCTACGGGTTCTCCGACGGCCGGGGCGGCTACCCGCTCGACTGGACCGTCCTGAAGGCCTGGGGCAGCGACCGCCCCGAGCCGGTCCGGGGCCCCGGGTCGGGCGGCAAGGGCTACGAGTGGCCGGCGCACGGCTGGCACGAGTTCCGCGATCCGAACGAGGAGTGGGAGCTCTCCCTCTATCGCTACAACTCCAACGTGATCCGTCAGCTCAGCCAGAACGTCGAGGCGGCCCGCCAGGCGAAGGCGTTCGAGCAGTGGAACCCGAACTGGGTGCGCTTCGTGGAACGGCACGTCGGCGCGTGGATGCACGTCGACCACGGGCTCGGGTTGTACCTGTTCGCCAACGCCAACCGGCGCGCGCCGACGAACATGCACAACAACGCGATCTCCGTGAACAGCATGCACCGGATCCGGTCCGCGCAGGATCTCGCGCTGTACGGCCTGACGCTCAGCGAGGAGATCGAGGGGTTCGACGGCACGGCCCACCTGGAGGCCTGGAACAGCGACCCGGCGTGGCAGGGGGTACGGGAGACGGCGGAGGCGCTGACCGCCATCGACGACTGGTGCGAGGCGATCTTCGCCGCGAACGTGGTGTTCGAGCCGCTCGTCGGCGAGCTGTTCCGCAGTCATCTGGTGCAGCAGGCCGCCCCGCGCAACGGCGACTTCGTCACCCCGACGATCGTGGGCGCCGAGGAGTACGACTTCTCCGAGCGGGACCTGCGCTACACGAAGGCCATGTTCGCGCTGCTGACCAACGACCGCGAGTTCGCCGACCACAACAAGGCGAGGCTGCAGGAGTGGCTGGTGGACTGGGTGCCGCGCAGCATCGAGGCGGCCCGCCGGCTGCAGCCGCTGTGGTCGCAGTCCGACGCCAAGCCGTACCGCTTCGAGGACGGCCTCGACCGCTCCAAGAACCGGTTCACCGGCATTCTGTCCGATCTGGGCCTGGAGACACCGAAGGAGTTGGCGCTGTGACCGCCTTCACGATCGCGGACAGTCCGTTCAAGTCCGACAACACGGCCTCCAACATGTGCGGCTTCACGCTGATGAACAACCAGGTCGGTGCGGTGGTGGCCGAGGTGATGGCGACCAAGCCCGACGTTCGGGTGACACCGCTGCCGTCGATGATCCGGGTCGACGCGATCCGGCGGATGGACGTCGTCTACGACGAGATCTCCGAGGCGCTCGGCGAGGAGCCCGGCTACTTCGACGCGGCCGAGTTCGAGGAGAACATGTCGACCCACTACGGCCGCATGATCCACGAGGACGACCGCACCATCATGTTCGCCAACCCCGAGGACGCGGCCGAATACATCGGCTTCGACCTCACTGGGCTTGCCGAGGCGCCTGGACCGACGGTCGGCACAAGTCAAAACCAAGAAGCCGCGAGGTAGTCACCGTGTATGAAAAGGATGGGGAGAAGTACTTCGTAGTCGACAGCCACATGCACTTCTGGAACGCGGCGCCGGACAACTGGGTGCCGGGCGCCGAGCAGTATGCCAAGGGCTGGATCGAGTGCTTCCACGCGTACCAGGGTCTCGGGCCGGCGGAGACCCACTGGCCGATCGAGAAGTTCATGAAGTACTCCGAGGACGACCTGATGAAGGACGTCTTCGAGGACGGCTACGTCGACATTGCGGTGTTCCAGCCGACGTATCTGACCGAGTGGTACAAGGAAGGCTTCAACACCACCGAACGCAACGCCGCGCTCGGCGCCAAGCACCCGGGCAAGTTCATCGCCAACACCCGGTGGGACCCGCGCGACGGCGAAGACGGGCTCAAGAAGCTCGCCGAGAACGTGGAGCGCTTCGGCTCCACCGGCGTCAAGCTCTACACGGCCGAGTGGCGTGAAGGCTCCCGCGGCTGGACGCTGAAGGACCCGTCGGCCTACAAGTATCTGGAAGCCTGCCAGGAACTGGGCATCAAGAACATCCACGTACACAAGGGGCCGACGATCTGGCCGCTCGACAAGGACGCCTTCGACGTGTCCGACGTCGACCACGCCGCGACCGACTTCCCGGCGCTCAACTTCATCGTCGAGCACGTCGGGCTGCCCCGCATCGAGGACTTCTGCTTCATGGCCACCCAGGAGCCCAACGTGTACGCGGGCCTGTCGGTCGTCATCGGCGGCCTGATGCACGCCCGGCCGAAGTTCTTCGCCAAGGTGATGGGGGAGCTGCTGTTCTGGGTCGGCGAGGACAAGATGACCTTCGGCAGCGACTACGGCATCTGGGAACCCAAGTGGCAGATCGAGGGGTTCGTCGACTGGGACTACCCGAGCGACGAATTCTCCGACTTTCCGCGGGTGACCACCGCGACCAAGAAGAAGATCCTCGGCCTGAACGCGGCCAAGCTCTACGGCATTGAAGTGCCGAAGGAGTATCAGCTGGACGCCGGCACCCCGGGCGCCCGGGATGACGCGGTGGGTGTGTCGTCCGATTCGCCAGCGGCAACAGTGGCATGACCAGCACGGTGGGGTCGCGTACCCTCCTCGACGCGCTCGGGGAGGTGCGCGACCCCGAGCTGGACGAGCCGATCACGGCGCTCGGCTTCGTCGCGTCGGCCGAGGTCTCCGACGCCGGCGTGGCCACCGTGCACCTGCGGCTGCCGACCTACTTCTGCGCGCCCAACTTCGCGTACCTGATGGTCGCCGACGCCTACGACGCGGTGTCCACAGTCGACGGTGTGCGGCACGCGGCGGTGGTGCTCGACGACCACTTCGCGGCGGACGCCATCAACGACGGGGTGGCCGCGCGGGCCGGCTTCGCCCGCTCGTTCGCGGGCGAGGCGGTCGGCGAGCTGGGCGGCCTGCGCGCCGACTTCCTGCGCAAAGCCGTGCTGGCCGGCACCGATCAGGTGTGCCGGCCGCTGGTCGATGCCGGGGCCACGCCGGCCGACCTGGCCCGGCTGACGGTGGGCGCGGTGCCGCCGTCGCCGGCCCTGGACCGCTTGCTGCGCCGCCGTTCCGAGCTCGGCCTGCCCTGCGACGCAGGCGCCCCGCTGCTGGTCGACCCCGGCACGGGCGCCCCGATCGCGCTCGCCGAGGTGCCCCTGCACCTGCGCAAGGCGCGGGTCACCCGGACCAGCCTGGATGCCAACACCGGCATCTGCCGCGGCATGCTGCGGCACCGCTATGCCACCGACGGACAAGGGGAGGAAGACCGTTGACTCCTCCTCTCCCTAAAGGAAGGGGATTCCTACACCTCACGGTGCGGGGTTCCTGTTTCAACGGGCCGCGCCGTCGCCACAACCGTGGTTCGGGTCTTACCGGCCCTCCATCAGGCGTTTCAGCTCTCCGCCAGCCCAGCGGCGAGTATATTGATGGCCGCGTTGTGGTCACGGTCGTGGGTGACCCCACAGCGGCACGTCCACTCGCGGATATTCAACGGCAGCGACTCGGCCAGCACCCCACACGTCGAGCACATCCTGCTCGACGGGAACCACCGGTCGACGGCTACTACTGTGCGGCCGTACCACTGAGCCTTGTACTCCAGCATCGACCGCAGCTCTCGCCACGACGCGTCGGAAATGGATCGGGCGAGACTGTGGTTCTTGATCATGTTGCGTACTGCCAGATCCTCGATGGCTACCGTTTGGTTTTCGCGGATCAGCCTCGTGGACAGCTTGTGCAGAAGGTCGCGGCGTCGGTCGCCGATCCGAGCATGCACCCGGGCTACCTTGATTCGGGCCTTGGCTCGGTTGGCGGAGTTTTTCTGCTTCTTTGCCAGCCGGCGTTGTGCCTTGGCCAGCTTGATGCGGTCCACTCGCTCGAACTTTGGGTTGATGATCTTCTCGCCAGTGGACAGCGTTACCAGCGCCGTGGTTCCGGCGTCGAGTCCGACAGCCTGGTCGGTGTGCGGCAGTGGGCGCACGGTCGGGTCGTCGACCAGCAGCGATACGTGCCAGCGGCCAGCACTGTCGCGCGACACGGTGACCGTGGTCGGCGTGGCATCCTCGGGCAACGGGCGCGACCAGACGATGGTCAGCGGCTCGGCCATCTTAGCGAGGGTCAACTGCCCGTCGTGCCACCGAAATCCCGACTTGGTGTACTCCGCCGAGGCCCTCGATTTGTGTTTGGACTTGAACCCCGGGTACTTGGCGCGTTTGTCGAAGAACGCCGCATATGCGTCCTGCAGATGCCGCAACGTCTGTTGCAGTGGCACCGACGAGACCTCGTTAAGGAAGGCCAGTTCGTCGGTCTTCTTCCATTCGGTCAGCGCGGCCGACGTTTGCACGTAGGACATCGAGCGGGACTCTGCGACGTACACCCGGGATCGTTCGGCCAGGGCCAGGTTGTAGACCTTGCGCACGCAGCCGAACGTCCGGTTCAACAGGTCAGCCTGTTGAACCGTCGGATAGAAGCGGTACTTGAACGCCCGCTTCACCCCGCCCTCGCGCATGTCTCACATCCTATTGCCTCACATCGTGAGGCCGATCCTGAAGGGAGGGAGCGGCGGGGGGGGGGGGGGGGGCGCCCAACACCGGG
>Ga0307508_10005378_pt1 | contig 12187 bp, 16 predicted proteins | sample 9_EM_MG_FD_203089 | JGI IMG/M metagenome (GOLD analysis project Ga0307508, IMG submission 203089) | Populus trichocarpa ectomycorrhiza microbial communities from riparian zone in the Pacific Northwest, United States - 9_EM | ecosystem: Host-associated > Plants > Roots > Unclassified | place... | reverse complement strand
TTTTTGGGCCCCCCCTCGGGGGGGTGGGCCCCCCGGCCCGCTTAACCCCCCCCCCCCCCCCCCCACACGCACAAAACCCGCCACAGGTGATTGGTTGGTGTGGACGTCAACCCATGCCCGCAAGCCTGCCAGCCGATCCCCGCCGACCTCTACATATGTGCTCTACTCCACTTTATTTCTTTGCCGATCGCTCCCACTCCCGTCTTTAGGGTGGTATGTAGGGACGGGCGCTTGTGCTGTGGGCTAGATGTCATGCAAAAATACCGTTGTTCGAGTATGGGGAACCCGCCTCCGGCCGATAACGGGGATAGGAGTTTTGTCTGGATTGAAAGATAGGTGCGCTATACACACCCCTGATGGACTCTCCTAGGCTACTTGCTAACAACGTATGTGGGCAAGTGTGTTCGTTCGAATTGCTCTCCGCCCTAACCAACCGACAGCGCATAACAAACGCCAACCAGTCGACGATTGCCATTCATGAGGAAGGATACCTGAGTACATATACCAACACAACAGAAGGGAAGATGCTGAGGGAGAAAATGAAACACGCATAAGCCGTCAGCAGCCATGACTACCCGTGCAAGAACGGAGGGACCGCCGAATGCGCTGGGTGAAGATGTCGGGGGGAAAAACGACGGAATACTATGCTCCGTAGATATTTATGCTTCAAGATGAACCAACATTGATTGCCCGAAACCATGACTTTCAACGCAGAGCGCATGTCTCATCTCCAGCCGACACCCACTCGTCCCCCTACCCAGTCAATAATCTCCCAGTTCACGGCCTTCCCCTTCCCCCCACGGTGAACTATGGAGATGGAACCTGTCTCGTCTCACCCCCGCTCCACTCCACTGTACAGTATGTATGTATGTATGGTCGGTACCGGGGAGCCGGGGGGAGACGAATGTCAGCTATGGCGCGCAGCCGGTCATCCCCTATCCTCCACCTACATACTGCTGGAGGAGATATGTATGTACTCCCCAACAGCCACGACACACTGTAGGTAGGTACAGTACATACCTGATATGCGTGTAATCATCTCTCTCACCGCCATACAAATGTACGCACGTACGTGTATAGGCAGTCGGCCATGAACCGCTGAAGTCCGGCGCCGGAGCAAAACTGCAAATCCACTCATACCCATCCGTCCACTCTCCTCTCGCCCGTATGTAAAGCCATACACGGACCTTCCGCATACTTGCCGTAGACACGCTTCCGCTCTCTGGCCACTATTCCAGCCAGCCAGCCAGCCAGCCAGCCAGCGGAAAAATTTAAATTACTTCAACTCCCCGCGGAAGGCAGAAAGTGAGAAACTATAGATGGCGTATGCACGTACACGCATAGGTACACGCATGTAGAGTATGTGTGTAGATGCCGGGAGGATGAGACGGAAGAAAAGAAAAAAAGAGAGAAGTCCAGACCTGCGGATGGGCCAAGCGCCAGCGTATCCCTCCTTCCGTAACAACGATACCCTCCTCGTCTCCGTCTTGCTCCCCCTCCCGCCAATTCGCCGAATGAACATCTCCCCTATGTATGTACATATCCCCTGCAAAAATAGGCCTGAGGTAATCTATGTCTTGCTCCAGTAGGGTCCACACTGCAGCACCGGTCCATGGCGATCCGAACAATTGACCCCTGCTCGGTTCGTAAGATTTCTTCAGGAGGCGGCAGCAGGGGTAGCTAGCTACCTGAACCCAACCTTCCATGCAAAGAAAATTGCTAGCTAGAGCTACCTGCATACCTACCCATAGCTTAGCTAGATAGAGCTCTGGAAGAGAGGCAAAATATCACAGAAACGGGGCAAAGCTGGAGGAACATATGTAAAATGTAAAACTGAATGTGAACCTTGTCCGCTGGTATTATTCGCCCGGTCGTGATGTACAATGTGCTATGGAGTCTAAAGTGTAGGAGGACGCGCAGAAAGAAACGGGAAAAAGAATAGGAAACAGGGAAGAAAAAACAGCCATTCCCGAAACCGTGCCCCGAAAAAGAAAAGAAGAAAAAGAACAACTATCCGGAATCCACGCTTTTTTTGTGACCATACAAATCAAACATGAAAACCCCTTCTACCCAACCTGAACTCCTGTTTTTTGGTTCAAACGATTACCAAGTGCAGTAACCACCCTGAGAGCGTCAGTACGAGAGTATACGAGATTTCAAAGAGAATCAACTTACATCGATGACGATATCAGATCCGGTAACGTATGTCGAAGCATCTGAGGCAAGGAACACCGCTAGATTGTTCAACTCGTCCACATTTCCAAGACGACCCATGGGAGTCCTCTCCACCCAGAGTTTCTTCTGGGCCTCGAGAGCCGGGACGCGGTTCAAGGCGGTGTCCATATAACCAGGGGAGATGGTGTTGACGCGAATGTTGTATCTAGCCCACTCGGCGGCCAGAGACTTCGACAACATAATCACCCCAGCCTTAGAAGAGTTGTAGCAGCTCTGTTGCTGGGGCCAGTTGACGATGTGACCGGACATGGAAGCGATGAAGACCATTGTGCCGGGGGAGTTTGCCTTGATCATTGCATTTCCTACTGCCTGAGCGCAGACGAAGGTTCCAGTGAGGTTGATGTCAATGAGACGCCGGAACATCTCGATGTCGTAGCCCTCAGCAGGGATGTTCGAGCTACACCAATGTCAGTAAATCCCAATAAGACCGAGTAATAGAAAAACAGTGGCTTACTCCGCGATGCCGGCCGAGGCAACCAAGATGTCGATCTTGCCGAACTCGTTGATGGTCTGCAAAAGTCAGTATGATGAACAACGGTCACAAGGATTATCAACCTACAGCATCAACAGCAGCTTGAACGGAGTCCCGCTGGCGAACGTCGACTTGATGGAAGACAACAGGGATGTTGAACTTCTTGGTGAGTTCAATAACAGCCTCTTCACCATGCTGCTTGAGGACATCGAAGATGACGAGCGCTCCGAGATCGACATCGCATAGAGCACTGGCAATGTTGGCACCAAGTCCACGAGCGCCACTGAGTGATGTTAGTATTATGATACCAATCAAAGAAGAAATAAAGAGGGATGAATGGAAGGAAAGAGAACTTACCCAGTAACGACGGCCACCTTGTTCGAGAGACAGAACTTCTGCAGAGTCGGACTGAGCTTCGGAGAAGTAGATTTTTTAATGTGAGAGATCATGTTACCGATCTCTTCCGTATCGATGGTCTCGGAGTTTTTCTGTTTGACGGGGGTAGGGCCATTGTTGATCGGACCGTTGGAAAGGTAGGCTCTCTGCACAAAAGCAGGAGAGACCTTGACGGAGTTCTTCCAAACCGTAGGTTTGGAGACAGTGGCAATACGACGGATGGCGAACATTTTATCGTGGCAGTAACGGGTGAGCGAGAGGAGGTGGCCGGAAGGATTACGGGTGGTGAAAGATGATGATCGGGAGGATTGGGGGATGGTAGAAAGGGTGTCGGGGAGCTGAGGATGGAAAGAAAGAGCGGAGGAGGGAGAAATCGCTGAGTTTTGTTCGAGTGAGGCTCTGCGAGAGTTGCACAAGCCCGTCCCTCTTGCGGAGGGCCCTCGGCCGAACCCTACAGAGGGGCACCTCTTAGTGTGGGTCCCAACGGCGCTACAGCTCCCTTTCCGCGCCCCGGGCCCGACAGGATGTGCATCTTACATTTCTTCCATGTTTACGTCTTGCGTGCGCTTTCTATGCGGGACAGTGAAGCCGTGTCGTTCACGAGAAAACCTCCGGGACAGACACACTCCAGTGCGTCCCAATCGATATCCGAGTGCATAGACAGGGCCTTTTCTTCGCGGAGAGATTCATCGAAGGCGAAAAGAAGGCCCAGCGGCCAGGCAGACATGTTCTGTAACACGACATGGCGATGGGACGCCTTGCACATCTATCGGTCTCACCCAGACATCCACACACCCATTCCGCCTACCCACCCACACCTTAACCGCTCGAATGAGGGGAAAAAAACAAAAAAAGAAAAAAAGAAAAAAAAGAGAACAAAAAAAGCGTTCGTAAACAACAATCACGGTGGGTTGTACTCCGTACCCGCTTTCTCGTCTTGTCCCATCCCCTCGCTGATGCTATTGCTCAGTGATTTTCCGACCCAACACCTGTGCTTTCTCCGTGCTCATGTATCCCATCCCCTCACATATCTCGCCTTGCAGCTAGCACACCCTCCGCAACAAAGGAAAAAGTAAAAAAAAAAGGGAATGTGGTGTGTGTGCAGCTGGTCCGTGCACTTCCCTCCCCACGCATGTCAGGGAATCGAAAAGCTTGTTTTATGCGGCTCTGTGAGCCTCTGACTACGCACGCAGTATCACTCGAGATTGAATTCTCCATGGTGTCGATTTCGAATTCCGAAAAGACAGGCCATGCCAAAACAATGCGATCGTCGCCGCCCAGGCAACGGGGTGAGACTGTGGGACGAGACACAACGGGTCATGGGTTACGCGGCCGCGTTTGGACCCGTGCATACTGGCACAGAAACTAAGAAACAAAGCGCAAAGCGCAAATCACATCAAATTCGGCAGTTCCAACAGATCTGACTCCTATTTCCGAACGCCCCGCCCTGACCACACCACCCTCCACTTTATCACGGCGACTTCTGCTAGCTTAAAAATCACAATCATCACGACAAAAGAAAAGAAGACAGGAGGGAAAAAGAAAGGGGAAACATTCGCTTCCTTCGCCGTCGAGTCTTTACGAATCCTCATTGACCGCCCCCACTAGCAAGAGGAATTTGGCGTTCCTTCGAATCACAGTGCTTCCACGTAGTTGCTGCATCTTCGTTAGCATCCAGTAAAACCGACACTACTTTTCGTTCTTCCCCGCTCGCCCGGGCAGATGGCGTGATGGAGGAAACGAAGGAACAAAAACATACCTAGGGAATATTCCAGTTTTATCTCCAAGTTGTCCAGTCCACCAGTCCTATCCTCATGCCACCGCGTCAGTCATATCATGTCACTTGCTGCACGTGGTACGAGCTCACGTTTTTAGACTCGGTGCGCTTGATGATGGTTATGATATCGCCTTTCTTGAAGCCAAGATCTCCATCCTGCGCAGCCGCGAACGTGTGCAACGCCACGGCCTGGTTGGCGACGCCGGGGGTGGACTTCGGCGCGGGCTTGAATACCGGCTTGGGAGCGGTTGGCCGTCCTGGCGGTGGGCCCTTCGATTTAGACGCCAAAGTGTCATCCGAATAGGCGCTGTGACGGCTCTGGAACCTGGCGCTGCGGGAATGCTGTGGTACAGATTGTTCGATAGTGTCAAATGTCGCCGACGGATCGGCACGATGATTTCCCCAATACTCCCGGTCATCGCCCCACGTAGAAGCCCTATTTCTACCCGCCGTTGCCGACGAGGATTTCTGAGTGGCTGCGAGATTTCCCATCGATGCTCGGTTTCTGCTCGAATAACCAGAGTCAAGGTCGGACCGTTCCGAGTTCCGTTGGGCGTCTCTGTTCCATGAGAAGTCGTCATGACGGTCGGTGTCATCGGCGATTACGGGGGCGTCGACGTACAAGTCATCGTAGTTACCACCGGTGGCATTTCCAGAGAACACTCGCGAGCTGAGGACCCGGAGCAGAACATCTGCCTCTGGGGGCGGCTGGACGGTTCCCGAGAGTAGTTGTCGTGCGGAAACCTGCAACGTCAGATCTCCATCTCACACACATGCGCCTACGCTTACCGGTCCTCCGTAAAACTTGGTGTTGGCATCTTTGCGCTCGACAATCACCGATCCCTCGAGCGAAACACCAGCGAAAAGTCCCTTCGTTTTACTGGCGGAATAAATTATTACCTCACTCCGCATCCACGTGGTTTATCCGCGCAAGTCCAGACAGCGGATCACATACCTGTAAGAAAAGACGCCTGCTACAGATTTCAAGCTTGCGGCACCGCCGGCCTCGACATTGCGGCCAACTGGTCCTGCAGCCACCGATACATTGCCTCCCAGAGTCAAGCTAAGTCGCGTGTGAGCTAGCCCAGACCCTGCTGTATCATTGAAGAGAATACGATAGATGGGTTGTATACCTTCCGGACTGCGCAAATGTCTTCACCGCATTGCTGTCGTTCAATATGAAGACGAAATCCGTGAGTTCCGCACCAAGCTGTCCACCCAATCCAGCACTGCGCCTTGATCTTCAGTCCCCATCACGAACACAATCTTTGAAATCGCAGTAAACCGAGGATAAAAACCCACCCGGCAGTTCCGATTGCGGATGGCGCAGTCCAAGCTAGCGAGCGCACCCGTCAGTTGGTATCGCCGAATGCACGTGGACCGGCTCGTGGCGGAAGAAGCATACATCCATCCGGCCTCCTAGCAATGACCAAGCCCGAGCCCGCCCTCACCGTCACGAGGAAGCCCGCTTTCGCGACGGAAATGATTGCCAGACCCTAACGATTCATTCCATCTCAGCTCTCCGACCTTGCCCCCCCCGCCGTCCCCCCCCCCCTCTCCCCCTCTCCCCTCTCCAATGATAGCAGTGGTGGAGCTCACCTTCGCATTCGACAGGATCGACGGCGGAATGATCTTATCGGGCCCAAACGACTGCCTCGGATCGACGAACGACGAGAGGATCCGCGCAGCTTTGCGACACTCGTTGCCTAAGCTTGACGGTATGGGATTGCTGTAGCGCGGGGGAGCGTGCGTTAGGTATCTACACCACGTATGTACGAAATCACGAGGGAAACAATATGCCGGATGAACGTCCGGACGACGGCACTCCATTCGGGGAGGGGGAGGAGGGGCGAGGCGGAAGGAAGGGTCGAATAGATACGCACTTGAAAACGGGCATAGCTGGAGCTGCAAACGTGTGTAATTTGTCTGGGAGGGTGGGGGTGCAAGTGGGGTTTGCGTCGGTTTGGGTAGAAAGGTAAGGTAGTCTAGGTACTGTAGGTACGTAGGTAAGCAGGTAGTCGATGCTAGATAGACGTGCGCTGCGTAGGTATGTATATGAAATACGGTTTCTGCTTTCACGGGTCTCTCTCCTCTTCCTCCTTCTTGGCAGCAGGCGACGAATGCGCTGTATCTAGAGCGCGTACGTGGACGCGGCAAAGAGAAATTCAAGAGTACTTACATAAGATGTATGTGAACGGATCGGAACTTGCGTTAGAGGAGGGTGATGTCAGTGAGTGGGAGAAGGGGGATTGGCGGGAGATGCCGAGACTTGTGAGTAATTCCTACCAAGGGTAAGCGCCCCCCAGAAGTAGATATTTATCTTCACGAAGAGAGCCACCACCGTTCCGAGAGCGCGAGAACACGTATGAAATGAGGGGCTGTGAGCTTATGGTACATATGTACATACAAGCCACCGTGATACAACTCGGGCCATGCATGAGGCGATTCGAGACATCGGGCGAATTGCGACGGACGGGATGACTGTATTCGGCACGCAGGTGTTGTCCACCTCAGGCAATTGGGATGCTTTGCATGTATCTATGATGTACATAGCAGGCACTCGAGCTCTGCAACTCCCGGTAGACTTTGTAGCATATCTGTCGTCACCCGGTAGCCGGACCTCTTGCGAAAGGCGGCTGTTCAATGCGGAGTTCTGAGGGGAAAGGCATGTGACACCCATGGCGGCAAGGCCGGCGGCTTTGATCCTTCAGCCCGGCAGTGCTGCAACAGGGCAAGGGAATTCCGGCGATTAAGGCGTGAGGCGTTTCCATGCATTACTTTGCATCTCCGAATAGCTACCGAAGGGGGGGCACGGGTGCCGAATCGGTGCGGAGAACGGTGTTTTCAGGAGGCGGCGGAGCTTCATGCCTCGCGCGTTGCGCGCGGACTGAGCCGTGAATCGGACCGTGCTGCCCTCCCCATGAACCTGTACCCTTAGCTGCACCGGCCCACCGCCGTCGATTTTGCTACCGAACTTCCTGCCAAAAGCTCCTGCCGCAGGAGATCTGGACATGCTCACGCACTCAATCTTTGACACGATATGATGCATTTCGAGACATGCCGTGAGGCCGTAAGAATAACTACAACGAAGCAAAAGAAACCTCGAACAAGCCCCGCCCGAAACCCACGTAACGAAACTCCGCATAGACATGACGGCTGGCCAAAGAACTCCTTCAAAACAAAGCGCAACATGCGATGCAAAGCCAATCCGACAGCGTCCGCCGGATCGTAGTTGTAATAACACAAAGACAGCGAAAAAGGAACAACAATTGAATCACTGGAGGCTCATCTTCATGAGACCATCGTGCGTATCTGCCCATCGATCAGCGCCTGCCCAATAACTCTTCAGGGAGTCGAAAACATACCGCTAAACCCTTGGAAATTAAGCCGTTTACCTCCCCCATTACCGCCAACGGGAGGGGATTGGGCTACTTTTGGGCTGTTGCAAAGGCTCGGAGACACCGCCCTTCTCTTGAAGACATTTGGCTCGAAGCGCTCCTCGGTATCCATGCGTCTCCGTTTCAGCCGACGCATGTCCGCGGGGACGGTGTTAGGCGAGTTGACACAGGATGAATCGGAATGCATCTGCAATGGTCAGTTCGTCAACACTAGAAGTTTGGTCTTACAGGAGCGACAAACCACGATGTCTCCATCGCTCCCCAGTCGCTGCCCCGGATATGCAGGCGGACTTCCGCTGATGCCATCCATCTGGTCGCCGAACCAAAAGCCGCCGTGCCGTTCTGCCTGCTTCGAAAAGCTTATCCCAACTCCGCGTCCACTCTCTCCACTCTCAGTCTCTTCGTCGATCATATTGGCCTGTTCCGACTCCATCGCCCGATTCTCTTGCGGCATCTGCGGCGACATCTGCAGTTCCTCATCTTCACGGATCTGCCTAGTGATCTCCGCCTCGTGTTTAACCTCCACATCGAGTGGCGACGATTCCTCTATCAACGCCGCCTTGATCCGCTGGAAGTTCTTGGTCTTGGGAAGTAGAGATCCGCGTCGAGACACCGGTCTCCGAACGGGGTCTGGACGGTCTATTTCGTATTCCAACGCCGACGGTCCAAGCGTCAAGCTGTCCCTGCGCCTCATAAACTCGAGTCCTCCACTCACCATCGAGCCGTGTGAGATGGGTTGCATATTCGGCGACGACGACATCATCGGTCTCAGTTTATTGATGCTCCCCCGCCGATTCTGTCTCGTACCGAACCGTGCCTTCTGATGATTGAGGAGAGATATCGACGCTGCGGATTCGATGGGTGCAGCGTTGGTAGGCGTATTTGTGGATGGCGTGGCTGCATCCATCAGATCGAAATCTCCATCCACGTCTTCTTCAAGCGATGAATCGCTATCGTCTCCGGACGGGGGGTAGTCGAGCATCGAAGTGGAGCCAAGTGAAGATGCGTGAGATGATCCCGGATGGGTGTGGCCATGATTGTTATTGACAGGAGATTCGAGCGGTCTGTGATTTCCCCGAGGTATTGGATACCCGGCACTGATGGCTAGAGGCGACGAGTCTGGTGATTCCGCGATAGTCGAGTGATGCAATGACGTGCCTGAAAGAAAACTATCAGTACCATGATTCCTGACAGCGCGTGAGCGCAGGATGATAGCTACGCACACGATCGCGCAAAGTCCAATCGCGGTCGCCGCGCGACGGAGTGGCCCAGGGCTGGGTCGAGAACGGGTGAGAGCGGATTGCGGGGCGGCATCTGGAGGGATAGGCGGTTGGAAACGCTCAATCGACGCGGTGTTAATTGGACGCCTGGGCTGCCCCCACGACCGTCTGTAGCTGTGGGCACGGTGGTGTGCATGGCGCCGTCCGAGCTCTTCCCTGGAGAGTCCTTCTTGCTGTCCGGAGTCGCGGTCTCCGGGTTGTTCGCGGTGGTGGGGCCAGTGTTCGCGGCGGCGGCGGCGAGCTGCGATGAAAGCGAGGATACCACGGCGCAGGCGTTGGGGATTCGTTCGTTGGACTGCATCCTTCTATGCGGATTGGAGTCGATGTCGCCGACCGGTCATTCTACTTGTTTATCTGTGCGGATTGTGAGTGGACTGACTGCGACGACGGCGGTTGGCTGGCTGACTGGGCTGGCAAGGGAGAGGGGCAAGAGGTCGTTCTGTGAGGTTGCACGGGGACATTCCCCGCTTCACTGAGAGTTCGCGGACCGTGCAGCCACACCAAGCTTCGACATCACAAGTTCACAACGCGTCCGCCCTCCACCCGACACCAACGCCGCACTCTAAGCTCCGCCGGCAACCTCAGCTTCAAGATGCAGGGATTTAATATGGGGTGAGGATGTCTCTCCTGTTAGCTTTCGCGAGAGCTAATCGCGCGAGACCCCGACGGGCGCAGACGTTATGTTCCGCCAGAGTTCGAGGGCCAAGTGTCGGGCAACCAGCTCCACGGCAAGAAAGCGCCCGGGCTTCATGCTTCCAAACAGACGGTGCGGTTCGAGATGCCGTTCAACATCTGGTGCAGCACCTGCGAGGGGCACATTGCGCAGGGCGTGCGCTTCAACGCCGAAAAGAAGAAGGTCGGCAACTACTTTTCGACTCCGATCTTCGCCTTCCGGATGCGCCACACGGTGTGCTCCGGGTGGATCGAGGTCCGGACCGATCCGCAGAACACGGCGTACGTGGTCGCCGAGGGCGCCAAGAAAAAGGCGGTGGACGACGAACCGGTGTCTAGAATAATAAAGATACATGATCCGGCGGACCCGGTGGACGACGACCCCTTCGCCAAGACGGAGAAGAGCGTCAGGGACAAGACGGAAATCAAGCATGGTGCGGCGAGAATCGCGGAGCTCCGGGAACTCAGCGATCGCCAGTGGTCCGATCCGTGGGAGCACTCGCGGAAGATGAGGAAGGTTTTCCGAGTAAGTGTCCTTTCTCTCTCTCTCTCTCTCTCTCTCTCTCTCTCTCTCTCTCTCTCTCTCTCTCTCTCTCTCTCTCTCTCCTTCTCACGGCGCACCTGCAAACCTGGCTGACCGTGGAATAGGCAGAGCGCAAAGCGTTGGAAGAAAAGGCGACTGCTGCAGAAGCCATCAAAGACCGCGCAGGACTGGCGATAGAGCTGCTGGACGAAGCTCCCGAAGATGCCGTCCGCGCAAAGCTCGTTACGTTTGGGCCCGACCACGAACGGAAGGTTTTTGAAGCACATTCGAAGCCACTCTTCGAGAGGAACATGGCACCGAAGACGACGGACACGACGCAGACGAAGGGCAAGCTGAAGAGCCAACAGGCGAGTGACAGGACGAGGGGGGCCCTGCAGAAGGACTTGATGCGGAACACGAGAGCAGCAATCGATCCATTCCTAGCACACAACGATCGACCACGGCCGGATTTGGGGATCAAGATCAACAAGAGGAAGGCTCCGGCTGTCAGCGCGGAGAGGGAGGATGTTGAGGCGGGGGTGCCAGAGGCGGACCAGAAGAGACTGCCGATATCGCTGGAGCTCGACTATAGCTCGGATTGATGCTTGCTGGTGATGCCGCTCTGCGAGGGGGCCACCTGTGGCCGGATCGTTTTTATATCGCTCGTTCTGTCTCCCCAAGTGTGCCCCCTCCCGCCGAATGGCACGCCTCGTCCGCGATACGTGGTCAGAGTCGCCCTGGAATAGCCAGCCTGTTGCCCCCTGATCCTCCTTGCCACCGAAGCGACCGCGATAACCTCGCAACAACCGGCTATCGTAGTGCCTGGAGCTTGTAGACCACTCGCGGGGGACTCACCCGGTGCTATCCAATTACCCCTCTGCTGTAGCACTTTAGGTGCTTCTCCATATGCACATCCACTCGTCTTCGACCGGAGGGGATGGCATGGCTGCACAGTGTAGAGCGCCGAAGCTGTTTCTCCCGCTCTGGCTACTGCCGTCCATGGAATTGTAATCACTCCGATGCCGCTGTCCATTCCGGATAAGAAAAAAAAAATCGCCCATGTGACCGCCTGAGTTGCGCTGCACAGGTTCTCAATCGCGCAGTTCGAGGAAGACAGACAGCACCAACAAGAGCCGACCCGACATGCCGCCGCCTCGATACACCCGACCCGGAGCGGCTGGCTGTGGAACATCTCCCGCTTGCGGCCAAGTGCAGTGCTAGGTCGATCTTCGGATTGATGGGTGAGATGCACTCAGCGCACCGCACAGCGCCCCTTCGCCACATCTCCGACTGGACTCGCCCACCACGGCCACCACCGCGTATGTAAGACCGTTCATGCTAGATATTCCCCATCGGGGGGGGGGGGGGGGGGGGCGGCGGGGGGCGGGGGGGCGCGGGGGGGGGGGGGGGGGGGGGGGGGGGGGGGGGGGGGGA
>Ga0307508_10005377_pt1 | contig 12191 bp, 9 predicted proteins | sample 9_EM_MG_FD_203089 | JGI IMG/M metagenome (GOLD analysis project Ga0307508, IMG submission 203089) | Populus trichocarpa ectomycorrhiza microbial communities from riparian zone in the Pacific Northwest, United States - 9_EM | ecosystem: Host-associated > Plants > Roots > Unclassified | place... | reverse complement strand
ACCGGCTGCGCATCTGCCACAAGTTCAATGTGCGCACGGGCATGGAGCTGGCCGCGAAGCTGAGGGAGATCCCGCCGAGCGTTTGGCAGATGCCGGCGTGATCCGCGTCCGGGTCGTGCCCGGTCTAGTTCTGTTGATGCGCCAGCGCTAGAAACAACCAGGCCCCATGCGGAATCCACTGCTCGCTCCAGCGCCATGAGTGGATGGGCTCGGTCTCCCACGGCATCTTGAAGTCGATGTCGTCCTCGTTCGCGAGGCCCGAGGTGATGCCGTTGCACACGCCGCCCGGCGCATTCCAGTAGCCCGGCTCGTAGCGCGGGTTGTTGTGCCCGTGGCCTTGCATCATGCAAGCGTCGAAGGGGTTGAAGCCGAAGATCCAGTCGAGTGCGCCTTGGGCGAACAAGCGCAGGTCATGGCAGAGCTCTTCGGCTTGCGCAAAGTGCTGCGTGGCCGCCATGGCCGCGGCCGCGAGCGATGCCAGCCGCGCGTTCTCGCCCTGCCACCAATAGCCGCTCTCGTTCTCGTGCGGAATGAAGAACTGCACGCGCCCTGCCTTGCCCGGCATCTTCACGAACTGTCGGGGGTATCGGAAAGGATTGTTCTCGCCGTGCACGGTCGCGTCGATCTCGTGCTGCAAGCCAAGCCGCACCGCCTGGCGGACCGACTGCGCCGCTGCGCCGTCGGGCATCACTTCGAGAAAGCGCATCAAGGCGACAAAGGGCAGTCCCGCTTCCGCGGCGTGAAAGTAGCTGCGCTCCTTGGCGTCGTCGGCCCAGAACCAGCCTTCGGAATGCTGGCGCGAAAGAAGGCGTTCGGCACGGCCTTGTGCGGCCACGGCGTACACGGCCTTGTTTGTCGCGGCGAAGAGTTCAGTCGCGGCGAGCAAGGCGCAGTAGTCGTCGATGACGTTCTCTTGGCCGTCGTCGAGGTACTCACGGTTGTGCGCCTGCAGATGCGCGAAGCCGCGCTCCGCGCAGGCGAGGTAGTCGGCGCGCCGGGTTTCACCGTCACGCGGCAGGCCGCGCGCGCGCGCCAGCGCGGCGATGGCGCTGCCGCCGCCTTGCCGGAATCCCGCCTGGTAGGTGTTGAAGAGCTGCCCCTTCTGCGTCCCATAGCTGCAGATCTTTCGCTGCTCGACGTCCTTGCTCCACTTGTCGAACACCGTCATGTAGAAGAAGCCGTCCGGGTGCTGCATGCGAACCAGAAAGTCCGCGCCATGCAACGCCTCATCTACCATGCGATCGTCCAGCCAGAGCGGCGCCGTCGGTGCCTTGACCCGGCCTTCGATGAGGTTCCACACCACTTGCGGCGTGTGCTGCGGGTTCATGAAGTTGGCATAGGACAGGTGCGACAGGTATTTGGATGTATCGCCCGATGCGTCATACCAGCCGCCGTGAACGTCCACGCGTTCGTCGCTGTCGATCACGGGGCAGCAGCGATCCGCGAGGTCGAACACGCCGGTGCAACGCTGCGACTTCAGGTAGTGCAGCAGGTCCGACAGCATCTGCCTGTCGTACAGCGTGTCCGACACCGCGAACGATTGCGAGACGAGCGCGGGCGCGATGCCGTCGACCGCAAGCACGTAACGGCCGGGCGTCTGCACGGTGGAGAAGTCGGCTTCCCAATAGTTCCAGTCGCGCCATCGACTCACGCCCTGGCGCGGACGCAGTCGTCCGCCGAAGACGGCCTGCCCGCCGTCGTGCGCATACAGGGTGAACGAGTCGGTGGGCAAGTCAACGCTGCTTTGCACCAGTGCGACCTTGCGCGCCGAATTCGTGTAGCCGAGGTGGTTGTGCAGGATCTTCAAGCGGGCCTCACTGGATGCGCGGGTAGGCGTCGCCTGCCGCGTCGAAGAGCAGGCATTGCGCGGGCGGCAAGTGCACGCGCGCGGCATCGCCCGTGCGAAGGGATGTTGCGTGGCCCGCGAGCTTTGCGCACAGGCCGTCCTTGATGCCGGCGATGGAGGTGTAGGCGAGCAGGTGGTCGCCGAGGTATTCGATGAGGTCGACGCGTGCCGGCAGGGTGTTGTCAGCGGCACCGCCGTGACCGGCGGTCAGCTGCAGATGCTCCGGCCGGATGCCCAGCGTGACGGCATCGCCCGGCGCGCTGCGCGCGGCGTCGACTGCTGCTCGCACGATTCCCACGCCGGGCAGCATCACCTCGGCCACGGTAGCGCTCGCGGCCACGAACGTGCCTTGCAGCAGGTTCATCTTGGGCGCGCCGAGAAAGCCCGCGACGAAGAGGTTCGACGGGTTCTCGTACAGCGCCACCGGCGTGCCGACCTGCTGCACGAGGCCTGCATCGAACACGACGATGCGGCTGGCGAGCGTCATCGCCTCGACCTGGTCATGCGTCACGTAGATCATGGTGGCACCAAGCTCCTGGTGCAGCTTGGACAACTCCACGCGCATGTCTTGGCGCAGCGCGGCGTCCAGGTTGGACAGCGGCTCGTCGAAGAGAAACACCTGAGGTTCGCGAACGATCGCGCGGCCGATCGCCACGCGCTGGCGCTGCCCGCCCGACAAGGTCTTGGGCTTGCGGTCCAGCAGGTGGGGGATCTGCAGGATGGCGGCAGAGCGTTCGACGCGCCGCAGCACCTCCTTCTTCGGCGTGCCCGCCATTCGCAGCGCGAAGGCCATGTTGTCGTAGACCGTCATGTGCGGATACAGCGCATAGGACTGGAACACCATCGCGATGCCGCGCTTCGAAGCGGGTACGTCGTTGGCGAGCAGGTCGCCGATGAGGATGTCGCCGTCCGACTGCGATTCGAGCCCCGCGATCATGCGCAGAAGGGTTGACTTGCCCGAGCCCGAGGGGCCGACGAAGACGACGAACTCACCCGCCTCAATGGTCAAGTCGACGCCGTTGACGACCTTCGCACCGGGGCCGAAGTTCTTTTCGATGTTCCTGAGAGTGACTGCGCTCATGCAAATCCAGATGGGGTTTCAGCCCTTGACTGCGCCCGCGGCGAGTCCCTTGATGAAATAGCGCTGCCCAGCGAAGAACGCGAACAGCACCGGCAATGTCGAGACCGCGCCTGCGGCCATCATCAGGTCGTAGCGGTGCTGGAACTGGCTGATGAAGAGGCGGATGCCCACGGGAATCGTCTGCACGTCCGAGGTGCTGGTGAGCACCCACGCGAAGAAGAGCTCGTCCCACGCGAGCAGGAAGACGAAGGTCGCGGTGGCGATGATTCCCGGTGCGCTGATGGGCAGCACGATGCGCACGAAGGCACCGAAGCGCGAGCAGCCGTCCATCACCGCCGCGTCTTCGAGCTCGCGCGGAATCGACACGAAGAAGCCGCGCATGATCCAGATGCTGGCCGGCGTGAACAGTGCGACGTACAGGAACACGAGCCCGTGGTAGGTGTCGAGCATCACGAGGCCGTAGGACTGCCCGAGGTTGCGGTAGAGCATGTACAGCGGCAGGAAGAACAGCATGCCCGGGATCACCTGCGTGACGGTGATCGACAGGCTGAATGCGTTCGAGCCGCGAAAGCGAAAGCGCGCGAGCGCGTAGGCCGCGCAGACGGCGCAGGCGGTCGAGATCAGTGTCGTCAGCCCGCAGACGATCAGGCTGTTCTTGAAGTAGTTGAAGAAGTCGACGTTGACCCAGATGTCGCGGTAGTTCTGCCAGCGCAGTTCCACGCTCGTGCTGAGCTGCTCGCCCGCCGCGATGTCGCTGTAGTTGCGCAGCGAGGACAGCAGCATCCACGCGATGGGCAGCAGCGACACGAGCACGATGGCCCAGGTCAGCAGGTCCAGTGCGCGCGAGCGCAAGGTCGATTTAGTCATTGCCGGTCATGCTCTTGCGGAAGATCTTCATCCACACGCCGACGAAGACCAGCATCAGCATCATCATGATGAAGGACACCGCCGCGCCCTGGCCGAAGAGCCAGTAGCTGAACGACTGCCGCGTGAGCAGCGGCATCAGTAGGTCGGCCCACTCGCCCGGATAGCCCGCGCCGTTGCCGAACATCATCGAGACGATGTTGTACGAGTAGACGTTGTCGATGATCTGGAACATGAACTGGATCACGATCACCGGCTTCAACAGCGGCAAGGTGATGTGCAGGAACTGCTTCCACCGGCTCACGCCGTCGATGGTCGCGGCTTCGTACTGGTCTTCGGGGATAGCCTGCAGCGCGGCCAGGAAGATGAGCATCATCACAGGCCACGCGCGCCACGCGGTGGGAATGACGATGGCCCAGAAACTGTTCGAGCCGAGCAGCCAGAACGGTTTTTCGTCCATGAGGTGCAGCCAGTCGACGAGCACCACGTTGACGATGCCCACGTCGCGCTGCCACATGAAGCCCCACAGCGTTCCGACCACGTACGAGGGCACGATCCACGGCAGCAGCACGAGGGTGCGCGCGATGCTCTTGCCGGGGAAGTCGCGGTTCATTAGCAGCGCAACCCCGAGGCCGATACCCACGGCGCACACCGACACGGTCAAGGTGTAGAGCACCGTGTTGCGAAGCGCGTAGCCCATGCCGGTGCGCATGGGGTTGTCGGCATCGAAGAGGATCTGGCGGTAGTTTTCCAGGCCGACGAACGGCGCGTCGAGGTACTGCGTCAGCGTGAACTGGTTCAGCTTCAGCAGCGACATGTAGAAGCCCTGCAGGATGGGTGTGAGGTTCACGGCGGCCATCAGCAGCACGGCGGGCAACAGCAGCAGGTACGGGAAGGCGTCCGGCTTCTTCTTTTTGCGCGCCCTGAGGGGGCGCGTCGCGGGCAGCGCGAGCACGGCGGTCATTGCCCGGAATAGAGGACCTGGTTGGCCTCCTGCGCCGTGGCATCCATCGCCTGCTTGATGGCCAGGGGCGAGTACTTGCCCTTCAGGCCGCCGACGATGTCGAACATGTTGCCCAGGTTCTTGAGATAGACCGATTCGAGCGGGCCCCAGCCGGGAATCGACGGATAGTGCCGGCCGTTCTTCACCTGCGCCATGAACTGCGCGTAGTGCGGATTGGCCATCAGGCCGGGATCGTTGGCCGCATCGAGCCGCGTGGGGAGCATGCCCGACATCTTGCTGAAGGCGACCTGCGGCTCGCGACCGGTCAGGTAGGTGAGCAGCTTCCAGGCTTCGGCCTTGTTCTTCGACGACTTCATCATCGCGAGGTCCGAGCCCGAGAAGAAGGTCTGGTTGCCCTTGAGGCCCGCGGGGTAGGGTGCGATAGCGAAGTTGTTCGCCGTCACCGTCTCCAGCTGGCCGCCGCGGGCTTTCGGTGTGGCCATCTGACGCAGGATCCACGGGCCGGTGAAGATCACCGCGTACTGGCCGTTGAAGAAGCCCGACTCGATCTGCCCCGAGTCTTTTTCGAGCGCGCTCTTGGGCACCAGCCCTTCGGCTGCGAAGCTCGTGTAGTAGACGATGGCCTGCACCGCCTCGGTCGAGTTGATGCCCGACTTCTTGCGGTCGGCGCTGAGCAGGTCGCCGCCGGCGTTCCAGATCCACGGCGCCATGTTGTGCACCACGTTCCAGTCGTTCTTGCCCGGGTAGCCGAGCGCGGCGATCTTCTTGCCGCCGATCTCGGTGCCGTTGACCTTCTGCATCGCCTGCTTGAAGCTGCCCCAGTTGGCGAAGGCGTCGCGCGGGTCGATGCCGGCCTTCTTGAAGACGTCGGTGCGGTAGAAGGCGGCGCGCGCATCGGCGTACCAGGGGATGGCGAAGATCTTCTCGTCGTCGTGCTTGTGCGTCGTGCCCCACATCACCGGAAAGAAGGCCTTGGCACCGCCGACTTCGTTTTGCTGCGGCTCGCTGATCTGCTCGAGCGCGCCCATCGACGAGATGGCCGGCACCCAGGTGGTGCCGAGTTCGAGCACGTCCGGCCCCTGGCCGGAGGCGGCGGCCGCGGTGATCTTGGCCCAGGCCGATTCCCAGTTGAGTACCGTGACGTTCACGCGCAGCGTCGGGTTGGCGAGCAGAAACGGCTTGAGCAGCTCGCGCATGTCCGCCTGCTGCTGCTCGGTTGTGGACATGACCCACAGGTTGAGCTCCGCCGCGCTTGCCGGCCTGGCGTGACCCAGCAGGCAGCTGCCCAGCAAGCCGGCGACGACTGATCGGGCGGCCAGATATTTCATCGTTGATTCCAATTTCGGGGACGCTCGATTTCAGCCCAGGCGGCCCTCAAGAGCAAGAGAGGGTTCTACTTCGCCGACCGGGTAGAACTACCTCATGCGCAAGGTACATCTCTGAATGGTCATGTCGGGCAGGCCTGCATTCCAATTCATCGACGTTGCCGCAGTGCGAGCCGAGTCGGCTCATGCGGCACAGATTCCCAAGTGGTCGAGCCCGAGGAAGATTCATGAAGCTGAAACCGAACCCTATCGCCGCGGCAGCTGCACTGTTCGTGCTCAACGCCGTGTTCTCGGCCCATGCGCAGCAGGCGCAGCCGACCACGACGGACGTCAAGACGGACGCCAAGCCAGCCGCGGCGCTTGACGCGGTGACGGTGACGGGCATTCGTGCATCGCGCGCAGCGTCGGTCAACCAGAAGCGCAACGCCGACTCCATCGTGGAAGTGATCACGGCGGAAGACATCGGCAAGCTGCCCGACAAGAATGTGGCGGACGCGGTGCAGCGCATCCCGGGCGTGAACATCAGCTCGGGCGCGGGCGGCGAAGGCGGCTTCTCGGAGAACGACCGCGTGAGCATTCGCGGCACCAGTGCGAGCCTGACGCAGACCCTGATCAACGGCCACGCGGTGGGCACGGGCGACTGGTTCGTGCTGAACCAGACGGAAGCGGTGGGCCGCAGCGTGAGCTACTCGCTCCTGCCCTCGGAAATCGTGAGCAAGGTGACCGTGCACAAGAGCGCGCAGGCCGACCTGGTCGAAGGCGGCGTGGCGGGCGCGGTGAACATCGAGACGCGCACGCCACTGAGCTTCAAGAAGCCGTTCACGGCGGAGGTTTCGGCGCAGGCGATCTACTCGTCGTTGCCGAAGAAGACCGATCCGCAGCTGAACGCGCTCTTCAACTGGAAGAACGAGGCGGGCAATGCGGGCGTGCTGTTCCAGGTCTTTTCGGAAACGCGGCATGAGCGCCGCGACGGACAGGAGTTTCTGGGCTACGCGCAGATCAGCCCGACCAGTGCTGCCGCGGTGGCCGATCCGACGCTTGCCAACGTCTGGTATCCGCAGCTGATCAACTCCAGCCTCTTCACGCAAAAGCGCGTGCGCAACGGCGGCGTCGTCGACATCGAGTTCAAGCCCAGCAGCGATCTCACGCTGGACGTGAACGGCTTCTACTCGCACATGTCGGCGGACAACTTCGACCACAGCTACCTGGCCAATCCAGGGGCTCTCCTGGACAGTGGCGACGTGCCGACCAACACGCTGGTGGTCAACAACACCCTGGTGCGTGCCGACTTTGCCAACGCTCATGGCGTGGCCCCGGGGCTGGTCGACAGCATTGCCCGACCGGGTGCCGCGTCGTCGTCGTGGTACATCGATTTCAACGGCAAGTACCGCCCCAGCGACACGCTCGTCGTCACCGGCAAGGCGGGCGTCACGCGCGGCCTGGGCAACACGCCGGGCGACCTCGGCTACGAGTCGAACCTGCCGACGACCGGCGGCCTGAAATACAACATGCACGGCATCGGCGGCCCCGCCAGCGTCGCCTTCCCGGGCGTTGACACCGCGAACTACAACGCCGCGGCATTGGCCAACACGTGGTGGGCCGTGGTCAAAGTGGTCGACGAAGAAAAGTACGGGCAGGCCGATGCGGAGCTGCAGCTTGACCAAGGCGTGCTCGAGTCGGCCAAGTTCGGCGTCCGCTTTGCCGATCACAAGCGCCAGGTGCACTATCCGAACAACGGCGGCTGCAGCTCGGCCGGCCCGAACCCCTGCACGGGCACGGCCGCCTGGGATGGCGCCTTGTACCCATCGGACTTCGGTCATGGTTTCGGCCTCGGCGCTGGATCCGTCCCGCCAATGTGGCTTCAGAACCCCGACGCCGTGCGCGACTTCATCTATGCACACGGCGTGACGACCGAGGCCTACTGGCCCGGCGAGTTCTCGGTCAACGAGAAGACGACGGCGGGCTATGCCATGGCCAACCTTGCCGGCGAGAATTGGCGCGGCAATGTCGGCCTGCGGCTGGTCAACACCAAGCAGCGCGTCAACTACAACGTCCCTGGCAACACTGTCGTGTCGCCCAGATTCGGCAACTACACGCCGATGACGGATTCGCGTTCGTACAACGATGCCTTGCCGAGTGCCAATTTCCGCTTCGAACTCTCGAAGAACTTGGTGTCGCGCGCGTCGGTAGCCCGCACCATGACGCGCGTGGACTACAGCGCCCTGGCCGGCGCCATTACCAGCCTGGACAACATCACGCACTCGGGCACCGGCGGCAACGTCGACCTGAAACCGGTGCGCTCGACCAACTACGACGCGACGCTCGAGTGGTACTTCGCGCCGAAGGCGCTGCTGTCCCTCGGCGTGTTCTACATGGACATGGCCTCTTACGTGGGCTACGGCACCTCCAAGCAGAGGTTCGCCAACACCGGCAACGGTGGCGCGATCGAGACCTACACGATCACCGCCCCGATCAACGTGCAAGCGAAGAACAAAGGCTTCGAACTCGGCTACCAGCAGGCGCTGTTCGGCGGCTTCGGCGTGTCGGCCAACTACACCTATGCGAGCGGCCGCGATTCGGACGGGCAAAAGCTCGTCGGATCGTCCAAGGACACCTACAACCTCGAAGGCTATTTCGAGAACGACATCTGGAGCGCGCGCCTGGCCTACACCTACCGCTCGGACTATCTCGTCGGGCTCGACCGCGCGACCACGCAGTACGAAGCAGGGTCGGGCACCCTCGCCGCATCGCTGAGCTACAAGATCAACGACCACGTCTCGCTGCAGTTCGACGCGCTCAACCTCAACAACCCGACCCTCAAGTACTACGGCGACAACAAGGACCAGCCGCGCGCTTTCTACTCGAATGGCAGGCAGTTCTTCTTCGGTTTGCGAGCGACGCTGTGATGCGCCTCCACGGAGCCACCGCGTGAGTTCGCAAATGTTCAAGGAAGTGCGCAGCGTGCCGGAGATCGTGATGCGCCAACTCGAAGCGGCGCACGAGCCGTATACGCAGTTGGCCGCGCGGCTTCGCGCCAATCCGCCGACGCAGGTGCTGACCATCGCGCGCGGCAGCTCCGCCTGCGCCGCGCACTATCTGCGCTGCTTGCTGATGGCGCGTTGCGGCAGGCCGGCCTGGTCGCTGCCCTTGTCGCTGATGACCCAGCACGAAGCGCCCGTCGACACCCGCGGCTGGCTGGCCGTGGCCATCTCCCAATCAGGCCAGAGCCCGGACCTGATCGACTCGTTGCAGCGCTGCCGCGACGGCGGCTCACGCACGCTGGCGCTGGTCAACGACATCGATTCGCCGTTGGCGGGCACATCCGAATGGGCGCTCGACCTGGAAGCGGGCGTCGAACTGAGCGTGGCGGCCACCAAGAGTTTCATTGCCAGCATGTTGGCGGGCGCCTTGCTCGCGGCGTACTGGCATCACGACGAGGAGCTGCGGCACGGGCTCGGCAGCCTGCCGCAGGCCCTGCACCTCGCGGACCGCCTGTCCTGGAATGCCGCCGTCGACGTGCTGGCGCCGGCGAACCGGCTGATGGTGGTGGGCAGAGGCTTCAGCTTGCCGGCGGCGCAGGAAGCGGCGCTCAAGCTCAAGGAAACCTGTGCCCTCCAGGCCGAAGCGGTCTCCGGCGCGGAGATCATGCACGGACCCATGTCCCTCATCGACGAGGGCTATCCGCTGCTGATCTTCGCGACGCGCGGCCCGTCGCTGCCGGGCCTGGTGACCCTGGCCCAGCAGATGCGCGAGCGCGGCGCCCGCGTGCTGCTGGCGGCGCCCGAGGAAGTAGCGCAGCGCGACTTGACACTGCCGACGACGGCACTGCCGGAACTCGACCCGTTGGCCGCCGTGCAGGCGTTCTACGGGTTCGCCGCCGCCTTGGCCGAAGCCCGCGGGCTCGACCCCGACCGGCCCAGGCACCTGAGCAAGGTCACACGCACCCACTAGGGCCTGTCAGGCGAGCATGAACGAGAAGACCGAATCCAGCACCACTCCCGACCCGGCGCAGCGGCGGTCGACAGGCGCTGCCGCGGCGGAGCTGATCGTCGCCGTGGACATCGGCGGCACCCAGGTCAAGTACGGCCTGATCACCGCCCAAGGCACCATGCTCGACTCCGGGCAGATCGACACCCGTGGCCCCGACGGTGTCGAACAAATACTGGCGCGGGTCGACACGTTGATCACCGGTTTCGCCGACCAGCGCCCGGTCGGCATTGCGATTTCCACGTTCGGAATCATCGATCGCGAGCGGGGATGCATCCTCGCCGCGGCCGACGCGATTCGCGGCTATGTCGGCTTCGAGCTGAAGTCGCACTTCGAGCGGCAGTTTCGATTGCCGGCGACGGTGGAAAACGACGTCAACTGCGTTGCGCTGGCCGAGGGCTGGCGCGGCGCGGCGATCGGCCTGCGCAACTACCTCGCGATCACCCTGGGCACCGGCATCGGCGGCGGCATCGTCATCGACGGCCAGCTCTATCGCGGCAGCGGCGCGGCCGCCGGCGAGTGGGGCTACGCGTTGATCGAAGGCCAAGTCTGGGAGGAAGTGGCGTCGCTGCGCGGCCTGGCGATACTGGCAGACCGGGCGATGCCCGGCCGGGCGCGAAGCGCGCAGCAGGTGTTCGAAACCGCCGATGCCGGCGACCCCGACGCCGCCGCCGTGCTCGAGCGGTGGTTCAGTCGCCTTGCCATCGGCATCGCCAACTTGATCTATGCGTTCAATCCCGAGGCCATCGTCGTCGGCGGCGGCATCTGCGCACGCGGGCCGCGTTTTCAGCGCGAACTGGCCCACGCGATCGACCAGCAGCTGCGGCCTGACTTCCGCTGCATGACCCGGATCATGATCGCCTCCACCGGTAACCAGGCCGGCATGCTGGGCGCCACGCGCGACTGGCTGCGCGTCCATCGCAGCGAGTCGAACACCGACGGCCACAAGCGCTGATCGCCGCAGCCTCCCGCAGCGCCGGGACGGCCGAGCGAACCTGGCGAAGCTGAAGCAGAACGACGCCACGGCTTCCTGTGCCGCCAGCTTGGTTACTCTGTCTTTCCACATTGGCGTCTGGTTCGCACAACCAGAGCTGGAGCGCGAAGCACTGAGCTCCTGTTGCACTGTTGCACAGTTGCACCTCTTCGCGTTGAACAGAAACGATGCCGCAAGCAGCGTGCTTCGCTCCATTGGCGGGGTTTGACCGCTCCATTGCCACAGTGTGCCAGCTAGCGTCCTTCAGGAACGATGACTCGCCACGACAGTCCCGCAAAGTCCGCCCCCACGGGTTGCCCACCGGGCAACGTGCCCCGGCTCAACTCGAGCACGCCGCAGCGCTTGACCTGATCGACGCTGATCCACGGACTGAGATCGAACCGGCCATCGATCAGGACCAGCGGACGATCCGTCAACTGCAGCGCCAGCGCCCCAGCCTCTGCGTCGGGCCCAGAGACGACGCAGATCGCTCGTCCCGAGAGGGCTTGTCGCGCGGGCCCTTCCAGACGCCTGGCCAGTGCCTCGCTGTCAAAGCTTCGCCAATGTTGGTCTCTGAGCGCCTCCGGCCCGCGGGGTGACGCGAGATGGCTCTGGATCAACAGAAGGAGTTGAAGCGTGATGAACACCTTCAACGTGGGGCGCAGCGGCGCGCATGACCACATGGCCCTGAAGCCAACGAGCTCCATCGCCGCCGGCACGGCAAACAGCAGGAACGCTGTGCCCCATTGCAACTGCAAGTCGGCGCCCGTCAGGATGCCCACCAGCGGCATGAACACCAGTGGAACAAGTCCCCAGCTCAGCAACAACGCACGCGACTGGACATCTTCGTTGCGCAGCCCGCGGCCGGATCAGACAGGGCCGCTGCTGCGACGCGCCGTCGCCCGGCATAGAGCGCCGCGGCCAGCAACAGCCAGGCCGGCATCGCGCGGTTGAGCAACTGATCGGCCGTCCAGAGCAAGGCGTCTGCCCAACGCCGCCCCATGCTGAGGTGGGCACCGAGCGACGATTCCCCCGCATACTGAATTGGCCCGAAGTCGTGCGTGCGGAGCCACAACAGGTGCGGTACACAAATCAACAGGGCGACCAGCGCCGCCGCCAGAAGGCCGCAACGCTGCCTTGCATCCCGCCAT
>Ga0307508_10005376_pt1 | contig 12193 bp, 2 predicted proteins | sample 9_EM_MG_FD_203089 | JGI IMG/M metagenome (GOLD analysis project Ga0307508, IMG submission 203089) | Populus trichocarpa ectomycorrhiza microbial communities from riparian zone in the Pacific Northwest, United States - 9_EM | ecosystem: Host-associated > Plants > Roots > Unclassified | place... | reverse complement strand
GAGGAAGAATTGTGAGAAGAAAGCAGGCCCAACCAGTGTAATTAATCACTACATTAATATAAATTGTCTGACAAGTTTAAAAAATCACTCTAAAATTTGTAGAGAGGTATTGATTTGATGGATGGTTATCTCATAAATATTTTTAACTTTAAATTTTTTTAAATAAAATATTATTATATTTACTTGATTAATTAGTTGAAAGATGTTGAAATTTATAAGATAAGGAGGCAGGCACGTATGGAGGCATTTGACCCACAAATTTAATGACTACAAGCTATTATGTTGAATGATTAATATCACTATAGCGTCGGCTGCTAAAAAGCATTTTCATGGGAAAAGTCTCAGATATTTGAACCCGACTTGTCAATTTATTGGACACTAAAAGAGACCCACATTGCATGAAGTCCATTCCATACTGCTGTAAAGTGTACTGAGAAATATATTCGTGCCCATTAATATATTTTTTTTCATCAGAAACATGTTTGATTCCTTTTCATAGCTACTTAGGCGATGTTTGTTTTTTAGAATTTATTTTTTGAGAAATTATTTTTTAAATTTTTTTATATTTATTTGTTATTAGAAAAGTTAGTTAATAAAAAATACTTTCTAGTTAAAGAAAAATTTGACTTGTTTTCCAGAAAAGTGTTTTTCTGAAAACTTTTGGCGGAAAATACTTTCTGGAAATTATAAAAAATTTAAAAATATCATATTATTTGCTTATTATATCAAATTTGGTCCTCAAACTTTTGATTGCTATATATATTTTGTTTTGAATATTTATTTTTCAATTTCATCTCTTAAAAATTAATTTTTATATTAACTTTTATCTTCATTTTTATAATTGTTATTTGCTTTTTTCTTATCATTTTTTTATTGAAATTTTTTATGTATCAAATTTGATCCTCAATCTTTTGATTGTTACTTATTTTATTTGAAATAATTTATGAAATGTTAATTATTATTATTTTAATTTCTTCATCTTTTATTTTTTTTTATTTTTTAGATTTGATCTCTATTATTTTGATTATTATTTATTTTATTTGAGATAATTTATGAAGTTATATTTTTTTTCAATTTCATTCTCATTCAACTTTTTAATTTGTACGATTTGTTCCTCATTATTTTAATAAACTTGAGAAAAATAAAACATTAATAAGTTATTTTCCAGCTCATTTTCCATGATCATAACCAAACACTGGAAAGTGTTTTCCAACTTATTTTCCATTACACTGCCAAACATTAGAAAATAATTCACTTTCCCAAAATTCACTTTCCAAAAAAAAACTACTTTCCAGCAAACAAACGGGGCCTTAGATTTGATGATTCCTTTTCATTTCTATCTCTCCAAACTGAAAAGGGTTGATTACAAGTTACCAGCTGGTAAATATCGCAACAGGTAATTAATTTCTCCACTTCTCTTTTCCTTGATCAACCTAAATTATTGATAAAATCAACAACACTGTAATACTAAGTCCAATTAAGCATATATGGTATTTTGTACATTATACATATTTTTATAAATATCTAGGATGTTTATAAAATATTTATATTAAATATCTTATAATTATAAGATATTTATCTTAAAAATAAACAAATATATCTAGGAGCATAAAAAGAGAGGCTAGATGGCCATAGCTCATCTCTCTAGATAACACAAGTCTACTATAAAACTTAAACAAGGTTTAATGAATATTTAAGATTACAAAATAATCATTCTCCCCGTCACCTGTTTAAACACTATACTGATTTAAGCATTAGAATGTTTTTCTTGCAATTGTCACTGGCTCACCAAGTCCTTCGGATCCAATTTTAGTAGCCCATAAAAACCGCCCATAATCTTTTTCTTATGGATTTTTTTAGTCCTTCAGATCCAATTTTATCAGCCCATGAAAACCACTCGCAATCTTTTCTTGATGATTTTTTCAGCCTTATCAATTGGCATTGTCTGTGGAAAATAAACAAAAAGTCAGTTCATTCAGTTTCTTAAAAAATAATTTCATGGTTGGCAATACATCTATGGCTACACCAACGACACATGATGCCAGTAGCTAAGCCAATGACATGTGATGCCAACAGCTAAACTAGCGGTTAATCGCTCAACTACTACCCACATGACTACACCAGCGATTACGTCTGATATGGCTATGCCAGACACCCAAGGCAACACCCACGACTATGTCTACGACTACACTCTATGGTTATGCCCTAAGGCTACACCCATAAACAACTTTTCTGGCGACTTGTACATATAAAAGGTGTTGTCGAGACTTGGGAGCTCTGTTGATACACTAAAGGTAACATTACCCCCTATAAGTATTTCCTCCCCCACTCTTGCTAGGTCAAGTCTTCCAAAAACATCTATTTGCAAGACCTGGTACATGTATGAAAAAACTACAAAGTAATATTAATTCTTGGGCCAAGTCCAGTCGGGCCTACACGATGTTTTATACAATGTACACATCTTCGTAAATATATTTATAAATATCTAGGATATTTTAAGATATTAATATTAAATATCTTATAACTTATATATTTATGAGATATTTATATAAAACATATTAAAACTTAGATATTTCTTAAGATATTTATCTTAAAAAGGTCTATATAAACAAATATCTTTAAAAGGATAAAGAAAGAGGTCAAAAGGCCAGAGCTCATCTCTCTAGACAACACAAATCTAATGTAAGACTTGAACAAAACTTAAGGAACATTTAAGCCTACTGAATACAACCCGATTTCTATCGGGTCCACTAGACGATCCTGCCTTCATCCATCCCCGTATCTCTCCCTCAACCGACTATTATATGTCTCCTTAAAATTAAAAAAGAAATCATCAAATTCAATTCAAGAAAACAATAACTTACAAAAAACTTGTTGAACGAACATACCACGAAGTGTTGAGCGTGGTTGCTGACGAATTGTTGCACTCAATTTTGGCAGTCTTCACTTCACACGTGCGTCTCCATAAAAAGATTCATTGGGCTCGGCTCACGTCCAAGAGTCGTAGCTTATAAGAAAAAAAATATTGCAAGTTAAATATATTTATAAATAACAACAAATTAATTAAAGATAGATGTCATTAAAATTAATCTTACCATCCGCTTCAAATGTGCAATGAATGGAACGAAGCTGTTGGTGTGTGTAGTAACCGAACCGTGAATGTTTTGGTTATGGTTCTCGGCACTGGACTGTAAGCGTCGTGTGAACAGCTCGGACATCATGTGCTGAATATACTATGCCCATATATCCTCCGAGATGTATGGCAGCCTAAAATCCCTCCAAACCGCCATGTTATTCCAACCTGGTAGAGCATTATCTCTAGCATAGTTTTTAGCTTTTTTTGCGCTTTATACCAAAAGTCACGCAATCTACATGATATAAATGTATTTTATATGAGTTAATGACAAATTAGATTTTAATATATAAATTGTTTTTAAAAAAAAATATCGTATTGTTTTTTATGCTACCTAGTTGCTACATGATTCTCTCACATAGTCCTCGCAACATTATCATTTATGCTATCCACTCGAATTTGTTCTGTGTATAAAAAATTTATAAAAAATAAATCAATAATTTCAATATAACATAAAAATAGTTAAAATTTTAAGTTAACACTAACCTCAAATCTTCTAAACCATGCATCGATATAAGGTTTCCAATCATGATGTCTGCAAACCTGGCTCCATTAAAACAATGGAATTTCTATCGACAACTTAAACATCGATGTTATTACTTGGGCGGCCTCAATGTTTATGAACCTGAAAATCAATAAAATTAATGAAATATTAGTTGTTCATAAATTATTAAACACAAACCAACTAAAATCAAAACAAACTTACATTGAAAGTTCGTCCTTCCAATGTGCTATATACCTGCGGGGGCATTGACCTTGCTGTGAAGGGACACCGCCTCTACGTTTTAGAACCGTGCTGGAAGAGACAGCGTCGTAAGTCAACGCAGGTGCCTCTTCTTGGTTGGAACCTAATGACACGTCATCATCGCTGCTATAAGAACTAGTTGTGATCATTTGTTCAAGACGTGCAGTTGATTTTGTTATATGCATCTACAACAAATTTGATGTATCACCATAAATGCTAGGATCTGAGATCATCTCTTGGATGTTGGTCTGTCCTTCAAGCATGCTCACCACTTCTGACATTATAGGCCATAGAGATGGAGATGCATTGGTGCATAAGAGAGCCAATTTGATGATCCTCTCAGCCTCTTCCTTGTTGAATTCAGACTGTAGCTTTGGGTCCACTATCTCCATTAAATTTCGCTTTTTTTGCACTCCATGGGCCTATGAAAGCAAAAGTATTTGCAAAGAGGAGTAGTGCCTAATGTATCATGAAATCTAGATAGCAACAAGAATAAACTTGTAACTTACCCAGTCAAAAAGACATACGAATTCATTTGTTGTGCAAAACTATAAACATCTACTTTGTCTGTTAAATAACCCCACAGCATATATTATAGAGCCATATATATCCTCTGAAATCAGAACCATGCCAAAGCTAAATTTTATGTGTGGTTAGGTTAACATGAGATCTCATCTGACGATCTTCTTTAACCAGAACCAAAATTTTATGTACAACTCAATCAACATGAAATCCCATAGGGCAATTCCATTTAATTAAAGCTAAAATTTGTGTGTGATTGGGTTAGCATGAGATCCTATCTAGCAATTTTCTTTAACCAGAACTAAAATTCTATGTGTAGCTCGGCCCACCTGAAATCCCATCCCGAGATTTCCTTTTACCAGAGCTAAATTCTATGCATGGTTGGGTTAACCTGAGATCCCATCTAGCAATCTTTTTTAACTAGAACCAAAATTCTATGTGTAGCTCAGCCAACCTGCATTCCCATCTAGCGATTCCCTTTTACCAAAGCTAAATTATGTTTGTGGTTGGGTTAACATGAGATCTCATCTAGCGACCTCCTTTAACCAGAACCAAAATTTTATGTACAGCTCGGTCAACCTGAAATCCCATCTGACGACTTCCTTGAACCAAAGCTAATTTTTATGTTGCGGTTGGGTTAACCTGAGATCCTATTTGGCAATCTCTTTTAACCAGAACCATAATCTGTTTATGTGTAGCTCGGATAACCTGAAATCTAATCTGGCGACTCCCTTTAACCAAAGCTAAATCAATGTATGGTTGGGTTAATCTAAGATCCCATCTAGCGGTCCCCTTTAACCAGAACCAAAGTTATATGTGTGAGGCTAAAGTTCATGTTTTTATCTATGGTCATACGTGGTCCTAATAGTTCGGGCCAAAATATAGATGTTTTTATTCGATCGTTGATTGATAACTTGACACAGTTGTAGTCCTCTAGTGTTTTGACTTATGATGTATCGAAAAAAAAAACAAAATATTCTTATGAAAGCAGTTTTGATATGGACTACAATGATTTTCCACCTTATAGAAAGGTTTTTTATTGGAGCACGCATGGAAAACTAGTCACCACCATCTCCTGGTGACAACCATTTCTTGGTTAATAGGCTTGTTTGAGATTGTGGTAGTAGCTGCGGTTCAAAGTGTTTTTCGCTTAGAAATGCATCAAAATGATTTTTTTTATTTTTTAAAATTTTTTTTTGAGATTAGCACATCAAAACGATCTAAAAACATAAAAAAAAATATCAAAAAAAATTTAAAATTTAAAAAAATACAGTTCCAAACGGAGCCAACATCTCTAGTCACCACCTCTTGGTCATCGTAACCAGCCTCTCACACTATGATCACCTCACATCGTGACCATCTCCTCGCATGCTCCTTTTTGCATCTTTTGCTCTAACATAGTATTCTTCTCCGGATCCTGTATTTCTAACTTAAATATCATAGGGTCTCATATTCTGGTATTAAACTTGTTTTTATAGGAGATTTGATAGAAGTCATCTCGTCATATCACACACTAGCAGTCAAGTCATGATATTCCCCATCAGTCCAAGACACAGTCATGGAAGGCACTAAACAACTTCATTATTGTTTCCTTTTTAAAAACCTAATTTTACTCTCCATTAATTCTCATTTGGTGTAAATTATTAGAAAAGTTCTTGTGCCTGCATCCGAAATTAAAGTCATTTAATCTTATTAGTAAACAAAACCTCTCACCACTAGCCCAACTTTATTAATTTTATTAATTTAATGTATATTAGCAACCCTCGTGTTGTTTGATTAATTATATTTAATACTTTAAGTAAAGGCAAAAAAGCTTTTATCATTGAAAATTAGAAAAAGCGAACATATTTGACAAGATGAGATTCTGATTAATTTATTAATTTGTCCACTTTTTTAAAAAACTTTATTAAAATATAATTGCTTTCAACAGGTACAAGTAATCTTTCCTTTTATTTTTGATATATCTAATTGTTCAAGCAGCAAAACGAAAGGGCATAGAATTTTCCGCAAAGACTTTTCACAACTTCATTTCATTCTTGGAAGTTGCAATGTGAACTCAAGTATTACTCATGGATGCATGGATCAGTTAATAGCAATGGTAGTTTAATAGCAATGGTAATTTATATAATTATTAATTTAAGGTATATAAGATTAATTAAAATATGTATAAATTATTCCGAACATCCATTTTAATTAAAAAAAAAATTGATGCTAGTTTCTCTCTCAGTAATAAAGACATAGGTAGAAAGAACATGCTGCTTTTAAATGCTGATAGGTTGATGGATGCAGACATGACTTCTTTTTTCCACATTGGGTCCTGTTAATCTCATGGACTTGATCAAAAAGATGCATGGATCAGTCAATATAGATAGTACGTGAAGTGTAGATTAATTATAGTAATTCCCATTCCTGTCTTTCTTCTTCTTCTTTTCTGTACGTAGGTATAAATCTGGGTTAATTTTGCTCAAACCTGGTTATTAAACTTAGCCTGGCCCGGCAGGTTGATCTAGGACCTAGTTGACCCGGTAGCTAGACCGGTCCGGGTTTAATAAAAGACTGACTGGAAAAACAACCTGGCAAAACCCGGTCAACCCGGTGGGTCAACCCATGACTCTGGCGAGACCCGATGGTTTTTTTTTTTCTAAATGTGGGATTTGAAACCCTTTAATATATATACTTTATGTTTCTAAGAAAAATAATTAGACTTCATTTTTAATCCGGTCTAAAATGTGCCTGTATTATAAATAAGATTCCAACAATTTTCTACATGAATATAAATTGTTTATAAATTGTCTGATAAGTTTAAAAACAACTTTAAAATTTATAGAGATATTAATTTGATGAATCACTAAAAGGATAGTTTTTGACTTTAAACATTTCTAAGTAAAATATTATTAGATTTACTCGGTTAACTATTAAAAGTGATATTTTAAAATATTCAGTGTTTTAATTAAATCAAAATAATAATACTTATAAATCTTCACCTCGTATTTTCTTTGGCTCTCCTAGTTGCAGGTTGCAAGATGTTGAAATTTAAAAGATAAGGAGGCAGGCGCATATAGAGGCATTTGAGCTAGCCACAAATTTAATGACTACAAGCTATGTTGAATGATTCACATCACTAGCGGCGGCTGCTAAAAAGCATTTTCATGGAAAAACTCTCAGATATTTAAACCTGACTTGTCAGTTTATTGACTTGAAACTTGCTAAGAACATACTGAAAACGAGAGAGATTCCAATCAGAAAAGAGAGAAGGAAAAAGGATTTATACCTTAATCTCTTAATAAAAGAGACCCACAGTGCTTGAAGTTCTTTCCATTGTGATTTTTCAATGGTTTTTTTTAATCCGTGTTTGTTGACCGCTGGCTATAAAGTGCACTAAGAACACGAAGGTTTTTTTTTATTTACTTTCAATGCTGTAAAGTGCACTAAGAACTTCATCATCAATTGTTCACTAATTGCAAGTAGAATTTTCTGCTTTTTCTTTTTCTTTTTCTTTTGGAAAATACTGATTGAGGTAGACGTAGACCAATCTCTTTTGCACCTGGTCCTAAAGGACAACAAGCTATTTGGAGTTTATGATAGACTCAAATGCATGCATTTATATAGCTAGTTGGTGCATAATTGGCAGTTTCATACTTTTAGCTGGTTTATTTTTATATTTTAAAAATATTTTTAGAAAAAAATTAAATTTTTTATATTATTTTTGTTTTAAATTAATTTTTTAATGTTTTTAGATCGTTTTAAAATGTATATGTTAAAAATAATTTTTTAATATTATTTTTAAATATTTTCCAATAAAAAATACTTTTTAAAATGACTGCTAACATTTATAAAATCACCATCGGTTTTAATGCTTCTGATAGTCATCATTTGCTTTGAATATTGAGTTTTTTTCCTAAAACCGTGAGCAAATTTATTTCTCGAACGAACAGACTCTTGTTATTTCACAAAAATAGTCTCGTGACACGTGGGTTGTGCATGTATTATAAAAAATAATAATTAATAATTATAGTTGTCTACGTACCTACATGGCGGTTGTGCATGTATTATAGAAAATAGTCTCATTACTTTTTAAATAATCAAAGAGATTTGAAAGTTTAATGGAGGACTAAATTAAAAAAGTTCAAGATCAAGAATTAAAATAAAAAGGGTGTTGAAATCCAAGGCTGAAATTGAAGTTTATCAAGGGCAACAATACATAAAATTAAAAGTTTGAAGCCAATCAAGGATGTAATTGAGAGAAATCACAAATCGAAAGATTAAATTGAACTTTACCAAAATGGCATTGTTTTGGTTACTGTTCATTTTCTTCTTATTTTTTTCCTTGAAAAGACTGCTCATGAATTACAATATTTCAGGGGCATTCAATGCTTCATTTTTCTACCAAATTTGACAAAACTTGCACGAAAATGATCGTCTAACATCTTATTACACCCCGGTGTGGTACTTTATGGCCAATTGACACCATAACGTCGTGGTACCGGCCCAAAGAGGCCTGTTTAGGTAGCCTTCAACTGTCAAATTTAATAGTTCATGATGCCTACTTTGAGCCAACGGTTGTGATCCTTCGGGGCTGAATCAAGGGCCAAGATTTGACACCATTAAAAACAAAATGTTTCTCTTTCATCCCCTATAAATAGGGGTGGATTCCATGCCCTGAGTGTGAAGAAAATCGGGTGAAAAGTTGACAAAAAACCAACCTCCCTCCCGTTTTTTTTCTTTTAGCCGACAATTCTCTCTCTTCTTTATCTCTCTCCACCGTGTTTTCAGCCGCCACAACCTTAGGACAACTGAACAATCACAACACAAACCCCTTTATAAACACATCTCCTCGCTGACAACAGAAACCATAACCGCCAATCTCTACTTCTCCTTTTCCACCACAAACTTCTTCTTTTTCTTGCACCACAGGAACCCAACCACCACCTCAGTATTGTCGTGTTCCACCAGCACTTCCATCGTCCTCTGCAAGACCAGTGATGACAGTCGTGGCCCATGTGCCAGGCGAGCTCCTTCTTCTCTTCCCCCTCTCATATGCATATAGGATGTGAAATAATTCACGTCCTGCAACTGCTGGCTTCTAGTAGCAGATGCAAACTAGGCAGGACTCGTTTTGGCCTTGCCTAGATGGTTGCGACGGATCTAGCCCACACCTAAAGAAGAAGGAGAAGGAGGAGGAGGGTCTGTTGGGCCACTAGTTGGCTAACCCGACTGAGTTGGGCTGGACCCATTTCGACCCAGCCTGTATGGTTGGGCCAGGTCCAGCTCAATTTATATTTCACATAATGATAATAATAATAAAAACAAAAAAACAAAAAAAAATAATTCCAAGGGTCATTTCAAAATATTTGTGATTTTCTCGCAAGTTTTTTCAATAGTTTTGTATAATATTAGGCTGTATATTTATATTGTAAGATACAAATCCGGTATTAAAATATCCGGTATTCTTCAAAAATTAAAAATTAAAAAAAAATCTCAATTTTTTTTAAATTAATTTCCTCAAAAAAATAAAAAATATTTTGTTTTCATGCATACGGTCGAATTCTAAAAGTTTTCCAAGCATATTTTCATTAAAAAAACAAAAAAAATACATCTTTCTCATGTTTTAAAATGTAAAATGAATATCATAACCAGCTTATGATTTTCTCTAGGGTTTAGCCAAAGCACTAAAAATCCTTTACTAATCATTTTGTTCATTTTATATTTAAAGTGTTAGGATTTAGCTGTAAACTTTAATATGTGGAGGTATAAAACTACATTGTAAAGTATATACCTTCAGGTATTAAAGATACAAAGTGCAAAATAAATGTGATACTAAAATTTAGACTTTAGAACGATTAGGATTTAAGTCGATAAGATAGAGACTTCCTTACAAAGAAAAATCTACTGTGAACCTTAGACAAGACATATCAAGACATTTCATTATACCTTAATTTATACACCTTTCAAATACACTACAACATTTAACAGTTTTATTGACGGACCTAATCCACATTCTGTCGGTAAAAAAAAATACCGATGGTTTTACAGACGGAAAATACGAGCAAAAAAAAAACTTCCCACTGGAAATATTCTGTCGGTGATCGTGGCATATGCAGTAAATATTTTTCAACTCTCGGTGAAATGCCGACGAACAATATTTGTCTGTCTAGGTGTCGGTAATTATCGGTATGCAGTAAATATTTTTCAACTCTCGCTAAATACCAACGAAATGTTTTCGTTTGTAGAGACGTTGATGATTTTGGCATTTCCAGTAAATATTTTTCAATTCTCTGTAAAATACCGACGGAGAAGGTCCATCTGTAAATCCGTCGGTGGTGTTTTAAAAACAAAAATTTTTAAAAATTATTTAGAATAAATAATATAAAATTATATAAATTAATAGTAAAAAAAAACCAATTATGCAAATAAAATTGTATTAAACATCAAAATATAAAAATAAAGTTAAACAATATTTATCTAAATATTCATCACAAAAAAAATTAAACTAGAACAATGGCGGAGCTGGAGGAGGAGGAGGAGGTGGTGTAGGTTGGTCGTTCTCGGGACTAAACGACCAAAAAGGAGGCGCACATGTATCACCCATATGTGATCTAATGTCCATGACCATTTGGCAGAGTTGTTCATAATTCACCGAGAGTCAGTCGTATTTTTCGGTGAGATGAGTTGTGTGTTGCTGCAAGGCCATGAACTCCTTAGATTGGGTGCTCGATACTGATTGGAAGCTCCCAACGGTTGAGACACTACGGGCCGCCCGCAAGTTCTCGGTCGTAGTGTTGGAGAGACCGTACACCTAATTTGTATCGGATCCACTAGACAATCCTACCTCCATCCATAAATCTGGAACGAAATCCGGATGGGTCGAAGGATCGTCCCCATATCTCTCCCTCAACTGGTTATTATTGGTCTCCTGAAAATGAAAAAAGAAATCATCATATTCAATTCAAGAAAAATAATAACTTATGAAATAAAATGGTTGAACCAAGGTTGTCAATTCCATTTCGGTAAGTGTTTCGTTTTTTCAATTGGAATGGAATGTTTCGGTTTCAGAGCGTTTCAAGATTGTACTTTTCATATATATATATAATTCAACAAACATAATTCAAATTCAAGATAAATTAATTATAAATTATGCCATATACAAACACAATGTCAAACAAATATAATTTTAAAATTTAAAATATTCATAAATAGTCAAGATTAAATAGAACTTTAACTTAAAATAATTCAACTTAAACAAAATACCAAAATATTATAAAAGTAAAATATTTTAACACAAAAGAAATATAAATCAAACCCGAACTTTTCACTTCTAAAAGATAAAGGGAAGCCACACAAGCCATTCACGTCAAAACACTACGACAATTAATTATTGAACGAAGGTAGAGGGAGTTGGAATCTGAGTGTCACATTTAGGTTTGTGATGTTTTGAATATAAATGAGTAGGAAAATACAATAAAGCCCTTGGAGGCTTAAAAGTAGGAATAAATAAATGAAGGGTATTGTAGTAATTGTATAAAGAGATGATATATATAAATAGAAAGAAGAAAAAAAAAGAAGAAGAAGAGATCTGAAAAATTTGAGAGAGAATCGGCAGGAGAGATAAGGGAGAAAGAAGAAGAAGAGAAAAGAGGGAAATTAGAAAGGAAATAGAAAGGAGTTTGAGGAAATAAGTAAAAAGGTAAGATTATGTATAAATATGTGTTAATTAAGCTTTAATTTTGATTTTGATAAATGTTAGGGTTATGAAATTTGTGTTTTGAGTTTGATTGATGAGTTAATTTGGATGT
>Ga0307508_10005375_pt1 | contig 12193 bp, 19 predicted proteins | sample 9_EM_MG_FD_203089 | JGI IMG/M metagenome (GOLD analysis project Ga0307508, IMG submission 203089) | Populus trichocarpa ectomycorrhiza microbial communities from riparian zone in the Pacific Northwest, United States - 9_EM | ecosystem: Host-associated > Plants > Roots > Unclassified | place... | reverse complement strand
CCTTCGATCACCCATTCTACCTGATCCTCAACGTTGCCGTGGGTTCCACCAACGGCTGGTTCGAGGATGGCAAGCATGGCAAGCCGTGGGTGGACGGCAGCAAGACGGAAAGGAAAGATTTCTGGGACAGCAGGAACGAATGGTACCCGTCCTGGCAGAAGAATGGCGAGATGATCGTCAAGAGCATCAAGATGTGGCAGCAATGCGATTGAAACGCAGATATGACACGAGATTAGCATTGCATGATACGCACTCCCGTTCTCTTTCCACGTCACAACTGTTTTCTCGATGGGGATGTCGTCTTTCTTGTACTTTGCGCATGTTTCTTAGCCACTGTGTGGACGTCTCCACAACCATCGGACAATCGTAGGAAATTCATTTTCTCATTACTATTTTTTGCTTCTGCGGCGTGTTTTCCGAAGGCCTGACTATAAATGAATGGTGGACGCTCGCCATATGAACGTCGACCCAATAGCGGGGGCATGTACCTGAGTTAGCATGCAGATAGCGTCAGTTTGACTGCCGATGATTGACGTGCCAGCCAGATGGTAATGCCATTGAAATCCGGGTTTTTGACGAGTGACCTGGACGCGTGGAAAAGAACTGGTGTTAACCAATGCTGTATCTCCCGGCGGAACCAGTAAGTGCTACAATGATCTCATGACAGACGACAACAGGTGGGCTTTACAAATTGAAACCAAAGGAGAATAGGAGTGTTAAAACTTTGGAAGCCATCTCGTCCGCGGCGCAATGGCGCCCCACCTAGCTAGGTCTTTTACCACAGCCGATTTTCGGGGTAGATCGCGTGAACTACAGAGGAAAAGAAGCGACGCCCATCTCACGGTCTGCACGATTGGGTTGAAATGCTGATTAAGGCATGTTGGAATATAGGGATCGATAGAGACGAAGATAGTGAACTGATTGATTGATACAAGGTCGAAGGAAAAACATTCTCTCTATATACAAGGCGCCTGAGGGACTCGCCAAGGTGAAAGGACGGAAGACTGTCTTTGAGCCGGTGCTCGGAGACTAAGGCTGCTGTCATCTCCGGACATGTTGCCTCTGGTCCGTCATCTCCGGACGCCGTCTCCGGTCCGTCATCTCCGGACGCCCCTTATTCTGACAAGGCACTACTGGAATCGGACATCGTTAACCTCTTCTATTATAGTACAGATCGCAAGCGAAATTCCTACCTCTGTTCCGCGGAACATGGTGTTATGGCAGTAGAATCGCAAGCTGACCGCCCGCATCCCATTGTTGTATACCTTGACCGAGGAACTGCAGGAGCCGTAGATAATAACTGTTGCCTGTGATTTGCGTTGCAAATATTCTTTGTATGCTTCTCTGGCATTGTTTTCATTGTCTTCCGGCTCATCTGGTTCAGCCTCAATTTCCATGACGATGTTTCAGGCCATGATCCCTTGCAGGACCTGGATGCTGTCCTCCTTCCAGGTGGCGTAGTTGGTCACATTCGGGAGGTTGATGAACCCGAGAGAGTGCTTGAATGGTTCTTCGCCCGGCATAGTGTGAAGTTGTGTGGTTGGCGCAGTAAAGAGCAAGAGAAGGAATATGGATTTCAAGATGGGTTCGAGAGTGAGAGAGAGAGGATTGGTGTCGCGACTTTTTTGACGTAATCGGAGCGGTTACGGCGGCAGGCTGATAACCTCTCAAGATTTTATCGGGTCTGAAAGAGCAGTGAAGAGTGACAGTAATGAGTATGTGGAGTGTTGATTGAAGCGATCAAGTGAATACAAGACAAGGAGAAATGAAGTCAATATATACACCAGCCCGCCGGTCATGGCCTGCCCAATCACCAATTCCTTCCTCCTCATCCATTCTGGCCTCGTCATTCATTCCGCCTTATCATCCATTCCTGTCTCGTCATCCATTGCTGCCTTGCTCCCCATTCCGGACTCATCATCCATTCCGGACGCATCATCCTTCCAAGCACAGCAGCGAGAAGTATTTCCAACAAATGATAAATATAAATTGTGCCTCTGTATTTACTCCTCTTTTTACCAAGGCCATGGAGTGGCGCGTAATCGCTATTGTACCACGACGCCGGGCTCTCGCCTCCTTCATTTCTGCACTCCCCCTCTCTCGCCTATCTTTCCGGTCTGTTATCGCCAAATCTACATCCTCTCTTCGTGACAATTCCTCTGCGATTCCCTGCCACACTGCCAGTTCCATGGCGATCAGGAAATACGCAACCGTATGACCGCACCGTTTATCTTCGAAGGGACAACAGAACATCAAGCGGCCCTACGAAACCACAGGAACCCTGTTCAACTTAAGTTACGAATCTTTCGCATGTGATTTTGAACCCCCGTAGTTTTTTGTGACCTCATGACTGTTAGATTCTTCACCTGCAATCAGTGGTGCGCTTTTTCTTACTTCATTTCGGGAGTTTTTTTTTAAACATACCTCGACTGGCCGACCGTGGTGCCGCACTACGCGTGCTCTTGTATGGGGGAGGCCCGCAATATAGCATAAATTTGGAGTTGGTAAGGTGTTGGAAACATGGGACGATACAGCTGTGGATGATATCGGAGATGTCTCAGTTCTCCGCCTGTCACTTGCGTGTGTAAAGGTCGGTTTGCTTCAGAGTTAGTAGCATGCGTGGATTTTGGAGTGGTAGTGGGGTTGAGATCCCTCAAGCTGTGTGTATGGAAGTTGGTTGCCGAATAATCTACATATGTGGTCATGCCCAGAAAACGGTGCTAGTACCGCGACACTAGCGTAGTAACGGTGAGTGACAAATATGTATACGTTGTACTAGCAACCGCGCATCCAGCAAGTGAATTCAAGCGTGGCCAACTTCCACCACCACTTCCTTTCTACACCTCTACCTTTCAAACATCCCTACCTATACCATCGACACCATAACAACCACCACGCTTGTCACCAACATTGCCATGCATACTGTGCGCCCCGTTTTCCTCATGCTTCTCTGCATGATCCTCTACCTGGCTGCCCGGTCGGCCGCCGCTGATGTCGAGTTTGCTCCCAACATCATCTATAAGCTTCCTGATGGCTTCGACCTTTCTCATCCGGGACTTGACATTGCGTCGTACGTCACTGAACTCGAACACAATTCCAGTGCCGTTCTTCCGCCCCTCCCGTTCGACATCTTCAACGACGCCTACAAGGTCACCCTGACTTCTCCTACCGCCCCTCACGGTGCCGCTCATCAAGCCGACTGGCAGCGCATCTGCGAGACATCCGAGGGATCGCCACTGTTCTACGATGTCGGATGGGTTGCAGGAAAGCTTATCTCCTTCAAGAACAAACCCTGCTGCCAGACCAACAGCCACTGCACGCACCTTGCTACCATGTGGACTGCCAGTGTTAGTGTCTGCGCCCCCAATCTCAACTCGGCCTGGTGCATTCCTTGCGCCTGGGTCGGCAAGGAGATACAGGGGATCGGCAAGCATTGCAGGACTGGTGACAAGGCCGGCGGCATCGCTAGGTACATTCACTATCGTTAATTTTCCGAGATGCTTTGCTGACAATTCGACCCGCAGGTTCAAGGGCTTCTACGATTTCAATGCCTACCGCTCCTGAGCAAATCATTTCTGGAAGTACTGGGATATGCGGAGGCTTATTTGTTGCTGTTTACTTACTGCTTACATCAATGAATTGAGGTGAATTGACGTAGTAAGCCGCGGACTTTGCCGTGTTGTCCGGCGAGTAGAACATAACCTACTTCGCTGAAAGGTGCAGCACCATCTTTCCAGTATGTGCAAGTATATAGCGATTTTGTAGACCTCATATACTAACAGTTGGTGATGAAGTCGAACTTGTTACTCGAATAGGCAATAGATCGTAGGCTTGGCGATTTCAGTAAGATGTGTGTGGTTGTCGGAGGTGGTGTTAGTAATGGCCTCACCTCGTCCTTTTAAACGGTCGTGTCAAAGATAATCGAGTGATACGGTGTGTAGTACTCCGTAGCTTTATCATTTCACCATAGCGAGAGGACCGCTCTCTATATACATGCAGAAGCAAGCCCATCACCCACCACCGACTGGTCCAGATACCCCGGGTTACCACTTGCCAGCTCCGGTTTAGATGTCACCGGTGGCGACTTACCGCGTCACCAGTGGCGAATTACCACCTCCGCCCCCTAATAACTTACGCACGCAACTAAGCGCCGCCAGGCCTAGGCTGGCCCTCAACCCATACCTCTGACAGTTCGGGACTACTTACGCCTCCTGGTGAACTATCATCTGCAGCTCTGCCGACCAACATCAGGGGTTCTACCATTTAAAAAAATTCGCGCATATAATATCTCCCACTTCGAGCTACGCGATCGGTTCGGTGCAAAGCACCGACATTAGAAAATTAGGTTCCCCGGACATCGTGCTATCTGCAAAAAGAACACGGCCGTGGACAGGAGAGTTAAGCACCCAGTTCGCTAAACAAAACGCGCAAACACCAACCGGCTCCAGTGGTACCCGGCTTGATGTTTGAGGACGAGAACCCGGGGGGATCAGAGGAGGATCAGAGAGAGCTGAGGGAGGACAACAGGGAGGCCCATGAGGTGATGGCCCCCCAGAGAGAAGAGGTGAGGAAAAGGGAGAAGAAGGAGAGAATGGAGATGCTGGAGGCGCTCATGGGAGGCTACCAGGTGGAGGAACCACTGGAATCAGCAGTGAAGGCGGTAGGGGAAAGGAAGGCCGGAGGCAAGAGGAAGAGCAAGGGCAATGTAAAGCCAGCCTTCCCGCAGGTGGCAGCGGGAAGCAGGGTGGCCAAGAACGAGGAGAACCTACTGGATTTCTTCTGGCACAGCAAGAGAGGAGGGGCGAGGAAGAGAGGAGGGAAAGGCGAGGGAGAGGGGGACTGGATGGGCTTGGAAGAGGAAGCGTAGGGCAAGGTGAATGCGGCAGAACTGGCGAAGGCGGCCTTTGGGGGAGAGAGTGCGGGTGTAGCAGAGGCAATCACGGACGATCACTCGATGGGCGAAACCGAAGAGAATGTTGAAAGTGATGAACGTGTGTATTGTCTAAGTAAGGCTGAAGCCTCGAGAGAAGGAAGAACATAGTGGTAGGTCCATGCCTGCTGCCATGACTAAGCAACGGGTGAGATATTACAACACTTCCGCCCTTGTTGCGTTGTGAAAACAAAGCAGCAAGTGAATATAAGAAAAGAGAGAACATATGCCCAATACTCCCCTTGGCCTCATTAAAACCTACACAGTAAACCCGGGGGGAGAAACCTGCTAGGAAAGAGTACCAACTCCAATCGTCCGTACAGAAGATAACCAATAAAACCAATAAAACCAATAAAACTTCTGGTTTTCGAGCGTAGGCCGATATCAGTAGCAAAGTGTTGGTGTTTTTCGGGGCCGAAAGCCTCGGTCATGATGTGGGCCAGACTGTCAATGGTGGAAATGTCAGTGAAGTTGACTATTCCGCGCTCTTGCCGGTCGTGATTGATGTGGTACCGGATGTCGATATGCTTGGTCTTAGGGCTTGAGACTCCGGAGTAGATCGTTTTCAACGCGCCGTTGGAATCGCAGTAGATCGTTAGAACTACAGTCTCACCGGTAACGTCCTTGTGCAGTCGTACCAGCCACTCTGCATCTCTGGTTGCGTCGGAGCAAGCAATTGTAACGGGCGTGGCTCTCTGACTCCAGATAGCGAACCGGGACTTATGGACGAGGGCGTGGGGGCGTGGACAGATAAGGACAAGACGTGGGGAAACGGGCAAAGCAAGGACGTGGAATGGGCAAGGCAGGGACGTGGCGTTGAGGCGGAACAATTGCTAGTAGTCAAGGCCGACTATGGCTGACGATAACAAGTGGCAGTGGCAGTTAATTCCATTGTGCTTCAGTACTACAGACTATATGCACTCCTCCACGCCGTACCACCCCCATGGGGCTCCCATCTTTCCCATCCGCCAGACGCAACAACTTTTCCCTGAGGAAACAAGTGGCAGTGGCAGTGGCAGTTAATTCCATTGTGCTTCAGTACTACATGTTGCGTGAAGAAGAAACATGCAAGACAGACAACAGCGCACTCTTATATACAGTGAGCGCGATCCTCCACATCCAGATCCTTCTTCACGCCGCGCAACCAGAACCAGCAGAACCTTTCCTCGCCGCGCACCTAGAACCTTTCCTCGCCGCGCAACCAGAACCTTTCCTCGCCGCGCACCTAGAACCTTTCCTCGCCCCGCAACCAGAACCATTCCTCGCCGCGCAACCAGAACCTTTCCTCGCCGCGCAACCAGAACCTTTCCGCGCCGCGCAACCCAGAACCCGAACCTTCCTTGCGCCGCTCCATCCAGAACGTTCCAGAGTCTAGTCGTTCGGGATAGGTGGTGACGGCGGCGGCGTGCCGTTACAGCAATGTACTCGGCTTCTGTGGTAGAGAATGAGACTAGTCCTTGCTTGCGCGAGAGCCAGGAAATGGCGGCTCCGTACACCTTGAAGATGTGGCCACCCTGTGACATCCCATCCGCTCTGTCGCCAGCGAAGTCTGAATCGGTGTATCTGACTAGAGGTGGCGCCTCTGTCAAAGTCGTGCTGGGAAAGACGAGCTTGACATCGGCTGTTGCTTTGAGATATCGGAGGACTCGCTTTGCCGCTGTCAGGTGGCCATGGTAGGGTTTCACGTTGTATCGTCTTAGTGCTGCGACCGAGAACGCAATATCAGGGCCTTCCGTAGCAGAGTCTTTCTCATTCTTTCTTCTTTACTCTTACATACCTCCCGATAGCATAGAAAAGAAATACTTTAACACTATCTTGAGCTGATCCATCATCCGTCAACGATAAAACCATCTCACTCATACTCTCTTTCTTTTCTCTCTCTCTCTCTCTCTCCTTGTGAAGACTCTCTTCTCTCTCTCTTTTCTCTCTTCTCTCTCTCTTTTCTCTCTCTCTCTCTCTTTTCTCTCTCTCTCTCTCTTTTCTCTCGCTCCCTCTCCTTGTGAAGACTCTCAAAGGGACGGTGATCGGGCAAACTTTAACAGCCTTCAACTGCAAATGACATTGTAATCCCAACTGCAGCAATACTGTACGTGATTAGGAGGGCGCGCTATCACGTGGATATGCCTCGGCCCTTGAAATGTGTTACCAGCGACCAGGTGGGGGCATTGCACTAAAGATACTACAGCTGGTTAGTCAAAATTACCTCAAATTTAGCCCTGCTGCACGATCAGAGCAGACCATTGAATGTCGGTTGTGGAAGTCCTGACCACAGCTGTTCTAATGACTATCTGTTGGAATATAGGGATCGATAGAGACGAAGATAGTGAATTGGTTGATTGATACAAAGTCGAAGGAGGAACATTCTCTCTATATACAACGCGCCTGAGGGACTCGCCAAGGGGAAAGGACGGAAGACTGTCTCCCGAACCGGTGCTCGGAGACTAAGGCTGCTGTCATCTCCGGACATGTTGCCTCTGGTCCGTCATCTCCGGACGCCGTCTCCGGTCCGTCATCTCCGGACGCCCATTATTCTGACACTATCGTAATTACTATTAAGGGTGAAATGGGAGAGTTTAGTGCAGCGGGACCCAGAAGGAAACAAGGATTTCTCAGTGTTACGATGGTGAATGGTGTTGGAATATATGGATCGATAAAAGGTGAGGATTGTGTTACAGCATTATGCGGGCGCAAGATCTCTCTATATACAGGAAGGCTGTCGGGACAAAGGACGGAAGACTACCCCCCGGGCCGGTGCTCGGGGACTCAGTCATGTCCGGACGCCTCCTCATCTCCGGACGCCACCTCTGGTCTCTCATGTCCGGACGCCTCCTCATCTCCGGACGCCGCCTTATTCTGACAAATGGGAGAAAGTAGGTTACCATCGATTTTAGTGGTGAATACCTTGCATCCAATCCGGTTGCTTAACATCAACACACTTGAGCCCTAAACATTCTAATACGAGGTGCGCTTTATTTTGTGGATTAACAGATATCCTTACTGTGAGGGGTAGCAAGATGCATGTCCATACTAGAGAGGCGAGCGCAGGACTCTTATACAAGTGTTCGTGCGCCGCTTGTGGCTGTCTACTGTGACTGTACTCTCTAGCCCTATGTCTCACTCGTGTAGCGACTCGTGTAGCGACGCCTATGTCACCCTAACTCTAGACTCCCCGCTGGGCGTAGCGTCCGCAGCGCCCACAGCGTCCGGATCTCTCCTCCTAAACGCTGCAAGTCTACTAACGGTCTGAGAACCAGGAAGCACTCCCTTCCCTCAATGTGGTAATTTCGCTCCAGTTCGTTTTTAAGAACAACTTTTCTCTGGCGTGCGTTGTGTCGTGAAGTGTTGATGGTCCCTGGCAAGAAATAGGGTAAGCTTGGTCATCGCACTTAAAATGGGCACCGACTATCCCGAAGCAAGTCATCCCCAGAAGCTACTCGCCCCCAAAATTTGGGGTTGCAAGACCGTATCCTGGAGCTGGCGGTCATGAGTTTAACCAATTGCCATAATAGTCCCGCCAAAGTGATCAGGAAACCGATCCAAAGGGCCTTGCGATATCCCTCTATATACGGACTATGGTAGTGAGTGTTATCTAGGCGCTCGCTTTGACAACGCGCTAGTCGCGTATAGGACTGGCGGACAGTACGGGCTAATAGGGAACCGCAACCAGTTTGCGCCCCAACTATGCGGTCAATTTCCGATCTTCATGAGCTAGCTCTAACCGTTAATGTGTGATCGTTAGGCCCCACTGATACCTTGGCGGGTCGCTCGGTTGGACGCTGAGTATCCGTCAAGGAGAACTACCACTTTCCGTTCTGCTGTTGGACTACTCGAGGTCTAAGCCCAGACTCCAATGGAGATTCCAGATTTGTAATTCTGATGCAGCCCTCGGTCGCCCGGCTCTCCTGGCTGACTGCGGCAGAAGCTCCATTTCATCTGGTGTTCCGTGATTGGTTACCGTTCCACCATGTCTCAGATCTAACCACAGGGAAATAATGAAAGCCGAATGTCGGTAGAATCGTGGTTTTTTTTTTGCTTATTCATACTTGCGTGCGACCTATGTAGATCATGGCGGCGTATATTTTCGCCCAGTTTTCTTATCCGCAGTCCGCGCAGTGGCGGCATGTTGCAGGCTCCCCTTTGCCCTCCGCCCAGGCCTGTCCCAAGAGGATAGCGCCCCAAGGAAACTACGAAGGAAAATAACATAGGAAAAGCGGCCATCTCCGACTCCTCGTCTGCCGATATCATGGAGGAGGGCGTGGGCAGAAACAGCAGCCATTCCTCCCCGGCACCCGATCCTGCCGCAGCCCACAGCTCCTCCGCCTCCGCCTCCGCCTCCTGTTTCTCTTCCTGCTCCCGGAGCTTCTGGAGCTCCCACTCGGACGCCTCACTTCCGGCGTCGCCTCCCTCTTCCAGCGGCGGCATCAGCCTTCCCACGACCGTCGACGAGAGGAAGTCCGGCACTGCCCGCCCACATCTCCCATCGGCCAGCGGGGGTCAAAGTGCACATGGGCAACAACCAGGAAGCCTACGATGCCGAGTGTGCTGCGCTCGCCCGTGCCATGGAGCTGGCGTCGCAGAGGAACCAGATCCCAGAACGAGTCACCATCTTCTGATGCACAGGCAGCTATCAGACGGATGGCGTCGGACGAACCTGGCCCCGGGCAACTGCACGCCCTCCTGGCACGAAAACACATCTCCATGTTGCGCCAGTCCAGGCCAGGGATCGTCATCGAAGTGTGATGGTGCCCAGCGTACAAGGGAGTAGCTGGCAACGAGAACGGCGATGAGTGGGCAAAGATAGTGGAAGAGACGTCAGGCACCCGCGGGGTAGAGTGGCCGAGCTTCCCACTACGAACGGAGGTGCGGGGCGCCCCTGCCACGATCCCTCGCCAACCTCAAGCGGGAGATCTCAGTGAAGAGGTGGGCGGAGGCACGTCAGTGGGCGGGGGGCCGAACCTCCAGGAAGAAGTACCGTATGCCGGACAGCCAAAAGCCCGACGGAGCGGTAGCCAACAGTACCGAGAGTCGGGCCTCTCGGTTCTACCAGCTGAAGACGGGGAACTGCCTAACGGGGCAGTACCTCAACCAGACAAAGGCACGAACCACCCCACAATGCTGGTGGTGCCGGTATCGAAAGCAGGCCCGGGACCACCTCTTCTAGGAGCGCCCTGAGTGGAAGCCGCAGCAGAAGATCCTGTGGGCTGAGGTGAAGAAGGAGACCGGGAGGTGGAAGGGCCGGTGGAAGGTGAAGGACGTGCTGGCCGGCGAGAGGTGCAGCCGGGCAGTGCTGGACTTCCTGACAGCCACGGACGTGGGCAGGCGCGTGCTTGTGGAGGAGGAGGACGCCGTCAGCGCGGTTTCCGAAGTGGAGGTGCGGGAATGGCTGGAGGAGCAAGGAGCGGGGGCGATGGAGCTGGGCGAGGAAGGGACTCCACTGATCCTACCCATTGCGTCCGCAGGAACGGCGTAGGCGGTGTCTTTCTTCCTTTTGTTTTTCCTTCGACTGTCACGCTCGCTTCTCTTTCTTTTGTAATTCCGTTGGTGCGCATTACATCTTCGTGGGACAGGCCTGGGCGGAGGGCAAAAGGGGTGTTTGCAACGAGCCGCCAGCGCGCGGAGAGCGGGCAGGAAACGGACTGTGCATACTGTTGCCATGATCTAGATATGTCGCACGCGAGTAATGAATATACAAAAAAAAAAATCCCGTTGGCCAGCAGGTCCCGGACCGTCCACCTGCCATTCAACCTCTTAGTCTCTTTCCGCACTTCCGCCCACAGAATGTACTGCTGCATTTTCCATTCCGGACACACCTTGAATCAGTGGTCTCGCGCTTGCGAGGGGCACTTGCACTACTGGGACTGGACATAGGGATGAACTTTAGCCCAGTGCAGGTACTGTCCGGTTCGGGCGTGTTCTGTCTTTAGCTGGTAGTACCTCGAGGCAGGTCTCTTGGTGCTGTCGGGCTAGGGGCCGTCGGCCTTTTGGCTCTCTAGCATTTGGTACGTCGTCTTGGAGGCGCGGCATCCTGCCCATCGCCAAACCTCTGCCCACTTCTACTCCGAGATTTCCCGCTTGCGTGTCAGAATAATGTGCGTCCGGAGATGACGGACCGGAGGTGGCGTCCGGACATGACAGACCGGAGGTGGCGGCCGGACACGACGGACCGGAGGTGGCGTCCGGACATGACGGACCGGAGGTGGCGTCCGGACATGACGGACCGGAGGTGGCGTCCGGACACGACTGAGTCCCCGAGCACCGGCTCGGGGGGGCAGTCTTCCGTCCTTTGTCCCGACGGCCTTCCTATATATAGTGAGATCTTGCGCCCGTATAATGCTGTAATACAATCAGTTCACAATCTTCACCTTTTATCGATCCATATATTGCAACAGGTTATGAGCCCGGATTGAACGCTCTGCCAATCCGCTACCCATCGATAATCGCTCCCGCCGTACCTGCCACTTTGCGCCTCGCTCCTGCATCTCATCCCTGCACTCTCGTTTTTTAAGCCTCAACAAACATCGCGTCAACATCATGACCGACTCCACCATGTACACCTGCAAGCATGGCTCGACACCCATCCTCAGCGCAAGAAACTACCACTCATGGAAGAACAACATTACGAACCTCCTCGCAATGGACGACTCCCTTGAAATCGTCCTCGGTACAGAGCTCGCACCTGCCGGCAACGCCACAGCACAGGCACGAGACTTCCGCAAGCGGTCGCAACGTGCCTTCGGAATGATCTGGTCATCAACTGAACCCAGCATTCGAACGTTTCTCAATCGCCTCGGACATCGCGATCCACACGCAGCCTGGGAAGCCCTCCGCGAACGATACGATGTCGCCGCATCCCAGTCTGCACGCGTCGTTACCCTTGCCCGCCTTCACTCCGCCGTGATGAAGCCAGAAGTGTCTGTATCCGACTACATCTCCTCACTTTCGGATATCAGTCAGGAGCTGGAAGGGACTCCAGATGAAGTCACGGAGCGATACCTGATTATGCGCATCTTCGCGACCCTTCCCGAGCAATTCGCCAATATTGTGTGTCATGAGATGTGGCTCGGACGGGGTCCGGGCACATTCTCGGAGATGAGACTGATAGCGTCGGCGCATTGTCCGGTGGACTAGCCACCGAGACGATAGCGTCGGCATACCGGCCTCCGGTGGAATAGCCACGGAGACCGATATAATGGGGCGTCCCGCGCCGGGACGTTCGCTCTACACTGAATATACTGTATACCGATACACACATATCTTGATAGG
>Ga0307508_10005374_pt1 | contig 12193 bp, 10 predicted proteins | sample 9_EM_MG_FD_203089 | JGI IMG/M metagenome (GOLD analysis project Ga0307508, IMG submission 203089) | Populus trichocarpa ectomycorrhiza microbial communities from riparian zone in the Pacific Northwest, United States - 9_EM | ecosystem: Host-associated > Plants > Roots > Unclassified | place... | reverse complement strand
ACAAATCGAATGATGTTCGGATTCTACTTTGCCGTGCTCAACTGTATCGTTCTTCTTCAGTTGATTTGCAGAGGAGGGACTTGCCGATACATACGTGCATATGTACCGGGGATGATGGAGGTTTTGTTTCTGGTTACGCACGATGAATGCAGTGGACTGCTGACGTCGATCATGCGCAGAGGGCTGACGCGTTCCGGCCTCCAACGCAGGGTTAGGTGCCGCCTGGTGGCAAGGTCATCCTACTACGTACGTACGGTACTGTACTCTATTGACATATCTACTTTAGAGTACGTACGAGGCTTTGTTTTTGGCTTACCCGAATAGATAGCCAGCCCGCAAAGTAAGTATATACATAAGCAAGCTCGGACGGGAGTGAGCTGCGGATCACACGTGCTCGGTCAGCGGCGTCGCACGTGGCTCGTCCGTCGTGCCAAGCACACCCTACATAGCCGCCCCACTCTACTCGACTCCGCCCGGTAGTACATAGTAGGTAGGGAGGTATGTCCCTACAGCGGCAGTGGCGGCATGTACCCCGCCAGCCGCCCACCCTATGCACGCAGTTGTACTCTAGGTACATACACGGTTCGTATGGAATGGATGGAAGTAGATATCTATACAGAGCGCCATCGGCGGCGCCGCGAGCGTGCTTGGCCGCCGCAGGACGGAAGCTGCGTTTGGCCGCAGTCGGGGGAGGGGGAGGGGGGGGAGGGGCTGGTTTCCCCGTCCACTTTCAGGTATGTGCCCGGCCCATCTTCAGCTGGTAGAACCCCCAAGGCAAGTTGTCTCTCGGAACTACATACCCGCCACCGTCCCATCCGGCCGCGGCTTGGTCGGTCGGCAGCTTTGTATGTACTTCCTGTCAGGTCCCCCCGGAGCCCGCAGCCTTCAACCCACTGAAATCTCACGTTGGAGTTGAGGTGTGCAAGGACCTTGGGGGGGGGAGTGTAGGGTAGGGTAGGGAAAGGACATCTGCCGCGCGTGCTGACCGACCTCCCACGAGCACCCCCGTTCATCGTTTCCAGACCCCCCCCCCCTCCTTCTTATGGAGGAGCACAGGGGGGACACACCACTGGATCTCAATAATGATGTCTAAGTCTAACTTTCCGCAAGATGTCTAGCCTGTACGCAGGGCTCCCTCCCCTCCGAGGCCACGCGGCCTCGGGGGGCGTCCGCAAAGATTGCGCGACCTACATCTGTCGCCTTGCAGCAGTTTCCGCCCGCTCCAAGTACAACTCCGCATGCGTCCGCCGCCGAGTGGTCGGTGCGATGTGGCTCCCGGCCGGTCGAGTGCAGTGTCATGTTCCGGCCGAGACCAGGGGGGGGGAAGGTTCCCGTTCTCGTGTCACTCGGCCCCACCCCCCAACCACCAAGTTGCGAACCGATCCGCGATCACCGTCTGTGTTCTGGAGTATAGTACAATATATCCAACTTAGATACTATCCCCCACATCTACCGCACCCCCACCCCACCCCCACAGCTTGTTCTCTTCGATGGGGGCGGGTGCTGGCGCAAAAAAATACATCATTAATTACCACCACCACCACCACCTCCTCCTCCTCCTCCTGCTACATACCAGCTTCCACTCTGCCACATCCACAAAGAATCAAAAAAAAGTAGCGCTATGCAAAACAACTTCCAAAGATGCAGATAGAAGAAGCAGGAGATAAAAAAGGGTATAAGAAGAAAGAAAAGACGTATGTACGTTCAATATGCTTCTGCTGTACGGTGTACACCCTCAACTCCACCAAGAAAAAGAAATGAAAAAAAAATGAAAAAAAAAGTGAGGGGGAACAAGGCTGAAGGATAATACACAAAGAAAAGGACGGAAAGATATAAACAAGTCTTTATAGCCAGGCCCAGTTACATACTCGACGGGAAGGGAATTCGGGGCGAGCCCCGTCCACCAGCTCCCCCACTCCCCCCGCTCAAGTTTGTACTTTGCTGCTCGCTCCCGCCGTACAGTTACAGAAGCCTGATCAAAAGCCACACACAAGCAATGCTTTGCTATGCTGGTCAACAATTAAAATGCCCCTCACCAAAGAGGATTCGCTGAAGGATAACGCGCGCAAGAAAGAAAATGAACATGAAAAAAAAAAAAAGTGAACGGAAACTCAGATACATCAAATGCGAAGGAAAAAAACAAGACGAGAAACCCCCAGCGAGAGAACCAAAGATGAAAAGCCACGAAATTCTCCCTCTTTACGCCCGACGAATGCGATATCGACGACCTCGAGCAGAGGCAGCTTCCCCTACCCATCGAGTAACAACCGCCAAATTTTGGAAAGCGCCTCTAAAAAAAAGAAACCGCTCAAAAAAGCAAACGACAAAAATGTAAAAAAAAAAAAAGTAAACCCCCTCTCCCAAAAAAAGACCACCAGCCCGAACTGGCAACAAGAGATGGCAGGCAGTCATGGACTCGTCTATGGTGACGACGAGCGGGATCGCTATTGGTGCTTAGGAGTTGGGTGTGGAAGTCGATCCGAAATTCAGGATGCCCTTAAGACCACCAGTTTCTTTTCGCTTCTTCCAGCCGTCAACCTTCTCCTGTCGCTTCTTGTTCAACTCCTCCCAACCATCCTCGTCATCGGATTCAGTGGTGGACTTCTTCAGATGAGACGGTCCCGGAGCCTTTCGGCTCCAGTCCTGAGCTCCACCTCCAGAGGTAACGGGCGAGGAGGCGACAGAGGTGGGTCCCTGGTTATAGGTGACGGGCCGGTACCGAGATGGCTGTCCGAGCGTGCTACGTTCGGATGGCGCTATGGATGGCGTATATCCCGGCTGCACACCGTAAAATCCACCGCCAGGAGCCGGAGGCATACCGAGCTGCTGACCATGAACGATCGACGGTGTGTAAGTCGACGGGGTGTAAGTCGGATGTGGACCCTGCTGCATCTGGAAGTGAGGGTCCACGATGCTCATGGCACGCTGCTGGCCCATCTGGGGGACGCCAAGGCCACCCATCCCAGACATCGGAGCGTGCATACTCATCATAGATACTGGCCGTTGCTGTCCTATCATAGGCATCTGATGAAGCGGTTGGTGGCTACTCTGCATCTGCATCTGCATCTGCATGAACTGCATCTGCATTTGCAAGTACTGCTGCTGCATAGCCGCCATCTGCGTTTGCGTGGGGTCCTGCTGCATACCCATACCCATATTGCCGCCTCCCATCATTCCGCCCATCATGCCGGGACCCATTCCACCCTGGTGCTGCTGCGCATTTCCCAGCAATCCGCTGCCGCCCCTAGACGCTGGCCTGTCGAACGGATCCGCCTTGAAGGGATCCGCCGGACCGTGTTGCTGCAATTGTTGTTGTTGCGGGTATTGGTGCCCGCCGCCGAGGCCCCTTCTAAACGCCTTCTGTTCCTCCGCTCGCACAATTTCGCCTACCAAACCCCCTGGACCGCGACCCGGAGGCTGTGATGGAGGCATGCCGCCGTACATGGACCCACCAGCATTCGACGTAGCATCACACCCGCCATGGAAAGACAGCGGTGTTCGGTCCATAGGATTGACCAAACTAGCCCCAACATTGTAGGGATCTTGTGGAAGATGTCTCGCGAATACCGGTAGTTGCTGCTGGCTCTGAGCTGTGGCTCTCAGATTGGGTTGGGAACTCGAATTCGACAGTCTGGTAGGTGGTCGGTTCCTGGAGGGGAAGCCGTGAGCCATGAGGATGCCCAATGGCACATCGTCATCTTCGTCTTCGTCCGAGTTCTTCCCGCTTGAACCGGGGTCCATTCCGCCATGCAACGGCAAAGCCGAAGTGCTCACGGAACCCCTATTCATGAAAGGCACATCCGACGGGTCCGATCCCGAGACCTTCATCATTTGTTGTCGGTAAACCGATAGATGAGCCTCCTGCCGCGCCCGCTGCCGCGCCATCTCCCTGCTCTTCTCCGCATCCGTATCCTCCTCGTAATCAGAATCATCGGTTTCTTCCTCATCCCCCTCGCCAGAGAGTCTTCGCCGGTCATCCTGCTGTTGCTGGAACCGCTCAAACTGTGCGCGTGTCATGACCCTGTTCGTCTTCTCAGCGCCCTCATTCTCGTACTTTGCGGCCAGAGCGGCTGCTGCGGAGAATGAGACGTCGGCTTCCGCGGGCTTGTCGGTCAATTGCACGCCTGCTAGCCCCGATTTACCGGCCCTGGGGGTGGTACTGTTCGACGTGGAATCGGTATTACCGTAGGATGGAGAGGTATTACCCCTCGACATCATCGGAGTGGTGAGCGTTGTGTCCTTCGAACTTCCTGTCGACCGCAAACTGTGATCCGACGAGGACGCCGAAGGAATGTTCTCTTCCCAGCCACTATCCTTGGATTTGTCTGACAGTCTCCTGATCGCCGCAGGTGACGTCTGCGAGTGATTCGGTTGTGGCCGAGAATCGAACGCACCAACCCCCCTCGCAACCGAACCGGCAACGATGGCAGCGTCCACATCCAGCCTGTGGACTGGCGATTTCTTCCCTACCTCACTGCCGGCATTCCGCTTCGGTCTCAACGGGGGTGGTGTCCCGAGAGAGTCCGTCCGGATGTGCGCTGGTGCGACTTTTTGGCCCGGGGTCAGGTTTCGAGAATTCCGGGGAGAATTCGAAGCTTGCGGGCTCAAGAGATCCTCTGGTGGCTTCGTATCCCAATGATACGGTGAAGATTCATTATTCGAAGGTCGGTCGGCGTCCATATGGGAACTCGTGAATATATTGGCGTACGGGGTTGCAGAGCTTGCGGGAAATCGCGGTGGAGCCGGAGACGCCTCGTAGGCCTTTGGCGGAGGAGCCGGAGCCGCGTCATAACGACTAGCACTCTGCGTACAGGTAAGTAGGAGGCAGGGAGAGCTCGGCGGGAGCGAGTAAATTACGTACCGAGCTGGTTATGGAGTCCGAAGCAATTTTGGGGGCCGCAGGCGTGATTGCCCCAAGTCCGCCTCGCAACCCCTCACCTTTCTTGTCCTTTTTCGAGCCCACAAAGTCGAACATGTCGTCTCCGAACAGAGACGAGGTATCTAATGTAGTTTCGAGTTTGGGAACGCTCATAGTACTCCCGGGTGAGGGAGGGCTCAGATTGTGACCGTGCGAAGGCTTTGCCCCGGTGGGTTGTTGCTGGCCTGCGTTGACACCAGCCCGATGATAGGAATTAACCTGGGCCTGGGGCTGTTGCGGCCGATTGTCGTCGGGGGTGTGAGGACTGTCGGTCGAGGGTAGCGTTGAATTCGAACTCAATCGATTCGAGGGACCACCATAATAATACGAAAACGACGAACTGCCCGTGGTTTGACCGCTGCCTCTACACGGACATCTGGACTCAGCAAAGGGCACACACAGGGCATCCACACGTACCTCGCCCGAGCACGTATGGGGAGTCGAGGGAGGGGACACCGGAGGGGGGGGTGACAATCGTACTCACCTGTTGCGTTGGGGGAGGACACGGAAACCGGAGCTGGAATCGTGTTCGTCCTGGGCGTTTCCCTGGTTGGCGGGCTGGTATGCAGCTTCGAGAGAGGTCCCAACGGATTTCCGACGCGAGAACTTGGGGAATTTGATAGGCATGTAAACCTCAGGAGATGGTGAAAGGAGAGGCAAGAAAGGATTTAGAAAACCGGGCCGTCTGTGGCAGCCACGCAACAAACCAAGGTCGGCAAGGGGTAGGCGGTAGTTGTTGGGGGGGTTGCGTGCAAGTAAGACTCAGTTGCTTAGTGATGGGCGGGCGACTTGCGGAGCAGCCTGGAGACCAATGCGGCGACGGGCACGCCGGGCTTCGGAAGCGGTTAAACGTGTCGTGGAGGGGGCGGGAAGAAAATGACAGAGTAGGCAAGCTTCTTGGGGGGGGGGGATGGTGGTGTGGGTGGGAAGTATGTATGTACTAATTTCCGGGAGGCGTCGACGGGGGGCGGGTGGACGAGCTCGACGATTATTGGATGGAGGGTTTGGGAGGTCTGACGAGCGGCGAGCAAGAGCGGGCAGAAGGAGGGCTAAACTCTGTGTTCGTTCCGGTCGTGGTATTATGACGGCTAGACGGATAGCATTGGGGGTTGGGGTAAGTGTTTGCGGAGGGTTGATAGCTGTAGTTTTGGTATCGAGTATGGGAGGTATTGCAGCCGGAGGTTGGTAGCAGGTCGGGGTTAGGATTGCGGTGGGAGTCAATCCCGTTGGTGCTTTGAGGGATCCGGGGCTTGTGCTTCAGATCTTCTGCTTCCTTCCGTGGAGGGGAGCCAGTGGTTACACGGCCGGGGGTGGGCGGAGGTGTTGGTGGACGGTGGTTGCCGCGGCGAAGAGCGGGTGAGATGGCGACTGTTTCCAGCGCAGTGCTGTCCGGCGGACAGTCGAGCAGCCGTAGACAGGAGCGAACGTGGGAGATGGGCAGAGGAGCGAGCGGCAGGCGACGGGGGGGCGCACAAGTGCGAAATGAACAGTGGGAGACACGAATAAAATAGAACCGGCAAGTAGGAGCGGCCAAGGGAGAAAGCACGGAAAGAAAAGAAAAAGGAGTCCGATGCGGGAGCAACGGTTAGGGTATATCTGGCAGAGGGCCCGCTAGGCACGGAACGAGCAAGCACAGGACGGCGGCCAAGCAGCAGTAGCGCGGCGGCGGAGCGCGGCGGCGGAGAGCGACGGGGAGCTGAAGCTGACGATGGACGGTGGGGGACAGCGGGGACAGTACGGGGGGGACACGGCCTGCTGGCGGTGCTGGCGGCGGCAGTAGGTGGACGGCGAGACCGCTGGCGCTGCGGAACGATGCGGAGTGGCACGATGTGGCGTCTGGGGATTTCGAGACGACAGCGATGCTGCGAGCAGGTGTCGATGCGGACGGCCGGTGGGGCTTGGAGAGTGCGCGGTGGAATGATGGGATGATGGGACGATGGGATGAGGACTGCTTAATCTGCTAGCACATATACGCGAGCGAGAGAAAGAACGGAGGACGAGAGGGGAGACAAGCCCCGTCGCTTGTTCCGATCCATTATTCTACGTCCCACCACCATGTCCGTGTAATGGCCGGGGCCAAACACGCAGCAGATCTCTAGACGGGACTCTAATGCGCTCTGCTTTTCTCTCCTCTCTCCCTCTCCTCTCGTCATTTCCTCCGTCCTCCTCCTCCTTCTCCGAAGATACGTATCTACGCGCATCCAATGACGGCGGTTCTGCAGCGAAACCACCCACAGGCCAGGGATATGTATCAATGCTCCCGTTCATGTTCCTCTTTATCAGCTCACAGCCGCCCCCCGCCCCCCTCTCCCGCCCAGACCTCAAGAGAAAGATTGCCCTGCCCTGCTCACGGTCTCAGACAACTGCAGAGAGAAACCCTTCTCGACCACTGAGGCCCTTGACCGACCACACCGCCATCTCCAATCACAACGACGAGTCGACGGCAACGGCGCCCTCTTCCGAGTCCCCGGATGTCTACATATTGCCCACGCCGAGGCCGCGTGCCTGGCCTATGACACGGGCAATCACGAAATAGCCACCGGAGTCGTCTTGCGAGCGCGCGCGGAAAAATCACCTACCTTGGCCTGGATCACCTGTGCTCTGCCATGCCGATGGCCACGCAACTGTCGCCCACTGCGTATCCTCGTTGCTTCATCGCTCGACCTAACTTGGATTCCAGACCTGCAGATTCGTTCAAGGTTCGGCTTGGAATTAGGGCCGGCGGAAAGCGCACAGCCCTAAAAATCTCACGATGGCCCTGCCTGCAAACGCTCCCCCGCTGGTTGGAACGGCTTTCGACGAGTTCTGCCGACAGATCTCAGCTGCTGCTACATACTGTTACCGCTTTCTCAGCGCCCCCCGCTGCTCCGTCTTTACTTACTCGCTCTCCCTTTTTGCTTACTCGCTCTCCCTTCTGTCTGTCGGAGGCCTCCTGCTCTGTTTTGCATCTCGTCGCAGCGTGCGCGGCAGTAACTACGTTGAGTCGAAAAAAAAAGCCAACCAGCCGCCAACGAGATGGCCTAAAGATCTGGCCAATAAGCGTCCACCGTCTGCGACACGAACGCCACCGATGTCTCGTTCTCGCTTGGTATCGCCCGGTAGGAAGTACATATGTACATAACTGACTCAGGAACGAAAGGTACAACGCTAAGTTCAGGGGAAGGAAACGATTGATCCAGAGGGAAAGAAAAAAAAAACCCTCGGCGGTCGCTCTTTTGAAGAGCCTTTGACGACGGAGCCACCGAAACAACGCTCGAAAGAACAGCCGCGCGCGCGGGGGAACGTTCAAGCTTCAACGAAATGGAGAACAGTTTGCCCAACCAAGCGATGGTGAACTGCGAGGTTTTTCACTTTCCCTTCCGCTACATAGGCCGATGACGCCGTCACGCTGGTAGGGTGAATTTCCAACGGATATTTTTAGTCGTCCGGCACAACCTGATTGGTGTCCCTGTTTCGTGCAGCCGCACCTCTTTTTTTTCCTTCCCCCGATCTAGCATGCAGCAGCTCCCATCCCTGCCATATTGACTTCCCATTCGGGTCTACTCAACTAGGTAGTGCCTCAGTAGCAACTAGATATGTACGACGGTTCCAGGCTGGGTTCGTTGTCACTCGGATTTTCACTGCTCTCCTCCGCTTTCTCGTCCGCATGCGAGCTGAAGTTTTGTTAGTTAGGCTGCATGCGATATAGAGTTGAGCAAACTGATGTTCTCTCTCATGCGAGCTGGAGATCAGTCCCGATTGGGTCGCCCATGCCGTGAAACCCTTGCGATCTGCCTGCGGAATGGTGATCTTGATTGAAGGCGAACCGGAGGCCCACGAGGCATGGTACTAGTATGGGTAGCTCCGAGGAGACGCATCAGCGTAGAGTACATATAGGTGCACATGCCGTTGTCCCATATGTAGATCATGGGCTCCAACCCACCTGGGACCCAGTGTTCTCCATAGTCCAGTCCGTCCGTCCTGGGCCCCAAACCGGACTGGGAGCCACGGAGTCCGTCAAACTCCTGGACACGGTTCAGGCGGGCGCTCGACTGGAGCTGCATGTATATTTCCGCGGCGCCGGACCAAGAAGCCGAGGTGTATTGGTGGCGGCCGAGAGGAACGGGGTGGAGGGTGTTCTGTGGGAGCCTGTTTTCAGTGGACGCATCTATGTAAGTTTTACATTGGAGCGTGAACTATCTCGTGAACCATGACTAAAACCAAATCCTCCTCGCACAACGCATTGAGCAACTTGATGTCCTCAACCAAGCAATCTCCCTGCCAACTCTTGAGACATCCCAGTGGCTCAATGCCAATCGTCTCCCACCCGACATCTCCGGCCAACCACGGTGATCTTCGCAGCACTGAATGTCCGCTCCCGCTCCGCACCCTTGCTCGGAATCGTGACGTAGTCTAGCGCCGTATCTAACTAGTACTGTTACGTGATGTGTACATCTAGTCTGTCACGTGACGTGGCGATCTGGCTCTACGCGTCAATACCCAATGGTAGAGGACTGACCCCATCCATCATTTCAGCCCCGAACGGGACGGACTGCAACACCGGACCGGATTATGAAGAACACTGCCTGGACCGCATGGTGGGGGGATTCGGAAAGAGGAAAAAAAAACCCCCTCCGTGACTCTCCTGGATCCAGTGGGTACGTAAAGGGCTTGGGGACTTAGAGAACCCGAACTAACCGCTCTGATTCAGTCTGTTGCACGTGACACCGGTGGGGAAAGCTCAAGGAGCTGAGTCCTGATCCGGCTTCCGGAGAAACCGTACGAACGTGCTTGGCGCCCCGGTGCTGGACACAGCATCTCACTCGCCAGTGCTGATGGCTGTGGCTGGGCACGAACAGCATCTCTGCTTGTTATTGCTATGACCTGCGAACAAACAGAGAAAAAAAAACAGGACCCCCACTTCGAGTGGAATGTTCGAGCTGTCCGACTACCGACTCCTTTCAGCCGTGTGATTCCAACCACCCCGCGCCGTCGTCTCCCTCCCGCACCGTTGGGAAGACTCAGAGGATTTGATTAGGCAACCCGTCAAGTTCGTGAGATAGGACCGAGGCTTTCTCCCCCATCCGATAGGTTGGATCCATCAACAGTGGGGGGTGAAGATTGGGCGAGACGTGGGTATCACGGCATCTGCATGGGGAATGAGGAATGAGGAATGAGGGCCAAGAGAACAACTGACCCACACAAGCAGAAAACGTACGATACACGGCGAGTCATACAGATAGGCTTACGAGGTGCAGTGAGGCCGATACCAGATTAAGGTTCTGATTGGGCTTAGCGGACACCGAGCTGGAGCTGGAGCTGAAGCTGAAGCTGGAGGCACCCAGTGAGATGGATTCCAGAATTGCACAACCGCCGGGCGCCGCAACGGAGCAGAAAGCCGCCTTCGGAAAGCAAGTGCAAAACCCCGCATCGCTTCCACTATTATACCAGCAGCACCACCATCGCACCATCGCACCACTACCACCGCCACCGCAGCCCATGGAATTGGTCCAAGCCCGACACGAGCGGGAGCGCTTCGACGGGACCGACCTTGTGGAGAGCTGGATGCGTTCGCTTTATGTCGGCGGGAAATCTGTGTCACCTACCCACCCATTTTCCCTCGTGAAGTCGATCCTGCGCCTCACGTGAGTTTCAGCCCTGGGATGATGAAATTCCCCGCAGTGCACATCCAAAACGCCATTCGCCGGAACTTTCCGTTCTTTTTTTTTCCTCGCCGACAGCTCAAAGTGAACTTCACCGTTCACTGGGACAGCTACCTATGGCCGGCGGTCGTTAGTTTTCCTATAATCGATCGAACACCTGCGATTCTGACCACTTGCCGGACACTCGAGAAGCGACGAGGTCTCTCGTATTCGCTTGTGAGCCGTCGGGCCGATCCAACGTAACGGCTAGCCGAGGATCCACTATTAGAGCTGCCTCGGTGCCCATACGTTCTCGTTCCGGAAGGTGTCTGGCCACGACTTGACCGTATGTACACTCGCGAGTTCCCGAGGAAAAAAGAAAAGAAAAAAAAGGAAAGAAAAGAGGGTCCGGTCATGCTCACTAGAACGCAGGACGCAAGCAGCCCTGCAGCTCTGTGTCTGTATGTACCCGTCTTTGCGCTCCACCACACGTCATCCGGGCACACTGCACACTGTATCTAGGAGACTGGTCTGCTGTGGGACGGGGCGGGTGAGCCGGCTTAAATATCGTCTTCATTCTGCCTACTTGGTTACTGCCCGCGTCCGGTGCACCCTCGAGAGCTCGAGAATGTTGAGGAGGTGGCTCGTATGATCAGCAATGCCGTGAGACTACCACTTCCGTCCGTCTGGGAGCTGCGGCGCTATCATGTGCGATCACTCGGTCTGGCTCCGGTTGGCGTCGAGTATCAGCATTGAGGATGGATTAATGCGGACACTGGGCACAACCTACATGCATACAGATCTGCTCTCGTGCCCATGAGACGTGGTTCCGTTGACTACTAAAATCTCTCTGGTCGACTGAAATGATGATACAAACTCGACACAATCGTTACATGGATCGAGTATCCCTCGGCATCCTCCAGATCCATACACGCAGCGTATCTGCATTCGCTCGTCGGCGCCCGGCCAGTTCCGCAGCCGTTATATCTTGGGGCGGATATGCGCCGCGCTAGTTGATAGACTTTGCAACAGCCGTAGCCACCGCAGCCGCACGCCATAAGTTTGACATCAGGACAGCCCATATCTGAACGCCACCTAGCCAGGCTATAGTGACTGGGGGGCTGTAGTCGGTGCCGTCCGTGGAGTGTCCCACTGTGAGCCCTGTCTCCGATGTTGCGGGCCGCATTTCTCCCTCTCTCCCTCTTAACCTGGGGCTGGTCTGTGGGTCCTTGTGCCATCCCTCACCGTGGTTGGCTGTAACTTGGCGGGCACGTTGTGCCGACTGCCGTGCCTCGCGGGTTGTCGGTCCCGACTAGAGTTGTTAACCACCGCGGCGGTAGAACCTGGGTACCGGTTGGGGTAGGGACCAAACGCAGTAAAAAAGTCTTCGGGCGTCCGATGGACGGCGATCTGTTCTGTGGTGGGCTTCGAGTAGCAGAATCTACCGGCCCGTCGTTGCTGAGGCGGATTGCCGTGCTGGAGGTCCGGCGCTTGATTGCGGATCTGTGTGCAAACGTGATCCGCAGTGCCGCTTCATCATGCAGCACTCAGGTTCGTGCTTCTGCGGGCAGGTGGGGGGGGGGGGGGGGGGGGGGGTTGGGAAAGGGGGGGGGGGGAAGGGGACTAAAAAATAAAAAGGGGGTTTGTTTTTTTT
>Ga0307508_10005372_pt1 | contig 12197 bp, 11 predicted proteins | sample 9_EM_MG_FD_203089 | JGI IMG/M metagenome (GOLD analysis project Ga0307508, IMG submission 203089) | Populus trichocarpa ectomycorrhiza microbial communities from riparian zone in the Pacific Northwest, United States - 9_EM | ecosystem: Host-associated > Plants > Roots > Unclassified | place... | reverse complement strand
CCGCACAACGTCTCGTACATCTGGTACGCCCCCAACCATGTGCGCGCGTTCCGCAAGGACGCCTACGAGCAGGTCGGCGGTTACGACGCCACCCGAATGGTCCTGGACGACCAGGACCTGATGTGCCGTCTGTTCCAGGTGGGGGACTTCCACCGGATCAACCGCTGCCTGTACCTCCAGCGGATCCATCCCCACAACACCCAGAGCGACACGGAGACCAACGCGCACATCCAGCGCGAGACGATCGCCCTCTACGACAAGTACGTCGAGGCCAACGCGCTCGCCTGGACCAAACGGCGCGGGCTGCTCGCGCTGGACCTGGGCGCCGCGCACCGCAAGGCCGACGGCTATCTGGGAGTGGACCAGTACGCCGTGGACGGCGTCGACATCGTCGCGACGCTGCCCGGGCCGCTGGATCTTCCCGATGACTCGGTCGGCCTGCTCCGGGCCGTGGACTTCCTGGAGCACGTGCCCGCGAAGGTCCCGCTGATCAACGAGCTGTACCGGCTGCTGGCACCGGGCGGGATGCTTCTCGTCCGGACTCCCAGCTCCGACGGGCGAGGCGCGTATCAGGATCCGACGCATGTCGCCTTCTACAACGAGAACTCGTTCTGGTACTACACCGACGATCAGTACCGCGTGTTCGTGCCGGAGCTTCAGGCCCGGTTCCAGAACTCACGGCTGGTCACCTATTTCCCGACCGACTGGCACTCCAGGAACCAGATCTCCTACGTGCAGGCGAATCTGATCGCGGTGAAGGAAGGAGCCGAGCGCAGCGGCGGGCTCCTGCTGGTGTGACGGCTCACCCTCCGGCGGCTCACCCTCTTGCGGGGTGAGCCGCCGGAGGCGTTTCCGCGTCCTCGTCGATCCCGGCGGAGGGGGGTGTCATTCCCCGAACGGGTCACTTAGCGTGCGCGCTGATCTACGCCAAGTAACCATGAGTTCGTCGCCCCTGGACCTTGGGGCGGTTTCCCCTTCCCTTCTCACAAAGGTGAACTGATGAGTGATCGATCCAGCCGGTCCATATCCAGCCGGATGCGTCGTCAGCGGTTTTGGGGCCTCGCCGGCGGAGTAACGATGGCCAGTGCCATCTTCGCGGGCGCCACAGGCGTAGGAGTCGCGGACGCGGCGACGACCAGCAAGCTCGCCGCCCACCAGGCATTCGGCAGGACCGGGGGCACCCCGTGCTACACCCAGCCGTGGCTGTGCGGCCACGGGGATCACGGCGGCCACGACGGCGGCCACGACGGCGGCCACGACGACGGCCGCGTGGGTCCTCAGGGTCCTCAGGGCGCGCAGGGTGCGCAGGGTGCGCAGGGCGCCCAGGGTGCCCAGGGTGCGCAGGGCGCGCAGGGTGCGCAGGGCGCCAACGGAACTCAGGGCGCTGACGGCGCTGACGGCGCTCAGGGTGCCCAAGGCGCGCAGGGCGCGCAAGGTGCCCAGGGTGCGCAAGGCGCCCAGGGTGCTCAGGGTGCGCAGGGCGCTGACGGAACTCCGGGCGCTGACGGAACTCCGGGTGCTGACGGCGCCCAGGGTGCCCAGGGTGCCCAGGGTGCCCAGGGTGCCCAGGGCGCTCAGGGCGCTCAGGGTGCTCAGGGCGCGCAGGGCGGTGACGGCGCTGACGGCGCTCAGGGTGCTCAGGGCGCTCAGGGTGCCCAAGGCGCTCAGGGTGCCCAGGGTGCCCAGGGCGCTCAGGGCGCTCAGGGTGCTCAGGGCGCGCAGGGCGGTGACGGCGCTGACGGCGCTCAGGGTGCTCAGGGCGCTCAGGGTGCCCAAGGCGCTCAGGGTGCCCAAGGCGCTCAGGGCGCACAGGGCGCTCAGGGCGCGCAAGGCGCCCAGGGCGCTCAGGGGCCAGCGGTGACCACTCAGCAGGTCCTGGGCACTCCCCAGACCGCGCTGGTCGCGGGGACGCTCACCGCGACCGCGTCCTGCCCGATGGGAACGCAGCTGCTGGGCGGTGGGTTCCGGTTCACCGGCGTGCCCCTCACTCTGCGAGTCACTGACAACAGCAGGGACGACGTCCTTGTCAACCAGTGGAACGTGACGGCCTTCCTGCCTATTGGCAGCACGATCACCGCTGTCGCGGAGTGCACAGTTTGACCCGGAGTCGCGAAGCGGATCTCCGCTGACGTCCGGAAGCCGGTCCTGGTCGCGAAGCCATCGTGCCTCGCGGTCAGGACCGGCTCGTTTTTCCGCTAGCGGCCCCAGGCCCAGGCGAGCCGGTCGGCGCCGGAGGGGTTGGTGGTGGCCAGCCAGGGCTTGTCGGTGCTGCCGATCAGGGTTTCCATGCTGTACGTGTCGCCGGTGCGCAGGCCGGGCCAGTAGACCGAGCCCATGTGCAGCGCCCGGAAGAGGTCGGTGTCGGCCTGGATGAAGGAGATCTCGTTGTTGCCGGTGTTGGGCCCGTTGTAGTTCAGACCGGTGGTCATGGAGGCGCCGAACTCGTCGGCGACGGTGCGCCAGGCGCAGTCGCCCAGGCGGGCCTTGAGGTCGGTGGTCCACTCGTCGTACGTGCGGTTGCCCCAGAAGCCGTAGTGGTGCAGGGAGAGGTACGTGCCCTTCAGGCGGGGGTCGGCGCAGACGGAGACGACGCTGTCGTTGTAGCCGCTGCCGCTGACGAATATGCGGTCGCGCGGGACGGCGGGGAAGGTCTGGATCCACTGGGCGGCGACGTCCGCCCACTCGGCGGGGGTGTAGCCGTGCGGTTCGTTCATCGGCTCGAAGTAGACCCGCTGGTTCTTGGCGTAGGCGCGGGTGACGGTGGTCCACATCGGCCAGTAGGTGGCGGTGTCGTCGATCAGGCCGTCCTTCTCGGCGTCCGTGCCCTCCCAGTAGGAGACGATCACCTTGAAGTTCTGCCGGGTGGCGGCGTCGATGACGGCCCGGTAGGAGTGCCAGTGCGAGCTGTTGACGGTGTAGGGGTTGATCGGGAGCCGGACGGTGTTGGCGCCGAGGTTGGCGCGGAAGGCGGCGATGATGCGGCTCGCCTTGCCGTACGTGGTGGCGTAGTCGTCGGAGAGGGACAGCCCGGACAGCACCAGCGGGTCGTTCGCGAAGTTGTCGCGGGGGTCGGCCCAGTTCACGCCTTTGAACTGGCTGGTGTTCGGTGCGGTCGCGGATACCGGCGCGGCCGGTGCGGCGGCCGAGGCGGAGGGCTGGAGGCCGGCGCACAGAGCGGCGGCGCCGGCTACGGCTACGGCGGCGTTGACCAGCGTGCGGATGGGCATGGCGGCTGCACCTTCTCGATGTTTGCGCTAACACGGTCGACTGGGCTGCGAGTTTGGTTGCGCCCGCGTGAATCTGTCAAGCGTGTTGCGGAGAGGTTTCAAGCCGTGTCGGCAGCGGTAGTTGACCCGCTCGTGAGCGCGTGGACGGTGAGGGCCGCGGCGAGGGTGTTCACGCCGCCGAGGGTGTCCGTGGGCTGGCCGGTGAGCTGGGTGATCCGCTCCAGGCGCCGGTCGAGGGTGTCGCGGTGGACGCCGAGGGCTTCGCAGGCGCGGGTGTGCGCGCCGTCCGCGGCGATGAGCGCGGCGAGGGTTTCCCACAACTCGGGGTGTGCCGACAGGGGTTCGATGATCTGCAGGAGCCGCCGCAGGACGGTGGGGGTGCGGGCGGCGGCGTACTGGGGGAGGACGTCGTCGAGTTGGTAGACCCCCGGAGGGGAGGCGAGGGCGACGGCGAGGATGGTCGCGCAGATGTCGTCGGCGACGCTCTGGTCGTCCCGGGTCTCCGGGAGGGGCTGCCAGTGCACCGCGATCCAGGCGTCACCCGCCAGATCGGGGTGGGCCCGGCGGGCCAGGTCGGCGGCCTCCTGCTGGCTTTCGGCGGGTACGAGGACGTAGACGCCGTCCGTGCAGCGCAGGACGACCACATCGGGACCGGCGTGGCGCCGGAAGATGCCGTCGACGTCCGTCGCGCCGCAGCCGGGCGCCCTGACGGCCATGACCGCGTAGGCCGCCGCGGACTGCCGTGCGGCGGGGCCGGCGGGGCTCCGGTGTCCCGGCGGGGGAGGGGCGGTCGCCGCGCGGTCCCGCAGGAAGCCGGCGCTCAGCTCGTTGGCGACGCGGCGGCCGGCGTCGCCGAGCCGGAGCGCCATGACCTCGCGGGACAGGGCGTCGGGCTGGTTGCGGCCGCCGAGGATCCGGTCCAGCAGGCGCTGGGTCATGGTCCGCACCTCGGCGAGCAGGTCGTCGACGGACTCCCCGCGCGACGCCCACGCCTCGCCCTCGGCGCGGATCCGGGCGGCGGTCTGTTCGCTCCACTCGCCCTCGCCGGAGATCACCTCCGTGAAGGCCGAGAAGATCTCCCAGCTCAGCGCCCGGCGGGCTTCCTCCGGATCGCTCTCGGGGGCGGCGAACGGAGGATGGAAACCGGCGGTTCTCAAGGGCAGCGGATGCGGCGTCATGTCATCAGGCCTCGGCCCCGGCGGACCCCCGGGCACCGGCGTACTCGGGCACGCGGAGCATGGCGTACGCCGCGAGCGCCGAGCACAGGGTCTGGAGCCCGCGCACCTGGGTCGGCGAGTGGCCGGTGAGGTACTCGATCCGCCGGAGCCGGTAGTCGATGGTACTGCGGTGGATGATGAGTTCGCAGGCGGCCCGGGCGCGGTTGCCGTCCGCGGCGATCAGCGCTTCCAGGGTCTTCAGCAGATCCGGCTGGGTGACCACCGGCACGATCAGCTTCGCCAGGTGCCGGGACACCTCCGGGCTGTTCGCCACCGCGCACTCCACGGCGACGTCGTCGAGCCGGTACACCCCCGGCCCCCGCTTCAGCGCGGACACCGCCTTCAGGACGTCCTCGACCTCCCGTACGGCGCCGTCCAGGTCCTCGCCCGGCCGCCAGGCGACCGCGACCCGCACCTGGTCGCCGCGGGATTCCCGGATCTTCAGCGCCAGCCACAGGGCCCGCTGCGGGTCCTCGGCGGGCGCGGAGTCCAGTACGTGGCCGGTCCGGCCGATGGTCTGGATCCCGAAGGCGGCCCAGGCCGAGTCGCTGCCGAGGGCCTGCGAGGCCGCGGCGGATCCTGGGGACATCGATCGAAGGGGGGCGGGCGCGGTCCGGGGGAGGAGGCAAGGCTGCATGGGCGGTGGGTGCCCTTCGTCCAGGGGGAACGTGGTGTTGCACAACCCAACAGCACGCCGATCACAGCAGCATCTGCACACCATGGGAGTTCCATCAGAGTGCCCGCGAGCGCGGCGCCGTCCGAGTTTCTCTGACAAGTCGCCGACCGGCTTCCCATGTCTCAACGACCGTGCACAGAATCCGACATCAGGGGCCACCGCCGCGCACCACGAGGAGTTATGCCGATCAACGACCTTGAACACGGGCACCCGTGGGCTGTTCCCTCTGCGAGACCCCGGCCGCGCGTGCTCATCGTCGAGGACGACAGAAGCGTCATGGCCGTGCTCACCATGGGACTGCGCTTTCTCGGCTTCGAGACCCTGACCGCCTCCTCCGGCGGACAGGCCTGCGCCGACGTGCCGGAGCAGGCCCCCGACGTCGTCCTCCTGGACGTCATGCTCCCCGACATGGACGGCTTCGAGGTCTGCCGGCGGCTGCGGGAGGCCGGCGTGGAGACCCCCGTGCTCTTTCTCACCTCGCGCGACTCACTGGAGGACAAGATCCACGGTCTGGCCATGGGCGGGGACGACTACGTCACCAAGCCCTTCGACCTCAACGAAGTGGTGGCCCGCATCCACGCGCTGCTCCGGCGTGCGGGCAAGGTCCAGCAGCAGTCCTCCCCGCGCCGCCTGCGCGCGGCCTGGGTGGAGCTGGACCAGGACACCCGGGACGTGTGGCGGCACGGGCAGCCGGTCCGGCTCTCGGCCACCGAGTTCACTCTGCTGAAGTACCTCATGGAGCACACCGGCCAGGTGGTCTCCAAGGCGCAGATCCTGGACAACGTCTGGGGCTACAGCTTCCAGGGGGAGTCCGGAATCGTCGAAACGTACATCTACTACCTGCGGCGCAAGCTGGGCGACACCGGGCAGACCCTGATCAGGACGGTGCGCGGGGCGGGCTATCTGCTGCGGGCCGACGCGGCCGCTGCCAAGGACGTCTGATCCATGGCCGCAACGGCGTCGAGCCCGGCCGGGAATCCGCCTGCCGAGACCTGCCGCACACCGGCGGGTCTGCGCGCCATGGTGACGCTCGTCGAGGAGGAGTTCAACCGGCGCGGCAAGGCCGAGGAACGGCTGCGCGAGTTCATCACCGCCGCGAGCCACGAACTGCGCACACCCCTGACCACCATCAGCGGCTACGCGCAACTCGTGCGCCTGGGCGCCCTGGAGAGCCCCTTGCAGCTGGACGCGGCCATGGAGCGCGTCCAGCAGGAGGCGGCCAGGATGACCCTGCTGATCGACGAACTGCTGCTGCTGGCCCGGCTCGACCACGGCCGGCCCCTGGAGCGCGTCCGCGTCGACCTGGCCAGGCTCTGCTCGGAGGTGGTGGCCGATGCCCGGGTGTGCGCCCCGGAGCGCGTCATCAGCTACACCGTCCAGCTCGACGCGCACGAGGTACGGGGCGACCCGAACCGGCTGCGCCAAGTGCTGATCAACCTGCTGTACAACGTCCGCTCCCACACACCACCGGAAGCGAGCGTCAGGGTCGAGTTGACGCGCGACGGTCCCTGGCAGGTCATCGACGTCATCGACGACGGGCCGGGCATCCCGCAGGAGTTCCGCGAGCGCGTCTTCGAGCGCTTCTTCCAGGTCGAGCGGCAGCCGCACCAGGCCCAGGACCACGGTGCACCCCACTCGGGCACCGGGCTGGGGCTGAGCGTCGTCGCGGCCATCGTGGAATCCCACGGCGGGACGGTACGGATCGAACCCTCCGAGCGCGGCGCCTGGTTCAGGGTCCGGCTGCCCGATCGCACTCTGATCTCACTCTGATGAAACCCTGAGAGGATTCTGGGTCATTCTCTGATGGAACACTGATCACCCCCGCGGGGGTGTGCTGTCTAATGATGGAAATGCCTCCGAGGGGCGGAATCCCCCTTCGGTCGGACCGGGCGTACAGCGCTGCTCGAATTCAGGGAATCCTGAATTCGAGCAGCGCATTTCGGCATTCCCTGAAATGCCCGGCACCAGTTCACTCGGAATTAACCTTACGCTTTTCTTATTTCCTATTGACCGGCCCGCGATTCCAGGTCGATAGTTATGCGCACCGGCCGCTCCTTCCGCCGTCCTCGCCCCCTCCCGATGGAGTGAACAATGGTATTCGCGCGTCGCAAGCACGAATCCGGCAAGCGCTTCTCCCGCACCGCAGGAACGATTGCCGCCCTTACCGTGGGCGCCTCGCTGCTCACGGCCCCCCAGGCATTCGCCGCCAGCTCCCCCACCAGCGCCGAACTGCTGAAGGCCTGCAACTGGGCCAGCTTCTGCAAGTTCCGCCCGCAGAGTTACTGGGGCTACACCGGCCCGAAGCACCAGGTCGGCAGCACCGCGTTCAACTGCGCGAGCCAGACCAACCCGCACCGGGTCGACTGGTCGGACACAACCACCGCCGGCAACACGGTCGGCGTGTCGGTCACGGCGGGCTACACCTTCGCCGAGGTCTTCGAGGTCTCCGTCGAGACCAGCTACAGCCACAGCTGGGAGAACTCCCACACCGACACCGAGTCCAACACGGTCAACATCCCGTCGGGGTACGCCGGCTGGCTCGAGCGCGGCACCGCCAAGCAGCAGGCAAAGGGGTGGTGGGAGATCCAGTTCAAGAACAAGTACTACGACCACTATGTCTGGTACGTCTACGACTACCAGGAGTCCGGCTTCAACAAGGACAACCCCAGCTACGGCTACGTCAACATGAAGGACCGGCCGATGACCTCGGCCGAACGCGGCGCGCACTGCTGAACCAGCCACCACCCCGTACAGCGTGCGGTTTCATGCGATCCGCCGGTCGCGTGAAACCGCACGCCTCACAGCAAAGTGGTAATCCGTGATGTCCGGAATTCGCCCCCCGCTCCGAATCGTCGCTCTCGCCGTCTGCTCGTTCTTCGTTCTTTCGGGCTGCGCGAGCGGCAGTACCGAAGGCACGCACAGCGGCTACGCGGACCGTCAGGGGCCGACCGTGATCGGCACCGACGGCTCCGCGGAGAGCCGGGTCGTGGCGGCGCTCTACGGCGAACTCCTCACCGCCGCCGGGGAGGAGGTGAAGACGGCGAGCGCCCCGTACACGTCCGCCATCGACACCGCCCAGGCCGTGGTGGACGGAAAGATCAGCATCGCGCCCGCCTATGAGAGCACCCTGCTGCGCGCGATGCCGGGCGGCCAGACCATGCCCGGCAACATGGAGGCGACGCTGAGCATGGCGCTGCCCCCGGGGATCGTCGCGCTGCCGGCGGCCGCCGCGCAGCGCGGGATCGTTCTCGCGGTCACCGGGGCCACCGCCAAGCGCCACAAGCTGAACAGCCTCGCCGACCTCGCCAAGGCCGGCGGTCACCTGACCCTCGGCGGCTCCGCCTCCGGCGATCCCGACGCCCCGTCGGCCTCCTCCCTGAAGAAGGCGTACGGCGTCTCCCTCACCACTGCCGGGACATCGAAGACGGCGGACGTGCTGGTGCTGCGCGGCACCGACCCCGCGATCGCCCGGGACGGCCTGGTGGTGCTGACCGACCCCAAGTCCGTCATCCCGCCCGAGCATGTCTTCCCGCTGATCAGCGCCCCCGCCGTGGACCTGCCCGGCAGAAACGCCCTGGCCCGCGTCAACACCCTGCTGACGACCGCCCAGCTGGCGGCGCTCACCTCATCCGTCAACGCAGGCGAGGCCCCCGGGAAAGCCGCCAGGACCTGGCTGCGCTCCAAGGGCCTGCTGCGCTGAACCCGCATCCGACCAGACACACAAGAACAAAAAGGTGGTAGTCCATGCGCAATCTCAGACGTAAGCTCGCCATAGTGCTGCTCTCCCTGGCCGCGCTCCTCGGCGGCCTGGCGGTTCCCGGGACGGCCTACGCCGCCGGCGACAAGTTCGTGACCCTCAGGATCTGCAGCGGGTCCACCGAGACGGTGAAGTTCTACTTCGTCGGCGAGAACCAGTACGGCGACTGGGGCGGCTCGCAGTTCTGGGAGATCGCGCCGAAGGGCTGCACCACGGCGAGCGACTGGTGGTACAAGGCCGGGCAGTCGGTCGAGTTCCACCACCGCAAGCCCAGCACCGGATGGCGCTGGGAGCCCAGGCTCATCTCGTACAACGACGCGACGAACTGGGGCACGTACAACCTCTGGATCGGCTAACCCCGACTCGCGCACGGGTCCGCAGGCCGCTGTACAGCGGCCTGCGGACCCGTTTGTTCAGCGCTCCACCGCGTCGGCGCCCACCACGTAGCCCGCGCCACGCACGGTGCGGATCAGCGACTGGCCGGAATCGCCCAGCTTGCGCCGCAGGTAGTAGACGTAGGTCTCCACCACTCCGGACTCGCCCTGGAAGTCGTACTTCCACACGCTGTCCAGGATCTGCGCCTTGGAGATCACCTGGCCCGTGTTCTCCATGAGCACCTTCAGCAGGGCGAACTCGGTGGCCGAGAGCTTCACCGGCTGGCCGTGCCGCCATACCTCCCGGGTGCCCACGTCCAGTTCGACCCCGGCGGCGCGCAGCCGCCGGGGTCGCGCGGGCGCGGCGTGGCCGATGCCCTGGACATGGCCGGTGGCCCGGGAACGGCGGATCAGCGCGCGGATGCGGGCGCTGACCTCGCTGAGGTCGAAGGGCTTGGTGACATAGTCGTCGCCCCCCATGGCCAGCGCACGGCATTTGTCCTCCACCGCATCGCGGGCGCTGAGGAAGAGCACCGGGGTGTTGTCCCCCTGGGCACGGAGCCGGCGGCAGACCTCGGTGCCGTCCAGGTCGGGGAGCATCATGTCCAGCAGGACGGCGTCGGGCCGCCGATGGTGGACGGCGTCGATCGCCTGGGCGCCCGTGGCCACGGTGTACGCGTTGAAGCCGAGGAAGCCCAGGGCCGTCACGAGCAACCCGGAGATGCTGGCCTCGTCCTCCACCACGAGTACGGAGGGATGGTCGGATGAATGATCGCGGGTCAAGTCTGACGCACCTTTGGTCAAGGGGATTTGTCGGATCTGACAGAGACATACGTCGGCTCTTACATGAGGCCTTGACCACAGGCTGGCAACCGGGAAGTTGTCTAAACAGCCCCTTTCATCACTCCAGACAATCCGCGGAGGCGGTTACTCCGCAGTACTAGTGCTGGTCACAGGCGCCGCGGTAGGGCGCGTCGGGGATGTAGGCGTGCCACTGGGCGCGGGTCAGCGCGGTGCCGACGCGGGCGCATACCCGAGTGAGGGCATAGGACGAGGTGATGGTGTACCGCTGCAGCGGGACGTGGTCGCCGGCGGCGTACAGGGTGCCGCTGTCCGGGCTGAAGGCCAGGGAGCGGATGGCGTCGCCGGGAGTGGCCAGGGTGCCGCCGAGAGGCTGCTGGGTGGAGGTGTCCCAGAGCTGGATGGTGCCGGCGTCGCCGGCGACGGCGAGGGTGCGGCCGTCGGGGCTGAAGGCGAGGGCACTGACGGCTTCGGGGGTGTCACCGACCGGGCCGGGGAATACGTTGGGAAGGACACCCGCGCGGTGGCGGAGGTCTCCGTCCCACAGGGCGACGCGGCCGGTCAGGTCGCCCGCCGCCATCCGGGAGCCGTCGGCGCCGAAGGCCAGGGCACCGATCTGCTCGCCCTGGCCGAGGGTGCGCCCGGTGACCGTCCCGGAGAGCAGGTCGGCGGTGTGGCTGTTGCCGACGAGCAGCCGGCCGTCGGGCCGGACGGCCAGGGTGCTGCTGTCCAGGTCCTTGAGCACTGCTGTTCTGCGGTGGCGTGCGATGTCCCAGACCTCGTCGCTGATGTCGGAGGTGCCCGTAGTACGGGCCGCCAGCAGGGTGCGCCCGCCCGGGCCGAGAGCGACCGTGACCGCCGTCCCGGAGGAGGAGGACGACGAGGAGGAGGCGAGGTCCAGAGTGGCCCGTTCGCGGTCGCGGACGAGGTCCCGGACGATCAGCTGCTGGGGGGCTGTGTCCCAGCCCGGGGTGGACACACCGTAGGTGAACGCCTTGCCGTCGGGGCTGAATGCCATCAGGGACATGGTGTACTCCGGTACGACCGGATCGCTCCCGTCACGGGCCACCGGGAACGGCGGCGACCGCAGCTCGCGGAGCAGATGCCCGTCACCGGTGTCGCGCAACTGGAAGCGGTAGCGGGTGCCGGACCGCTCGGCGGTGGCGAGCGTGCGGCCGTCCGGGCTGAGCAGCGCGTTGTCCAGCGGGTGGTCGCGCCACTGGGAGGTCAGGGCCGCCGCGAGGTCGAGAGTGTGGACGGTGCCGCCTTCGAGGTAGCGCAGGACAGGCCGGCCGGGATCCCAGGCCAGGCCGCCGTACAGGTGCTGGCCGTCCAGGGCGTAACGGAAGACGGGGGCGTCGGGCGCGGACAGCCGCCACACCCTGATCTCGTTGTGACCCGAGGCCGCCAGAAACGCCCCGTCCTTGCTGAACGCCACGTACTCGACATCCGGGTAGTCGATGTCGGCGAGCTGCCGGCCGGAGGTGGTGTCCCAGGCGCGTACGCCGGTGCTGGTCATGGCGGTGAGCCGGTCGCCGGCGTCGAACTTGAGCAGCTCGTACTCGTCGTCGCAGACGCCGTGCGTCTGCTCCCAGGCGCCGTGGAGCGTACGGTGGCGGCGGATGTCCCACACGGCGGGCGCATGCCCCTTGGAGCAGATGGCGACCTGGCGGTCGTCCGGGCTCGGGGCCACGTCCGGACCGCCCTCCCCCGAGGTTTCGTACAGCAGCCCGTCGTCCGCGATGGAACGCAGTTGCGTCCGGTTGCCGTCCGGGTCGCCCGCCACGTAACTGCGGCCGCTGGGCCCGAAGCCGAGAAGGTAGGACGACGGCAGAGCCCGTGCGGGGCCGGTCCACTTCCCCGTGGACACGTCCCACAGCCGCTGGCCGTCAGGCACTTGGAGTACGAGGACCCGGGCGTCCGGACCGGAGGCGAGCACCGTGTCCTGCGGCAGTCGTCCTGAAGCAGTACGGCGGTGCGTGGGGACGTCCCATCTCCGCCACGTCCGGCCGTCCGTGCCGAGCAACGTACGGCCGGAGTCGGCGAGAAAGCGCGGGGTTTCGCCGCCCGCTCCGGGCGCGGTGAAAGCGTCCAGCTGCGGCTGGGTGAGCGCGCCGAGCAGAGCCGAGCGGGTCTCGGCGAGCG
>Ga0307508_10005371_pt1 | contig 12200 bp, 13 predicted proteins | sample 9_EM_MG_FD_203089 | JGI IMG/M metagenome (GOLD analysis project Ga0307508, IMG submission 203089) | Populus trichocarpa ectomycorrhiza microbial communities from riparian zone in the Pacific Northwest, United States - 9_EM | ecosystem: Host-associated > Plants > Roots > Unclassified | place... | reverse complement strand
CGGCGTTTCGTAAACGGCTATCGCGAGCCCGCGAGCGGCTGTACGCGTTCATGCGCGACCGCTGCGGCGTTTACCGCGAGGGCAATCCATGCCGGTGCGAGCGGCAATTCGAGAGTGCGATTGAGGCCCGGCTGATCGCGCCGGAGGATCTGTACTTGTCGAAGCAGCGCAAGCGTCCAGCAACGCCAGCGCTCGGCCGCGCCACGGCCGAAGTCACAGATCTGCTGCGCATGGCCGAAGTCCTGCATGGCCCTGCGGACTACTTGGCGCCCATCAGCCTGACCGCGAGCCTCAAAACGCTGCTCGATTCCCAACTCGAGCTCACGCGCTCCTAAGCGCCCACCGTCCTCTTCATTCTCCAAGCAGGTCGTGTCGGCCTGAACGGGAGTCGTGTCATCAAAAAAACAGGAGCGTTCGTCATGGACCAAATGAAAGCAATCGTGATCAAGAAATACGGAGAGCCCGAAGTTTTGCAGATCGAGTCCCGTCCAGTACCGCGCGCCACACCAGGAACGGTCGTGGTGCGCGTGCGCGCGTTCGGGCTGAATCACGCCGAGGCTTACTTCCGAAAAGGCGTATGGGGTGAGGTAGCCGAGATTAGTGGCATCGAGTGCGTTGGCGAAGTGGATGATCCGGGTGACAGCGGCCTCGTGCGCGGGCAGCGGGTGTTTGCGTTGATGGGCGGCATGGGCCGCTCGATCAACGGAAGCTACGCGGAGCTCACGCGCGTGCCGCGCACGAACGTCGTGCCCTTTAGCTCCACATTGGACTGGACCGAGCTCGCCGCCATCCCCGAATCTTACGCGACGGCTTGGACGTTCCTGCACCACAACCTCGAGCTCAGCTCGGGACAGTCGCTCGTTGTACGGGGTGGCACTTCGGCGCTGGGCCAGGCTGCGATACAGCTCGCACGTAGCCTCGAAGTGCGGGTGCTCGCCACGACGCGGTCACAGGCCAAGGCTCCGCTCCTCGAGAAGCTGGGCGCCGAGCCCCTGATCGAACGGCCGGATCTGAGCCACGAGCTCCGCCGACAGGTACCTACTGGTGTCGACGGCGTGCTCGATATCATTGGTACCAGCACGCTGCTCGACTCATTCCGGATGGCTCGCTATCGCGGGCACGTGGCGATGGCAGGCTTTCTCGGTGGTGGAGCGCCGCTCACGTTCGACCCGTTCATGCAGCTGCCGAGCGGCGTTCGGTTCAGCTTCTTTGCGAGCGCCTTCGTGTTCGGTAGCGACGATCTCCCGCTGTCACACATCCCGTTCGCTGAGTTTGTGAAGCACGCTGAACGTGGTGTGCTCAAGATGAGCCCCGCTCACGTTTTTGCGTTCGACGAGATTGTAGCGGCGCACGGCTTGATGGAGTCGGGCGAGGCGCGCGGCAAGATCGTCGTGCAGGCACCCGAGCGCTGAACAACCGACGGCTGAAAGAGCACGTTCCTACCGAGAGCCAGCGAAAGCATGCGCGTCGTCGCGCTCCGCCGGAGCGTAGACGCAGTACGTCCCTGTCTTCAGGTTGGCTGCCAGCACCCACACGGCGTTCACGCCCGCCGAGCCCGAACGCGCGTTCGAGCTCGGCCGTGAGAGCTTCAATTTCGTGCTGGGCGCGAGCAGCATCGCCGGGGTTCCCCATTGCCTCGCCTTCGTTCGGGATTGAGCTCGAGCAAGCTCTCGCATGCCGCGCAGCACAGCTGTGGTTGCCTCGAACCAGGCACGTCTCGGCGGCACGGGAATGAAAAAGCACCATCATGCTGCCGGTGAGCACGGCGGTTCCCTGTGCGCCTCCGTCGAGGATCGCGTTCACCTCCTCGTGTGAGGGCGCGAGCCAGGCGACGATGGGCGTCACTATCGGAAGAGCACCTTTCCAAGACCGATCCGCGACTTGCGTTTCCGCTCGTTTGAGGGCAGCCGGGGGCGAAACGTGCAACCCTTGGGGGATGCTGGAGACGTTTCAACCGACCGAACGGTTGCGATCCCACGTCCGTACGATTTTGGTGGTTGATGCCACGAGTGATCAGCCGCGAAGCCTGCTGCCCGAGGCGGGTTTGATCGTCGGCTTTCGGTTCGGCGGCAGCGCCTCGCTGGCGGAGGGGTCATTGCAGCGCGCGCTGCCAACCGCGGGCGTAACGGGCCTTCGTCTCTCGGCCCGCCGAATGATCATGTCGAAGGGCGGAGGCGTTGTCGTTGTGGTGCTCCACCCCCTCGGCGCTGCACGGCTCTTCGCTGTTGCCCCACACGAGCTCTTCGGATCAATCGTGGGCCTTGCCGACCTGGCGCGGTGGCCCGAGCTTCCGGAGGTCGAAGATCAGCTCTCGCTCGCGGCTAGCAACAGAGACCGCGCTCAGATTGTCGACGCACTGCTCAGCCGCCATCTGGACTCGGAAGCCGCCGATCCCCTCGTTGCTTCAGCGGTGAAAATGATCCGCCAAGCAAGAGGGAACGTGTCAATCCGCGGGATCGCGAAGCAGCTTGGTACGAGCTACGACCCTCTCGAAAAGCGATTTCGCCGCATGGTGGGCGCATCTCCCAAGCAATTCGCTTCCATCGTCCGGCTCCGCGCCGCCGTGGAGAGCTATCGGCGCGGGAGCTCTCTGTCCACGATCGCGCACGACGCCGGCTACTTCGACCAATCTCACTTCATCAGGACCTTTAGGTCGTTCACCGGTGAGCCCCCGCAGAGGTTTCTGCGTGACGGCAAGTTTTGCTGATTCGGTGTAGTGAAGAAATACAAGACGCACCCGCCGGCTAGAGCTACGTGAGCGAACAGAATGAAGCACGCGCTCGTTTACCGGGTTGCAGCCTGCCTGCTGTTGCTGTTCTTTGCCGGCCACACTGCGGGCTCCTTCGCAGGCAGTGCGCCCGCACCGGCTGCGGCGCCAGTGCTCGACGCCATGAAAGCGGTGCATTTCGACTTTCACGGCTCGGCGCGAACGTTCTACGACATTTTTTTCGGCCATGGCTTGATCGTGTCCATGTTCCTACTCTCGTCAGCGGTTGCCGCCTGGCGTCTGTCGGCCATCGATCCTCAGCGCTCGCAAAGCGCCGCATTGCCAGCGTGGTGGCTCTTCGCGGTAGGACTTGGCACGGCGGGCGTGGCGTGGAGGTACTTCTTCATCGGTCCTGCCGTGATCACGACTCTCGCGACCGCTTGTCTAGGTCTCGGTGCGCTGAGCACCTCGCAGGTCGTGCGTCTCGGTCGAGCCCGAGATTGAGTGGCCCCGCTCCGTTATTTCGAGATCGGATTCAATCGTGGTGAGGCGGGCTCGGCGAGCGCGCGACCAGCGAACTTCTTCGCGATCATCCCCATCATGGCAGTGGCGACAGATCGCGGCATGAGCCCGCGACATCCATGTAGCGCTCGGGGGCAGCCTAGGTTGTGCTGGCTCGAGCGCAACGTGCCCATCATTCATTTCTGCTGACTGGGCCGAGATGTCGACCGTGCACCGGGACCTTCGGGCTGAGGCGGGACGCCAACGCGCGAAGCTGTTCCGTCAAGTGCGCGATGACCGCGCGCACCCGCGGTGTCTCTCGAGCGTCTCGATGGATCCCGAGCCAGAGCGTTGGCGAAGGGATACCTGGCAACAGGTCTACACGCTGAAGCTCTGGGGTGGCGTCACCAACGACCCTTGCGAGGCAAGCTAGACCGATTCCGGCGCGAGCGAGCGCGAGCATGGCGTCACGTCCGTTTGTCTTCACAGACCGGACAGCATGTGGCAGCGCGCCGTCGAGCCACGCTCTAGCGACGTCGCCCGTCTCGTCGCTCATTCCGATCAAGATGTGTCCCCGCCCATCGCCGTGCTGGGGTGCGCCTAGCGCGTTCAAGTACGCGCGCTCTGCGTAGAGCGCGAAGTCAAGCCGACCGACTGAGCGCTGTATGACTCCCGACTGCTCGAAGCGACGCGGACGGAGCGCAATGTCGGCTTCGCGGCGGGCGAGGTTTAGGTGACGCGGGTCTGACAGAAGCTCGACCTTTAGCCTCGGATGATTCGCTAGCAGGGGGCGTAAGAGAGGTGACAGCACCGAGCTCACGAGCCACTCGGACGCCGTAATCCGAACCGTGCCGACGACCCCCGCGTCGCGGCCCGCTAGCTGACGTTCGGCCCCGAGCGCGTCCTGTTCCATCCGCTCGGCGAAGGCCAGCGCCTGGGCGCCCGACGCGGTCAGAGCAAAGCCCGCTGAGCTTCGAGCGAAGAGCCGAGCCCCCATTCGGTGCTCTAAAGCTGCAATGCGACGCCCGACGGTGGGCTGGGTGACCTTCAGCTCTTTTGCCGCCGAGGAGAGCGTCCCGTGCCGTGCCACCACGAGGAAGAATCGGAGATCGTCCCAATCCATTTAGCTCATGCTAGCTGTCCCATGCATGTATGCATAGGCAGTGTGCGTCCATATTCTTGGCGCATGAGGGCTGCCGAGTACACGTTTGCGACATGTCCCGTCGCAAGTTCTTGACCCTCGTGAGCGGAGCCACCCTAGACGCTTGCGCCGCAGCCTTGCCTTCCCCAGTGGCAACGTCGAACGCGGGCGCGACGCCTATTCGCGCGGTCACCTTCGACCTCTTCACGCTCTTCGATCCACGCGGCGTTGACGCTCGAGTCACCGAGGTCCTAGGGAATAGGCCGGATTTCGTCGCCACCTGGAAGACCAAGTTATTCGACTATTCCTGGTTGCGCGCCGCCTCGGGGCAGTATCGCGATTTTCAGGCTCTCGTTCACGACGCCCTGGTCTATGCGACACGAGCCCACGCCGTTGAGCTCTCGGCGTCTGCCTTCGGGAAGCTTGAGGACGCATTCACAGAGCTCCAAGCCTGGCCCGACAGCAAGGAAACGCTCGGCAATCTGCGCCAAAGAGGCCTAAAGCTCGCGACACTGGCCAATTTTTCGCCCGCAATGATTCGGGCGCTGGTGAATCGCGCGGGTCTCGCCGACGACTTTGACGAGCTCATCAGCACCGATCGCGCCCAAACCTACAAGCCGGATCCGCGCGCCTACGCGCTCGGCGAGTCGACCCTTCGTTTACCTCGACAACAAATCGCCTTCGCAGCGTTCGGCAGTTGGGACGCCGCCGGCGGGCGCTGGTTCGGCTTTCCGACTTTTTGGGTCAACCGCTTCTCACAACCTAGCGAGGAGTTGGTCGCGCCGGACAGCCAAGGCCCAGACCTGGCGCATCTCGATCGATGGCTCAAGGATATGCCGCGGGGCTAGGGATGCGTCCCTGAAACTGAGGCTTGCCCTCGGTTGCGACGACACCCCGTCCCATCTTGCCCGGCAAGAAATAGTCGCTCTCCGGCTTTCGGATCTCCATTTCTTGCACTTGCTCGTGAACTCGCTCGGCGACGCCGCGCGGCTTCTTCGAGCTGTACAAGCTGCCCGCGATCAGTCAGGTGCCAGCTTCAATTCGTTCTTCGTTGGCCAGCCAGTCACCGGCCCCGCTGGATCAGCTGGGCCGTACCCGCCGCAGAAGCCACCGCCGGTGACGCTTGCGCGCTTGCGATCCTCTGAAATGTCGACGCTGCCAAACGCGCGTGCCTCGTCATTCGCGAGACCAAATTTGGCAAATCGCGTCTCGTGCCGCTGTCCGCTTCAGCGCGCCGTATCGTGGACAGCTACCTGCGGCGACGCCGTGATCTCGGTTTGAGCTGCGGTCCGTTGGATTCGCTGCGGTGCTGTCCAGGCGGCCACCGTGCAACATCGCCCGCCTTGCAGATGTCGCTCGACCGCCTGATGCGCGGTTGCGGACTCAAACCCGCACGGGGCCGCGGTCCGCGAAATCACGACCTGCGCCATACGTTTGCGGTCCATCGCGTTCTCGACTGGTACCGCCACGGCAAGAATGTGCAAGCGTTGCTGCCGCACTTGGTCACGTACATGGGCCATCGAGACTTGGCCTCAACTCAGCAGTACCTTTTTCTCACGTCGGACGTTCTTCACGAAGCGAGTGCGCTGTTCGAATGCTTTGCCACTGCTTCATGTGGCCGGGTGCAATCATGAAAACGCAAAGCGATCTCGGAGGCTTCCTCCGAAGGTTCCTCGGCGAATATCTGCCCCGGCAGCGCAACGCGACTTCATGCACCATCCGAGCGTATCGGGACGCGCTCAAGCTGCTCCTGCGCTCCGTCGCCGAAGGGCACGGCTGCTCCATCACCGACCTCCGGGTCTCGCAGATTGATCGAGCTGCAGTTTTGACGTTCCTGAGCGCGCTCGAAAGCATCCGGGGCAACGGTGTCACGACCCGCAATCATCGGCTGGCAGCGATCCGATCGTTCTTCCGGTTTGTGTCGCTGGATGCGCCCGAGGCCGTCGACCAATGTGCGCAGATCCTGGCCATTCCGAGCAAGAGAGGCGACTCGCGTCCCGTCGACTATCTGACCGTCGAAGAAATAAACGCCGTGCTCACGCAGATCCCGCTCGGGTCGCCCGAGGGAAGGCGCGACGACGCACTCATGCGGTTCATCTACAACACAGGCGCGCGCGTGCAGGAGGCTGTCGATCTGAAAGCCAATGATCTGTGCCTCGACAGTCCAGCCCACGTGCTACTGCGGGGCAAGGGGCGCAAAGAGCGCCTTTGCCCCCTCTGGCCCGATACGGTGGCGCGGCTACGCCGCCTCCTCGCCGAGCGCGGTCTCGACCTCACGCGGGCCGCCCCCGTCTTCACTAACCGCGCCAGCATACCTCTGACACGGTTTGGCGTGAGATACATCCTTGCCAAATATGTTCGCCTGGCTACACGGGCGAGTCCGGGGCTGTCGCGAAAAAACATCCATCCACACACCCTGCGACATACCACCGCGATGCACTTGCTGCAGTCGGGCGTCGACCTCAACACCATTCGCTGCTGGCTCGGCCATGCGAGCCTCACAACGACGAATCGCTACGTGGAGATCGACATCGAAATGAAGCGGCGGGCGCTGGACGGAATGCCGGCTCCGCCCGGTGCTGCTCCGCCCGCGATCGCCGACGCATCCCTGCTCTCTTGGCTAGAGAGTCTTTGACATTATGTGCAAAAATGCCGTCGCTTGAGCTCGCTCGCTCCCCAGCTCCGACCGCCGCTCAACATAGCGCTCCACTCAACATAGATCCGTGGTAACCACGACAGATGGGCCACGGGCGCCGGCCGCGCCATCGAACCCGACGGCGTGCTCACCGGCGCACCCTACGACGCCTCCGGCTTCGGCCTGAGCCGCGCCGCCGTGCGTTGGCTCGCAACCCTGCCGACCTACTGGGAGGCGACGCTGGATGGCGCTCGCACCGCGGTCCACCACGGGAGACCTGGCAGCGACATGAAAGGCGTCTACGCCGATCTCGACCGAGCCGAAGCGCGCACGCTCTTGGAGGCGGCCGGTGCCGATATTCTCTTGGTCGGGCACACGCACGAGGCGTTCGTCGCCGAGCTCGGCGACGGTAGGATGATCGCCAACCCGGGCGCGCTTTGGGGGCAGGCTGGCGGGACGTTTGGCGTGCTCGACGTTGTCGAGCGGAGCTTTCGGGTGTTTCGGGCGGGTGGGGGCGAGGTGCAGATTCTGCGGGTGAGGCTTTGACGGGCTGACGAAGGTTTTCGTCGGGCTCGGCGGCTCAGCTGGGGCCACGGGACCAACCTGAGTAGCGGCCGGCGTATGTGAGAGTGAGTGAGTGATTCTTGCGTTCTAGTCATTGCCACGAAGCAGTTTCGCCGTTCTTCCTGGAGCTCTCAGCTGTCGTCGCCCTTCTTCACTGCCTGAAATGAGGGGCGACGTTGTGCCGCACCTAGCGAAGAGCTTGAAACAACCGGCGTTGTCGTTGGTCTTCGCGGACTTGGCCTTGGCGTTCCCGATACGATTCGAACGCACGACCTTGGCTTTAGGAAGACGCCGCAGGTGGGGCGGATACCTCAGCGGCAGTCGAGGTGACCGCCACGACGTCCTTCAGTGTCTCAGTTGGGCCTGTGCTTGCGGAGTCCGGCTCAAGGGCTGCCATCCCACCCACGGGAACCGAAAGCTGAAACTTGCTTGGCGGTCGCGCGGCGCGCTGAACTGCTTTTCGCGCTCGCTCGCAGGCCTGCGCCGGATCAAGACTTCCGTCGGTGAGGCCGGCCAGCGTCATGATGATGCCGGCATACGCGAAGCGACCATGCCGGGCGGCTTCTGGGGAATGCGCGTCGAAGGCCGCGTTGACCGCTTCGTAGACCTCCGCGGTCATGGCGTTCGAATCGTTTGGCTCCGGCGCAAAGGCCTCGCTGATCAGATTGCCGCCACGCTTCGCAAACGAGCGCAGGCTTTTCTGCCACGCCCCGTTGTCGGGGTGGCGCGAGGCCAGCAGGCCCTCTAGCTCGGCAAGCAGCTGCTCGGCTCGCTCGAAGTCGTGGAGCCTAGATTCCTCGTCGTCCAGCTCAAGCGGCGCCTCGTCGAATACGGCGCCGTCCAGGTAACCGAAGTCGTCAGGGATTTCTCGCGTCCCATCGTCTTCGGCGTGGGCGAGCTCGGTCCGGTGGGCAGCCTCGGCGAGCGTCGCTCGCCTGCTCGCCAGCAAGCCGAGTCTGGCGCACTCCGACGCAGCGGGCTTCAGCAACGTGCGCAGGAAGCGCTCTGTCTCGTCGGCTGGGATGGTGAGGGTCTTGCTAGCGTCGGTCCCCAACTCGAAGAGCTTTAGCCCTGTCGCGGCGAGCTTCTCCAGTACGTCGCTCAGCGGCCAGTCAGGGTTCGGCGCGACGTCTCCCTCGAGGTCGTGACCCACGACGGCGACGTTGACCTGAGGGTTCTGAAGCAGCTGCTGGGCGAGGCAGCTGATGTGCTGCTCTACCAGTACCCGGTACGCGTACTGGGTCTGGGCGTCTTCGATCACCCCGAGACTTGAGTCGAAGGTTTGCATGCAGTGCCGGTCGCATCGGAAGCCTATGCCGCCGCCGGCGACGTGCAACCGTCGGCGATGGTTGGGTTGAGCGGGACAACGCCGCCTTGGATTTCTCGCGCGCGTCCCAGTGCCTCGTGCGCTGTTCATGCACGCTGCGTTGGCGTCCCTCGTCCCCGCCGGATTCTTAAGTGGTTTCAGTCCCTTCGCTGCCCGAGCTCCTCACCCCGCAGGAAGTCGCTTCCTGGCTGAAAACGACCGTTCAGGCCGTCTACGCCAAAGCCGAACGCGGCACCTTGCCGGGGGCTACGCGCCTCGGGCGGCGGCTCTACTTCATCCGCGCGGAGCTGCTAGCGTACGTGGAGCAAGGTCGCGTGTCGCAGTCCGGAGGCTCGGGTGGCGGCACGTAAGATTGACGGGAAATGGTACGCGGATTTTCGATTTCAGCATGCGGACGGCAGTGTGGAGCGGGTGCGCAAGCGCTCGCCGGTGCAGTCCAAGGCGGGCGCCGAGGAGCTCGAGCGCCAGCTGAGGACCGCCATGCTGTCGCCCATCTACACCACCAAGGAGGTGCCGACGTTCGCGGCCTACGCGGACGACTTCAAGAAGACGTACGTGCTCGCGAACAACAAGCCGTCCGAGCGCTCGATGAAGGCTTCAATCCTGAAGCACCACCTGCTTCCAGTGTTTGGTCTGATGCAGCTCGATGCCATCAAGATGCATTCGATCGAAACTCTGAAAGCGAGCCTGCTCGGCAAGGGGCTCAGCAGGAAGCGCGTGAACAACATCTTGGCCTGCCTGGGCAAGATGCTGAGGTACGCGCACGAGATCGAGCTGATCGAGGTGGTGCCGAAGGTGAAGCTACTGAAGGTCGCGCCGCCCCAGTTCGACTTCCTGACCTTCGAGGAGCTGTCACGGCTCGTCGAGGCGGTAAAGGACGAGCCGGAGCGGCTGGCTCTGATACTTCTGGGAGCCGACGCGGGGCTCCGTCAGGGCGAGAGCATGGCGCTTCAGTGGGGCGACGTGGATCTGGTGGCCGGCGTCCTGACTATCAGGCGCTCGTCTTGGCAGGGTCTGATCGGAACGCCGAAGAGCGGTCGGGAGCGCAAGGTCCCGCTGACCGTTCGGCTTCAGGCGGCTCTGAAAGCCATCAGGCACCTGAAGTCAGAGCTGGTGCTCTGCCATCAGGACGGCGAGCCGTTCACTCAGTCGGCCATCGAGGCGGCTCTGAGGTTCGGCTGCAAGCGCGCCGGGCTCAGAAGCATCGGGTCGCACGTCCTCAGGCATACGTTCTGTTCGCACCTCGCCATGAGGGGTGCAGCACCCAAAGCCATTCAGGAATTGGTCGGCCACAGCACGCTCACGATGACGCTCAGGTACATGCACCTGGCACCCAGCGCGCTCACGGAAGCCATCGACCTGCTCAACTTTGGGCAGCCGGTGGGCAGCGGGTTGAGCAGGTCGGTTTGAAGTAGCGAGAACGATTCAGAAACAGTTGCGGAGAGGGAGGGATTCGAATCCTCGGTACGGCCGGACACGTTAAGTCTTGCGGCGACCTCGGGCGTGTGGGCGGGAGACGCCGTTACGGCTTTTCCGCGTCCTTGCTCGGATTGGAGCGAAACGACTCCAGCTCCAAATTGCCGCGACTTTCCAGCAGTCGATAGGCTCGCTGCCGGCTGATGCCGATTTCAGCCGCGGCGCGGGCCAGGTTGCCCTTGTGCCGCTTGAGCTGAGTGATCAGCTTCGACAGCTCGAGCTGGTCGCGACTAAGCGCGCCAGGACGCTGGCTTCTTGCTTCGGCCTCGAGCGGGTCGCGCACGCGCTCGGGCAAATGCTCGACTTTGAGCATCGGCTCATGCGAGTGCAGCACGAGCAGGCGCCGGATTAGCAGGTCGAGCTCGCGCAGGTTGAACGGCCAGTCGTGCAGGCACAGCCGTTCGATGAGCAAAGCGTCGATGGCGATGACCTTGCCGCCAGCGTGCTTTTGAACGAGCTCGTGCACCAGGTAGCCAATGTCCTCCGGGCGCTCGTTCAGCGGAGGCAGCTTGATCGTGAGCCCGTCGAGCCGAGCGAACAGGTCGGCGCGGAAGCGCTTCTCGAGCACGGCATCGGCCAGCGGCTGCTGTGTTGCCGCGATCACCCGCACATCGAGCGCAATTGGCGTCGATTCTCCGAGCGGCACGACTCGCCGCTCTTCGAGCACGCGCAGTAGCTTGGCTTGTAGGGGAAGCGAGAGATCCGTGAGCTCGTCGAGCAGCAGGGTGCCACGCTGCGCGGAGCGAAAATGACCGACGTGGGCGGTCTCCGCACCGGTGAAGGCACCGCGGCGATAACCGAACAGCTCGCCTTCCGCGAGAGCTTCGGGCAAGGCAGCGCAGTTGATGCCGATGAACGGCCCGTCACGACCCGACAGCTCGTGGATCGCGCGAGCGGTCACTTCCTTGCCGGTGCCGGTCTCGCCTTGAATCAGGAGCGGCAGGTTGCTCTTGGCTGCGCGAAGCCCGAGCTCGAGCGCACGCGCCAGCGCGGGGCCGCCGAGGAGCTTGGGTGCGATTTCAGCGAACGGTGGAGTCGGATCGCTGTCTTGAATCGCGGCAACGACGCCGACCCACTCACCGAGTCGAACGACGTCTCCCGCTACCAGCGGCGATTCGTGGAGTTGCACGCCGCCTACGAAGGTGCCGTTGACGCTGTCGAGGTCGCGGATCGCCAGCGTGCCGCCACTAGTGCGCAGCTCGGCGTGCCGGCGCGAGATCTCCGTTCCGGGCAAGACCAGGTCGCACTCCTCACCGCGCCCGAGCGTCAGGGGGCGATCGGTCGGCAGCGCGCGCGGAGCACGAAAATCGGGAAAGGCCCAGTGGATACCCAGGTTGCGCGCGCTGGCACGCTGCCGCGATTGGTTGTCGGCAGGCCTGGTAGAATCACCATCGAGCTTTTGGGCCACTTTCCTTGACCCTGAGCAGATGCGCGTTCAGCTTGGCGGTCAAGGCCTCCACGAGTACGCCGCCTGCAGAGCTTGAAGCCCGAATAGGGCGGGCCGGCTACTTGCCGCAGCAGCGAAAGCCGAGAAATGGCTCGCGCTGGTCGCGGTGCCGCAGGCCCGAGCCGCTGCACGGCAGCGTGTCGGTAGAGGCGCCCCCGATGGTCTCGCAGCCGTCCCAGCCGTTATTGGTGGCGTCGCAGGCGTCGATCCACTCAGCTACGTTGCCGACCATGTCGTAAAGGCCTGGATACACGCCGGTGCAGCCCGGAAACGAGCCGACAGGAGCGATCGCGCCAGCGCCGGTTGCGTCGTTACAGGCGCCATCGATGTGAGTCGAGCCGTACGGGAACGGCTGCCCCTGCGGCCCGCCGCAGGCAGAGAACCATTCACACTTCGACGCTA
>Ga0307508_10005369_pt1 | contig 12201 bp, 4 predicted proteins | sample 9_EM_MG_FD_203089 | JGI IMG/M metagenome (GOLD analysis project Ga0307508, IMG submission 203089) | Populus trichocarpa ectomycorrhiza microbial communities from riparian zone in the Pacific Northwest, United States - 9_EM | ecosystem: Host-associated > Plants > Roots > Unclassified | place... | reverse complement strand
GTGAGCTGCAGCAGCCCATTTATTGGACCTATTCACTCTGGGTCTCACTATCACACTTAAATGGGACCTATTCACTCTGGGTCTCACTGTCACACTTAAATGGGACCTATTCACTCTGGGTCTCACTATCACACTCATCTGCTTGTACACCTCATAATGCTTGGTTAATGTAATATCATAATGATTTCATTATGTGTTTTGAGCGTGGCAGATATGAACGTTTCCTTAAAATCATGATTCTAAGTGTCTGGAAGAACACCCAGCGTCCAGTGAAATTTTGGTTTATAAAGAACTATCTCTCTCCGCAATTTAAGGTTGTATTTATTTCATCTATAGTTGTCACTCGCATATTGTTTTCTAATTTTATTGTCTGACTTGTGTGCATTCTCTGGTTGTTAATGAATCGTGCAGGATGTGATTCCACATATGGCACAAGAGTATGGTTTTGAGTACGAACTGGTCACTTATAAATGGCCATCATGGTTGCATAAGCAGACAGAAAAGCAGCGAATTATTTGGGCATATAAGATTTTGTTCCTTGATGTTATCTTTCCACTTTCTTTGGAGAGGGTATATTAGTTTTTCTTTCTTTCTTTTTTGTCAAAACTTGGTTGTATTCTCTTGCTATTGACTCCATATTTATTAAACATTTGCTTAAAAACGCATCAATGGTTCCATATGCAGGTTATATTTGTTGATGCTGATCAGGTTGTGCGAGCAGACATGGGAGAACTGTATGACATGGATATAAAAGGAAGACCTCTTGCTTATACACCATTCTGTGATAACAACAGAGATATGGATGGATATCGATTTTGGAGCCAAGTATACTTCACTGATTAGTCTTCCCCCCTTTTAAAGATAGTTTGCCATAAATTCATTTTGTGCCATGGAAGGCCTAGGCAACTTGCCATCTAATCACTGTTTCCTTATCTTTTCCCATTCTTTTGTGTGGTACAGGGATTCTGGAAAGAACATTTGCGGGGAAGACCATATCATATCAGGTAAGCAATCTTTTTTGTTAATTTATTCTTTAGAGTTGGTTCAGTTCTTAGACCCAGCCATGAGCTTGACATGTGCTCTTCCTTATCCAGTGCTTTGTACATTGTTGATCTGGTTAAATTTCGAGAGACAGCTGCAGGAGATAATCTAAGGGTTTTCTATGAAACACTGAGCAAGGATCCAAATAGTCTTTCAAATTTGGATCAGGTAACTAGTCAACCTGATTTTTCTTATAATCACTGTGTTTGATGTGCTCACTTAGTTCGCATACCATACTATTTCAGTGATCTGTCAAAATTGTTGTTGTGTATAGAATTTCCTGTGTCACTGTTCTCTCTGAATTTGAATGATTTTGTTTGGCTTAGTTGATCGGATATGAAGAGAAAATGTTAAGAGTAAACAAATTCAAACTTCACGCACACAAATTATCTTTATTTTGCTTTGAGTGGGAGAGTGATAAGAGATCACCTGGAGCACTAGAGGACAAGAATGGAGAGAAGATTTTCTGGCAAATTCATCATTTTAAAGTTATTCATCATAATATTTCTGCAATTCATGACATCATCTTCATCTTCCTAGGTATGAGTTACACGCATCTAAGTAAAATAGACCAAAACCAAGTAGGAAATAGAATAAACTCCTAAAATAGTAAACTTTCTAATTAATTAATGTCACAGTAAATCTAAGTACCTAACTTATAAATAAGATAAAATTGTATCTCTAGTAAAATAAATGTAATTTTTCTGAAACAATTGTTTTTTTGAAGTTCTTTCATTGCTCCTGCATTACATTTGCATGAGCCTGCTCTACATAAAACAAGAAAAATAAAGGAAAAAGAGAATTCGGGAATAAACAAACAATGTACTCATGGTGTCCTAAAATATGGTACATGAATATGTCATATGAAGGTTTTTAGCCATGAGATTTGTGGGTCTAATGGCTATAAAACTTCATGCAATTGGTCCATGCCCACCCTTCAGGTGATGGAGTGCTGCTCAATTTTATATATTCTAATCAAGTTTAGAAAATTGACTGCTTGCTGGCAGCAATGCTGCGTGGGAGGTAGCTGGAGATGCAGCTAGCTGGCTGCAATTATGCATGGACAGTTTTTGCTATAATTCATTAGCAGGCTGTTATTTCTGGACATGGGTCCATTTACTGGGTTCCACTTTCCAAGGAGGAAACTTTATCATGCCATTTAGTGGAGGAATCATCATCAAATTTGCTTTATTAAATTTTGCCTGTATGTATTGTCACTTGGTACATTATCTATAATCTTCATTAAATACTTGGAACTCTAATGATTGTTGTTGACTGCTTGAAAAAGTTTTTGTATTATCACCAAAAGCATTCAATTATCCACCGTTGACTACCAGAGACAGTCTTCCAGGTTTATGTGTTGCTTATTGCTTATTGCCTGTGTAGTACAACAGGCAGTATATCCATTAAATACTTGGATATCCATTCAAGTTGTTGCTTATTGCCTGTGTAGTACAACAGGTAGTATATGTGTTATAATAAGGTTTGGCTCAGCTGTATACATAAGTATATGAGAGTTTGCAATTGGAATGGATATCCTCACACAGTATTGGATCTTGTTGGGTTCTGTTTTATTTGTGTGTCTGTGATATTCTTTCACGTACTAGATTGTGTTAAAAGGTTGCTTCCTTTTCCTTGTTCAGGATCTTCCGAACTATGCTCAGCATACAGTACCCATCTTTTCACTGCCTCAAGAATGGTTGTGGTGCGAATCATGGTGTGGTAATGCTACGAAATCCAGAGCAAAAACTATTGATCTTTGCAACAATCCCATGACAAAGGAACCCAAGCTTCAGGTGATTCTTCCTTTGGAGCCATGATTCTACAAATATGACTTGTTTCTATAACCAACACCACGTTTCATCATTCATTTGCTCACAACACTTTCTATGTTTTCAAGAATCTATTCATTTCTCGGTTTTTTTCAGGGCGCAAAAAGAATAGTTTCGGAATGGGTTAATCTTGACTCTGAGGCGAGACACTTCACTGCAAAAATCTTAGGGGATGAAGTAAATCCTCAAGAACTTGTTTCCCCCAACCAATCACAGGCAAAAATCTTAGGTGATGAAGTAAATCCTCAAGAACTTGTGTCCCCCAACCAATCACAGGACTATCAAACTGATAATTCACTGGAGGAAGACGCTGAATCCAAGTCTGAATTATGAACATTATTCTTGCAATTTGAATCCAGTTCATGTGATCACTTTTTGGAGGACTTGGCTAGCTGGTGCAGTGCTTTATACATGGAAGTCTTGACAAAAATTGTTAGCAGCGTGTTTTGTCTGCTTGATGCCTTAATGAGACCCAAGCTCTAGTAACAACCACAGGCACCATGTTAGGGATGTACTACTTATTCTTCTCCCAAACTGAATAAGCACATTACCATCTGCACCTGGTTCTGTAATCTCAACGCAAAGGAAGAGTAAGTGCCGGAGTTGTTTTCTTTAGGTTTTACCTGTTTTGATGTGGGAAATGGTTTCATAGCTAATCCAAGAATTTTGATGGTGTACAATTTTTAATGGCAGCAAGCACTGGATTTTCTTCGCCATGAATCATGTTAGCCTAGAATTAGCGCTTTACTTTGATATTTCAGCTTGTAGTCAAAACCCCAACTCACCTTCAGTTCTTGCCTGGAAAAGTAAACATGCAGTCTTGAGGGTATCATGCATGCACAGTGCTTTAAAGGCTTCTCTTTTAATAATTAATAGTTCAATGATCTTTTCTTGCAAGCAGTTGAACAATTTGAATCGGTTCTAGTGGCATGAAAAGCTTCAATTTGGTCTTGGGAGTTTCAATTATCTATTGTGTAGTCCCTGCTTGTTTTAAATTTTACATTTTGATTCAAATTTTTTTATTTTTTTTACATTTGAGTCCCTAAATATTAAGAGATAGAGAGAGTGACTGGAGAATGTTTTTGTCTAAATTAGTGGACTAGAGGTCATCTATAAAGTGGAGCAGAACATCACAAAATAAATTAACTAGGTGCATGGATCAGGCCTACAAGACCTAGACTTCTCTCTTTTTGTTTTTATTTTTTTTATTATTTTAATTAATGCCCTCTCTCTTCTCTTTTTTTGTTTGTTTACTTTTCATTAATTATTTTATTTAAATTCCTATTAATATACTCTCTCTAATTTTTTTAAATTGTTTAGTTTTTTTAAAATAGTAATTAAGTTTTTTGATTATTTTCATAGATTATAGCCATTTATATTTAAATTGTTTCTTTTTCATATTTTATATAAAATATAAAATTATCTATATTTTATTTTATTTTCATGAGTTATGTCATCTATATTTTATTTTTAAGTGGAGCGGACATTCAAAAACTATTAAAAAAAATAAAACAATTTCTGGTTTTATTCAAATTATATTTAATTTTCTATTTTTTTTACGTTTCATTAATTTTTTATTCAAATTTTAATTAATACTCTCTTTCTTGTTTTTTTTAATTGTTTAGTTCTCCTTTTTTAAAATTTTAATTTCTTTAATTTCATATTGCTTCAAGAATTATTATAATTTGTATTTACATTTTCTCTTTTATATTTTTTATAATTAAATTATATTTTCATGATTCATATATAAAAAAATGAAAATAGCTTGCCTCTAAGATAAAATGAAAAAAACATATAAAAAAAACAACCGACGTACATATTTGTTTTTATTTTTACTAGAAAAATTAGATTTTTGCCTTATTATTTAATTAACTTCAACAACTTGTTTTTAATTAATTAGTTTATATATTTTTTGATTTATTTTATTATGTCAATATCCTTCAGTTTCTCAATTGAAAAAGATTATGGTATCTAAAAATATACCTATAATATCAACATCTTTTTATATATTAAAAATTAATTTAAAATTCTATTATAAGGCTAAAGCACACAGTGAAAACAATGGTTCCCAGGACAGAAATTTCTGGGTGGCCGACAGAGATATTCCATCAAATAACATACGGAAATAGTCCCACACTCCCACCTAGAAAAGCAAGAAAAAAGAAAAAAAAATGTGCCTCAGGCTGATGATTCAGTGAAAAAAGCTTTCTAGAACCAATGATACATGCATTTATAGAATATATAGGTGATTTGTTTGTGTTTTTTAGGTGTTTAAAAAAATTATTTTTTTTATTTTAAGTTATTTTTTGTTTAAAATTGTTTTTGTATGTTTTTATATTATTTTGATATACTAATATTAAAAATAAATTTTAAAAAATAAAAAAAATAATTATTTTAAATTATTTATAAATAAAAAAATACTTTAAAAAACAACATATCATTCCAAACAAGCTAATAAGCTATTCTTGGTATATTGCTGTGCCTGCAAAAACAATTGGAGAGAGCTAAAAAGGTGAGTTCTTCTTCTAGAATGTTTATATATATATATAGAAATGCAATGGTGAATAATGAGAGTTTGAGACTAAAATGTTTGTTTCTTTTATGATTTTAGATTCGAGCCCTATAGTTGCTAGATTCGAGCCCTGTAGTTGCTAATATGATGGTCATTGAAAGCTTACATGGTCATTAACTTCAAGACCTGTAAAATTAATCAAGGTGCACACAAACTGACCCGAACATCTATATTAATATAAAAAAAGTTAATTTGACGAGCTAGAAATATAGTTATGACCTTGCAAAAGATATATTCTAACATAAATAAAACACCAGAAATCTGGAAAAAAATATTTGATTTATCAAACTCAGAACTGAGATGCCAATAATAATTAGAGTCGTCCTCAAAATAATGCAAATTCTATAGTATCCATGACTAAGAGATTGTCGGTGGGTGCTTTTCATTGAAGAAAAACAGGGGAAAGTGGAAAACCGCATTAATTTCAAAGAATAATCATGAAAACCTCGTAGAAATTACCCCAACTGAAATCTCCATCTGGTTTTTAATTCGTGCTCAATTTCCCATTTAGAATCTTAAATTCAAATTCAAGCTTCGTTTCTTTTGCAAAAAACGTTTGGAAAAAAATTATCCACTTTGCTGGATATTTGTGTAAATTATAAGGGATGTTTGAAAATATGATAAGAGTCGTTTTTTAAAGTATTTTTTTATTTGAAAATATATCAAAATAATATTTTTTTTATTTTTTATATCAATAAATCAAATCAATCCAATAACATTAAATAAAAAAATTAAATTTTTAGAAACAACCCTTTCAAACGCGTTCTGAAATAGCTCTCTATGTGTTCATTTCCAGGAACCAAGCTTTGTACCCATCATGTAACACAAACTTGCTTGTGGCATTCAAAGCTATGGGGCCAAGCTTCTTTGGCTTTTGTTCTTGGCTGGTTTGCCCTAGATGTGCTTGAAAGTGCATATAATTTGACCAAAAGAAAAATCAATGCCTTTTTGTTGGCGTGGATATCATGTTGTTCCCATACATTCTTGTTTTTCACTTGTTGAATTAATTGTACTCGTTATATTATAGTTCATTTTTTAATGAAAAAAACATGGATTTCACTTATATTATATTATTGTTTCTATCATGATTTTCTAAAACACGGCAATTAGATGTAAAATAAACTAAATTATATGATATTAGGTAAGATATCAAGAATAATTTTTTTATTTTTATACGGTAATTGATTTGAATTTCGATACAAACGGTGATTTCTCAAAACTCGATGGCAATTACAAGTTTAACCTGAATATTACATTAATTTTTATAGGAGTTTATTACCGTTACAAACACGTCGGAAGACTTATTTTTACTTCTTGATATTTCAAATTACAATTTTTCTTGGTTTTATTTTGATTATGTGATGTGGGAAATGTTTTTTAAATTTTTTGGAAGGGACTGAAATGAAATTATTGAAACTAAAACTACTGAGTTAAGCTATATTGAAACTACAAGGACCGGAACATAACTTTTGGCTCCCCTCAATGGCTAGCAAATCATCAAACAATTATTCTCACCTCCCAAACAACAGGAAGACATTAAAAAGAATTTTCAAATCCAAATCAAACATAATTTTTTTAGTATTTAATTCTAGAATATATATTCAAGCCTTCGAACATCTAAAATCCATCCATGTTTCGGTCTAAATTTAATACTAATTAATAATAATTTTCTCAACATTGGTGATCAGAAATTAAAGAAATGGGAGTTTCTCTCTTCTTTTTCTTTTTCTTTTTCTTTTTCTTTTTAATTTCTATTTTATATAAAGAAGGGAAAAAAAAGAAGAAAAACTGAAGCCCACAAATCAAATCCTCCAATTTTTTTTTATTAAAGCAGTGTGGTTAAAATTATATTTTATGCTAGTTATAATTTTAAAAATATTCAATTAATCAACATAAATTATAGTTTTATATAAATCTTGTAAAAAAACTCTTTTATAAAAATATATAATTTATAATTTATTTAAAAACAAAATCATGACCGCAAGAATAATTGGGGAATGGAATCCGGGAGTTGTATTGATGAAGAAGAAGAATCCAGATGAAGAGGACGATGAGGTGGGCCATTCATGTGGGCCATCGGAGCAGACAGCACAATAATAGCTTATGTGTCCTTGTTGGGTTGGTGAAAGGAGTTTGTTCCTTGATTGGTTTCCACACGTCATTCACACGGCTTTGTTTGATAATTAACAAATTAATTAGTGTTTTTTTTTTTATAAAAAAAAATAAGAGAATAATTCTAGAATTAAACCATATATTCCATAAAGCAAGATAACTATTTCCAATGGTAAGGGTTTGGATGCATGCATGCATGGATGATAACGACAGCATCTTCAACTCAAAAAAGTTATTTTCATGTAATAAAAATTATTAATTATAAAAAATGTATAAATTATTTAGGGTTTTTTTTATAGTTCCGAATCAGTAGATTTAATATAAATTCAAAACTATAAAAAAACCATCATATTCGGATATACACTTTGTATCAATACAACATATTAAAAAGAAATTTATTAACAGAACATTAAATTGTGTATCGCTAAATCACTGCAATTGTGCTAACAAAATAATATTTATTTAAATAATGTTGTTTTTTTATGTTTGTTTTGTTTTAGTTTCGTCCCCTCACAAAATACTCAAATTAATTTAGAGGGTTTAATTTATTAACAAAACATTAAATTGTGTACTGCTAAATCACCAATTGAGCTAACAAAATAATATTTATTTAAATAGTGTTGTTTTTTTTTTATGTTTGTTTTGTTTTTAGTTTTGTCCCCTCAATAAAATAAAAAGATTAAATCACAAAATATATATAAATAAATGCTAAAAGATTAGATCACAAAATAGTAACTCAAATTAATTTAGAGGGTTTAATTTATTAACAAAACATTAAATCGTGTATCGCTAAATCACTGCAATCGCACTAACAAAAAAATATTTATTTAAATAGTGTTGGTTTTTTATGTTTGTTTTTATTTTTAATTTCATCCCCTCAATAAATCACTACAATCGTACTAACAAAATAATATTTATTTAAATAGTATTGTTTTTTATGTTTGTTTTTGTTTTTAATTTCATCTCCTTAATAAAATAAAAGATTAAATCACAAAATATATGTAAATAAATGCGAAAAGATTATATTACAAAATAGTGATTCAGATTAATTTAGAGGGTTTAATTTTCCTGTATATTATACCTAGGCTAAAACTAATAAAAAACCATAAGAAATTCCAATTCCAATAATTAAAATAATTATTAATGCTGGACGGACGTCAATGGAAAGTCTTTGTGGCCACAGATTTAATATATTTGCATTAATTCCATGTCACTTGCAAATTAGTAGACAAATTGATGTTGGCGTGCATCATCGAGTTATTAATAATTATCGGAATTAAATTGCAGGGAAAGGCCATAATCATCCTTGCCCACACACGAGGCCAAGTATTTGCACACCCCACAATCTCTACCCATGCTCTTATCTCAAAATGCAATCAATCAATCAATCGATGCATGTGATTCCATTAGGCCTAATTGCCATCCTACACACCACCATGTTTTCGAGCTGATTGAGTATGTGATAGCGGTTATGATTTAAAATAAATATTTTTTTTTAAATGTATTAAAATAATATTTTTTTTATTTTTTAAAAAATTATTTTTAACTTCAGTATATCAAAACGATCTAAAAATATAAAAAAATTAAATTAAAAAAATAATAAAATTTAAACCGCGTTTCCAGACATATCCGTACATTTCCGGAGGCAATACCATGCATATGACAACTACCATTGGACACTAACAATGAGGCAACTCTCATCTCCTTTTAGGCCTACCTTTGCCCTCCCTTGGCTTCAAGCCAACAATGCTTCTCTAATTAATAGTCTCTCTATTCTCCTCTACCTAGACACCATCTTTACATTTATAAGTTAGAGAGGGCTTCATTTGTGGATAGAGAATGGCGGAAACGAAGTTCACTCCATACAATCTTCACCACACCTCTAGCATGAGGAGGAGTTGGAAGCAAGAACATGATTCTGAAACCCCACACCAAGAAGAAGAAGAAGATGACTCTCCTCTATCTCTCTCAAGCTTGTCAAAGATTATTCTTCCTCCTCTGGGTGTTTCCAGCTTTAACCAGAATCCTATAGAGTCCAAGGGGTGGATAATCTCTCCTGTGGACTCAAGATACAGGTAATTATACAAATTACTATATATTTATATATCTCCTATGATGTTGTAGTTTTTTTTATTTTAATCCTGCATGATGATCATACTATATATATATATAGAGAGAGAGAGATGAAATGATAAGGTATATATGGTGGTGTCAGAAAAAAAAAAAACAGGGGGAGATGGAGACCTCAGCCAATGTGACAGGACTAGAAAAACATCTCTCGATCGATATTAATTAAAAATAGGTTTATGATATGAACATATATAAACAAAAAATAATCATTTGGCTAACTCCAATTAGTTTGGGATTGAATCATGATGTCATTTGCTTTATTTTATAATATATGCTTCTTGTGATATAAAAGACTTATTAATACGTGGTGGGTAATGAATAATATAGATTATATTTTATAATATTATTTAACTATTTAAGATTTTTGACAGGGTACTGTCGAAACTTTTCTCAAGAAATTCTGTTAATTCAATCTGGGTTTATGTTTTTTATCTTTTTTTTCTAGATTTTGATCCCTTGATCACTCCTCCAGCTTTGTTAGGGCTGCCTAAATGCAGCAAATCTTGATTAATCTCAAGAAATCGTGTGTTTGCAGGTGCTGGGGGACAATTATGGCGGTTTTGGTAGCTTATTCTCTGTGGGTATACCCTTTTGAAGTTGCATTTCTGAACTCCTCGCCGTATAGAGCACTATACATCGCCGACAACGTTGTCGACCTCTTTTTTGCTGTGGACATCGTTCTAACATTCTTCGTTGCTTACATCGACTCAAGAACACAGCTACTTGTTCGTGACAGAAGAAAGATTGCTCGGAGGTAATTAATCCTTAATTACCCCGCTGCATGCCAGATTAATCCTTCGTATTTTGAACCCTAAAGAAGGAATACTGCATGCATCAAAGGCAAAACTACAAAAACGTTACGTTTAACACATGGCTCTTTTCTTTTCCTTCATAATCATACACCACTTTGACTGATCCAAGTTACTAGCCAAAGTTGAAAAGGTTTACTCAAGTCAATAAAAATAATAATAATTAAATATTATTATTAAAAAAAAAGAGTCAAGTCGAGTTATCAGATCAATCCATCTAATTTAATTTAAAATCTGATTTAACTCAGTAAATCATCGAATTAATCCATCGAATCAAGCCGAGTGAGATATTGATGCCTTGGTGTCTCTGTTTTGGTATATGGGAAATGAATCAAATGCGAATCAAATGGAGATGAGTCAATAATGGCAGACTCTTCCATGCTTTTGCACCATCACCATAGCCCATAAGGTGCTGCTAGTCCCTTTCTTTAGGCATGGCAGCCTCTTCCATGCTTTTGCACCATCACCAACACCTCTTTAGCTTTTTTAGTAGACCCCTGGAATGACTCGTGAAAGCGTCCCAACTTTTTTGTTTTTTCTTTCTTCTTTTTCTTCATTTTCTTAATTTTTTAATATATAACCCGAAACTTGACCCGATTGATATCATGTCTGGCTTAAAAACTTTTACACCCGAAGAATGCTGGCTAGAATTTTCCACCCTTTCTTTTTCTGAATTTAATTTTGTTTTTTAAGTGGTTGAATTCTGGAATAGATGTGATGCTAAAGCCAGTGGTGGTGGTGGTGCTATTGCGTGTGTGACAGGTACCTTTCAACATGGTTTTTGATGGATGTGGCATCCACTGTCCCATTTGAACTACTGGCCTACTTGTTCACAGGGAATGAAAAAGTAGGGCTGTCTTATTCCCTCTTGGGCCTGCTCAGATTTTGGAGACTTCGAAGAGTTAAGCAACTCTTCACTAGGTATAGTATAGGACTCAGCTTCCTTTTTAACTATTGAAGAAAATCCATGTAAATTATCTTTGCATCTAACCTTTTGAATTGGGGGATTTTGCAGACTTGAGAAGGATATCAGATTTAGCTATTTTTGGGTCCGGTGTGCTAGGCTACTATGTGTAAGTGTTATGTATTCCGGATCTTGAATCGGGTCGATTATCGAACCGAATTTAATAACTATATTAACATAATGTTCCATGTATGAAATGATATAAAATCTGTAATGGGAAAAAATGAAATGTAATAGTGTTGTTTTATTTATGTTTTTTTGTTTGTTTAGGTGACACTATTTCTTGTGCACTGTGCTGGTTGCCTCTACTACTTGCTAGCTGACAGATACCCGCACAAAGGGAAGACATGGATAGGTGCTGTGATACCAAATTTCAGAGAGACAAGCCTTTGGATCAGATATATTTCAGCTATGTATTGGTCAATCACCACCATGACTACAGTTGGTTATGGTGATCTCCATGCTCAAAACTCCATGGAAATGATTTTCATCATCTTCTACATGCTCTTCAACCTTGGTCTAACTGCTTATTTGATCGGTAACATGACAAATCTAGTCGTTGAAGGAACTCGACGTACCATGGAATTTGTAAGTGTTCATGTTCACAACTTATTCTTAGTTTTTCTACTCTTCAATTTGTTCTCTAGAATTGTCATTTTACTAGTAAATTTTGCTGCTAAAATCCATGATGACCCATCCTTCAACTACTTCTCAAAACCAAGTTAGTCCCTCGACTCAAAA
>Ga0307508_10005368_pt1 | contig 12201 bp, 8 predicted proteins | sample 9_EM_MG_FD_203089 | JGI IMG/M metagenome (GOLD analysis project Ga0307508, IMG submission 203089) | Populus trichocarpa ectomycorrhiza microbial communities from riparian zone in the Pacific Northwest, United States - 9_EM | ecosystem: Host-associated > Plants > Roots > Unclassified | place... | reverse complement strand
GCCAACTGCGTGTAGTAGCATTATAACTAGTAATGAAACTGCTCACAGTGCACACTCGTTGCTCCCGTAAGCTTCCCTAGCTTTCCTAGCTTTTCTAGCTTCCCTAGCTCCCGTAAGGTGGTGGTTGTGTCGGTAAGGTTGGTGGTTGCGTCGGTAAGATTGGTGGTGCGTCCGTAGCTTTGCTAGCTTTCCTAGCTTTCCTAGCTTCCGTAAGTGGGTGGTTGCTTCTGTAAGATTCACTATCCTTACCGGAGCTACAGATGCTAGCGAAGCTAGCAATGCTAGCAAAGCTACCGACGCAGGTCGTTCTTACCGACATGCAGGGATAATTTCTTAATTTTTTCCTGATGCATGCTGCTGAAAAAGGCCGGTGAGAACGCTTTCGTATTGGATATCCCAGCTCACTGGCGCTTGCACCCGGTCTTCAACGTCGCCAGACTCAAGCCGTCGAGAGTTGACAGAAACCGCGAACACCCACCACCGCCGCCACTGCGCTCTACAGTGACGGTCGAATACAAGGTAGAGACTATTCGAGAACACCGAGGCACCACTGTCGGAGACCTCGAGTACTTGGTCAAGTGGGTAGGTTACAGCGATGCAACATGGGAACCGCTGGCGAACCTGAGGGGCAGCAGCAACGAGCTACTCCGCGAATACCACGCTGTGAATAGTCTACGCACCTACTTGTGGATGGAACGGCGGTGAGGGGCAAGGAGATGGAGGAAGGAAGAATGGTAGCATGTTTGTTTTTTTTTTTTTGTTTCCTGTTTTTGTTTGACATTTCTTGTTATTTGTTGTTTGTTTTGTCAAGTGGTATACGTTGTTGGGGAGGGGGCTGATTTTGTTAAGAGGGGAGTGGTTGTAGGAGGAGGATTCCGGCTGCTGCGGGTGCTGCGGACGCGATGCTTAGCGGGGTGTCTACAGTTCGTGTGATACGGACAGTGCTACGGGAGTGTGACATAGGGCTACATAGGACAGTCACAGTAAACAGTCACAGGCGGTGCACGGACACTGGTACATAGTGTCCGGCGCTCGCCTCTCTAGAATGGACATGCTTCTTGCTACCCCTTACACAGCGTGTGCCATTGAGTGACACTGTGTGGGCAACGGATATCTTCAAAAGGAGCCATCGCCCACTTCTTTCTTTGTTTCTTCCTTTTCCTTCCTTACACAACAACTTCTTTCCTAATTTCTTTAATAGAAGAAGAATCACACTTTCTTTCACACAACCCTTCCCCGCCTCGCTGCCCACTGCCGCCACTCCGCTGTCCCTTTCCTGTCCACCTGGTGGCGCGCCAACGGCACGCTGCTGTCCCTGTCCTGTCCACCTCACTGCACACTGTCCACTCGCCAACGTCCACTGTTGGGATCCTGCCGTGTTGTATATACATACAACTACCTCGAACAAAACAACCACCTCCAAACAACCACCTCCAAACAACCACCTCCAAACAACCACCTCCAAACAACCACATCCAACTAAACAACAAAGGCTTACAGCAAGATGTCTGCAGACTACAACGATACTGCTGAGTTTATATGTGTAAGTACTTTACAAGTTGCTTTTACTCATCCTGTAGATGTTGTATATGAAGTACTTAGGTGCTAACAGGCGATCACCTGGTATACGTTTTCCAGTGTCAGACCTCGACTATTTCGGGTAGGCTAATTATTCTTTGCTTTCGTTCCACCAGAACTAACCTATTCGGTGGTCACCATATAGCGACTGTGATGAGACCGACTCCGTTGGTATTACCTAGTTGGTAGGTATACCAATTCAGAGTAGAAATGCAGCTGGGACTAACTCCACTGATCGACTCTACAGACGAACTATTTCATCTTAATCCTACGAGAGCAGAGGGTGGTTGGCAGTGGAGCGTACAGATAGAACCTCTAAAGGTATTACTCTCTGAAACCTTTCACTCCAGATGCTAAGTATGCTAATAGCTTCCGCAGATGTCAGAAAAACTTGATGATAGCTAATAATGAGCAGTGGGGTTTCAGAAATTGCAAGAGTTTTGAGCTGTGTGTATAATACGTAGACGTTTAATAGAATATGAGCTCAAATATAAAGTCATTTCATATGCTAGTATGGGCCTTAAAACTGATACCTGTATCAATGCTCGTTTTCCTAAATTCTGATTTACTTAAATACTGGTTAGTAGAGAGTACATTATGGGTTAACACCGGATACATCCAGTGTTATTTTTTGACACTCATTCGTGATTATGCTGTATGAAATACGATACTGGAGCAATACGGCATGACTGCAGAGATTGATTCAATGCGGATTGATCGAAGTAGGGTATTAACACTAGGTTGACACTGTATTTAATCAATGCGATACTTCAAAAAATCACGTATTGTAATAAAATCGGTGCTTATTAGATTCTTTGAGTTTTATAATTTCAGTGTTGTTTCGGTGTTGATCCAGCGTTTGTCTTTTTGAGGATTTGTTGAAATTCAGTATAGACCCCATGTTGACAACGCAATAATATAAAGAAAGTATTTCTTAAAAGTGGTATCGAAAAAAGATACGGTAATTGTACAAATTATAATTTGTATATGAACGAGATTAATACAAGGTATCGTCGAAATTCTAAAGCCAATAAAAATCCCGTGTGGACAGGTGTCAATGCAGTGTCTATTTTACCCCGTTTTTTGGTACAGTAAGTACATGGTCCTGACGCCTTAACTCATTAGCCAGTTCTTCCAGACCCACTACTGTGTAGTAATATTGCCAAGGAACGAGGCTAATATTATGTGCGACTGGATTGGATCTGGTGCGAGACAAGGTTAAAGGTGTCCACAACCATAGACAAATAGTGTCAGGGCATTTCCATTCTGGACGCAGCGCGTGTCTTATCCCCTAGTCCGTAACTAGTTTCCGTGCCAAATGGCATGCGAAACCTTACCCCCCGCAGGCTCTAGACGGGGGTATTCAGGTCAATAAGACTATCAGATGATGAGTTGAGTTGATAGGCTTCAATAGAGTTCTTTTTAATTGCACAATAAAGATTTCTACAACCTCAATTTGCAACTTTTCTCTGCGTGGGTGGTTTTCAAGTGCCATTTCCGGGCGAATACCCCCCCCCACCCCTGTGCCCACAATTCCACCACCACAACGGACCAAATTATCTAAGATACATGCAGTTCAAGAAAGCAGTTTCGATCTTCAAGAAGACACAAGGGCAAGTCACACCTCCCACATGACCACCGAGTTTTGGGTGCGTCTTTGGAACCTTTTCCATCACCACGGCGTTTCCAGTGACACAACCAGTGTTACACCTGAACGGGTTACCACGAGTACGTAGCTAGATAGAAGAAAAAACCAGTGGCTGAGGACGAGGGGGCTGTGGCCGTGGCGAAGTCAGAGAGTCTAGGCCGGGAAAAGAAACGGAGTCGGCCAAGGCCGAAGGACTCTGGATAGATGGAGGAGATTGCAAACGAATGGGAATCAGAGACTGGGCTGGACTCCTGCGGGAAGATAGCCACTCGAGCCAGAATCCTGCGGGAGGACGGCCACGCCGGTCCAGCTCCTGCGGGAGAAGGGCCGCGTCACCCTCAGCGGAACAGGGAGATCCTGAGGGACAAACACCCGGTTCGCTCCTGAGGGAGGAACCCCGCTCACGGTGCGAGGAGAAGAAGTCTGGACTGATGCAAACCCCGCTCCGGCACATGAGCACTTCATCTATCTTATCTACACCCCGACTATGACCAATGAATCCACCCACGTTCCTTCCGAGGTGCAGACACCTCGGAGGAATCCACGTCCGACCCACCCGCTTCTCTCCGAAGGTACGCAGATACCTCGAAAGAAAGAGCGGTCCGGATCACCACTTCGCACTTGCGCGCTCGCCGATATAAGGAATGGTTTCTCGCCCCGACGGAGAGAAATCAGCACGAACATCACCAACACTACCACCGAAACCCACACACAAGATCTAAGATTATTCCGTTGTGAATTATCGAAAGTAGCCTGATTACCTTTGATTCTCTCCACACTCCGGTTACGATACAACCCCAGTGTCACACTATAATCTTAAATCTCGAATCACCTTACTTTCATGCCCACTTTCGAGGACGATCACTTCTTTCTGCTCGATTTGGCCACGATCCTCAAACCCCAATCAAGCTATTCCCTCGACTATACTTTCGGATCCATCAACGAAGAAATAAGCTTCCTCAACAACGACAAGTGGGACGAAACCTACGACGGACCCGAGCCCATCGAAACCATCGATTACACACCCGACAACTGGTACACACAGTACTGGGACAATTGCGCGACGAATCACATCTGCGCCGATCTTGACGGATACGAATTCCGCGAAATTTGCGATTACATATTCGAAGACGACGAAAGCATCTACACAGGACACTTCCTAGACCAATACTAAGCAAAAATGTCGACTATCTCGGATTTTGACATGCTCCGGCTCAAGGCGCCAAAAACGCTACTCCAAATCACCGACGGCACCACGCCAATGGAGGGAATAATAGAAGTAACTAACCCGGCCGCATGGATCCGTTCAATGGTTAGGCAGCAGAAACAGGCCGAGGACGACCTACGGCACCTCAAGGAGCTGTGTGGCGACACGATCAATCAAGCAGATAGAAGGATTATGAGAATTGAGGCAGCGTACCAAACGCTGGCCGAAGGAACAAGGTATGTTTATGACCGTTTTGAAGCTAATGAAGGAGTAGCCGAGGCCTGGTTGAGAAGCGAACTGGCAAACACCGCCAACGCCTATCAATCATTCGCACGAGAGGTCTGGCAGGTCATCGAAGACCGTACCAGCGGGACGGAAGAAAAACAGCTTGTTCACGCGACCCAGTTGGCTCGAATAAACGATGCGATCTCGTTCCTCGGGGAGGCCAATGTGGCCCGCAACCAACATTTGGCCACCTTCCAAGGTAACGTTGAAGCCTGGGCAACTGACTACCGAGACCGCATGGAGCTCCTGGAAAACCAGCTGCAGCAAGCCCAGGAGGAAATAAGGAAAGTAGCCGACAGAGTGCCACTCCCGGACTCACCCAGAATCGCCCCGCCACTGCTCTTCCAACCAACGGCGGCACCAGCACCGGCACCCTGGTGCAGCCCAGTACGGCCATCGACGTCCAGCCTGGCCGACGCCCTACAACAGCTGAAGGCAGGCGCAGCAGGGCCCCCATCGCCACCCAGCCCGCTGAGGCTACCAAACCCACTATGGCCAAGGCGCCAGACGCGGCCACCGGCAATCCCCACAACTCCCCCGCCACTACGGAGCCCACTCTTCCAGGCTAGGACACCGGTGCCATGGGCCGCACCCGTGTCAATGCAACCAACCGGGCCCCTAAGGCCGCTAGTCACAGGGGGAGGACCGCCGCTACGACCGCCTCACCGACCGCTACCCCCACCACCTCCTCCGTCGCCGCCGCGGGGTCCGATCACCACGGACGACCTCGTCCGACTAGTGGCGCAAGGAGTAGCGATGGCCCAACGGCAAATAGAGCCCAGACCAGATGTATTAATACCGCCCGGCTGAAAATGGAGAGCCCGGACAAGTTCGATGGCAAGAGCACAACCTCGTTTAACCAATGGTGGGAAGCAGTTACCATGTTCCTAGGATTTTACCCCGACACAAATGACCGCCAAAAAATCGCATGGGTCGGAATGCTCCTGACAGACACGGCCAAAGCCTGGCACCTCAACCGGTATCGAGAGCTGAACGACACCGACACCTGGGTAAATTACGTGGCGGCCATTCGGGCTGAATATCGGAACGAGAGAGAAGCAGCCGACGCCCAACTAAAGCTAGGCCAGCTAAAGTATCAGGGCTCTATCCGCACCTACATGACAGAGTTCCAGGCTCTCAACAATTTCGCTCGGGCAACGGGGGAAGGACTCAGGGAAAAAGTCGACCTAGCGATGCCCGAAAGCATATTAGATATGCGGTTCAATCAAAACGAGGAAGACCCCATCGACGACGAGGACTTCCTCCAGGCCACCTACCGAGCAGGGGTGCAAGTGGAGAAGAAAAAGGCACTCCGGGCAGCTAAGGAAGCAATGCGCGCCGGACCCGCCCCAGCCAAGGACGGTCGAAAAAGGGAAGAAAAACGGCCACCTAGGCAAGAAGAAGCCCGGGAACCAAGGAGGAACAAGACTCGCCCGCAAAAAGGATGGGGTCACATAGGAGCCGCCCTAAAAGGAGTACCCCAGAATGAGGTTGACGGACATAAGAAAGTCCAGGACGGGTGTTGGCGGTGCGGAAGAACGGGACATAGAACGTTCGACTGTTTCTCGTTCCAGACAGCCCAAGGAACGACACTACCACCGGCGCCATGGAAAGCATCGGCAGTCAGGGGAGAACAAGCCCAGACTAGGATATCGGCCATCGGTGAAGGAAAGCGGAAGCAAGCTGAAGAACCCGAAGAAGAGACCCGACCCGCCGCCAAACAGCAAAAAGTGGCGGCTGTCGAAGAAATGACGACCGACCTACCGCTCTGGGCGGAATCGGAAGACTCGGATTTTTAGAAGGCCAGGACCCGCCGCAGCCTGAGGCCTTTGGAATCATATGCGGCACGTCAACGAAGCAGGCAAAGCCTCCCCGAAACGGCGCACGCCCGGTGATTAACATGCTATTGCACCAAGGACGAGAGAATCACCGGATCCGGGCATTACTAGACACCGGATGCTCGATAGCACTAATCAACGAACAAACGGCAAGAAAGCTCGGCTTGAAGCAACTCAAGCATCAGAACCCTAGAAAAATTGAAAACTACACAGGCAAGACTGTCGAAGGAGCAGGACAATTCTACACGGAATCCCTGCTGGTGCAACATCACAAGCATTACACCAAGGAAAGCTTCGAGTTATCCCCGATGGACCCGGAAATCGACATATTCCTACCCTTCGATTGGATAACAAGGCACCCGCCGCAAGGCGCCTGGACGAACCAGGAAATACGGTTTAACAGTGCCCAATGCCTAGAACAATGCACCAAGTTCGAGAAAAACGAGTTCTCACTAACATGGGACGAAACAGTATGCCTAGACGCAACGGCCCGCGTCATAGGTTACGCCTCGGCGGCCAGCAACGAAGACCCATTGGAGAACGTACCGATGGAATTTCGTCAATACCTGGGGATTATGAGCCAGGAAGCGGCCGACCAGCTTCTGGAGCACCGCCCATACGATTGCAAAATCGACCTCAGGGAAGGAGCGACAGCTCCCTGGGGACCTATTTATCCACTATCGGAGGTAGAACTCCGGACTCTCCGAGAATGGCTAAAAGAAATGGAGAAAACAGGAAAAATAAAGAGATCCACGTCCCCGGCCGGCTCGCCAATTCTTTTCGTCCCAAAACCAAAAGGGAGAGGTCTGAGGCTATGCGTCGACTATCGAGGATTGAATGCGGTAACCATCCCGAACCGCTACCCGCTCCCGTTGATGCAAGAATTACAGGACCGAGTGCAGGGAGCGCAATGGTTTACCAAAATGGATCTAAAAAACGGATTCAATCTCATCCGCATCAGGGAGGGCGACGAATGGAAAACCGCCTTCCGGACACGCTATGGCCTCTATGAGTTCCAAGTCATGCCCTTCGGACTCACAAACGCACCATCAACCTTCCAGGATATGATGAACCATGTCCTGTCCGACATGCTCGATGTCGGAGTCTTGGCCTACATGGACGACATTCTGATATACGCCAAATCCGAAGAAGAACATGACCGCCTAGTCCGAGGATTACTAGAGAGACTACAGCAGAACGGGCTGGCGGTCTCCCCCGAGAAATGCGTATGGAAGGCGCACGAAGTGGAATTTTTGGGTTATACTATCGGACGAAGAGGGATCAGCATGAGCCGGGACAAAGTGGAAGCAGTCCTCTCCTGGGAACGACCCTCCTCCCTCAAAGAAGTACAGTCCTTCCTGGGATTTGCTAACTTCTACCGACGGTTCATCCAAGATTACTCCCGAGTGGCACGACCACTAGCGGAGCTGACCAAGAAAGACAACCCTTGGAACTGGACCTCGGAAGCGGAGAAAGCTTTCGAAGGATTAAAAAAGCGATTTACGACGGCACCAATCCTGAGCCATTTTGACCCGACACGGCCAGTAATCATCGAAACAGATGCATCAGATTTCGCGATCGGCGCCATCCTCTCCCAACGAGATGAAGAAAAACGCTTACACCCAATAGCCTTCCACTCAAGAAAGTTTACTCCAGCGGAAATCAACTACGAGATCCACGACAAGGAATTACTAGCGATAGTCGACGCCTTCAAACACTGGCGTCGATACTGTGAGGGAGCGGAGCAACAGGTCCAGGTTTATTCGGACCATCAAAACCTGGAATACTTCACTACAACCAAAGTCCTCAACCGAAGACAAGCGCGCTGGGCGCAAGAACTGGCCGGAATAGATTTCCGAATCTATTACAGACCAGGAACGCAGAATGGCAAGCCAGACGCTCTATCCAGGCGTTCGGCGTACCGCCCTGAAAAGGGGGGGATAGAAAACCAGCCAATCACGACGGTTTTAGGAAAAAGACACCTGGCAGAGACAGATTTCACGGAACCAGACAGACAAAAACGAACGTTTATCTGCTCTTCGCCCAGGCTGGGATCACTCCCAACAAGGAAATGGAGTCCGGCGTTTCTAAACGAAATCCAGAAGGCAGCGGGAAACGACCCACTGTATCAAGAAGCTAGGAAAGAAGTGGAAGCGGCGCTGGCGGAACCAGCGCCGAAAGACCGAAAGGTCAGGGAACAGGAAAAGAATGGAATAAGGCTGGAAGGCGAGCTTCTTTACCGGAAAAAGAAGCTGTGGATCCCGGCGGGAAACGTCCAACAGGTAATAGAATCCGAGCACGACACAAAAATAGCCGGACACATGGGCCAAGATAAAACGATCGAGCTCATCCGACGAAACTTCTGGTGGCCAAAGATGAATGAAAGAATTGTCGACTTCGTCAGGAGCTGTCCGGAATGTCAGAAGAATAAAGCGGCTCGACACCAACCCTATGGACTATCCTCGCCGCTCGAGCTCCCGCACGCTCCATGGCAATCAATCGCCATGGACTTCATCACCGAACTCCCGCCCTCGGAGGGATGTGACCAGCTCTGGGTAATCATCGACCGGTTCACAAAGATGGCACACTTCCTCCCGCTCCGAGAAAAAATGGCAGCAGATCTGGCGAAAGTCTTCGCAAAAGAAATATGGAGATTCCACGGCATGCCGACAGACATTGTGTCCGATCGAGATTCCCGATTTACGTCGGAAGTATGGAAAGAATTCCTAGCGTTATTGAAAATTCGACCACGAATGTCGACAGCGTTTCACCCACAAACTGACGGACAAACGGAACGGCTCAATCAGACAATTGAGGCGTACTTGCGAGCCTTCGTTGACAAAGAACCGGACAATTGGGTATCGCTCTTGCCAATGGCCGAGTTTGCTTACAATAATTCAGTGACAGTAGGAAACGGCACTTCACCGTTTTATGCCAACTACGGGTTCCACCCAGCTGCCGTCGACCCGCCAACGGAGGAACCACTGAATCCAGCAAGCACCGTCTACGGCCACTGGATGCAGACGGTACACGAAGAATCCCGGAAAGGGTTAGAAGCGGCACAAGAACGCATGCGCCGATACACCGATCCGTCAAGAAAGGAACCCCCGGCTTACCAAGTAGGAGACTTGGTAATGCTCAACGGACGCAACATCAAGACGCGACGACCTTCGAAGAAACTGGACCACAAGAATCATGGTCCCTTTCAAATCGAGAAGATCATCTCCCCTCTCGCGGTACGGCTGACATTACCTCGAAAATGGAGGATCCACAATGTCTTCCATGTTGTGCTGCTCGAGCCCTACCAAACCAGCGAGCACCGAGCCCCGCTAGACCCGGCGAGGGTTCTCCGAGAAGCCGACGACATCGAGCAATCGGAAGAATACGACGTCGAAAAAGTGGAAGCTTCGAGGGAACATGGCCGAGGTAATCGAAAAAGGATTCTATACCTCGTCAAATGGCTCGGCTACGAAGAAAGAACCGAGGAACCATTCGACAACTTCTCGGAAGGAGGGTTAGAAAAACTCCGAGAATTCCATCAACAGAATCCGGGCGCCCCCAGGGACTACCGACTCACCGACGCCTAGGAACGAAGAAAGAATGGGTCCGACGGGATCAAGTGCTGAGACCGTGCAGGATAGACAACGAAGAAGGACTATGCCCGGCGCGCCGTCCCCGCCCGTCATACTCATACTCATACTCATACTCATACTCATACTCATACTCATACTCATACTCATACTCATACTCATACTCATACTCATACTCATACTCATACTCATACTCATACTCATACTCATACTCGTACTCATACTCGAACCAACGACTCTCTCGGGATAAGGAACCGGCGACTCGAATCTATCTCGGCGGTACACCCCGTCCCCGATAGCGCGGTTACTCGTGGGCTCGCCCTCCGGCCGCTGGACGGCTTATCATAAGGAAAGGCCTCTACCGGGATACCGGACAGCCCGAAGGACACCATGAGCTCTCCCGGTCCAAGAAGATTCCATAGCCGACCCCGGAACTGAAGCCTGGGAGTCACGGAACGAAGACCCGCTTCTCGGGCTCTGACGACAAAAGCCGCCGACCGGGCGCCCACTGAAACGTCCCCCGAGAAAGGTGTTAGACAGAACGCGGCGAAAGGACCAACGAAGCAAGAGGGTCAGCGGAGGCTTTGGCCCGGGAAACCAAAGGGCAACTATAAGACGGGAGGTGCGCGCCGGATACTGGGCAGACTGGAAAGCCCTCGTTGAGTCCCTACGAAAACGCGGCGCCAAATATCGAGGGAATATACGTCTCCGCGGCAAGTAAGAGTACGCACCGGCCTACTCTGAGGGCCCAGTCATTTCGACGGATTACAGATGGTCCCGAGGGACGCGCCCTGATCCGGTGACTGGGAGGGCTGCAGGGGTGGAGGACTGCAGTCCGTGACGTTGAAGGGAACTCAGCGTTGAAAGAATCCTATGATCAGAAAGAGGCGGGCTACTAAGATAAAGAAACGTGTTAGCACTCGAGACGAGGCTAAGGGGGAGGGGAGGTAGTGTTACACCTGAACGGGTTACCACGAGTACGTAGCTAGATAGAAGAAAAAACCAGTGGCTGAGGACGAGGGGGCTGTGGCCGTGGCGAAGTCAGAGAGTCTAGGCCGGGAAAAGAAACGGAGTCGGCCAAGGCCGAAGGACTCTGGATAGATGGAGGAGATTGCAAACGAATGGGAATCAGAGACTGGGCTGGACTCCTGCGGGAAGATAGCCACTCGAGCCAGAATCCTGCGGGAGGACGGCCACGCCGGTCCAGCTCCTGCGGGAGAAGGGCCGCGTCACCCTCAGCGGAACAGGGAGATCCTGAGGGACAAACACCCGGTTCGCTCCTGAGGGAGGAACCCCGCTCACGGTGCGAGGAGAAGAAGTCTGGACTGATGCAAACCCCGCTCCGGCACATGAGCACTTCATCTATCTTATCTACACCCCGACTATGACCAATGAATCCACCCACGTTCCTTCCGAGGTGCAGACACCTCGGAGGAATCCACGTCCGACCCACCCGCTTCTCTCCGAAGGTACGCAGATACCTCGAAAGAAAGAGCGGTCCGGATCACCACTTCGCACTTGCGCGCTCGCCGATATAAGGAATGGTTTCTCGCCCCGACGGAGAGAAATCAGCACGAACATCACCAACACTACCACCGAAACCCACACACAAGATCTAAGATTATTCCGTTGTGAATTATCGAAAGTAGCCTGATTACCTTTGATTCTCTCCACACTCCGGTTACGATACAACCCCAGTGTCACAACCAGCAAGCAAGCTTCTTACCTGGTGGTAGATGGATAGGCATATGGCCAGGTCCAGAGCGATCAAGGGGGAGTGCAGTATCAGACTTAATATTGACCTTCTTGGCTGGCTTGGATGAAGCATCCCGAGAGCGGGTCTCCAGGGAAGGTCCAGCGAGGATGAGACCCCACGCACACTGCAGTCTAACCTCCTTATGACTGATCGGTGGAAGGTGTTCTATATGGGAATATATGAGGTACGCATTTGTGGCCATCGTGTCTAGCCCCCAGAACATCATAGGCCACCAGGTTCGGAACGAAGTGAGCTGTGTGTCGTAGTAACTGCGTAGCTGATCTGCGATGTCGACTCCG
>Ga0307508_10005367_pt1 | contig 12203 bp, 13 predicted proteins | sample 9_EM_MG_FD_203089 | JGI IMG/M metagenome (GOLD analysis project Ga0307508, IMG submission 203089) | Populus trichocarpa ectomycorrhiza microbial communities from riparian zone in the Pacific Northwest, United States - 9_EM | ecosystem: Host-associated > Plants > Roots > Unclassified | place... | reverse complement strand
CCTGATCCGACTCGGCGTCGACCTGTTCAACCGCGGCGAATTCTACGAGGCGCACGAAGCCTGGGAGGAGGTCTGGCGCTCCACCCGGCCGGAGCCGCGCGCTCTCCTGCAGGGCCTCATCCAGGTCGCCGCCGCCCTGCACATGATCCGCGATCTCCACCGCGAGCGGGGCCCACGCCAGACGTTCGCCAAGGCCCGCCAACGCCTGGAGCCCTATGCGCCGGCCGCCTGCGGCCTCGATGTGGACGATCTGCTGCTCCACGTCGGGCGCTGGCAGGAGTGGCTGGACAAACCGGAGAGCGAGAGGCCCGGCTGGCCCGGCTGGCCATCAGTGCGCGTGGTGGACTGGGACGCCGTGGAGTAGGCTTTACTTCAGTCCCCTACTTCATCCCGGCTACTTCATCCCGGCTACTTCATCCCATAGCGCTTTCGCTTTTCCCACAGCGCTTTGCGGCTGATGCCCAGCAGATCGGCGGCGTGGCCCTGATGGCCGCGGGTGTAGGCGAGAGCGCGGAGGATCTGCTCCTTCTCGACCGCGAGGAGGGTTCGGGGGCGCTCCTCGGTGACATTGGTGGGCTGTGGCGGATCGATGGGACCTTCGCCGGAGAGGATCAGGCCGCGCTCCAGCACATTGCGGAGCTGGCGGAGATTGCCCGGCCAGGGGTGCTCCAGCATCCAGGTGCGCGCGGACGGAGCGAGAACGGCGCCGGGACGGCCGAAGCGCTCTCCGAGATCCGCCAGCACGGCGTCGAGGACGGCGGGGAGGTCGGCCCGGCGCTCGCGCAGCGGGGGCACCCGGAAGGCCAGCACCTCCAGCCGATAGAACAGATCGGCCCGGAAGGCCTCACGGCTCACCCGTTGCTCCAGGTCCTCCGCGCCGATCGCCAGGAAGCGGATGTCGGCCTTGACCTCCCGGCCGCCGAGCGGCGCGTATTTCCCCTCGGCGAGGAGGCGCAAGAGCTTCGGCTGCACCGCGAGCGGCAGCTCCTCGACATGATCGAGGATCAGCGAGCCTCCGGCGGCATGGGACAGGCGCCCCTCGCCGCCGCCTTCGGCGCCGGTGAAGGCGCCGGCGCGGTAGCCGAAGAGCTCGCTTTCGAACAGGGTGCTGGGAATGGCTCCGGAGTCCACCTCGACCAGGGGACCGGCGGCCCGCGGTCCGGCGGCGTGGAAGGCGCGCGCCACGGTCGACCGCCCGCTTCCCGCCTCGCCGAGAATGAGAACCTGCGTGTCCGTGGCGGCGGCCCGCTCGGCCCCCCGCAGGCTCTTGGCGAGGACCGGAAAGTCGCCGAGCAGCCGGTCGAGGGAGAGGAGGGCGGCCGTCACGTCATTGCCGCTACGTCACTGCCGGAATTTGCCGGTCACGTCCGGAGCATCGCCCCAGAGGCGCTCCAGCGAATAGAAGCGCCGGGGCTCCTCCTGGAAGATGTGGACGACAAAGGCGCCGTAGTCGAGCAGCACCCACTGGCCGCTTTTATAGCCTTCGACATGGAGGGGCCGCACCCGCTCGCTGCGCAGCTTCTCCTCCACGGCGTCGGCAATCGCCTGCACCTGGCGCTCGCTGCCGCCACTGCAGATCAGGAAGTAGTCGGTGAAACCGCTGATCTTCTCAAGGTGCAGCACCTTGAGCTCGATCGCCTTGCGGTCGTCGGCCGCCAAAACGGCCTCGCGGACTCGGGACTCGGTGTCGAGGTCGGAAGGGGGTCTGGGCTCAGCGCTCATGGATAAAGGTCATACTTTTGCACGTATCGTACCACTGACTCATGGACCCAGCCCACGGGCGGCTGCTCGCCACGCGCGAACATCTCCCGCAGTCGGGTCGCGGACACATCGACGGGCGGCTGGCGCAGAAAGATCACGCGGTCGTGCCGCGCCAGCTCCTGAAGCTCCGGCGGCAGGGCGCTCTCCTCCAGGCGCCAGCCCGGCCGCGCCAGCACCACGAGGCGGGCGAGATCGGGGATCTCCCGCCAGCGCACCCAGTGGTTGAGGTCGGCGAAGGAGTCGCTGCCGATGAGCAGGTGGAGGTCCGCGCCCGGCTCCCGCTGCCGGAAGTGCTCCAGCGTCTCCACTGTGTACGCCGGCCGGTCGAGGGTCAGCTCGTAAGGGGAGACGAAGAACCCCTCCTCGTCGAGCACGGTCATCTCGACCATGGCGTAGCGGGCGTGCGGCGGCGCCATCACCCGGCGCGGCTTGTGCGGCGGATGCGCGGTCGGCAGGTAGAGGACCTTGTCCAGCCCGAGCGTCCGCCGCGCCTCGCGCACCGGCAGCACGTGACCGGAATGGATCGGATCGAAGCTGCCGCCGAAGAGACCGAGCTTCACGCCGTCTCCCTCTTGTCGTCCTTCTTGTCTTGGAGCAGCCGCGACAGCCTGCGGATCAGCTCCGGCACACCGTCGCCGGTGACCGCGCTGATCTCCAGATAATCCGCCCCGCGGTCCGCCGCGGCCCGCCGCAGATCGTCCTGCCGCTCCGGGACGGCGGAGTCGAGCTTGCTCCCGACGATCAGCCGGGCACGCCGCAGCAGCTCGGGATTGAACGCGTCGAGCTCGTGCTCCACCGTCTCCAGGTCCGCCACGGCGCTGGTGCCCGACTCGGCGGACAGATCGACCAGATGGACCAGCACGCGGCAGCGCTCGACGTGGCGCAGGAACTGGAAGCCGAGACCCGCACCCTGCGCCGCGCCGGCGATGAGCCCCGGCAGGTCGGCGATGACGAACGGCTCGGCGAGCGGCCCCTCGGCGACGACGCCGAGCTGCGGAATGAGGGTGGTGAAAGGATAGTCGGCGATCTTCGGCCGTGCCGCGGAGACGACGCTGATCAACGTCGACTTGCCGGCGTTGGGCAGGCCGACGACTCCGACGTCGGCGAGCAGCTTGAGCTCCAGGCGGAGGTCGCGCTCCTCGCTCTCCCCGCCGGGCTCGGCATGGCGCGGCGCCTGATGGGTGGCGGTGGCGAAGCGCGCGTTCCCCTTGCCGCCGCGTCCGCCGCGGGCGACCACCAGACGCTGGCCGTCCTCCAGGATCTCGCCCAGCAGCTCACCGGTCTCTTTGTCGTAGGCCATCGTGCCGAGCGGGACCTGGATGTCGAGGTCGCCGCCGCTCTTGCCGGACTTGTTCGACCCTTCGCCATGGCGGCCGCGCTCGGCGGGATACAGGGAGGCGAAGCGGAGGTGGTAGAGCGTGTTGCGGCTCCCCTGGCCGACCAGGGCGACCGAGCCGCCGTCACCGCCGTCACCGCCCGAGGGACCGCCGCGCGGCACGAATTTCTCGCGGCGGAAGGCGACACAACCATTACCGCCACGTCCGCCGCGGACGTGAATGGTCGCTTCGTCGAGAAAGATCAAGGTGGCGGGACCGGCGACAAGACCCCGGGGCCGGAACGGCACCCGGGGAGCGGGATCAGCTCGCGGTGTCTGAAACGGTGGAGACGGTGGATGCGGTGGAGACGGTGGATGCGGGCTCAGCGACGGTTTCAGCCGGCAGGATGTGGACGAACTTGCCGTGCCGGCCGCGGTCCTGGAATTTCACCACGCCGCCGATCTTGGCGAACAGCGTGTCGTCCTTCCCCTGGCCGACGTTCAGACCGGGGAAAAAGCGGGTGCCGCGCTGGCGGACGATGATCGTGCCGCCGTTGACCGTCTCGCCGCCGTAGCGCTTGACGCCGAGATGCTGGGCGTTGGAGTCGCGGCCGTTGCGGCTGGAGCCCTGTCCTTTTTTATGTGCCATGGTGAGTTGCTCCTTCGGAAGCCGCGCTCAGCGCGGCAGCTCGATGCCTTCGATGCGGATGCGGTGCAGATTCTGCCGGTGCCCCTGGGTCCGCCGCCACTGGATGCGTTTCTTGGTCTTGAAGACCCGGATCTTCGGGCCGCGCACGGCGCCCACGAAGGAAGCCGTCACCACGGCGCCGGAGAGGACCGGGCTGCCGATCTTCAGGCCGCCATCACCATCGCCGCCATCGCCGGAGACCATCAGCACCTGGTCGAACCGGACCGAGCTGCCGGCCTCACCCGTCTCGGCGAGGAGCTCCACGTCGATGACGTCGCCGGGCGCGACGCGATATTGCTTGCCACCACTTTGAATCACTGCGTACATGAGAGATGCTCCGAGAGTCGTCAACAGAGACGCGTGGACGGCGAAACCTACCACAGGTCCCTGTTGCGGTCAACACCGGGCTTCGTGGAGGACCCCTACCCGGCCAGGATGGCGCACCTCTTGCTGGAGTATCCTGGGGTCATGGTCTTCTACCTCTTCACCCTGTTGACGATGGCCTACCTCTGGCTGCTGGGCGCCCGGCGGCGCCGTCTGCAAGTCGGAGAGGTCTCCCTCGTCTACTACCAGATCGGGCCGAAAGACGGCGAGCCCTGGGTGCTGCTGCACGGGCTCGGCTCGGTGGCGGCGGGCTGGGGGCCGGTGCTGCGCCGCCTGCGCCGCGGCTGCCGAATCATCGTTCCCGAGCTGTCGGTGCTGGGCGGCTCCGACGTCCCCGGCGGCGGCCTTGGAGTCCGCCAGGGCGTCGATGTCGTGGCCCGTCTCATCGAGAGCGAATTCGGCGGCCGGCCGGTGACCGTGGCCGGGATCAGCCTCGGCGGCTGGCTCGCCACCCGGCTGGCCCTGGCGCGGCCGGAGCTGATCTCCCGCCTCGTCCTCATCGACGCCGGCGGCTACCGCGACCAGGACTGGGACGAGATCGAGCGCCTCATCCGGGTGCGCGACATGGCCGGCGTCGAACAGCTCTACGGCGCCATGTTCGCGCATACGCCCTGGATCATGCGCGTCTCCCGGGCCGGCTTCCTCAAGGCCTACACGTCGCGCGCGGTCACCTGCGTCCTCGATCGCCTCACGGAAGCCGACACCTACGACGACCGGGACCTCGCCCGTCTGCACATGCCCACCTTTCTCCTCTGGGGAGAGAAGGACGGCATCTTCCATGTCGAGGCGGCCCGGGCGATGGCGGCAGCGCTGCCCAACGCCACTCTGGAAGTGCTGCCGGACCTCGGGCATGCCGTGCACATCGAGCGCCCGCGCCGCCTTGCCGCCGCTCTCCAGCGCATCCGGCGGAGCCAGGCTCCCCGGGCCGCCCTGAAGACCACGGGCTCCCCGGCCTCGATCTAACCGACCGCACGGTTGCCTCACCCATCTTCGACGTCTTCGGGCAGCGCGAACTGCTCGGGATCGTCGTTCCCGCAGGACAGGCAGAGAACCTCTGTCAGCTTGTCGTTCTCCCATTCGAAGACGTAGCAGGGGGTCTCGCACTCGAGGCAGATGAGGTACTCGGGGCTGGACATGCAAGAGATTCTAAGCTGTTCCTGTCGATCCATCCATTCCCCACGAACTGATAGCGGAATACTCAGATCACCTTCCGCGTTCTCGTCTACGGCACTTGACTTGAGTCGCCTGACATCATATAAATACTCTATCGGCTCGCTAAGAGCCGCAAGACGAACGAGGAGGAGAACCCCATGTTGAGCTCACTGAACCGCTGGAACCCGTCGCAGAACCTGACCCCGCGCGATCCCTTCTTCCGCCTGTTCGATACGTTCTTCAACCAGGATCTGATCGGGAACGAGGATGTGTCGAACCGGGCCTGGATGCCGCCGGTGGACATTCAGGAGACCGAGGAGGGCTACCGCCTAGCGGCCGAGCTTCCCGGTCTGACCCGCGAGGACATCAACATCACCCTGGAAAACAACGTGCTGCGCCTGTCGGGCGAGCGCAAGTTCGAGAAGGACGTGAAGAAGGAGGACTACCACCGCATCGAGCGCTCCTACGGCAACTTCCAGCGCTCGTTCAGCCTGCCGCATCAGGTGAACTCGGAGAAGGTCGAGGCCGCCTTCAAAGACGGCGTGCTGACCATCCTGGTGCCGAAGGCCGAGCAGGCGCGCTCGCGCAAGATCGCGATCGCCTGATCATTGCCTGATCCCCCTGAAAAGCGGTTTGAAAGCGGCCCCGCCATGGCGGGGCCTTTTTTTGGATCAGCGCGTGCCGGCGGTCTCGAGCGCCGGCCGGGTCGCGGGCTCAGGGGTGGTGACCAGGGGCAGCTCCAGGGTCATCACTGTCTTCCCTGGAATGCTGTCGACCGCCATCCGCCCGTTGTGGGCGCGCGCGATGCGGTCGACGATGGCGAGGCCGAGCCCGGTGCCACCTTTCCGGGTCGAGTAGAAGAGGTCGAAGATCTTCGGCTGCTCGGCGGGCGGGATGCCGGTGCCGTTGTCCTCTACCTCCAGCAGCACCGAAGGTCCCTGGCGCTGCGCGGTGAGCCGCACCACCGGCGTGCGGCCGGCATCCTCGGCGGCCAGCAGGGCATTCTGCACCAGGTTGAGCAGGAGCTGGTTGATCTGCGACGGATCGACCCGCACGCGGGCGCCACCGCTGCGGTCGTTCACGATCACCTGCGCCCGCCGCTTCTGGATCTCTCCCGCGAGGACGTCCGGGACCCGCTCCAGGAGCCGCGCCACCGCGACCTCCTCGAGATCCAGGGGGCGCGGTTTCGCATACGCCAGGAAGTCGGTGGCCAGGCGCTCCAGGCGGCTGATCTCGGAACGCGTGATGCCGAGCAGGCGTTTGCCGGTCGGCGCCGTGCCGCCGTTCTCGTCGAGCTCTTCCTCCAGCATCTGCATGTTGAGATTGAGCGAGTTGAGTGGATTGCGGATCTCGTGCGCCAGGCCGGAAGCCAGGGTGCCGATGTAGGCCATGCGCTCCGCCTCCGCGGCCTGGGCCTCCAGACGGCGGGAGCGGCGCAGGAGGAGCCAGATGGCGACGTAGGCGGAGAGCAGCAACACGACGGACACGATGCCGATGAAGGCGGACTGCTGGATCAGCTCCCTGCGCAGCACCTCGATGCGCTTCGCCAGCGCCGGCGCGCTGATGCCGATCTGGAGCTTGCCGAAGTCGCCGATCGGCACCTGCACGTCGGGCACCTCGTAGGGACCGGACTCCCAGGCGTAGGTCTTCTTCTCCACGTGGCTCGGCAGCTCGGTCGAGCCGAGGGGCCGCACATCCAGAGGCGGCCCCGTCTCGACGTTGCCACGGCCCCGGCTCTGGAAGACCAGCACGCCGTTCTTGTCGCGGATCTCGACGCTCTGCACGATCTCGCGCTCGCGCAGGACCGAGTCGATGTAGGTCTGGGTCTCGCGCTCGGTGGCGACGGCGGTGTACAGGTCCTTGCCCTGGCGCTCGGCGCGGCGCGCGATCTGCTTCGCCAAGCCCTCCGCCTCGCTGCGCGTCTCGAACATCACCCTTTCGATTTCCCGCTGCGACAGGGAGCGGAAGATCAGCCAGCCGAACAGGGCGATGTCGAGCAGGACGAACAGCCCGAAAACGGCGGAGGCGATCAACAGCCGGCGCGAGAGGACGTGGTTCGGAGTGGAGCTCGGAGCCGATGCCATGGCCTTTCCAGGATACCACCCGGCGGTTTGGCTTCTGCTGAGCTTCTTTTGCCCGGCCACTCGGGATAGGATGCCTCGACTCTGATGCTCGGCACTACGATCGGCCGTCCGGCCCGGCTCCTTTCCCTCCCCCTGCTGGCAGCCCTGCTGCTGGCCGGGTGCGGCAACGGTGAGAAAGAGCATCCCGCCGGCAAGACCGCGGGAGCGGAGACGCCACGCCGCGGTGGCCAGGTTGTCACCGCCTGGATCGCCGAGCCGGCGGGGATCAACGTGTACACCACACCGGCCGCCCAGCCTGCCACTGAGCTCATCAGCTGCATCTTCTTGCCCCTGGTCCAGGAGCAGCCGGACTTCACCGAGCATCCGCCCACGTTCGCGCCCGAGCTGGCTAAGTCCTACGAGTGGTCTCCGGATCACAAGGACCTCACCTTCCATCTGCGCGAAGACGCCGTGTGGAGCGACGGTGTGCCGCTGACCGCCGACGACGTGCGCTGGACCTGGGAGGCGCAGCGAGATCCCGCCGTGGCCTGGGACAACTCGTTCATGAAGCGCGAGATCCGCGACGTGGAGGTGGTGGACCCGCACACCGTCCGCTTCCATTTCACCCGCGCCTACGCGAAGCAGATGGCGGACGCCAACGAAGGGGTGATCCTCCCCAAGCATGCCTGGTCCCAGTTGCCGTTCGCCAAGTGGCGCGAGAGCGCCGACTGGTTCAAACAGCACGGGGTCTTCTCCGGCCCGTTCGTGATCGCTTCGTGGACGCCACAGCAGGAGGTCGTGCTGCAGAGGAACGAGCGCTACTACCAGAAGGACCGCCCGTATCTCGACCGCGTGGTGATGCGGATCACCCCCGATTCCGGCAGCGCCCTGGTGCAGCTCCAGAACGGCGAGGTCGATTTCATGGCGCAGGTGCCGCCGAGCGATGCGCCGCGCATCAAGGCCGATCCCCATCTCAATCTGCTCGCCTATTGGTCGAATCTGTACGTCTTCATCGCCTGGAACAACACCGACCCGCTCTTCGCCGACCGCGACGTGCGGCGCGCCCTGACCCTGGCCATCGACCGCCAGGCGATCGTCGACACCATTCTTGGCTCTTACGGCCGCGTCTCCGTGTCGCCGATCATCTCCTCGATCTGGGCGCACGACCGCAGCCTCAAGCCGCTCCCCTACGATCCGGCCGAAGCGCGCCGCATCCTCGAATCCAAAGGGTGGAAAGACAGCGACGGCGACGGCATTCTCGACCGCGGCGGCAAGCCGTTCGCGTTCGATCTGCCGAGCAACGCCGGCAACCAGCAGCGCGCCGACGCGGCGGTGATGATCCAGGAGCAGCTCAAAAGGGTGGGGATCCGGGCCACGCCCCGGGCGATGGAGTTCAACACCCTGATCGCCCAGAGCAACGCCGGCAAGCTCCCCGCCATGATCCTCGGCCTGAGTCTCGACACCAGCCTGGATCTGACCGGGAACTTCCACAGCCATTCGATCCCCGGTCCGGGGCGCGAGGGGAGCAACTTCGAGCGCTATGCGAACCCCGAGCTCGACCGCCTGATCGACCAGGTCGCCGCCGAGCCGGACATCCTCAAGGCCCGCCCGGCGCTCGATCAGATCCAGCAGATCCTCTACCGCGACCAGGCGGTGACATTTCTCTGGGAGTCACAGCGGCTCACCCCGGTCAACAAGCGGATCCACGACGCCAAACCGAACGTCGTCCGCTCCCTCTTCAATCTGAAGGACTGGTGGGTCGAGCCGCGGCGTTGACCCGTGCTCGGCTTCCTCCTGCGGCGCCTCGCCGCTTCGCTCCTCCTCCTCTGGCTGGTCCTCACCCTCACCTTCTTCCTCATCCATCTCGCGCCGGGCGATCCGATTCACCTGGTCGAGGACCAGCGATTGACGCAGGAGCAGCGCGAGCGGATGGAACGCGTCTACCACCTCGACCGGCCGTTGCCGGAACAGTACTTTGCCTGGCTGGGCGCCGTCGTGCTGCACGGCGACTGGGGGATCTCGTTCTCGCAGCAGCGGCCGGTGAGCCGCGTGATCGCCGATTTCCTGCCGCGCACCTGCCTGCTCGCCGGCGCGGCGCTGCTCGTCGAATACGCGGTCGCCCTGGCGCTCGGTATCGCGGCAGCACGACGCCCTGGCGCCACGGACAACCTGATCCGCTTCGTCTCGCTCCTTCTCCATGCCCAGCCGCTGTTCTGGCTCGGCCTGATGGCCATCCTCCTCTTCTCCTACGTCTGGCCGATCCTCCCTGCCGGCGGTTTCCCGTCGAACGCCGACGCGGCCGGTCCGCTCGCCCGCTTTCTCGATCTCCTCCGCCACCTGGCGCTCCCGGCACTGGTGCTCGGTCTCTACCAGGCGGCCTCGACCCTTCGCTTCGTGCGCGGCAGCCTGCTCGAAGCAATGAGCCGCGACTTCATCCGCGCCGCTCGCGCCAAAGGGCTTTCCGAAACCCGCGTGATCTGGGTCCACGGCTTGCGCAACGCGCTGACGCCGGTCATTCAGCTCTTCGGCTTCGCCCTCCCCAGCCTGCTCGGCGGAACCCTGATCATCGAGACGGTCTTCTCCTGGCCCGGTATCGGCTGGCTGACCTTCATCTCCGTGGGCACCCGCGACTACCCGGTCCTCCTCGCCACCACCGCGCTCTCCGGGGCTCTCGTGGCCGCCGGCAGCCTGGTGGCCGACCTGCTGCACGCCGCCGCCAACCCGGCGGTGCGCGCTGAGGAGCACCGTGACTGACACACCCGGCGGCACACGCCGCCGCTCCGCCAGCCTGCTCTGGGGAGTTGGCCTGCTGCTCGCCGCGGCCCTCCCGCCGCTGGCAGCTCCCTGGCTCGCTCCCTATGATCCCGGAGAGATCAATCCCGCGCCGGCTCAGAACCGGCCGCCGGGGACGGTGCTCGCTGTGGTGCGGCTGGCCGACGGCAGTACCCGGATCGCCGACCGGGCCGAGCGCGTGCCCGCGGGTCTGCGCCTCCAGATCGGCGAGCGGAGCGAAACGCTGCCCACCGGCGCGGTCGCCAACCTCACCTCCCGCGGCGTCGCCGACCACCGGCGCTTCCTCCTGGGCACCGATCACCTCGGCCGCGATCTCTGGTCGCGGCTGCTCTACGGCGGGCGCGTCTCGCTGCTGATCGGCACGGTCTCGGTGCTGCTCGCCCTGTCCTTGGGAATCACCGTCGGCTCGGCCGCTGCGCTCGGCGGCCGCTTCCTCGATACCGTGCTCATGCGTCTGGTGGACGCTTTTCTCGCCTTCCCGTGGATCTTCCTGATCATCGCCCTCGCGGCGCTGTTCAGCCCGGGGCTCGGACCGCTGATGCTGATCCTCGGTGGCACCGGCTGGATGGAGATCAGCCGGCTCATCCGGGCGGAGATCCAAGGCTTGAAACAGCGCGAGTTCGTGCTCGCGGCGCGCGCCCTCGGCCAGCACCCGTTCCGCATCTTCTGGCGCCACCTGCTGCCCAACGCCTTCACGCCGGTGCTCATCCGGGCGGCGCTCCTGGTCGGCAACGTGATCCTCGCCGAGTCGTCGCTCTCCTTTCTCGGCTTCGGCGTCCAGCCGCCGACACCGAGTTGGGGGAACATGGTGGCGGAGGGGAGGAGCCCGAGCGCGCTCTTCTCGACCTGGTGGGTGGCGGTCTTTCCGGGAGCGGCGATCGCGCTGACGGTGATCGCCCTCAATCTGCTCAGCGACGGCCTGCGCGACGTCCTCGACCCGCGCCACCGCGGCGCGCGACCGGCCGATGCTACACTGCCGCCCTTGTGAGCGACTCGACACCTCAGCTTGCCACGCCGGCGCCTTCCTCCCGGCGAGCCTTGATCCCGGTCTTCGTGACCGTGCTGCTGGACCTGATCGGATTCGGGATGATCATCCCGCTCCTCCCCTTCTATGCTGAGGAGTATCACGCGTCGCCAGCCCAGGTGGGGTGGCTGTTCGCCTCCTTCAGCCTGACCCAGCTCCTCTTCGCTCCCCTGCTCGGCCGCCTGTCGGATCGCGTCGGCCGCCGGCCGGTGCTGCTGGTCACGATTGGCGGCAGCATCGGCGCCTATCTCCTCTTCGCCTACTCGCCTTCGCTCTCCTGGCTGCTGGCCGCGCGCGCCCTGGCCGGCGTAGCGGCAGCGAACTACGGGATCGCCCAGGCGTACGTGGCAGACGTCACGCCGCCCCGGGAGCGCTCGAAAGCCATGGGCATGGTGGTGGGCGCGGCGTTCGGTCTCGGGTTCATTCTCGGCCCGGCCCTGGGCGGCGTCCTCGCGGCGCACGCCGGGCCGCGGTCGGTGCCGCTGACCGGCGCTGCCCTGGGAGTGATCAACCTCGCCGCCGCCTTCATCTGGCTCAAGGAGTCGCTGCCGGAGGAGATCCGCGGTAAGGTCAAAGGCACCTGGTTCAGTCCGCAGAGCCTGGTCCGCTCCTGGCAGGACCCGCCGGTGCGCGGCCTGATGCTCCTCGCCTTCCTGGTCACCTTCTGCTTTTCGATGATGGAGACCACTCTCGCTCTCTACTGTCAGCAGCGCTTCGGCTTCGGCATGGCGAAGACCGCCTACCTGTTCGTTTTCATCGGCGTCCTGCTGGTGCTGGTACAGGGCGGGCTGGTCGGACCGCTGGTCAAGCGTTTCGGCGAACGGCGCTTGATCCTCGACAGCATCCTGCTGATGACGGCTGGTTTGATCATCCTTCCGTTCTCCGGCAATCCCTGGCTGATCCTGCCGGGGCTCACCCTGCTCGCCTTTGGATCGGGGCTCCACAATCCGTCCAGCCTCGGTCTCCTGAGCCTGCTCACCGATCCCAGCGAGCAGGGGGGCACGAGCGGCATCTACCGCTCCT
>Ga0307508_10005366_pt1 | contig 12203 bp, 12 predicted proteins | sample 9_EM_MG_FD_203089 | JGI IMG/M metagenome (GOLD analysis project Ga0307508, IMG submission 203089) | Populus trichocarpa ectomycorrhiza microbial communities from riparian zone in the Pacific Northwest, United States - 9_EM | ecosystem: Host-associated > Plants > Roots > Unclassified | place... | reverse complement strand
CCCCTTCACCTCGGGTACGGAGGGCTACGACACCTTCCGTATCCCCGCCGCCGTACGCACCCGGTCCGGCACCCTCATCGCCTTCGCCGAGGGCCGCGGCCACTCCGCCAGCGACACCGGCGAGATCAGGGTCGTCGCCCGCCGCTCCACCGACGGCGGCCGCAGCTGGGGTCCCCCGCTGGTCGTCGCCGAGGCCGGCACCGACACCCAGGGCAACCCCTGCCCCGTCGTCGACCCCCGCACCGGCCGCATCCTGCTCCTGACCTGCCGTAACGCCGGCTCCGTCAGCGAGGCCCAGATCATGATGGGGGCCATCGAGGACTCCCAGAGCCGCCGGGTCTTCGTCCAGCACAGCGACGACGACGGCCTCTCGTGGTCCCCGCTCCGCGAGATCACCTCCACCGCCAAGCGCGCCGACTGGCGCTGGTACGCCACCGGCCCCGGCCACGGCATCGCCCTCGCCGACGGGCGGCTCGTCATCCCGGCCAACCACTCCATCGCCCCGCCCGACAGCTCCGCCGACACCGGAGCCGAGGCCCGCTACTACGGCGGCCACGACCTCTACAGCGACGACGCCGGCCTCACCTGGCACATCGGCTGCGTCGACGACCACCCGGACGGCGTCGTGAACGTCAACGAGTCCGCCGTCGCCCAGCTCCCCGACGGCCGCCTCTACTTCAACGCCCGCGACCAGAAAGGCACCGCCGCCGGCGTCCGCTGCGACGCCTACAGCGCCGACGGCGGCCGCACGCTCCTGCGCCCCTACCGGCCGCAGCCCGCCCTCACCGGCCCCGTCGTCCAGGGCAGCCTCCTCCAGGTCCCCGGCGGCCCCCTCCTCTACGCCGGCCCCGCCGACCCGGCCGCCCGCCGGGCGATGACGCTGCGTTCCAGCACGGACGGCGGCGCGAGCTGGTCGTCCGTGCTGGAGGTGTCCGCCTCACCGGCCGCCTACTCGGACCTGGTCCAGACGGGCAGCGGCACGGTCGGACTGCTCTACGAAACGGGCGAGGAAGGCCCGTACGAGGCCATCGCCTTCATCAGCATCCCGCTGACGGCGCTGTGAGGCGCCGTACGTTCGCGGCGGGGGCGGTCGCCGGGCCCCTGGCGGCGGCAACCCCCGCCCATGCCGACGCCGGGGGCGGCCCCCAGGTCACCTTCCGCCGCCTCCCCGACCTGCCGCCCAACCCCACCGCCTGGAACGACGCCATCCCCGTCCGCACCCCCTACTGGCGCCAACTCGGCCTCGCCGGGCTCCTCGTCGGCTCCCACGGCCCGTATCTGATCGCCGCCGGCGGCGCCAACTTCCCCGAGCCCGCCCTGACCGCGACCCGGCCGAACCATCTGGGCAAGGTCTACTGGTCCGACGCCTTCGTCATGGGCCCCGACCGCACCTGGCTCGACGTCCGCCTCACCCTCCCCGACTCCCTCGCCTACTCCGCCTGCGTCGACGCCCCCTCCGGCGTCCTCGTCCTCGGCGGCGAAGGCTTCCGCGGCGGCCCCGGCGGAACGGCCCTGGCCCCGGCCGAGAAGTTCCCCGACGCCTTCCGCCTCCGCTACGACCCGGCCGCCCGCCGCCTCATCCGCGAGGACCTCCCCGCCCTCCCCCGCCCCATGTCCTACGCCGTCGCCGCCCTCATCGGCACCGCCCTCTACGTAGCCGAAGGCGCCGACTTCCACTCCCTCGACCTCGCCCACCCCGCCCCCGGCTGGCAGACCCTCCCACCCTGCCCCGGCCCCGCCCGCACCGTAGCCGTCGGCGCCGCCCTGGGCGGCCGCTTCCTCCTCCTCAGCGGCCGCTCCTCCACCCCCGACGGCGCCTGGACATTCCACCGCGACGCCCACTCCTACAACCCCCGCACCTCCACCTGGACCCGCCTCCCCGACCTCCCCTGGTGCGTCACCGCCGGCCAGGCCTGGCCCCTGAACGACCGCTACCTGCTGGTCGCGGGCGGCGACAAAGACCTCGCCCGCTGGAACCTCGTCCAGCAACAAACCGCCGCCGCCCACCCCGACACCGTCACCTGGCTCTACGACCACCACACCGGCTTCAACCGCGAGCTCCTCCTCTACGACACCCTCCACTCCCGCTGGCACGTCGTAGCGGACTTTCCCGGCCCCTCCCAGGTCACCACCCCCGCCGCCCGCCTGGGCGACGACCTGGTCCTCGTCAGCGGCGAGGTCCGGCCGGGCATCCGCACGCCGGCGGTGTGGGCGATCCGCACTGGGTAGTTTCAATCTACGTAGATTGAAACTACCCAGTCGGGCAAGGCACGTGCCCACCCCCTTCGTCGGACGTTCCGCCGAGCTGAACCTGCTCCACAAGCGCATAGGTCACAGGTCCAGGGCGAGCACGGCTTGAGCGAAGACGATCTACGGGCCTGGCCTACAGCAGGTGGTCCGCCTTGCCTGCCTTCACGTCCCGGATGAGCGTGCGGAGGGCCTCTATGGAGTCGGTGATGTAGCGATCTTCCCGGCCGTTGACGGCGATGTAGGCGTTCCCCTCGGTATCGGTACCGAGACGGAAGCAGTTGCCGGAGTCCTGGCAGAAGGGTTCGTCCCACTTGATCTCGGGCATTGGTGTTCTCCTAAAGCTGCTGCGCGATGGAGTGGACAAGGTCGCGGGTCTCGTCCGGCGGTAGCGCGATGCGCTGCATCTGGTCCAGTTGCAGCCTGAACTTGCGGAGTTGCGCCTCGACGTGCAGGAATTCGGCGACACTCGTGCGGTCCAGCTGAACTGTGTCCAGACTCGGCACCTCGCCCTGGGCGTACAGGATGGATTGGCCGGAGCCGGGGAACGCTCCGGCAGAGAACGGGATGGCCTGGACCGTGATGTTGTCCCGGTCCGCCATCGCAAGGATGTGCTGGAGTTGTTCGCGGAGGACCTTCCGTCCGCCGACCTCGATCCGCAGAGCGGCCTCGTGGATTATGGCGACGTACATGGGTGCGTTCGGCCGGTCCATGGCACGGTGCCGCTGAACGCGGTGTGAGACCCGGGCCTCGAACTCATCTGCGGGGAGTGCGGGGATGGCCGCCTCGAAAAGTGCGCGAGCGAACGCCTCAGTCTGGAATGGCCCCGGGATGTGCGTCATCGTACTCATGCGCAATCCCTTCGCGGACCACTCCAGTTCAGCGATGTCCAGGAACGTCGGAGGTAGAACGCCCCGGAACTCCTCCCACCATCCCTTGGCACGCTCAGCGCCCATACCGGCCAGAGCGTCAACCAGCGCTTGATCAGTGCAGTTGTAGTTATAGGCAAGCCGACGCACGCGCTCGGGGCTGATCCCGTGGCGACCGGCTTCCGTGCTCGTGATGACGGTTCGCTTTGTCGCCAGTACCGCAGCAGCCTGCTCGGTGGACAGCCCTGCGGCTTCGCGCAGCTTGCGAAGTTCGGCCCCCAAGCGCTGCTGCCGCGCTGTGGGATTGCTCCTCGGCGGCATGTGCTCCCTCTCCGTACGTGCGGAGTCAGTCTGCCCGGCTCCAGGATCTTGGGCCAGTCTGCTCTTCCAAGACTAGGTAGTACATGTACTCCCGATGCCCTACCGTAAGTACCGCGCAAGCCACACACGGTAACGCCGGAAGGGCACCGCGCGAGCATGCCCGCCTGCCCTGGGAGGGTGTGCCCGCGCCCAGGGAGGTAGGCCACCGGCGCGACCCTGAACGCAAGCGCGGCGCGTACGCACCGGCAGCGGACGCTCACCCAACCACCAACACCCAGCGAGGAGTCAGCCATGCCCGGAACCCCGCCCCCACCCGAGCCTGTCCCGCCCACCGCAGCCACCGTCCCCCTCCCCTCCGTCCCGTCCCACTGGACGTTCCCCGCCGACCCCGCTTCCGTCAGGCGTGCCCGATACGCGGTGGCGGCAGCGTTGCCGCACGCCTGCCGACCACAGCTAACCGACACCCTCAGCCTGCTGACCTCCGAACTCGTCACGAACGCCGTGCTGCACGGCCCCCGGCCCGCCACCGACCACATCGTCGACCTCGTCCTCTGGCCCGCCGACGGGCACTACTGGCTGGCCGTCTCCGACGCGGGCGACGGCCGGCCCGTCCTCGGCACACCGAGCCCGGGGGTGTGCGGCGGCCGGGGCCTGGTGCTCGTAGACGCGCTGTCCACCGCCTGGGGCATCGTCCCCCGCCGCACCCGTGGCAAGTCGGTCGTCGCCGGAATCCGGCTGCCCAGCTCGTGAGGCGGTGCGTCCGGCGACAACCGTGACTTCCACCAGCCGTCCAACAGGCTCAACGTGCACGCTTCTCACCACTCACCAACCCCGCGAGCGCGCTCCGCACGGAGGCGATCATCCACTCCGGGCGGTGGAAGACGTCCGCCGCCGTGAAACGCAGGATGCGGCGGATCTCGCGGCAGCCACCCAGTGCGTTGAAACGGCGGACGTCCTCGGTGTGGGCCTGGCGAGTGCCGTGCCAGCGGTAGCCCTCGATCTCGACGGCCAGACCCTCGGCACGGAAGAGGAAGTCGGGGCGGAGACGGCGGCCGTCCGCGGTGGTCAGGCGGGCCTGGAGCTCGGGGTACAGCCCGGCATCGTGCATGCGCAGGCGCGCGATGGTTTCGGCCGGGGAACCGGAGCGGGCATCGGCAAAGGCAAGGTGCCGACTGGCGCGTGCCTGGCCGCGGCGTCCCGGGGCGGCCCGAAGAGCGGCGGCGATCTCGGCGAGGTGGACGAGCGCGGGGCGGCGGGCCTGCGGGTGACCGGGGACCGGGCGCTCGCTCAGCGCGGACTCGACGGCCAGCAGCGCCATATCCCGGGATGCGGCACACAACAGGTCGACGGCGGTACGGCACACCGTGGTGACCCGCAGCCGGGCGAACTGCACGACATCGGCCTCACCGAAGGGGATCCGGTGTAGCACACCGCCGTGCAACAGGAAGCGCCGACCGAGGTCCTGGGAGGTGAACTCGACGGCTGGGGCGTCGAGGAGCTCGATGCCGTGCAGAGCTGCGGCCGAGGTGTGGCTGGCCACCACCCCGGGGCGGGCGGTCTGCACCGCGAGCAGTCGCAGTCCGAGGTCCACCGCACGTCCCGGCTCGGCCCAGGCCCCACGGTGGATCCGGGTCCAGCCGTCCTTGCGCAGACGGTACCGCAACCCGTTCTCGTCCCACCCCCTCGATGTGGCCTGGCAGGTCAGCAGCACGCCACCCTGGGCAGCGGCCATGACCCGCAGATCCCCCTTGGCTCCGCCGTCCCCGTTGTCCTTGTCTCCCGTCATAGGTCCAGTTCAGCAGCATTCCGGCTCACCGCGACGATCTCCCTGCGGGGCTGTGGAAAACCCGCGTGCGAAGGGTTGCGATCGGCACACGAGGGCGAGTTCTGGCCCTTCGAGGACGAACCGGGTGCGGGCACTGCGCGACTTGCCCGGGGAGAGGCCGCAGACCGTGGCATGGATCTCTGCTCACCTGTCGGCGTCCCAGCACGAGGACTTCCCGCGGCTGGTCACCATCGTCTACGCGCTTGCCGGCGGGCGGCGGTTCGACACCCGTTACGCCTGGACCCGCGCCAGGAACCTACTCGAGGGACAGCACGCCTCCTGACCAGGGCGGTGAAGAACGCCCTCAAGCAGGCGCATACTTCACGATCCCGCAGTGGCGAGCGCTTCCGCCCCCTCGCAGTCGAGGAGGTCCTGAGCGACGTAACGAGCGGCAGCGACGGTCAAAGCGCGGAGGTCCGCAACCGCCCCCTTCGTACCGTCACGGTGCAGGTACTCCACCGAGACCTGGACCTTCGAGTCGGGGTCGGCCTTACTCGGGCATTGCACGAACAGTTCCCCGAAGGTGTCACTCACGTCCCCCTTGGCGGTGCCGGCCTTCAGCGCCTGGCGCCCCTTGGCTGACGCCAGGTCCTCGATGGTCTTGTCACTGTAGAAATCGCCGGTCCACCGGTGATACGACAGGTGCAGGCCCAGCCCTCCACCTCGAATGGAACAGAACCCGGCACCGCTGCCGTCCTTTCCGAAGCCCTGCACTTTCTCCGAGTACGCCGTGCCGTAATCCGGCAGGAGAGTAGACACAAGGCTCCCGCTGAGCGAGCCGTCACACACCTTCGCTGGCACCGACACAGCCGGACCCTCGCGGAGGGCCCACCAACCTATGCCTCCCGCGAGAACTACGCAGCCCACGGCAACGGCCACCCAGCGCGCCCGGCGGCTGGGACTCGGAGCGTCGACAACAGGATGAGAAGTGACCGCTGTCATGAACCTCTGATCCGTCCTTGGATGGCCGCAGCGAGAAGGTCAGGCATTCGAGGGGCTCGGGGAGCTTGGTCCAGAACTCACCCCTGACTGGACTGCGGAGCAGTCATAAATCTTACCGCCCAAGTAACGGGCTGCGGTTGTCGCAGCCGAGGCGAAGGCTTTGCCCAGTTCGTCATCGAACTTCCGCAGCGCAGGTCCCTGCCTCACTATGACTTCGAACAGTTGGATTTTCTCCCCGTCCGACGTAACGGAGCAGGGGATGGGAACCCGGACCTGTTCCTCCTCGATGTACCCGGTGGCCGATCCCACCTTGAAGGTCTTGACTGTGGAGGGACTGGGTGACATGCGGGCTTTCAAGTCAGTAGTTCTATCCGAATACCAGAAGTAGTCGATGGACACCAGGTGCTCCTTTCCGTAAAGCACGCATTTCCCATACCCTTCCAATTCCTTGGGAGGGAACCGAGTGGTCTCCTCCTTGACCGAACCGCCGCTTCCAAGCAGGAGCGCGAGGACGTCTCCGGTTAGTTTCAACTTGCCGTCGCACACTGACGCGCTGCGGGTCTCCGCCTGGTCGCCAGTACCACCACTGCATCCGGATGCAGCCGTCAGAAGCACCGCAAGCGCGGCCAGGCAGCCGAGTCTGCACCGTGTCCCTGAGATCACGCGTAGTTGAGGGCGATTAGGCATCGTCACGATCACTTTCCACTCACGGAAGAGTTCCAAGCCGTTTCCGAGGTGTAACCGGATTGCGCGGACCCTGCCACGGAACCTACTTACTCTTTGCTCCGTATCGCTTCAGGAGGCAAATGTGGGTGACTCATCGGCGACCGTGACAGACCTCTGGCAAATAAGCTTGAGAACGGAGTGATTCGCGATCCTGGCCGCAATGGCCGCAATCGTGAGGCGCTGATCGTCTGCGTCACCGTCGGAAGCGCCAGGCGCCGTGACCGAAACACTCAGATGAACGGACTTTCCCCCGGGGAGCTTGCAAGGGAGGTAGTAAGCCGCGCTCGAATTGGCGGACAACCCAGCGACATCCGAGCTTTCCACGCCCTCAGCAGCAGCAACGCTCAGCGATTTCACCGTTCCGCGCAAGCGGCCTTGCACCGTGAGGTCCTTCTGCCAGGCAGTCGCGTCGTAGGTACTGATTCCTGCCGTTGCCTGAAGCTGCTCCTTGCCATCTCCATAGATCGTGCAGTCCAGCCGGTACGCGTTCCCGCCACCCGACTCCTCGAAGTCTGACGTCGTGATCCGGCGGCCGGCGAACGTCGTTTGCGGGATAAACCCGAGGTCCACCGTGGACAGAATTCCATGACAACGCGACGCGGAGGAGATGCCCGTATCACGGAAGGGGACGAAGCGGTCACCGATGGCTATGCCAGCTGCCAGGCACAGGACCACTACGAGCCCAGCAATCAGGGGCCTGCGGACGGCAGTGCTCTTACTCACAGAGACCTCGGACGGGGCTGAGTAGGTGGGTGCGGTCATTTGCTTTGTTCCCTTACAGATCGGAACCGTCTGCGTCCAAATCACTGGCGTAGTTGGAAAGATCGGTCTTGGCGTTGTTGTGGCCGCTGTCGAGCCCGATACCCACCGCGGTGTCCACCTTCTCCTGGCTCAGCCCGGTCCCCGCGTGCTGGTTGGCGAGCATCGCGGCGTCACTGGTGACCGTCATGAAGGACCGCCTGCGGGCCTCGACTTCCCCACCTGTGCTGTAAACGGCCTCACCCAGCGAGTCACGGGAGGCTCCCGAAACCATCGAGTCGATCACCTGGCCGCTCACCCACTCAGCCGCGATCCCTGCCACCGCCCCGCCCGTGGGAGACACAATCGCAGCTGTGCCGGCACCAATTCCGATACCGATGCCACTCTTGGCCCAGTCACCTGCCACCGCGATGCGGTTGTTGAACACATCGTCGTTCGCGACCTGCCCATGAACGACCGCATCTTTTCGGGCTGTGCCGATGACGCCTTCGATCTCCGCCGAGTTTGTGCTGATTTTCTCGATCTTGTCACTGGCGGAGATGTCGTAAGCATCCGGGTGATCAAGGTGGTACTGCATCAGGGAACTGGTGTACTGCGTCTGGCCGTAGTTGAGGGCGGCGTAGCCGTCTGGGTCCTGACCGACCGTGTACAGGAATCGAGTGGCATCACGTTCGCCGGTCTCGCCGAGGTCCGCCCGCACGCTGTCACCCATGGGGTAGAGATCCCCAAGATTCTGCTCTTTGTTGGCAAGGGCGTAATTGATGTCGGGCATGTACTCCGCGCCCATACGACCCAAGCTGTCCTTCATTCCGTCATGGGCAAGGTCCGGCTCCTCGGACACCTTCGAAATTATCTCTGACGTGAGGCCAGCCTGCTCAGTGGTGTGCTCGGGCAAAGGATTCGGGATCTGGGCGTCATACGAATGGCCAGTAGTGGCGGATTCAATGGCGTGCCCGAGGTTGTTGTAGCCGCTGGGGTTGCTGGAATCACCCGTGTAACCCGCGCCTTCCGGCCAATGGCGGTCCTTCAGCAGGTAGTCGAGGTGATCGACCTTTTCGCCGTTGGCGGTGGAGTCGGAGGTCAGGAACTCGGTGGAGGCCTCCGGGTTGTGGCCGAGGGCGTCCATGAAGCCGGTCATGGGGTCGAGGGCACCGAGGTTGGTCGAGCCGAGGGCACGGGTGTTGCTGCCACTCCAGTAGGTGTCGGGGTTCTGGCCGGCGTTGGCGCCGTTCGCCTCGGCGGCGATGAGGTTGTCGCCGTAGTCCTGGAGGAAGTCGGTGTCCCACTTGCCGTTGCTCATCAGGCTGCTGGTGAGCTGGAAGCCGTTGAGGCCGTAGGAGGACTCGGTGGGGTTGGCGTTGAATTCCTGCTGACCCGCGTCGAGCAGATCGTTCTGGAACTGTGTGATGGCCGGGTCCGGGACAGCCTTGTCGTTCTTGTCGATTTTGCCGTCGTGATTGGTGTCGACCTTGTGGTCGTCGGAGGTGGTGGCCGTGCCGATGGTTGTGCCCAGGTTCTTCTGCAGTTGCTTGAGCTCGGCCAGCTCGCTCTTGGAGAGGGTGGTACCGGCCGGCGGATTGATGAGCTGGTTGTACTTGCTCAGCATGTTGTCCGCGCCGGTTTCGACCGCGAAGCGCCGGGAGAACTCGGGGTCGTTCTTGTTGGCGGCGAGAAGGTTGTTGAGCTTGGTCACCTCGGCGTCGGTGAGGCGTCCCTTTTTCTTCATCAGCTGGGATGCCTCGTCGGCCTCAACGGCGTCAAGGGTGGTGTAGACGCTGGTGTTGAACCCGTCGCTCTTGCCGTTGGCGTCGCGTTGCAGGGCGGCGCTGGCGGCCTCGTCGGCGGCGGTCGCCTGCTGGAGGAGGTACTTGATCTTCGACGTGTGCGCGTCGAGTTTGTCCTTGCGCTCCTTGGCGAAGCCCGGGGAGGCGGACGCCGTCTGGCTGTCCCAGCGGGGATCGACGTCCGTGATCACGCCCTTGTCGGAGATCTGGAACTTGTCCGACGTGGCCTCATCCACCAACTGCAGGAGCGACTTCTGGTACTTGGCGAACTCGGTGTGGGCGTCCGCCAGAAGCTTGCCTATGCGGCCCGCCTCGGTCGCGGCGTCCTTGTACTGCTGCTCGGCCCTCTTCATGGTGGCGAACGCCGAGTCGGCGGCGTCGCCCTCCCAGTGGCCCTGGAGGTGCTTGGTCACGCGGCGGGAGAACTCGTCTCCCAGGCCCTCGTATCTGGCCGTCAGCGCCTTCCAGGAACCAGCGGCGGCGCCCAGCGAGCTGAGGTCGGCCTCTTTGAGGTAGATGTAGGACGGCATCCTCGATGGCTCCTGTCAGATCTGGCTTCGGTCTCGGTAGTCGGTTCCGGTGTCTGCCCCGGGGGCCTTTTCTGGGCTTCCGACCTATCCGAAGGCAGAGTCCATCGAGTTCATCCGAGCCTGCTCCTCCTGCTCCTGACGGGTGTAGTGATGGGTGGTGGCGTGGAGCTTGTCGCTGATGTCCTGGAGCATCATCTTGAGGTTGAGGACCTCGTTACCCCAGCGGTCGTCCAGCACCGTCAGGGCTCGGGCCGTCTCCCATGCTTCCTCGTCGGGCGGTCCGGGTGCGGTGTGCTTGTTGAGGCCCATGACGGAACTGCGGGTGTCGTCCACCGCGGCGTTGTCGACGTTCTCCGTGTCGCCGCGCAACTCGACCAGGGCGTTGGCCGACTGGTCCATCCGCTGCGTGTCCGCCTTGGTGACGTTGCCCGAACCGCCCCCGCCCCCGCCTGGATCCGCCGCTACGGAGTTCAGCACTGTGCGAGTGCTGCTCCCGTCTGACTGCCGATCGTCAAAGGGAGAACTCATCCCTTGCCCCATCCCCGTGTTCAACCAAGACTCTGGCATGGCCGCCTCAAAGACGTACCAACCCCGGGAGCATAATACGAGCACCTGACAGTCATGCCGTATTCACCTGGTGACGTCACGTGATCTTCACAGGTCACGTCGAATCTTCGGCCAGGCCTCTGACTCTCACTGCTGGTTGGGCCACTGCCTCTGTCCCTGCCACTGCCCCTGCGGGGGCTGCTGATACGGGTTCGGCTGGCTCGGGGGGTACGACTGCGGGTAGCCCTGCGGAGCCGGTGCCGCTGGCTGCTGGCCGTACTGCGGCGGGTAGCCGGGGCCGGGGCCGTAGGTGCCGGGGGCGCCACCACCGGGGCCGCCGGGGCCGCCGCCGCGGTTGTTGTTCCGGCGGGCCTTAGCGATCAGGACGATGACGAGGACGAGCACCAGGACGCCGGCGAGGCCCAGGCCGATCCAGAGGATCGGACTTCCACTGTCCGAGGAGGAAGCGTTGTCGGAAGTGCCGGACTGCGGGGTGGCGGAGGCGCTCTCGTTGCCCTGCAGGGACTTGGGGACGGCGAGGGGGCCGTACTTGGAACCGGCGGGGATGTCCTTGGTCAAGGCGGCGAGGGGCTGGATGTAGCCGTAGCCATAGTGCTCGTCGGGGAGGGTGAGGCCCTTGGCGGAGGCGGGGAGGCCCGCGGTCTTGGTGAGGCGGTTGGCGATCTGGCCTGCGGTGAGGTCGGGAAACTTGGCGCGGAGGAGGGCGGCGGCTGCGGAGGTGTAGGCAGTGGCATCGGAGGTGCCGTCGGCCGCGCGGTAGTCAGTGTTCGAGTCCGCTCCGGCAGAGACGATGTTGGTGCCAGGTGCTGTCACCAGGACGTTGGAGCCATAGTTCGATTTCTCCCAGATGGTCCCATCGTTGCTCACCGCGCCGACGCCCAATACTCCGGGATAGCTTGCCGGGTATCCAGCTTTCTTGCTGTCGTTACCTGACCCGGCCACTACGAGTACATCGTGCTGCAGCGCGTAGGCCACAGCTTCCGACTCTGCGCTATTACTCGTGAGTCCGATTTGGGAAATGTTGATCACTGATGCGCCATGAGCGACGGCATAACGGATCGAACTTCCGAACCCGTCATAGTTGCCACCCTTGTCGCGGATATCCAGGATCTTGGCTTCTGGGGCGAGTCCCATAATGCCATCAGCCGATGAAGAACCGTGGCCATGCCCGGCAATGAGTGACGCCATCGCCGTGCCGTGATCCTTACTCGGGGCGGTTGCCCCTGCGTCAAGGAAGTCCTTGCCCTCGATCACATTTCCCTTGAGGTCAACGTGCTGGGCGTTCGCTCCCGTGTCTATGACGGCTACAGTGACGCCCTTGCCTTGGGAGATCTTCCAGATGGACTCGGCGTCGAATGCCTTGAGCACCCACTGGTCTTCTCGTACCTGATCCGCAGCTGCGACAGGGGCGGATGCGAAGACGAGCGCACCCGCAATAACCATGCCGCTCACCGCTCGCAGCGTCCGTCCGAAGCCCATCCGTGTTCCTCTCCCAGCCATGTGGGGGCGAGCCAGTCGGCTGCGCCCCCACACGTCGCTAAGTGCTTGCGCACTTTCGTTTGTCTACTCGATGACCCTAGGAGCTACGTCCCTGTCAGGCAGCCACGTCTCCTCGTCCTCAACGAGGTAGTCG
>Ga0307508_10005365_pt1 | contig 12204 bp, 11 predicted proteins | sample 9_EM_MG_FD_203089 | JGI IMG/M metagenome (GOLD analysis project Ga0307508, IMG submission 203089) | Populus trichocarpa ectomycorrhiza microbial communities from riparian zone in the Pacific Northwest, United States - 9_EM | ecosystem: Host-associated > Plants > Roots > Unclassified | place... | reverse complement strand
ATACGGCGGATGGAATTGCTACGGCAAACCCCCAGGACCCAAAACCATGGCTCAGGGATGGAGGCAATTCGCCGCCGTCCTCTCAGGCTTCCTCATCGCTCAGCAACTTCCGTGAATCCCGTAGCCCTTCGGGAGAGGGAAGGGGCCCGCTGCGGAGCAGCGGGAAGGGTGAGGGTGACGTGTCAGTCCCAAATCACCCTCATCCGGCGCTTCGCGCCACCTTCTCCCGCTGGGAGAAGGATTAAAAGACCGGCTCTTCCCCGGGCTTCTCAGCCATATGGATCCCGCACTCGACCTTCTCCCACCCGCGCCAGCGCCCCGCCCGGGGATCTTCGCCCGGCTGGACCTTGCTGGTGCAGGGCTGGCAGCCGATCGACAGATAGCCCTCAGCCTCGAGCGGATGCCGCGGCAAATCATGCTCAGTGAAATAGGCTTCCAGATCCGCCTTCACCCAATCGCCCAGCGCATTGACCTTCAGCCGGCCATCCTCGACCTCGAAGCGCGGCAGGTTCTGGCGCGTCACGGATTGGAACGCCTTGCGCCCCGAAATCCAGCTGTCGAGCCCGGCCTTGGCGCGCTTCAGCGGCTCGACCTTGCGGATCTCGCAGCAGCCATCGGGGTCGTAAGACCAGCGCAGGCCCTTGTCGTCCTTCGCCGCCAGCACGGCAGCATCGGGCTCGACCACCCAGCTATTCTCGATGCCGAACGCGGCGATCAGCTGCTCGCGATAGGCAAGCGTCTCCGGAAACATCTTGAGCGTATCGACGAAGATCACCGGCACACGGCGATCGGCCTGCGCCACGAGGTGCAGCAGCACCGCGCTCTCGGTGCCGAACGACGAGACGACAGCGGTCGAACCGAGAATCCCCTCGGCGAACAGCGCCTTCAACATCGTCAGCGTCTCGACGCCGGCAAAGCGCGCATTCAGTGCATCGGCATCGGCCTGGGTGAAGGCCGGCCGTGTATCGATAATGTCGATCTTGCGTGCTGCCTCAGCCATGACGCAGTTTCCACACCGGCACGGCGCCATCGGCCGCGATCTGATAGACATGGTCGTAGCGCGACAGCGAGGCTTCCAGCGTCGCCGCGTCGATCTCGGCCTCGGGCGCGAAGCTGTCAAAGCCGCAGCGCCGCATCAGCGGCACCTGATCGACCAGCACGTCGCCCGCCGCGCGCAACTCGCCGGCATAACCCGCCTCGCGCAGGATCCGCGCCGAGGAATAGCCGCGCCCGTCGCGGAACTTCGGGAAGCTCACCTCGATCAGCGCGATCTGCCCGAGATGCGGGATCAGCGCGCGCACATCGTCGCCGGATTCGACCCGGACGGCGGTGGCATTGGTCTGGCCCAGAAACGCGTCGAGCGTCACCGCGGGCTCGTCATGCGCGGCATCGTCGCGATAGCGTAGCAGATCACCCATAAATCGCCTCCTTGAACGGATCGATGCCGACACGGCGATAGGTGTCGAGGAAGCGCTCGCCCTCCTCGCGAAGCGCGACATAGCGGTCGGTCACGCGCTCGACGGCATCGACGATGCCATCCTCGTCGAAACCGGGCCCGGTGATCTTGCCGAGGCTCGCATCCTCAGCCCCCGATCCGCCGAGCAGCAGCTGGTAATTCTCGGTGCCTTTCTTGTCGACGCCGAGAATGCCGATATGCCCGGCATGGTGATGGCCGCAGGCATTGATGCAGCCGCTGATCTTGAGCTTGAGCTCGCCCAGATCGCGCTGCCGCACCGGATCGGCGAAGCGGTCGGCGATCTTCTGCGCGACCGGGATCGAGCGCGCATTGGCCAGGCTGCAATAATCAAGACCCGGGCAGGCGATGATATCGGTGATCAGGTCGAGATTGGCCTCGGCCAGCCCCGCCTCATGCAGCGCCTGCCAGATCATATGGAGATCGGCCTTGCGGACATGCGGCAGCACGATGTTCTGCGCATGCGTCACGCGCAGCTCGTCGAACGAATAGCGCTCGGCGAGATCGGCCATCAGGTCGATCTGCTCGGCCGAGGCATCGCCCGGGATGCCGCCGGCCGGTTTCAGGCTGATATTGACGATCGCATAGCCCGGCTGCTTGTGCGCCTTCACATTCTGGTCGAGCCACACCGCGAAATCGGGGTCGCTGCGATCGATCGCATCGCTTGCCCCGGCCTCGAAGGCGGGCGGCGCGAAATAGGCGGCGATCCGGTCGAACTCGGCCTGGGGCGGGTCGATGCCCAAAGCCTTGACGAGCACGAACTCCTCCTCGACCTGGCGGCGATATTCGTCAGCGCCAAGCTCGTGGAGCAGGATCTTGATCCGCGCCTTGTAGATATTATCGCGCCGGCCATAGCGGTTGTAGACGCGCAGGCATGCCTCGACATAGCTGAGCAAATCCTCGGCGCCGATGAAGTCCTTGATTTCGGGGGCGACCATCGGGGTGCGGCCCATGCCGCCGCCGACGAAGATCTTGCCGCCGAGCTTGCCGTCCCGTTCCACCAGCTGGATGCCGATATCGTGCAGCCGCATCGCCGCGCGGTCCTCGTCGGCGGCGATCACCGCGATCTTGAACTTGCGTGGCAGATAGCTGAATTCGGGGTGGAAACTGCTCCACTGGCGGAGCAGCTCAGCCCAGGGCCGCGGATCCGCCACTTCGTCAGCCGCCGCGCCGGCATATTGATCCGACGAGATGTTGCGGATGCAATTGCCGCTGGTCTGGATCGCATGCATCTCGACCGTCGCGAGATCGGCCAGGATATCAGGCGCATCGGAGAGCTTGATCCAGTTATACTGGATGTTCTGCCGCGTGGTGAAATGCCCGTATCCGCGATCATATTTACGAGCGATATGCCCGAGCATCCGCATCTGCCGGCCGTCAAGCGTGCCATAAGGCACAGCGACGCGCAGCATATAGGCGTGGAGCTGGAGATAGAGCCCGTTCATCAGCCGGAGCGGCTTGAACTGGTCTTCGGTGATCTTGCCAGCGAGGCGGCGCGTCACCTGGTCGCGAAACTCCGCAACACGGGCATCGACGATCGCCTGATCATATTGGTCATATTTGTACATGTCAGATCACCCAGCTTCCGGCCGCCGGATCGGCGGGCTTCAGCGTCAAATCGAGTCGGACGGTCGGGCCGAGCGCGCGCACCCGGTCCTTGATATGCGCGGGGCGGGGGCCTTCCTCGGTCAGCGTCGCGTCGATCACATAAGGCGCATTGACCCGGCGCGCGCCTTCCTCGGCGTGCGCGATCGCCTCACCCTGGTCGCCGACATCGACCGCCTCCTGGACATGCCGCGACCAGCCCTGGCCGGTCCACCATGTCACATCGCCTGTCGGCAGATCATTTCCCGTCAGTAATTTCATTCTTCAACCTCGAGTGCCTGAAATTCGGCGACACGCGCCCAGCGGCCGAGCTTGTCTTCCGCATCCGATAGATCGACGACCTCGCCCACCACGATGATCGCCGGGCTCGCCACCTTCTCACGCTCGACCATCGATCCGAGATCGGCAAGCAATGTCCGGATCGCCCGCGATCCCTTGAGGGTGCCGCGCTCGAGCACCGCAACCGGCATCTCAGGCGCAACGCCGTCGCGCATCAGCTTATCGCCGATATCGGCCGCGGTCGCGACGCCCATATAGATCACCAAGGTGCGGCCCTTGCCGGCAAGCCCCGACCAGTCTTGATCGGTCAGGCCCTTGCACTGGCCGGCCACGAAGCTGACCGCGCTCGAATGATCGCGGTGGGTGAGGGGGAGCATTGCCTCGGCCGCACAGCCCAAAGCCGCCGACACGCCCGGGATCACTTCGACCGGCAATCCCGCTGCGCGTACTGCCTCGACCTCTTCGCCGCCACGCCCGAAGATGAACGGGTCGCCGCCCTTCAGCCGCACCACGATCGCGCCGGTCTTCACATGCGCGACGATCAGCGCGTTGATCGCGTCCTGCGACAAAGTGTGCCGCGCCCGGCTCTTCGCAACCGAGATCCGCTGCGCAGTCGCCGGCGCAATCTCGAGCACGCGCCGATCGATCAGCCCGTCATGCACGACGATATCGGCATTTTTCAGCGCCTCGACCGCACGCACGGTCAGCAGACCGGGGTCGCCAGGGCCGGCACCGACAAGGATAACGCGCCCGCGCGCGGTGGGATCGAGGAGACTTGCCATGCGTGGCAGATGCGACTGCGGCGCCCCATCCGCAACCGACGGTTGCTTGGGGCGCCGGTAGCGAATCTATGCCGTGGCCTTGGTCGCCCCGATCTTGGCTATCGTCGCTGCGTGCTCGCGAATGATCGCCTTGTTCGACGCGTCGCTGTCGAACACGCCGTACCAGCCCTGCGGCTCATGCGGCGGATCGCCGACCCAGGATGTGTCGCCGGGCACGAAACGGTAATCACTATGCGCCGGCCGCCCTTCGCCGTTCCACGCCCAGAAATTGGTGCCCGCAACCGGCCCGCCGATCTTCACATTGGCTTCCACCGCGCCATAGATCTGGCGGTAGAACCGGTCCTTGAAAGCCGTCGTCGCCTTCACATCATAGCTGCCGCCGTCGCGCGGATAGCCGAACTCCTCGATCACCAGCGGCTTGCCGAGATCGCCCGCGATCCGGATATGCGCACTCACATAATCGTCGATCTTCGCCGCGCCCGATGCCTCGGTCGAGGCCAGGTTGGCGGCATTCACCCAATCCCAGTTGAGCGGCCAGACATGGCAGGTGAGATAGTCGATCTCCGGGATGCTGTGGGTCGCCTTGACGATCTCCTCGCGCTCCAGCGATCCCTTCAGCCCCTCGCTCCCGGTGCAGACCAACTGGTGCGGCGCGAGCGTCTTGATCAGCTTCGCGCTGCTCTGCACCCAGGCATGGAAGGCGGGCAGATTTGGCAGGCCGACCTTGTCGCCGCCGCCCGGCCGCGGCTCGTTGCCGAGCTGCCACGCCATGATCGTCGGATCATTGGCATAAGCGACCTTGGTCACGCTGTTGGTGCGCCCGACCATGACATGAACATGCTTGCGGAACAGCGCCATCGCGGCGGGCGTATGATAGAAAGCGGCAACCGCATCGGGGAATTCCGGCCAGGGATGCGCCGGGTCGCCATTGTTGATGAAATGGCCGCCATTCACATAGCTGAGATAGGTCATCATGCCGCCTGACCATTCCCAGAAATTGGTCAGATACAGCACGGCGCGCATGTGGCGTTTCGCCATCTCGGCGAGCAGATAATCGAGCCCGCCAAGCAGCGCCTGGTTATAATGGCCCGCTTTGTCATGCATCGCCGGCGCGACGGCATGGAGCAAAGGCGAGTCCTCGGAAGAGGCGAGCACGCGCAAATTGGTAACGCCCATCGCCGCCAGCGCATCGAGTTCCCGCCGCAACCGCGCGCGATCGCCATAGGCCGCATCGGCACCGAGCCAGGCCCCGTACCACATGTTCGCGCCCGCATAATGATAGGGCTTGCCGCCGATCGTGAAGTGCGTGCCGGCGCGGCGAACGAACCGGTCGGCTTTCTTCTTCGCGGCCCCCCTCCCAGCCAATGCGGGCGCAGCGACCGTCAGCGCGACTCCGGCGCCGACCAGTTCCCTTCGGTTGAGCATGATTCCCCTCCCTGTCTATCGTTGGACAGGAGGATAGCGCGGGGCGCGGGAAATGGAAGTGGATCGGACTCTCGTCGCGACCGGAGGAAAAAAGGGAGTTACCTTACAGCGTTCACAGGGATTCGCTTCAATGGCAGGAAGGAGCCTGCAATATCGCGTCGGTCTCAAGCGCGAGTGCGGCGCGCCACAGCGGCGTCTTCGTGTAAAGGCGTTCGACAGAATAAAGTTCGCCACGGTGTTCGTCCAATAGCCCCGCCCAGCACAGGGGCCGCAGGACATGGACATAGGTCATCGATGCGAGCCGGTAATCCTTGCCCCCAGCCGTGCCGAACAAGACCGCACAGAGGCGCTCTTCGGAAAACCCCATCTGTGCTTCGATGTTGAGGGCGTTCAGTAAAGCGACCCAATCACCGACGACTAGGTCGCCAACGCGCGTGTAGTGCGCATGGTCGACGACGAAGAGCAGGTGCCGAGTCAGGATCGCCCAGAGTTCGCCGTGCCGTGTTCGAAGGATGTGGGCCAATTTTGTCAGCCGCAGCTCACCCTTGTAGTGGCGGGCGAGTTTGGCGCTGATCAGCACCTCGTGCAATATCATGAGGGGCGGGAAATCGAGCTCGTTCAGAACTTTGTTCACCGCGAACAGATCAGGGGCCCTGTAGTAGGGCCAAGCGAACGCCTCTGCCGCCCATTCGACGAAGTACCGTTTCAATGCTCCGGAGCCTGTCAGCTTGATTGGCCCATTTTCGTCGATGTAGCTGACGGTCAGTAACGCCGCCCGAAGCAGCGCTGAATGCGCCAGTGCGGCGTCGTCACTGTCGATCGGGCGGAAATCGATCATACCTAACGGTTTACGGCTAACGCGATTGCCGCACCAAGCAAAAAACGGGTCGCGTGTGGAAGGTCGGGTTACGGTGCCGCGTGAAATAACCCCCAAACTACTCCACTCGTAATGGCGGTGAGCGACCATTTAGGGGGTACCGCACGCCTCACCATAAGCGGGCACCACACCGGCCCGCATCTTGCCACAGACCGAGCCAGCCATTCAGACCCCGATCGGCTGTGTCGCGGTCAGAACCCAGGTCACAAACAGGCCGGAAGCCAACCCGCCGGTCAGGACCGATCCCGTCCAGCGGCGTGACATGACGCCAAAGGCTCCCACTGTCGCGAACATCGGCACGAAACCGATCGCCATGATCGTGCGAAGCCCCTCACCCGCGACGAGCAGCGTCCCACGCGCGGCAAGCACACCATATTGGATGGCCAGGAACAGGATGAAGCCGCCGCTCAATGTCGCCATGGCAACGCACAGCGCGCGGGCGGTCGAACCCTGATCAAGCGGTCGAGCCGCGTCCAGCGCGCGCAGCGAGGCCACCGCGAAGGCAAGGAAGAATGGCAGATACACCAGAAAATCGCGGCAGCGGGTCAATGTCAGCGGCCGGATGGTGATAAACCACCAGGAGGGGTCGACATGGCCCAGCACGTCGCCGAGCAACACCAGCACGAACGCCGTGGCGACCGCGAACACCGCCGCCGCTACGGATCGCCACCCCCCGGTCAGTGGCGCCGCCCCGCGCCCGCCGATCCGCACTGAAAGGATCGTCAGCCCCGCGCTGACCAAAGCCCAAAAGGCGAATTGATTGCTGTAGGTCTGGCGCAGCAGGCTGTTCTGGCCGATCCAGCTTTCCGACAGCATGGCAAGCGGGAGGTAGAGCAGGGCAGGGACCAGGGACAGCCCCGCCATAGCGCCCACCGCTCCGCGACCCGGTGCGATCATGGCGGGAGCGGCCCTGACAAGCTGCTCACGGCCCCGGCTCAGCAGAGCGAAGCCAAGGCCCATCATCCCGATGATCAGGACCGGAATCGCGACCAGCGCCACCGCGGCGCCGGCCTCGCGCCATGGCCAGATCTGATCATCGGCCGGCACGGCGCGGCCGCCCTTGAGAGTCCGGCCGAACCAGTCGACCGCCGGCGCGATGCCGGCGGTGGATTCATGCAACCAGGCATGGACCATTTTCGGCGTCAGCAACATCCGGGCATTCCCGGCGGCGATGCTGCCGTAGAGGCGCCCCGCTTGCACCGGTTGAGTAACGCCGAACGTCGTCATGATCTTTTGCGTCGCGCCAGTTCGAACAGGCGCTTCAGGGCCCCACATGAGCCCGCCAAACTCGTCGCGCGTGGCGTAGACGACCAGCAGATTTCGCGGGAAACTGGCGGTCCCTGGCGGCGCAAACGGCGCGCCAACGCTGGATCCCTCCAGCACGACCGAGCGGTACCCGTCAGGGATGGCCGCCGCCCCGGAGAGCACCGCCCATCCGCCCATGCTGTGTCCTTCCAGCCCGATATTTCCACGGTCGACGAACGGCAATGACCGCAGATAGGCCAGCGCATCGGGAGCACCATAGCCGCCCGCGAAGCTGGGCGCGTCGCTGGCGCCGTGCCCGCGCTGGTCGGGCGCCAGGACGACATAACCGCGCCGGGCGAACTCGGTCGCGAAATTGCCCTGCATCTCCGCGCTGTTGAGATAGCCATGGATTGCCAGGATAGCGGGAGCGGGGCTCGCCGCCGTCGCATTCTCGGGCCGGAACAGCAGGGCGCGAAGGTTCGCGCCCGACTGGCCCTTGAAATACACGGTCTCGACAATGGTGCCTGACCCCGCCTGGACATGAGCGGAGAACCACAGGCCTGCAACGGAAGCGATAAGGGCGCCGATGACGATGAGCGCCAGTCTTACCGGGTTTGGTGTCATTAGAACGTCGCCCCAATTCTGACCCCGAACTCCCGCGGGGCGCTGTAGAACTCATTCAGCCCTGCCTGGCCGGTAACGAAATATTCCTTGGTGAGGTTCGAGTTACGGTGCCACGTGCAACAACCCCCAAACTACTCCACGCGTAATGGCGGCCAACGACGCGAGCCAAGGATAACACCCCTCACCATATTCCAGCCTCAACCGGCATCGGCATAGGCCTTCACCAACTCGGTGAGCAGTTCGCGACCGGTGTAGACGGCGCGCACCGCTTCACGCTCGTTGAGGCCGTGCGTGCCATTGCCATCAGGGTCGCCGAACGTGCCGGGCGGGCCGTAGGACGGGATACCGATCGCTTCCAGAAAGATGCCGTCGGTGGCGCCGGTCGACATGGTCGGGATCAGCGGTACGCCGGGATAATATTTGGCGACCAGTTTCTCGGCCGGCCCCAGCACCTTGGGGTCGAGCGGCGGCGGCACGGCGAGCGGCCCGCGCCCCTCAAGGGGCGTCACCGTCACGCGCGGATCGCCGATCGCGGCGACCAGCGCAGCACGCGTCGCCTCCGGCGTATTGCCGGGAAAGATGCGGCAATTGACGGTCGCGCCGGCGCGCTGCGGCAACGCATTGTCGGCATGGCCGCCATCGAGCCGCGTCGCGACGCAGGTGGTGCGCAGCATCGAATGGAAGCTCCGGTCTTGATTGAGCACGGTTTCGGCGGCCTTGTCGGCCGGGTCTTTCGCGATCGCGACCATGGCATTGCCGATCTCGTCGCCCCGCGCCACGCCCGCCCTGGCGAAATAGGCGCGCGTCGTCGGGCTCAGCTGCACCGGGAATTCCACCTCGCGCAGTTTCACCAGCGCGTCGGCCAGTTCGTAGATCGCGTTGTCGCGCACCGGCGTCGAACTGTGGCCGCCCGGATTGGTCGTCTCAACCCGGAAACTCTGCACCGCCTTTTCGCCGACATGCATGTTGGCCGTCAGCAGCTTGCCATGCCCGTTGGTGCGACCGCCGCCGCCCTCGTTCAGCGCGAATTCGGCGGCAATCAGGTCGGGGCGATTCTTGGTCAGCCACTCCGCCCCGTTGAACGGCGAGCCGCCTTCCTCGCCGCAGGTCAGCGCAAGCTTGATCGTACGTTTGGGGCGGTAATGCTGCTCCTTGAAGCGGATCATCGCGTCGATCCAGATCGCGTCCATCGCCTTCATGTCGGCGGTGCCGCGGCCATAGAAATAGCCGTCTTCCTCGATCATCTTGTAGGGATCGCGCACCCAGTCCTCGCGCCTGGCGGTGACCACGTCGATATGGCCGAGCAGCAGCAAGGGTTTGAGCGTCTTCGAGGTGCCGGGCAGGAAGACGACCAGCCCGCCGCCTTTCGGATATTCGGGCACCGAGAACATCGTGATCTGATCATCGCCATAGCCCGCCTGGCGGAGATGGACGGCCACCTTGTCGGCCAGCGCCGTGCAGCTGCCGGTGGTGGCGCTGGTGTCGGTCTCGACCAGCTCCTGGTACAGCGCGCGGAAGCGGGCCTGGTCGGGGGTGAGCGGCTGCATCTGGGCGGAGGTGCTCAAGGGCTGGGCCAATAGTACGAGCCCGATTGCCAGTTTTCCCAAGACCCTCATCTACAGCCTCCCTCGCAGCCAATGCGGCGCTGCAACATGAGCATGGCGCGGCTTCGATGAAAAGCCCCGGCAATGATACAGGCTGTGGAGTATGAGCAGAAACGGGCGCAGCCCGCGATCTTCAATGTGATCGAGCGCGAATAGAGGGAAGTGCTCGACGGCGGTCTGCCCGGCCCGGTGCCGCCATCCATCTCTTCGCTCGATTCAAACTTATGCGCGGTCATGTCAGTACTTCCGACGATGAAGAACCGCATAAAAGCCGATTTCACGCTGCTGTTGAATCAAGCCACCCTGATCCGCGAAAGGCCGCTCCCTGTTAATTCCAACACGCCACCCTGTTATCTCCAACAGCCTCCCTGTTATCGAATAACAGGGAGAATTGCATACAAGATACTGATCAGAAGGGATAATATCTCCAACAAATTGGCCAAAAACGGCCCGAAAAGTTTTTTCCTCCCTGTTCCTTCCCTGTTCCGGGCCGATAACAGGGTGAAACCGCCGTTTTCGAAGCGTCGCCGAAATCGTTCGACATTCGGATATCGTGTCTGGCGGCCCGAAGAGTTGGTTCACGCGAAGGCGCGAAGGCGCGAAGGCGCCCCGGGGGATACGCCTTGTTCAACTACAGACAGTGTCGAGCGATGAGGTGGAAAGAAGGATTTCCCTCCCGCGCGCCCTCTTTGCGCCTTCGCGCCTTTGCGTGAACATCATCAACGAGATGCCCGAGCCTGAATGCACTCCGCCCCTCCGTATCCGTGGCAGGTACGCAAAAAGTCGATTCATTTCCGCAACGAGGAAACCCGAATGCAACATGATCGTTGTCGGGCCGAGCTTCTCCATGAGCTCGAGGAGACCCGAAATGAAAAAACTGTCCCTGTTGTTCGCGCTCGCGCTGGCCACGCCCGCATTCGCCCAGACCACGCCGGCGCCCGATGCCAGCACGACCACCTATCCGCCTTGCTCCGCGACGGTGACCGATCAGTGCAAGGAAACGCCGTGGACGCATGGCCACCATGGCTATCGCGGCCATCATGGGCACAAGCATCACAAGAAATAAGGCGCACCCGCCGGGAGCAGCCTGAAAACCAGCCGACCCGCCCGGCCTCGATCCTTTCGAGGACGGGCGGTGATCGTTTATGCCGTGAGCATGCCCGCCATCCGGCCGCGGATGATCGCTTCGGCATCGCGGACGATGCGGGCGATCAGGTCAGCGCAGGTCGGCACGTCATGGATCAGCCCCTGGACCTGGCCGGCCCAGATCAGCCCGGCATCGACATCGCCGGTTTCAAGCGCGACCCGGCCTTTGGCACCCGAGACGAGCGGGCGGACATGCTCGAACTCGGCACCTGGCCTGCCACCGATGTCCACCACCTGATCCGACACCGAATTCTTCGCGACCCGGCCTGTGTTGCGGAAGCCGCGGAAGATCAAATTGGTCGCGCGCTCGTCATTGGCGACGAGCAGCTGCTTGATATTGTCATGGATCGGCGCCTCGACCGTCGCGCAGAAGCGCGTGCCCATGTTGATGCCCTCGGCACCCAGCGCCAGCGCCGCCGCAAGGCCGCGCCCGTCGCCAAAGCCGCCGCTGGCGATCATCGGAATCTTGACCTGGTCGGCGGCGGCCGGGATCAGGATCAGCCCGGGAATATCATCCTCGCCCGGGTGCCCCGCGCACTCGAAGCCGTCGATCGAGATTGCATCGACGCCCATCCGCTCGGCCGAAAGCGCGTGGCGGACGGCAGTGCATTTGTGCACGACCTTGATGCCGTGCGCCTTGAACTCGTCGACATGCTCCTGCGGCTTGTAGCCTGCGGTCTCGACGATCCTGATGCCCGAATCGATGATCGCCCTGCGATATTCGGCATAGGGTGGGGGCGAGACCGAGGGCAGGATGGTGAGGTTCACGCCGAACGGCTTGTCGGTCATCGTCCGGCAGCGATCGATCTCGCGCCGCAGCTCGTCCGGCGTGGGCAGGGTCAGCGCGGTCAGGATGCCGAGCCCACCGGCATTGGAGACAGCCGCGGCCAGCTCGGCGCGGCCGACCCACATCATGCCGCCCTGTACGATCGGGTGCTCGATACCGGCCAGCTCCGTGAAACGCGTGCGGATCCCCATTTCCCAAACCTCTCCAAAACGCCCGTCGCGATAGCTGATATGCTCGCCGGTCGCATCTATACTGGTGAGTAGATTTCGCGGAGCGCCGGCCGCTTGTCAATGTCCCGCGCGGAACGATCGCCCGGGTGACATGCGTGCCTTAAAACATGCATCTATTATGGATGA
>Ga0307508_10005363_pt1 | contig 12211 bp, 11 predicted proteins | sample 9_EM_MG_FD_203089 | JGI IMG/M metagenome (GOLD analysis project Ga0307508, IMG submission 203089) | Populus trichocarpa ectomycorrhiza microbial communities from riparian zone in the Pacific Northwest, United States - 9_EM | ecosystem: Host-associated > Plants > Roots > Unclassified | place... | reverse complement strand
GCTGCACTGGGCGCTTGCGAAGCAAGCGGGGGTCTGGGGCGCAGCCCCAGGGCAAAAGATGCTAGTGAGGCGCATGCCGCGAAGCGAACAATCGCGTATGCGGTGCACTAGGCAGGCCAGTACATCGCAAGCGGGAACGCCGCGATGTAGACGAGCAGGAAATAGCCAGCGAGCAGACTGAAGCTGTCCTGTTCCAGGCGCCGCGCGAAGACCAGCGCGAGCAGCGGCGGAAGGAGCGTTGCGATGTGAATGAACTTGAGGCTCGAGCTCTCGTCGGGCAAGAGCGCAGGTCCGCCCTGCCAGTACACGAACAGCGCGGCTCCAAGCCCGGCGATCGTGAGCAGCACCAACTCTTGCTCGAACGCCGCCGTAAGCTCGAGCGAACGCTGCCCGAGCCTACGGCCGCTCAGCCTCCCCAGCTCGTCTCGCGCACGCCGAAACAAGTCCCAGAACAAGAGGCCGCCGAGCCCGACGACGATCGGCGGCACGAGCAACGCGCAGGTCATGCTCAAGCGCTTGGGCCAGCCCTTCACGTCTCGCTGCCTCGCGCCAGAGAAGGCCAGCCATTGATCGCCCCAGATCTCCGAGTAAAGCACGGTGAAAAAGCTGCTCGTCGGCGGCGCTTCCAGGAGCGCGGCTCTGCCCCGTCGGGCCGGTTTGCGACTCGGAGGATCGATCAAGTCCCGCACTTTGAAGGTGGCGTAATACTGGCGGAAACTGACGTTGCTCGGGCTCTGGCCGACAGAGGCCCTGTCCGGCGCGGGGTAGATGCGGGTCGGCTCGCCGCAGCTCTTCCAACGGTACACGTACCAACTCGTGGTCGAGCCGATCACGAGCGCCACGATCAGTGCCAGCTTGGGCAGCAACTGGCGTAAGCTCCCGCCGCTCAGTCGCAGCGCGTACACCACCGCCACGATCGCCAGCACCGCTACCGGCACGACCGCGAACGGTCGCGTCAAGGCCAGCAAACCGATCGCCAGCGCGAAACCAAGCAACTGCTTCGAGCCGTTGCCGGCTCGCGGCGCGGACGCTTGGGCTTCGACGGAGGCGCGAGTGGCTGAGCGCTGCCAATGCTCGCGCACGAACAGCCACGCGCAGATCGCCAGCGCCGCGCAGCCCGCGAACGCGTTGTCGGGGTGGCTCATGACGCCGAGCTTTTGATAGCCGGGCAGCGCCAGCAGCAGCAGACTGGCCAAGAACCAGCCCTGGAAGCCGAGGAGTAAGCGCGGAAACGCGTAGCCAATCCAAGCGACGTAGAACAAGCCCAGCCAAGCCACGTTGCTGTAGCGCAGCAGCGTGAGCAAGCGCTCGCGGAACGCTCGCTCGGCGCGGGCCGCCGGAGTCACGCGCTGGCGGCGCGAGAGCGTCGCTGCGGGGCCGGCGCTGGCTTCCGAGCCGCGCGCAGGGAGTGCCGCGTCGGCGGGTCGCTTCACGAGCAGCGCGGGGAGGTAGTAGAGAGGCGGATCGTAGCCCGTGGCGCTCGGCTTGAGACCGCCGGACAGCGCGCGCTCCGCCTGATAGTCGGCCTCGTCCGTTGTGCCGTCGAACACCGCCGCATTCCAAACCAAGAGCGCGAGCTTGATGCACAGCAGTAACGCGATGAGGACACGCCCGCTTCTAGGCGTGATTGAGGGCAGCTTCCACATCAGCCATTCCTGAGGCGGGCCTCGAGCGCGTCCGATGGCGCTGCAGCCGCGTTGCGCGCCTGCGCCCCGCGATCTAGGTACTTTCGCAGCAGATACAGCTCGCGGTCTTGAATGCGACGGATGCGCGCGACCATCGCCGCAACCTGACCCAGGCCGAAGGTCATGAACGCCAAGCCGAGCAAGAAGGCCGCCGTGAAACCCGACCAGATGTGCGGCGTGAACTGGCCAGCCACGATGCGATGGATCACGAAGAACGCGGCGAAGCCCGTCGCCATGACGCTCAGCACCAGCGCCGATAGATTGAAGAAGGTTCCTGGCGAAAAATCGCGAACGCAGCTGAAGATGATCGACGACGTTCGGTACGCGTAGCGAAACAGGTTCGAAGCCACGCGCGATTGGCCATGCTCGCGCACCCCGCGCACGGCCATCGGCACCTCGAGCATGCGCAGGCCCTTTTGCCCGAGCACCAGCAGCATCTCTTGCGTGTAAGTGAAAGCGCCGGACAGCACCAGCTGCAGCAGCGTTTCGCGTGTGTACGCCCGGTAGCCGCAGCTCACGTCGGCGAACTGCTGGCCTACAATGTAGCTGACCATGCGCGCCATGCCCCAATTTCCCATGCGCTTGACCAGCGGCATCACCGGCACAAGCTTCGGATCTTTGAAGCGGGACGCGGTCGCAAAATCGGTTTTGCCGCTGATCAGCGGCTCGAGCAGCTTGGGAATGTCTTCAGGCGCGAACTGCCCGTCGGAGTCGACGTTGACGGCGAAGTCGACCTCGCGCCGCACGGCTTCGTCGAGACCGGTTTGCATGGCCGCGCCCACGCCGCGATTTTTGCCGTGCGAGATCACGCTCGCTCCGGCCTCGAGCGCCAGCCTGACCGTGTCGTCGGTGGAGCCGTCGTCGACGACCAAGATCTCGACCGCGTCGATACCTGGAATGTTGCGTGGCACCCGGCCCAGCACGGCTTGAATCGTCGCAGCTTCATTGAGCGCGGGTAAGATCACGAGCAGCCGCACGGGAGCTTCGACTGCGCCGCCCACCGCGGCTGCCGTTGCGGGGGCTCGCTCTTGCATCGAAGGCCGCGAGCCTATCGCGCAAGGCTGTCTCGGGGAAGCGCGCTCGGCCGCATTTTTCCTCTTTTTCGGGCCGCTCCTGCTCCGCTCTCGCCCGCGCTGAGGATCAGAAATCGATCGACTTTTGGGCTCGGAGGGGTAAGTGTCGGCCGCGATTTCGCCATGGAACGCGTATCCCCCGACCTCTTGCAGCGCATCGCCCAGAGCCTTTCGGACGAGGACCGCGCCGAGATGGCCATCCCGAGCTATCTGCATTCGAACCCCGCGCTGCGCTGGATGGCATGGCGTCGGCTCGAGGTCGTGGTCAGCGCTTTGCAGCGGCTCGCGCCGGCCAAGGTCACGGGTAGCTTGGCGCTCGATTTCGGCTGCGGCAGCGGCGTCTTGTTCCGCGATACGCTGGCGCGCTTCGAGCGAGTCGTTGGCGTAGACCTAGTGCTCAGCGCCGCCAAAGCGCTGGTCAGCGAGCTTGGCCTGAAAGACGTGACGCTGCACTCGCCAGCCGAGGCGGACAGCGCCGTCGGCAAGGGCAGCGTGGACCTGATCATCGCGGCCGAGGTGCTCGAGCACGTCGACGATTTGCCGCCGACCTTGCGCCAATTCGAGACCTGGCTCAAGCCAGGCGCTCGGCTGCTGGTCAGCTTGCCTACCGAGAACGCTCTGTATCGGCTGGGTCGACGCTTGGCCGGCTTCAGCGGCCACTACCACCACAGCAACGCCGCATCGATCGACAAACAGATTCAGCGCTTCGGTTTTCGTCGCCGCTCACTGTCGCATATTCCCGCCCCCGGACCGCTCAGCATTTACTGGGTGATGGAATACTCGCCGCCGGGTAGCTGAACGCCGCGCGTAAGCTCCGTTACGAGCGACGGCCTCAGCGCATGAGCGCGTCGATCACCCGCTTTTGGTCCTCGGCAGAGAGGCCCGGGTACAGCGGCAAGCTGAGCACTTCGCGCGCAGCGCGTTCGGCTTCGGGCAGCGAGCCTCGCGCGGCACAGCCGGCGAACACCGGCTGCTCGTGCAAGCATCTGCGATAGTAAACCGCGGTCGGAACACCGGCTTCGGCCAGGCGCGCCGCCAGTCGGTCGCGCTCGGCGACGCGCAGCGTGTATTGGGCATAGACGTGGCTGTTACCGGGTAATAGCACTGGCGTTCGATACGAGCCCGCGAGCGCGTCGTCGTAGTGACGAGCCAGGCGCCGGCGCTCGTCGAGCTCGGCGTCGAGTCGCGGCAACTTGGCCAGCAAGATCGCCGCCTGCAGCGTGTCGAGCCTGGCGTTGTGCCCGACCAGCGTATGCTGACCGCGCTCGGCGGCGCCGTGAGCGCGCAGCGCGCGCAGCTTGTCGGAGAGCGCGCTGTCGTTCGTGAACAGCGCCCCGCCGTCGCCAAAGCAGCCGAATGGTTTGGTGGGAAAGAAGCTGGTCACGCCAATCGTCGACAAGCTGCCGCTGCGCCGCCCGGCTTGGCTGGCACCAAAGCTCTGCGCGCCGTCTTCGATCACGAACAGTCCCCGGCGCTCGGCAAGCGCCGAGAGCCGCGCGAAATCCGGCAGCTGGCCGAACAAGCTTACCGGCACGATGCCGCGCGTGCGCGCGGTCACGGCGCGCTCGACCTGCGCGGCGTCCAGATTGAAGCCTGCGGGCTCGATGTCGACGAACACCGGGCGAGCGCCGCACAAGGCGATGGTCTCCGCGGCGCTGATCCAGCTGAACGGCGTGGTGATGACTTCATCGCCGGGGCCGACGTCGAGCGCGCGCAGCGCAAGCTCGAGCCCGCTGGTGCCGCTCTTGACCGTGATGGCGTGCGCGACGCCGACGTAGCGGCCGAGCTCGTCTTCGAGCTCGCGCACCTCCGGTCCCATGATGTACTGCCCGTGAGCGAACAGCGCCGCCAAGCGTCGGTCGATGGCTTCTTTGAAGCGCTCGTGCTCGGTCTTCAGGTCATTGAATTGCATACGGATTCAACGGCGCGTCTTCGTCCAGGTCCAGACAGCGCACGACGCCAGGCTCGATTTCGCGGTAGCGCAGGCCCGCTTCGGGGCAAACCATCAAGCCGTCTGCGCTCGCCGTGAGGCGCTGCCCGTGACGGCTCATGTAACCTTGCTGGCGCGCAGGATTTCCGACCATCAGCGCGTAGTCGGCCACGTCTTTCGTGACCACGGCGCCGGCCGCAATGAAGCAGTGTCGCCCGAGCGTGACCCCGCACACGATCGTGGCGTTGGCGCCAACGGTCGCGCCGCGACGCAGCAGCGTCTTCTGATACGCGCCGCGCCTGTCCAGCGCCGCGCGCGGGTTTTTCACGTTGCTGAGCACGCACGACGGCCCCAAAAACACGTCGTCCTCCAGCTCGACGCCGCTGTAGACCGAGACATTGTTCTGCACCTTCACGCCGCGGCCGAGCACCGCTCCGCCGGCCACGTTGACGTTCTGTCCCAAGCTGCAGCGCTCACCGATTCTGGCGCCTGACATCACGTGTGAGTAGTGCCAGATCTTCGTGCCCTGGCCGATCACGGCGCCGTCGTCGATCGTGGCGGTGGGGTGCGCAAAATACTCCTGGCTCGGGCCCCTTTCATGCCAAGCGCGCACAGCTTCGCCATCACGCTTCAAGCTGCGCTCGGCCATGTCGAGCACCGACAGCACGCGCACGCCCTCGGCACCATCGGTGAGCGGCTGCAGATCGCCGCGGCACGCCAGCAAGAAATGCTCACACTCAATCGCCAGCGGCTCGCGTTCCGGGACCGGCACGGCCTCAGCCGCTTGCTTGTGCGGCAGCGGCTCGCGGCCCGCGCCGTAGCTCAAGTACTTGCGATAAAGCTGCAGCTTTTCCGGCCAGGGCTTGGCGTCGTCGAACACCGCCATGCCCTCGGTGCCGACGACGGTCAGCCGCTGCTCTTTGAACGGATTGAGCCAGCTTACATGCACGTGCGCCAGCACGTCGCCCGCAAAACGCAGCAAGGTGACGGTCGAGTCGGCGACCTCCGGGTTCAGGTAGGCGCCGCCCATGCAGCGCACCGTTTCCGGCAAGCGGTCGTCGAGCAGCGAGAGAATAACCGACACGTCGTGAGGCGCAAAGCTCCAGAGCGCGCTACTCTCCGTACGAAACGCGCCGAGGTTCAGTCGGTTCGAAGTGATAGTGAGCAGCTTGCCTAGCGTGCCGGCCCTGACCAGCTGCCGCAACTTGGCCACGCACGGGTGGTACTGCAGCAAGTGACCGACCATCAGGGTCTTGCCCTGCTCTTCCGCCAACTTCACGAGCGCTTGGGCGTGGTCGAGCCGCAGGCACAGCGGCTTTTCCACGAACACATGTTTTTTGGCTTTCAGCGCCGCCTCGGCCAGCTCGAAGTGCAGGCTAGACGGCGCGGCGATCGCCAGCATCGTCACGCGCGGGTCCTGCAGCACGTCCGCGACGCTCGACTCCACGTCGACGCCCGGGCAAAGCCGGCGCAGCTGTTCGCGTTCCGCCTGCTCGGCGGCGCCAGTCACCACGAAGCCCAGCGCCCCCAGGCCGTGGAAGCAGCGCGCGAGGTTCCGACCCCAGGGCCCTGCGCCGATCAAGGCTAGGTCGCGCGTTGGAGGGCCGCTGGAGAACATGCGTAGGCCCCCGGAAGATGCCTCATTTCGAGGGTCTCGTCAGGACCAGGCCCCAGCCCGGTTTCACAAAATCGCTAAATCGCGCAACTCGGCCCGAGCCCGACCGACCAGTGTTCACCAAGCGCCGGCGTTCGCACCGTGCGCCGTTCAACCAAGGAGCACAGCGCATGACGACGGTAATCGGCAACGGCGGTCCTTCGACCGGAGTTTCGGGCCTGCCCAGCGCGGCGCGCGTCACCGCGCCCTCGGGCCAACCCTTCAGTGCCATGATGAGCGCCGGGGCCGGCGCGATTCTCAGCGGAGCGGAACAAGCGGTGACGCGCCTGCCAGGCGGTCCCATTTTGGCAGCGGCACTGCGACCAACGGCCAGCAGCACAGGTCCCGCGCTGGTGAGCGCGCCGGCCGCGAACGGCATTCCTGCTGGGGTGGGGTCGGTCACGCCTGAAGGCTCGGCGGGCACGGCCGGTAACGCCGGCGGCACTCCCGCGGGCACAGACAACGGCGGAGTCGAGGCGGCGCTCAACCAAAGCGCCAACCAGAACCTCTACTTCATCGAGCTTCAAGAGCGCATGAGCGCCGAGAGCCGCAGCTACTCGGCCATGAGCAACGTGCTCAAGGCGCGGCACGACACCGTAAAAAACGCGATCGGCAACATTCGCTGATCTTTGCTAGAGTTCCGGTAAGGCGCAGGCTTCCATGAGCATCGACGGCATCGGCAAACGCGGCGGCGCGACGCCCACCGCACCCGTTCCGGGCGCGGCGGCAAACGCGCCCGGTTCGTTCGAGGTCGGCGCGCCCGGCGGCGTGTCCGCGCCCGAGGCAGACAGCGGCTCGAGCGACGCCTTCGCGGCGCTCGAGCGCGGCGAAATCAACGTCGACCAATATCTCGACGCGCGGGTCGAAGGCGCGGTGGCGCCGCTACTCTCGCGGCTCTCGCCCGAACAGCTCGAGTTCGTACGCGCCGAGCTGCGCTCCGCTCTCGAGACGGATCCGGTGCTGGTCGAGCTCGTGCGTAAGACAACGGGCGGCATCGTCAGCAACGGATGAGCGCCCCGCTGTTTCGCTGGGTGGTCGCGGCGAGCTTGCCGCTCGAGCGCTTGCTCGCCGCGCAGGGGCTGTCGAACGCTCTCGGTGAAGGGCGCGTGTTCGTAGATGGCAAGCGTAGCGCCAGCGATTTCGAGCTGGCCTCGGGCGCCGTGGTCGAAGTCTTCGCCCCGCGGCCGCGCGCCGCCATCGAAATTCTGAGCGAAACAGACGACGTATTTGCGGTGCACAAACCTGCCGCATTGCCGACAGAGCCTGATCGCCAAGGCGCCGATTGCGTGCTGCAGCAGCTCGGGCAGTTGCTGCGCGTCGAGCCCGAAGGCTTGTTCGCCGTCTCGCGCCTCGACGTCGGGGTCAGCGGTGTGCTCTTGGTCACGCTCGGCTCGCGTAGCCGCGAGCGGCTGCTCGGCGAGCGAGCTGCGGGCGGCTTGCTGCGCCGGTACGTCGCGCTCGCGGCCGGCGTGCCTGCGCCGGCCGAAGGCGAATGGCGCGATGCGCTCGGCAAGGCAAAGGGCGGCAAGCGCGTCGTTGGCGGACGAGAGCCGCAGCTTTCACACAGTCGCTACCGCGTCGTCGCCCGTGCCAGCGCGGCGCTGCCCGACGGCGAGCCCACCGCGCTCTTGGCGCTTTCGCCGGTCACCGGTCGCACTCATCAGCTCCGCGTGCACGCAGCCGCACATGGCGCGCCCCTGCTCGGCGATCGCAAATACGGCGGTCCAGCACGCATGACCGCGCCAGACGGCTCCGTCCAAGCGTTCTCACAGATTCTGCTGCATGCGGCCTGGGTCGAGTGGGGCGCAGCCGGCCAGCGCCGGCGCATCACGTCCGAGCCCGTCGCCGCTTTGGTCGACGCCTGGCTCGCGCTCGGCGGCGAGCTTACGGCGATTCAACGCGCGCTCGACTGAGACGCGCGGCGGGGCTAGTGCAGCGCAAGTGAGATAGAGACAACTTTTGGCCGGTGACCGTAGGGTGTCAGATCGCCCGTGACGCAGGACGCGACTGAAGACTGCTCGAATTCGACGGGTCAGCGAAACTTGACTCATCTGTCACTGAGCTCGGCTCTCAAGGACGCTAGTGCGACGCATGCCGCGAAGCGGACCATCGCGGATCGATGGTTGACCGCAGGTCACACGCGGTGCACTAGGTTGCGCCGCAGCTCGTGCTCAAAGCTTCGCTCACCCTCGCCCTTTCGCCGCTCGTCATCGCCCTCGGTTGTTCAGGGGCGCGCTACTCGACCGATCCTGGCGCACCCACGCTGGTCTTGCCCGCCCACTTTGCAGAAGGCTCGGGCGAGTCGAGCGCAAGAGGCGCCACGCCGCGCGCACCCGCCGCTTCGGCGACCGGCGCCGCGAGCGCCGCGCCCGCGGCGTCCGGCGACGCGCCGGGCGCTCCGCCGCCTACGCCCAGCACCGCGCCGGACCCAACGCCGCTGCGCATGGCCGAGCAGGTCGAATACGAGCTCGAGCTGACCGAAGGCAAAATACACGTCGTCTCCGTCAAAGCCCTAAAGCTGGCCGAGCCGATCGTCACGCCGCGCCGCATTGGTCGCTACGCCATCGAGCTCAGCATCGGTCACGAGCTGCTCGAGCGCGTCCGCTTCGACTTTCCCGGCACCGCCGTCGACGATCCGCAGGTCGGCACCAAGAAAGCGCTCTACGCGCCGCTCACGCTCTCCGAGCGCGCCATCGCGCACATCAAAGTGCTCGTGCCACAAAGCCCGCGCGGCCGCCGCGCCACGCTCATCGATCGCGGCACGAGCACCGCTACGGAGCTCGACTGGCCGCTGCCGAGCGTGCCGCCGAAAACGCCCCGACCGGCGGGCGCCACGCCTGCAGCCCCCGCCGGACCTGCCGCGTCCGCAGCGCCGCCTCAGCGCTGACGCCGCACGAGCTCGGCCTCGAGCGCGTTACCGCCGACTCAAACTCGACCCGAACGCTCCGCTTCGAGCTCGCGCACCCGCGCTTCAGCGGCCCTGCGCCCTTCCGCTTCGGCGTCGGCGCGCCGTGCTTCTGCCTCGGCGTCCGTGAGGAAAAGCGACGTTCCCTCTTCGTCGTGGCTCAGACGCAGCGCCGGCCCATGCTCCGGATGGGCTGCGATGACCCAATGCCCCGGCAGGACCTTGCTCGCGGCTGACTTGCCCGTTACTTCTCGTTCGACCAAATCGTTCTCGACGCGATCCCAGACGCGCAGCGAAGGCGGCTCGGCTTCCGGCTCGAAGCGCACCAGCTCCTGTACGCCGAGGCGCTCGTACTTCTCGAGCTTGGTTGCCCAAGCCTTCTCGCCCACGTCCGTGTGACTGATCACCTCCACCGCGACGTGCGGGGCGCCACGCTCCCAAACCTTCCAAGTTCGGAATCGTTCGTCTGACGGGCCGAGGCGAACGAACGCGTCGGGCGCGAGATTGGCCCTCGGATCCTTGGCGTCCCAATACACGAACTGGTCGCAGCCAACGCTGGCGCGACCCGCGAAGGCAAGCTTGAGCACCTGGTAGAGCAAGGTGCAGAGCTCAAGGTGGAGCTTCGACTCACCCACGTCTTCCGACTCCGGGAAGTGCAGTGGCCGAGGCGCCCGCACGTAGCGAAACCCGCCGATGCTCACGCCAGTTCCGCTGCCTGCCAGCGGTTGGTCTCCGCCGATCGCCATGCTCATAAAGTAGCTCTCCTTCGCACACACGACCAGTTCGGCCCAGGAGCGTGACGAGTTGCGTTGGAATTTCGGTTCTAGCTCGTCAGAGGCGAGCGGCGGCTTGGTCTTGGTATTGAAACAGGCCCAGCTGGGCCAAACCGCCACTTGGGTTTGGTCACATCGGCTGCCCGGGCGTCTCCCGACCCGCGCGGCCCGAACCACAACTTCCGCCCGACCTCGCCGGGTTTTCTCGGGGTCGCGGCTTCCATGACGATCGTGATCTGTTCTTCCAAGACCGTTTGCCTCGCTCCAGCGTCCAAACTTGGTGATTCTGGCCGGTACTCATGCAAATCTCGCGAGCAACATGAAGTGCGATGCTTGCGGCCATGCCAACATCGATGGTGCGCGCTTCTGCGCCAACTGCGGCGGGTTGATGCCCGTCGAGGCCGAGAAGGGACAAGACGCGATGATCGGCCAGCTGATTGGCGGCCGCTATCGCGTGACCGGCGTGCTCGGCGAAGGCGGCATGGGTATCGTCTACGTGGGCGAGCAGCAGATGGGCTCGACCATCCGCAAGGTGGCGATCAAGACCTTGCACCAGCACCTGTCGAAAGATCCGGCAGTGCTAGCGCGCTTCCACCGCGAATGCGGCACTGTCGCGCAGCTCGAGCATCCGAACACCATCAAGTTTTACGACTTCGGGGCGACGGCGGACGGCACGCTGTACATCGCCATGGAGTTCGTGGCCGGGCACTCGCTGGCCGACGTGGTGCAGCAAGGCCCGATGGCCCCGGACCGCGTGGTCAAGATCATGCGCCAGGTGTGCGGCGCGCTCGACGAAGCGCACATGCAGGGCATCATCCATCGCGATCTCAAGCCCGAAAACATCGTGCTCGCCGATCGCGCGGGCGAAAAAGATTTCGTGAAGGTGCTCGATTTCGGCATCGCCGCGCGCACTGAATCTGCCGACGCGCAGAAAGAAGCCAAGCTCACCCAGCAAGGCATGGTGCTCGGCACGCCGCCGTACATGAGCCCCGAGCAGTTCACCGGCAAGGCGCTCGACGCGCGCAGCGACATCTACTCGCTCGCCGTCATGTCTTACGAAATGCTCACCGGCAAGTTGCCGTTCGAAGCCGATACGCCGTGGCAATGGGCGACCCAGCACATGACCGCGCAGCCGATTCCGTTCGAGGTCTCGGCGCCGGCCAAGCACCTGCCCGATGCCATGCGCAAGGCGATCTTGCGCGGCCTCTCGAAGGAGCGCGAACAGCGACCCGCGACGGCCCGCGAGTTCTTCACCGAGCTATCCGACGGCGGTCGCATGACCGTCGAGGCGAATCCGGCAGAAACCGCGGCTGCGGCTCGAACCGGTACCGCGGCCATGGAAGCCGTCCCGGGGTTTGCGGCGGCGCCCGCTCAGGCCGCTTCTCACTACGGACCGCCACCGGGCCATCCGGCGCCGACCCCGATGGCCGTTGCCGCCGCGCCCATTCCACACGCTCCGCCCAGAGGCGGCGCTGGCGCTGGCGGCGGCAAGGGGCTGATCTTCGGCTTGGCGGGCGTCGGCGCGGTCTTGCTCGCAGCGATCTTGATTTTGGTGGTGCGCAGCAACAAACCGCAAAACACCGATCTGCCGCCGATCGCCATCAATACGGCGCCCGCGACGGCGACCACTCCGCCTACCGAGCAGCTCAAACCGCTCGACACTCCTCCACCCGACGCCGCCGCACCTCCCCCGGCTGGCGGAGGCGGACCTGCGACAGCGCCTGTCGAAACTACCAAGCCGACGACGCCCACCGGCACCACGACCAAGGCCGCGGCGGGCACCGGTACCCCGGCCCCGCCGAAGGGCGATCCCTGCGACGCATGCAAAGCCGCTGCATCGAGCGGCAATGCTTCCGGCGTGAACGGCTCGATCGGCCGCTGCACGGATGCGGGCAAGCAGGCCGAGTGCAAGGCGATCCTGGGACGAACCGCGGTCGGCGCCGTGAAGTCGGCGGCCATGAACGGGCAGTGCGAGCGCGCCAAAGCACTCGCTGCGGCAGCGGAAGCGGCCGGCGTCAAAGGTGCGGCCCGCGGGCTGAACGGCTCGAGCTGCAAGTAACCTTCCGGAGTTACGTCAGAAAGCGGTATTCTTCCGGCACTGTAAAGACGAGCTTTGGCCGTTCCCTTGACTGACCCGAGGAGCTGTTCTTAACTCCAGTCGTCAACCCGGACATGGCCACCTGCCGTCCAA
>Ga0307508_10005362_pt1 | contig 12211 bp, 13 predicted proteins | sample 9_EM_MG_FD_203089 | JGI IMG/M metagenome (GOLD analysis project Ga0307508, IMG submission 203089) | Populus trichocarpa ectomycorrhiza microbial communities from riparian zone in the Pacific Northwest, United States - 9_EM | ecosystem: Host-associated > Plants > Roots > Unclassified | place... | reverse complement strand
ACGCGCACGGCACGTCCACCCCGCTCGGCGATGTGAACGAGAGCAACGCGATCAAGCTCGCGTTCGGCGCGCATGCCAAGGACAAGCTGGTGGTGAGCTCGACCAAGTCGATGACCGGCCACCTGCTGGGTGGCGCCGGCGGTATCGAGTCGGTGTTCACGGTGCTCGCGGTGCAGAACCAGATCGCACCGCCGACGATCAATATCTTCAACCAGGATCCGGAGTGCGACCTGGACTACTGCGCCAACACCGCGCGCGAGATGAAGATCGAGTACGCGCTGAAGAACAACTTCGGCTTCGGCGGCACCAACGGCTCGCTGATCTTCAAGCGCGTTTGACGGCGCCGCAGCGTCGGTGCTGCGTCCATGCGCGCTTCTCCACCGTGTCAGGTCTCGCTGCGGCATTTCGGCGCATGGCGCGTCGCGCTCGTCCTGCTCACCTGCGCGGGCGCGGCGGCGATCGCGAGCTGGCTGCCGAGCCGCGAGCCCGTTGTTTCCGCCGGATGGCTGATGGCGCTGGTCGTCGCGGTCGCGCTGACTATGCTGGCGTGCGCCGTTTCGCTGTGGCGGGTGCCTGCGCAGAGTCTGCGCTGGGATGGCCAGGTCTGGCAGCTCGACAGCGTGCCGGGCGAGCTGACGGCGGCGATCGACATCGGCCCCTGGATGCTACTGAAGTTCACCCCCGAGATGCCGAGGCGCACGAGCTGGCTGCCCATCCAGCGCCGCGGCCTCGAGACGCAATGGCACGCGCTGCGCTGCGCGGTCTATTCGCCGCGGCCGGCGGCCGAGGCGTGACGAGGCCCCCATGGTGAACGGGCCGGACGCCGATGCCCCGCTGATTGCCCGCGTCAAGGCCGGCGACGTCAAAGCCTTCGAGATGCTCGTGGTCAAGTACCGCCGCCGCATCGAGCGCCTGATCGGGCGCATGGTGCGCGACGTCGATCTGGTGCCCGACATCGCGCAGGAGACCTTCATTCGCGCCTACCGCGCGATCCCGCAGTTTCGTGGCGAGAGTGCGTTCTACACCTGGCTGTACCGGATCGCGGTGAATACCGCCAAGAAGCAGCTGATGGAACTCAAGCGCGACCCGCTCGTGACCGAATCGGCCCGCGCTTCGCGCGAGGAAGAGGACGACAACGGCTCGCGCGTCGAGAACGAGCTGAGCGACGGCGAAACCCCCGAGGCCGTGCTCGCGAGCAAGCAAATTGCGGCGGCAGTGAACTTTGCGATGGAAGCACTGTCCGACGACCTTCGGCAGGCGATCACTCTGCGCGAGATCGAGGGCCTCAGCTACGAAGAGATCGCCGAGTTGATGAATTGCCCGATCGGCACGGTGCGGTCGCGGATCTTCCGTGCCCGCGAGGCGATCGCGCTGCGCTTGCGCCCGCTCTTGGACACGCGCGAAGGTGAGCGCTGGTAAGGTTGATGGAGATGCACAACATGTCGTTTGATTCACAACGTGATGCGGCAGCGCTCGAGCGCCTGTCCGCGCTGGTCGATGGCGAACTCGATGGCGACGCCGCCCTGCAGGCCTGCAGCCATTGGCGTGAAAGCGGCGATGCGCGCTCGTCGTGGCATGTCTACCACGTGATCGGCGATGTGCTGCGCTCGGACGACCTGGGCTGCGACCCGGCGCGCGATGCCGGTTTTCTCGAGGCCTTGCGCGCACGGCTGAAGGACGAGCCGGTGGTGCTGGCGCCGCAGGCGCTCGCGCACAGCCGCCCCGCGGCCGCGCAGCTTGCCAACGGCGCTCACAGCCGTCGCTGGTCATGGGGGGCGCCCACGGCCGTGGCGGCCGGGTTCGTCGCCGTGGCCGGCGTCGTGATGCTGACGCGCGGCCCGGCTATGTCGAGCGATTCGTCCGCCGCTGCCAGCCTCGCGCAGGTCTCGCCGGCGGCGCAGCCGGTGACCGCGTTGGCGTTGACGAGCCCGATGGCAGGCGCAAGCGAACCGCAGGTGCTCGTCGTCAGCGGCAAGCAGATCCGCGATGCCCGCCTTGACCGCTACCTGGCGGCGCACAAGCAGTTCGCCGGCAGCTCGGCGCTCGGCGTGCCGTCGGGGTTCCTGCGCAACGCGACGGCCATCGAGACCGATCGCTGATGTTGTCGGTGACGCGGCCGATGATGCGGCGCCCGTTCTCCGTGCTGGCCCTGGCCGGTGCGGTCTGTGTTGCCGCGCCCGCGGTGTGGGCGCAAGCGAGCGCTGCGGCCGGTGACGGTGGGGCGCAGGCACGCGAGGTGCGCGCCTGGCTGTTGCGCATCCACGCGGCCGCGAGCCACCGCAACTTTCAGGGCACTTTCGTCGTCAGCGGCGGTGGCTCGGTGTCCAGCGCGCGCATCGCGCACTTCTGCGAGGGGCCGAACGAGTTCGAGCGCAGCGAGTCGCTGGATGGGCAGGCGCGCCATGTCTATCGCCACAACGATGTCGTGACGACGCTGTGGCCGACCACGCATGTGGCGACCATCGAGCAGCGCACGATGCTGGCGGAGTTCCCGGCATTGCTGCAGGCGGGCGACGATCGCATCGCCGAGTTCTACGAGGTGCGCCCGCAAGGCGCCGAGCGCATCGCCGGCTACGAGGCCAATGTGCTGATCGTGAAGCCGCGCGACGGCTACCGCTACGGCTACCGCCTGTGGGCCGAGCAGGCCAGCGGCTTGCTGTTGCGTGCAGACGTGCTCGGCGAGCACAGCGAGGTGCTGGAAACATCGGCGTTCTCCGACGTGTCCATTGGCGTGAAGCCGCAGCCCGAGTCGGTGCTCGCGCCGATGAAGAAGCTCGACGCCTACCGTGTGCTGCGCCCTGTTCTCACGCCCACCAAACTCGAGGCCGAGGGCTGGGCGTTGCGCCAGCCGGCGCCGGGCTTCCGGCAGGTGAGTTGCGTGAAGCGGCCGATGGACAATGCCGTGCCGGGCGACAGGCAAGTCCTGCAGACCATCTACTCCGATGGCCTGACCTATGTGTCGGTCTTCATCGAGCCCTTCGACGCGCAGCGTCACACCCGGCCTATGCTTGCCAGCGTCGGCCCGACGCAGACGCTGATGCAGCAGCAGGGCGAGTGGTGGGTGACCGTCGTCGGCGACGTGCCCGCGACCACGCTGCGGGCGTTCGCCAAAGGGCTGGAGCGTTTGAAAAAATAGTTGCTGCAAGCGCCGTCGCTTGGGCAGCGTGAATTTTCAGGGAGCGATCTTGTTGAATAACACACCACTCCACACGGGCCACTCGGCCGTTCGCCGGCGCATCTGGCTGGGCACGCTCGCGCTCGGCCTCGGCTTGACCGGCACGCTCGCCGCGGCGCCGGTGGGTGCCCAAGGGCTGCCCGACTTCACCGATCTGGTCGAGAAGGTCGGCCCGGCAGTCGTGGGCATTCGCACCACCGAGCGCGTGCGCGGCGGCTCCACCGAGATGGACGAGGACATGCTGGAGTTCTTTCGCCGCTTCGGCCTGCCGATCCCGAACCAGCCGCCGAACAAGCCGAACCCTCCACGCACGCCGCAGCAGCCGGCGCCGAACGCCGAGCCGCAAACACGCGGTGTCGGATCGGGCTTCATCCTGAGCGCGGACGGCTACGTGATGACGAACGCGCATGTCGTCGATGGCGCCGATGAAGTGTTCGTCACGCTCACCGATTCGCGCGAGTTGAAGGCCAAGATCATCGGCGCCGACAAGCGCTCCGACGTGGCGCTCGTGAAGATCGAAGCGGCCAGCCTGCCCACCGTGCGCATCGGCGACGTGAACCGTCTGAAGGTGGGCGAATGGGTCATCGCGATCGGCTCGCCGTTCGGGCTCGAGAGCACCGTGACGGCCGGCATCGTCAGCGCGAAGGCGCGCGACACCGGCGACCTGGTCAAGCTGATCCAGACTGACGTGGCCATCAATCCCGGCAACTCCGGCGGGCCGCTGATCAACATGCGTGGCGAGGTCGTCGGCATCAACTCGCAGATCTACAGCCGCTCGGGCGGCTACATGGGCATCTCGTTCGCGATCCCGATCGACGAAGCGGTGCGCGTGTCGGACAGCCTGCGTACCAGCGGGCGCGTGATCCGCGGGCGCATCGGCGTGGCCATCGACCAGGTCACGAAAGAAGTGGCCGAATCGATCGGCCTGGGCAAGCCGGTGGGTGCGCTGGTGCGCAGTGTCGAGGCTGGCGGGCCTGCAGAGAAGGCGGGTGTCGAGGCGGGCGACATCATTACCAAGGTCGATGGCCGAGTGGTCGAGAAGTTCGGCGACTTGCAGCGCATGGTGGGCTTGGTCAAGCCCGGCACCAAGATCTCGCTCCAGATATTTCGCCGCGGCGCCTATCGCGACCTGAGCGTCACGGCGGTCGAGTTCGAACCGGCCGAACGCGCAGCGAGCGCCGGTGGCGCTCGCGAGTCGGCAAAGCCCCCGGCGGGCGTCGGCGCGCTGGGCTTGGGGGTGACCGATCTCACCGATGTGCAACGTCGCGAGCTCAAGGTCAAAGGCGGCGTCCGGGTCGAGAGTGTCGACGGCGCAGCCGCGAGAGCCGGTGTGCGCGAAGGCGATGTGCTGCTCTCGCTCGACAACACCGAAGTGACCAGCGCCAAGCAGTTCGAAGCGCTGGTCGCCAAGCTCGACAAGGCGCGGTCGGTGACGCTGCTCGTGCGGCGCGGCGACACGGTCAACTTCCTGATCGTCAAGCCCGGGAAATGACGACAAACCCGGCGGTCGGGCCGGGTCTTTCCACAAGATGGGAGCCAACGATCAGGGAATTTTCGGCCGTCGGCGGTTCGTGACAAAGTTGGCGTTTGGTTGGTGACCACTCACATTCTGATGTGAGTGTCGATTGCTGTTGCCGAACGCTACAATCAAGCTCTGCAAACGATGGTCTTTGCCGATTTGGGCAACGAACTCGGCCCCGAAAACCTATCCCCAAGCCATCCACAAGGGTTTGTGGATAACATGTTGATTACTTATCCTGTTGGCAGCTTGCAACGACGAGAAATCGAGCAATGGCGCGGTTTGCAGCCGGGCTCTTTTGACTACAATGAAATCCCAACAAGCAGTTGCCAATCGTTTTGTTGGAAGGCGCGTCATTGATTCGACGTGCCTTTTTTTTATGTTCAGCACGGCCCTTCGAGCCTTCACATCGCTTCGCGATTGAGAGCTTGCGCTGAAACGGCTTCGCCGTTTTGACTCTGCAGCAAGCATCCACAAAAGCACATCGCAGCAAGCATGGATCACATCAGAAACTTTTCGATCATTGCCCACATCGATCACGGCAAGAGCACGCTTGCCGACCGCTTGATTCAACGCTGCGGCGGTCTGTCCGACCGCGAGATGGAAGCACAGGTGCTCGACTCGATGGACATCGAGCGCGAGCGCGGCATCACCATCAAGGCCCAGACCGCGGCGCTCGAATACAAGGCGCGCGATGGCCGCGTCTACAACCTCAACCTGATCGACACGCCTGGCCACGTCGACTTCTCCTACGAAGTGAGCCGCTCGCTCTCGGCCTGCGAAGGCGCGCTGCTGGTCGTCGATGCGAGCCAGGGCGTCGAGGCGCAGACGGTAGCGAATTGCTACACCGCGCTCGATCTCGGTGTCGAGGTCGTTCCGGTCCTGAACAAGATGGATCTGCCGAACGCCGACCCCGAGAACGCGAAGGCCGAGATCGAAGACGTGATCGGCATCGACGCCGACGACGCGATCCCGTGCAGCGCCAAGACCGGCGAAGGCATCGACGATATCCTCGAGGCCGTGATCACCCGCATGCCCGCGCCGCGCGGCAACCCGGATGCGCCGCTGCGCGCGATGATCGTCGACTCGTGGTTCGACAACTACGTCGGCGTCGTGATGCTGGTGCGCGTGGTCGACGGCACGCTGCAGCGCGGCGAGCGCATCCGCATGATGGCCAGCGACGCGGTCTACGGCGCCGACAGCCTGGGTGTGTTCACGCCGAAGTCGGTGGCGCGCGAACGGCTGAATGCCGGCGAGGTCGGTTTCATCATCGCCGGCATCAAGGAGCTGCAAGCCGCGAAGGTCGGCGACACCATCACGCTCGAGAAGAAGCTGCCCAACAACAAGGGCGTGGCGCTCGAGGCGCTGCCTGGCTTCAAGGAGATCCAGCCGCAGGTGTTCGCGGGCCTCTACCCGACCGAGGCGAGCGAGTACGACCAACTGCGCGACGCGCTCGAGAAGCTCAAGCTCAACGACTCGTCGCTGCGCTACGAACCCGAGGTCAGCCAGGCGCTGGGCTTCGGTTTTCGCTGCGGCTTTCTCGGCCTGCTGCACATGGAGATCGTGCAGGAGCGGCTCGAGCGCGAGTTCGATCAAGACCTGATCACGACCGCGCCCAGCGTCGTCTACCAGGTCGAGCTCGGCAACGGCGACGTGATCCAGGTCGACAACCCGTCGAAGATGCCCGACCTGGGCCGCATCAATGAGATCCGCGAGCCGATCGTGCTGGTGCACTTGTACATGCCGCAGGACTACGTCGGCCCGGTGATGACGCTGGCCAACCTGAAGCGCGGCACGCAGATCAACATGGCCTACCACGGCCGCCAGGTGATGCTCACCTACGAGATGCCGCTGGCCGAGATCGTGCTCGACTTCTTCGACAAGCTCAAGAGCGTGTCGCGCGGCTACGCCTCGATGGACTACGAGTTCAAGGAATACCGCGGCGCCGACGTCGTCAAGGTCGACATCCTGCTCAACGGCGACAAAGTCGACGCGCTGTCGATCATCGTGCACCGCAGCCAGAGCCAGTACCGCAGCCGCGCGGTCGTGGCCAAGATGCGCGAGCTGATTTCGCGCCAGCAGTACGACGTCGCGATCCAGGCTGCCATCGGCGCCAACATCATCGCGCGTGAGACAATCAAGGCGCTGCGCAAGAACGTGATTGCCAAGTGTTACGGCGGTGATATTTCCCGCAAGCGCAAGCTCCTCGAAAAACAAAAGGCCGGCAAGAAGCGCATGAAGCAGATCGGATCTGTCGAAGTGCCGCAAGAAGCCTTTCTGGCCATCCTCCAAGTGGAAGACTGATGGGTGCTCTGACCGGTTTGCTCTATGGCCTTCTCGCGGTCTTTCTCGGTGGCTGGTATTTCGGCAAATGGAGCGGCAACTTTTCGCTCCTGCTGCTGATCCTGACCGTCGTCACCTTCGTCTACTGGCTGCTCGAGCGCTTCATGTTCGCGCCGCGCCGCAAGGTGGCCGCCGCCACGCTCGAACAACAAGACGCCGAGCGCCGCGCGCGCCTCGCGCAGCAAGGCATCACCAAGGTCGACACCGATGTCGCGCAGGCGCGCGAGACGCTGCTGATGCAGCCGTGGTGGCTCGACTGGACGGCCGGGCTGTTCCCCGTGATCCTGGTCGTGTTCCTGCTGCGCTCGTTCCTGTTCGAGCCCTTCAAGATCCCGAGCGGCTCGATGATCCCGACCTTGCTGATCGGCGACCTGATCCTCGTCAACAAGTATTACTACGGCGTGCGGCTGCCGGTGATCAACAAGAAGATCGTCACCAACCACGAGCCGCAACGCGGCGACGTGATGGTGTTCCGCTACCCCAAAGACACCAGCGTCGACTACATCAAGCGCGTCGTCGGCGTGCCGGGCGACGAGGTGTCGTTTCGCGAGCAGCATCTCTACGTGAACGGCGTGGCCGCGCCGCTCGAAGCAACGCCGCCGCCGGGCTTCTACGACGAAGACCAGCGCCAGTACTTTCCCGAGTACCTGGAGCGGCTCGGCGACGTGACGCACCGCATCCTGCTGAACACGCACAGCCAGCCGTTTTACGGGCCGGAGGACAAGATCACCTTTCCGTTCCGCGAGAACTGCCGCTACAGTGCCGAGGGCGTGACCTGCAAGGTCCCGCCCGGCCATTACTTCATGATGGGCGACAACCGCGACAACTCGCAGGACTCGCGCTGGTGGGGCTTCGTGCCGGACGAGAATATCGTCGGCAAGGCCTTCTTCGTATGGATGAATTTCGGCAATTTGAAGCGCATCGGCGGGTTCCAGTAAGCTCGCGCGCATCGACAGGAGCATTCGAGCATGGCGTCACGACGCAAGGATCAACGCGGCATCACGCTCTTCGGCCTGATGTTCTGGGCCATCGTGGTGGGCTTTCTGGCCTTGCTGACGATGCGCGTGCTGCCGACGCTGAACGAGTACTTCACGATCCAGAAGGCCGTGAAGAAGATCGCCAACGAGGGCGGCGGCACCGTGCCTGAGATCCGCAACGCATTCGAGAAGCAGAAAGAAATCGAGTATTCGATCCAGTCGATCGGCGGCAAGGATCTCGTCATCACCAAAGAGAACGACAAGGTCGTCGTCAGCTTTGCCTACGACAAGGAAATCGAACTGATGAAGCCGGTCTACCTCTTGATCAAGTACGAAGGTCGCTCCAAGTAGCCGGTGTATTTCACCGACTCGTGCTCTACCCATGGAATCTCGCCTCGACGCATTGCAGCGGCGCATCGGCCACCGCTTCGACGACACCAGCCTGCTGGCGCGCGCGCTGACGCACCGCAGCTTCGGTGCCGACCACAACGAGCGCCTCGAGTTCCTCGGCGACGCCGTGCTCAGCCTGGTAATTTCGGGCCTGCTGTTCGAGCGCTTTGCCGGCTCCGATGAGGGCGACCTGACGCGCGTGCGCGCGCACCTCGTGCGCGAAGAAAGCCTGCACCGCGTCGCCGTGCAGATGGGCCTGCCCGAGGTGCTGCGCCTGGGCGAAGGCGAAGCGCGCGGCGGCGGCGCGCAGCGCGCGTCCATCCTCGCCGACGCGCTCGAGGCGCTGATCGGCGCAACCCACATCGATGGCGGCTTCGAAGCCGCACGCACCGTGGTCAAGGGCTTGTTCGGCGAAATCATCAACACGACCGACCTGACGAGCTGGGCCAAGGACGCCAAGACCGAGCTCCAGGAATGGCTGCAGGCGCGCCGCCTGCCGGTGCCGACCTACCGCATCAGCGCGACGCGCGGCCAGGCGCATGCGCAGACCTTCGAGGTCGAGTGCGTGGTGCCGGCGCTGCACCTGGTCGAGTCGGGCGAAGGCCGTTCGCGCCGCGTCGCCGAACAAGAAGCGGCGCGCCGCATGCTCGACGCGCTGCGGCTCAGCGACAAGCCGGGCGGCCCGCTCCAATCTTGATTGCCCGAATGACCGATACCGAACAAGATCCCGCGCCTGCTGCGCAGCGCTGCGGCTTGGTTGCGATCGTCGGCCGCCCGAATGTGGGCAAGTCCACGCTGCTGAACGCGCTGGTCGGCCAGAAGGTCAGCATCACCTCGGCCAAGGCACAGACGACGCGGCACCGCATCACCGGCATCCGCACCGTCGACGAGGCGCAGTTCGTGTTCGTCGACACGCCGGGCTTCCAGACCAAGCACAGCGCGGCGCTGAACCGCACGCTGAACCGCACCGTCACCGGCGTGCTGAGCGACGTCGACGTGGTGCTGTTCGTCGTCGAGGCTGGCCGCTTCGGGCTGGACGACGCGAAGGTGCTGGCGCTGATTCAAGAGCAAGGTGGGCAGGACGCCGGCAAGCCAGTGGTCCTGATCGCCAACAAGCTCGACACCGTGGTGCGCCGCGCCGATCTGGCGCCCTGGCTCAAGGGCATGCAAGACCGCCACGCGTTCGCCGAGTTCGTGCCGCTGTCGGCCCGCAAAGATGCCGACGTGCAGCGCCTGCTCGGCATCGTCAAGCCGTACCTGCCGGTGCAGCCGTGGTTCCATGAAGAAGACGCGCTGACCGACCGCAGCGAGAAGTTCCTCGCCAGCGAGATCATCCGCGAGAAGCTGTTCCGCCTGACCGGCGACGAGCTGCCCTACACCTCGACCGTCGTCATCGACGAGTTCAAGGAAGAGGGCAATCTGCGCCGCATCTCGGCCAGCATCGTCGTCGAGCGCGAGTCGCACAAGGGCATCGTGATCGGCAATGGCGGCGAACGTCTCAAGCGCATCGGCTCCGAGGCGCGCCAGGAGCTCGAGACGCTGATGGACGCGAAGGTGTTCATCGAGCTGTGGGTCAAGGTGCGCTCTGGCTGGGCCGACGACGAGGCCCACCTGCGCTCCTACGGCTACGAATAAAGCAGCGCGGGCAATGGCCACGCGCAGCCCCCGTGCGTCCCTCACGGCCTATGTGCTGCACCGCTACGACTGGAGCGAATCCAGCGTGATCCTCGACCTGTTCACACGAGAGCAGGGCCGGCTCGCGGTGGTAGCCAAGGGCGCGAAGAAGCCGTACTCCAACTTTCGCGGCGTGCTGCTGCCGTTTCAGCGCGTTCACGTGTCCTTGAGCGGTGCGGCAGCCAAAGACGAGTCGACCCAGAGCGAGGTGCAGAACCTGCGCGGCGCCGAGTGGGCCGGCGGTGCGGCGATGCTCACCGGTGCGGCGCTGTTCAGCGGCTTCTATCTCAACGAGTTGCTGATGAAGCTGCTCGCACGCCACGACCCGCACGCGATGCTGTTCGATGTCTACGCCGCGACCTTGCCCGAGCTCGCATCGAACGACGAGACCCGCGTGCAGGCGGCGCTGCGCGGATTCGAACTGACGCTGTTGCAGCAGACCGGGCTCCTGCCCGACCTGAGCCTGGTCACGCTGACGCAGGCGCCGGTGCACGCCGAGCGCCGCTACAGCCTGCTGCCCGAGGCCGGCATCGTGACCGAAGGCGAGATCGCCGGCGACGCGCTGATCGGCCTGCAGGCAGCCTTGCTGCACGGCAGCGTGACTGCCTTGCAGCAGGCCTGCCGCGCCGCGCTCCCCGAGCTGAAGAGCGCGCTGCGCGGCATGATCCAACATCACCTGGGGTCGTCGACGCTGCGCACGCGCCGGGTGATGATGGATCTGCAGAACCTGTAGTCTTGGCGACGCCACGATGCCGGAGAATCACTGCCCATGAACCCGCTCCTCACCACCGGCATGCCCGCGCAGCGCGGCACGGCGCTGTCGGTCAACGTCAACAAGGTCGCGCTCCTGCGCAACACGCGCGAGCTCGGCATCCCGAGCGTGGTGCGGGCCGCCACGATCGCGCTCGAGGCCGGCGCGCATGGCATCACCGTGCACCCGCGGCCCGACGAGCGCCACATCCGCGCGCACGACGTGTTCGATCTGGCCGAGCTGCTGGTGCAGTGGCCGCAGGCCGAATACAACATCGAAGGCAACCCGCTGCACAACCTGATGGGGCTGCTGCGCGAACTGGCCGCGAAGGGCCGGCGGCCGCACCAGGTCACGTTCGTGCCGGACAGCGTCGGCCAGTCCACGTCAGACCACGGCTGGCAGTTCCCGCAGGACGCGTCGGTGCTCGCACCGCTGATCGATGAAGCCCACGCCCTCGGCGTGCGCGTGAGCCTGTTCATGGACCCGCTGCCCGACGCGATGGCTGCCGTGCGTGCGGTCGGGGCCGACCGCGTCGAGCTCTACACCGAGAGCTATGCACGCGCGCACGGCACGCCCGATGCCGCGCGCGTGCTCGCCGGCTTTACGGCAACGGCACAAACGGCGTTGCAGCAAGGCCTCGGCATCAACGCAGGCCACGACCTGAGCCGCGACAACCTGACCGACTTTCTGCGCGCCGTGCCCGGCGTGCAAGAGGTCTCGATCGGCCACGCGCTGATCGCCGACGCGCTCGAGCTCGGCTACACCGAGACCGTGCGCGGCTACCTGCACTGCATCGCGCGCGCGTCATGACAGCCCCTCGTCCAACGGATACGTTGGCCGATCCCCCCAGGGGATGCTGGCCGGCTTGGCTGGGCCACGAAGAGGCCACTGCGTGGCCCTTGCCCGGCGCTCGGCCGGCATCATGATCTTCGGCGTCGGCACCGACATCTGCGACGTGCGCCGCATCGCCGCGACCTTCGAGCGACGCGGCGAGCGCTTCGCCGAGAAGATCCTCGGCCCGCATGAGATCGAGGTCTTTCGCCAGCGCCTCGCCAAGGTCGAAGCGCGCGGCGTCGGCTATCTCGCGACGCGCTTCTCGGCCAAAGAGGCGTTCTCCAAGGCCATTGGCATGGGCATGCGCTTGCCGATGACCTGGCGCGATTGCGAGCTCGTCAAGGCGCCGAGCGGCCAGCCGCAGATCCGCCTGCATGGCGAGCTCGCCGCCTGGTTCGCCGCCCGCGGCCTGCGCGCGCATGTGAGCGTCACCGATGAGACCGACTACGCGGCGAGCTTCGTCGTGGTCGAACAGCACGAGACCCCGCCACCATGACTGCCCACGCTCCCGTCGTCCTCGACATCGCCGGCAAGACGCTGTCTGCCGA
>Ga0307508_10005361_pt1 | contig 12212 bp, 12 predicted proteins | sample 9_EM_MG_FD_203089 | JGI IMG/M metagenome (GOLD analysis project Ga0307508, IMG submission 203089) | Populus trichocarpa ectomycorrhiza microbial communities from riparian zone in the Pacific Northwest, United States - 9_EM | ecosystem: Host-associated > Plants > Roots > Unclassified | place... | reverse complement strand
AGTGGTAGAGGTCGTCCAGGCTCGGACGGCGTACGTCGACGGAGGCGGGCGTGCGCCCGGAGGCGAGCAGCGCCGCCAGGTCGGCGCCGGGATCCGTCGTCGGCACTCGCAGCTCGGGTTCGGCCGGGTCGGCGAAGGTGACCCTGAGCTCGCCGGGGAGATGGCGGGTGAGTTCCTCCTGGGTGCCGCGCGCGATGATCCGGCCCGCCCGGGCGAGGGCCAACGTGGCGTCCAGATCGACGAGTTCGGGGAGGTAGTGGGTCGTGTAGACCACGGCGGCCCCGGCCTCTGCGCGGGTCTTGACGGCGGCGAGCAGGGCCGCGCGGGTCTCCGGATCGGCCCCGGCGGTCGGCTCGTCAAGGAGCAGCAACGGCGGTGAGCCGACCATCGCGGTCGCTGCTTGGACCCGACGGCGCTGCCCACCGGAGAGGATGCCCACGGGCCGGTCCGCGAAGGCCGAGAGCTGGAGTTCCTCCAGGACCTGGGAGATCCCGGCATCCCGGCGCCGCCCGCGCAGCCCCGCGAGACCGGCGAGCAGCCGCAGGTTCTCCCGCACCGTGACGCTGCCGTACAGGGCCAACTCCTGTGGAGCCACCCCGAGCAGCCGCCGTGCGGCCCGGCCCTCGCGCAACCCGTCGTACGCCCCGATACGGATCCGACCCGCGTCGGGCCGCACCAGACCGGTGACGATCTCCACGAAGGTGGTCTTGCCGGCCCCGTTGTGGCCGATCAGGCCGACGATCTCGCCGGGCGCGACCGTCAGACCGAAGCCGTCGAGCGCGCGTTGCCGTCCGTAGGTCTTCACCAACCCGTCTACGACGAGCATCCTTCCTCCCTGATGTATACGCTGTATACGTCTACACTGTAGACCCATGAGTGGCAGGCGGGAAGAGATTCTGGACGCGGCCTTGGCCATCGCCGACGAGCGCGGTCTCGACGCGGTGTCGATGCGTGCGCTGGCCGACCGGGTCGGGGTCACGCCGATGGCGTTGTACCGGCACGTCAAGGACAAGGGGGCACTGCTGGACGGCATGGTCGGGAGGCTGCTGTCCGCGCTGCTGCCGCCGGACGCGGCCGGGGACCTGGCTTGGGGTGAACGCCTCGATGCCCTCGCGCACGCCTGCCGGGAGGTGGCCCAACGTCACCCCTGGGCGGCGCACCTGCTCTTCTCGCGTCCCGCCGTCACGGCGGAGGCCGTGCGCGCGGTGGACGTCATCTACCTCGCCCTCATCGAAGCCGGGGTGCCGGAGTCGGAAGTCCCCCGCCTGGAGCGGCTGATCAGTACCTTCGTCCTCGGCTTCGCCGCCTCCGAGGCCTCGGGTCGCTTCACGCCGGGCACCCTCGATCCGCGCAGCCGTCGCGGCCAACTCCCGGACAGTGAACTCCCCGGCCACCGCAGGCTCGGCCCCTGGCTGGACCTCCCCGTCGACCTGACCGCCGAGTTCGAGGCCGACCTGGCCGACATTCGGCGCATGGTCGTGGAGGCGGCGCGACGTGGGGGCGACTAGGGGGAAGAGTCGTTTAATCGAACATGCGTTTCATTCATGGTCGTGGTGGTAGGGAACCGGCATGGCCCCCACCACCCTCCCCGAACAACTCGTCCGCACCCGTCGCTTCACCCGAGGCGTCCCCGAGCGGTTCGTCGTCTCCGCCGACGGTGGGACCGTCCTGTTCCTGCGCGGCCGCACGGGAGACGATCCGGCCGAGTGTCTGTGGGCCCTGGACGTCGGCTCCGGGAGGGAGCGGATCCTCGCCGACCCTGTCCGGCTGCTGGCGAACGGGCCCTCGGACCGGCGGGGCCGCTCGCCGCGCACGGCCGCCATCGAGGCGTACGGCACCGACCGCGCGGCCGGCCTCGTCGCCTTCGCGCTGGCAGGTGCGATCTGGAAGCTGGACGTGAGCAAGGGCGAGCCCCGGCGGTTGTCCGTGGTGGGGCCGGTGTCGGATCCTCGGCCGGATCCGACCGGCCGGCATATCGCCTACGTGTCGCACGGCGGCCTCCGGGTCGTGAAGGCGGACGGCTCCGGCGACCGTGCGGTGGCCGAACCGGACGCACCGGACGTCGAGTTCGGGGTCGCTGTACACACGACTGCCACGTCCCTCGACGACCCGCGGGGGTATTGGTGGTCGCCGGACGGCCGTCGGCTGTTGGCCGCGCGGACGGACTTCACGAAGGTCCGGCCCTGGCCCACAGGCGAACCGGCCGGTGGCGGGCCGTCGCGGGCCGCGCTTGTCGGAACGCCCAATCCGGACGTCACGTTGTGGCTCGCCGGACTCGACGGCTCCCTGGTGCAGGTGAGTTGGGACCGGGTGGCCTTCGAGTACGTGGTCGGCGGGGGATGGGACGCGCACGGGCCCTGGGTCACCGTGCAGTCGCGTGACCAGCGGACCGTCAGGTTTCTCGGCATCGACCCGGACGACGGCCGGACGACGGTCCTGGACGAGCAGAACGACGCGTGCTGGGTGCAGCTCGTGCCCGGGCTGCCCGCGCGCACGGGCTCCGGCGCGCTCCTCGCCCATCGTGACGTGCGGGGGACCAGACACCTCACGTTGGACGGAACCCCCGTGACACCCGAGGGACTTCAGCTGCGGTCCGTCCTCGCCATCGACGGAGACGACATCCTGTTCACGGCCTCCGAGGATCCCACCGACACCCACCTCTGGAGCTACGGCCCCAAGTCCGGCCTCCGACAGCTCAGTTCCGGGCCCGGCCTCCACTCGGGCGTCCGTCGCGGCGGCACCCTGGTCCGGGTCACCCGGAACGCCGAGCGGCCCGGCGGGCGAGCCGAAGTGCTGAGCGCGGGCGGAGCCGCCGTCCCCGTCCTGTCCTACGCCGAACGCCCGGTGCTCGACCTTCACGCACAGCAACTCGTCCTGGGACCCCGGCAGTTGCGCGCCAGGCTCCACTTCCCCTCCTGGCACCGTCCGGGAAGCGGCCCGCTGCCGGTGCTCGTCGACTCGTACGGCGGGGCGAGCCGTCAGCGTGTCACCGTGGAGCTGGACTGGCGCGTCCTGCTGGCGCAGTGGTTCGCCGAGCAGGGATTCGCGGTGCTCACGACCGACGGCCGCGGCACCCCGGGCCGTGGACCCGACTGGGAACGCGAGGTGTACGGCGACCTGTTCGGGCCCGCCCTCGACGACCAGGTCAGCGCCCTGCACGAGGCCGCCCGCCTGCACCCCGACCTGGACCTGGGCCGGGTCGGCTTCCGCGGCTGGTCCTTCAGCGGCGCGCTCGCCGCCCTGGCCGTCCTGCGCCGCCCCGATGTCTTCCACGCCGCCGTGTCCGGCGCCGGAGTCACCGACCAGCGGCTCTACCACGCGCACTGGCGGGAACGGTTCCTCGGCCACCCCGACGCGTTCCCCGAGCGGTACGAGGCCTGCGATCTGCTCCTCGACGCGCCCCGGCTGGCCCGGCCCCTGCTGCTGATGCACGGCCTGGCCGACGACAACGTTCCGCCGGTCAACACCCTGCGCTTTTCGCAGGCGCTACGGGCGGCGGGGCGCCCGCACGAACTCCTGCTCCTGCCGGGCATCGGCCATCAGCCGATCGGTTCCGCGGTCACGGAGAACCTGCTGAACCGTCAAGTTCGGTTCCTGCAAGGCCACTTGGGCGTCGAAACCGAGTTGCCGGGCCGCTGACGCCTCGCTCAGAACGTGCGCTTGAGCAGATCGAGCAGCGCCGCCCAGTGCCGCTCGTCGCCCTCGCGGTGGTACGAGGCGGTGTCGGCCTGCGTGTAGCCGTGACCGGCGCCGGGGTAGACCTCGGACCGGTGGCGGACCCCGGCCGCGGTCAGCGCGGCGTCGAGGCGCTCGATCTGCTCGGCGGGCAGCGACGGGTCCTCGTCGGCGTGGCCGAAGTACAGCTCGGCGGTGATGTGCTCGGCCACCAGGTGCGGGCTGTCCGGGGCGTCCGTCGCCAGGCGTCCGCCGTGGAAGCCGGCCGCGGCGGCCACCCGGTCGGGATAGGTGCCCGCGGTGAGCAGGGCGAGCCGGGCGCCCATGCAGTAGCCGGTGAGGGCGACCGGACCGTCGGCGACCTCGGGGCGGTCGGCCAGCCAGCGCAGATACGCCCCCGCGTCCCGCTTCGCGAGCTCGGGGGTCAGCGCCTGCATGACCGGACCGATCTGGTCGAAGAGGCCCGGTCGCGCGGCGGGGTCGATGAACTCGGGCAGGTCGAAGACCGGCGAGTGCCCGTGCCGGTAGAACACGTTGGGCACGAGGACCGCGTAACCGGCCTCGGCGAGCCGGTCGGCCATGGACTCCAGCTGGGGGCGCAGACCGAAGGCGTCCATGTAGAGCAGGACGCCCGGCCTCGGTACCCCGTCGCCCGGATGGGCCAGATAGGCGTCGGCGACGCCGTCCTCGGTGGGGATGTCGACAGCGGTTCCCTGTACGGAGGTCATGGAGGTTGCCTCTCTGCGCGTGCGACGGCGAGCGGGTCGCCGACCCGGCGGAGCCGGGCCGGGCACATGGTTGCACGCACCATCCAACAGGCCGTCGCAGCCCCCTCCCACTTGAGGGCCGCTTTACTCGAAGCGGCTGGTGTCACCCGCCCCGTGCCGCACGATCTCGGCCTCCCCGTTGGAGAAGTCGATCACCGTCGTCGGTTCGGTGCCGCAGTCGCCGGAGTCCACCACCGCGTCCAGCACATGGTCGAGGCGGTCCTTGATCTCCCAGCCCTGTGTCATCGGCTCCTCCTCGTCAGGCAGCAGCAGGGTGCTCGACAGCAGCGGCTCCCCGAGCTCGGCGAGCAGCGCCTGGGTGACGACATGGTCGGGGATGCGCACGCCGACCGTCTTCTTCTTCGGGTGCTGGAGCATGCGCGGCACCTCCTTCGTCGCCGGGAGGATGAAGGTGTAGCTGCCCGGCGTCGACGCCTTGATCGCGCGGAACACGTCCTTGTCGACCCGTACGAACTGGCCGAGCTGCGCGAAGTCCTGGCAGACCAGGGTGAAGTGGTGCCGGTCGTCCAGATGCCGGATGGTCCGGATCCGGTCGATGCCGTCACGGCTGCCCAGCCGGCATCCCAGGGCGTAGCAGGAGTCCGTCGGGTACGCGACGAGGGCGTCCGAGCGGATGCTCTCGGCGATCTGGGAGATGGCGCGGGGCTGCGGGTTGTCGGGGTGCACGTCGAAGTACTTGGCCATCCGCCGAGCCTATGCCGTCCCCGGGCGGAGGCCGCGCAGGCACCGGCACTGACGCCCTGGCTCGGTCCGACGGTGTCGCTCACCGGCGGTACGACGGCACCGCGCTCCTCCGCCGCGAGCCCTACAACCACCCACGCGGGACCGCTGCTTGGGGCTCCCCGCCCTGAACGACGCATGGCCGCCGTCGGCATACCGCGTTCCGACCGGCCGCTCTGTCGCCATGTGTGGGGTAACGTCCCGAGCGGTACGACATGAGCGACACGAGGTGCGAGGAGAAGGGTGACGTGGCAGGTCAGGACGGTGAGTTCGGGGGGAGCCGAACGGGGAGGGCCGGAGCCCCGACATGGGCGCGGGAGCTCCTCGACCATCTGCGGCCCACGGGGCGCGATGTCCCCAGGGTCGTCGCCTGGCTCGCGGAGACCGTGAACGGCACGGCCTCGCTCCAGGACGACACCGGAACCCTCGTCGCCGGAACGCGCCTGCCGCTGGACGAGGGACTGGTCGCCGACATCCTCGCCGGCCGCATCGCCTCCGCGTCCTCGGCGGACGAGAGCGGCCATCTGCGCCTGGTCAGGGTCGAGTACCCGAACCCGGTGTCGGCCGGAGTGCTCGCCGTGGCCCGCCCGGACCCCTTCGACCGGCGTGCCTCCGACATCCTCACCCACACCGTCCAGGTCGTCGAACTCCTGCTCCGCGCCCGCGAGAGCACCACCGCCGGACGGCGCCTGAAGCGGGCCACGTCCGATCTGCGCCTGGCCATCCTCCAGTTGCTCATGGTGGAGGACACCGTCTCGGCCCGCCGCGTCGCCGCGGGACTGTGGCCGGGCCTGCTCGACACCGACACGGCGTGCGTCTACGTCCTCGAAGGCGACGCCGAGGAACGCGACCGGCTCGTGGAGGAGTGCCTCGGTGTGACCGGCGACCAGGCACTCGTGGTGCGCTGCCCGGCCGTGGACGCGCACGTGATCATCGTGACCACCGGGGACACCGCGGGCGAGGCACTGCGCTCACTCGTCGACCGCAACCCGGGCACCCTGCTCGGCGGCAGCGCCCCGCAGAGCCTCGCCCGGACCGCGACCGCCTACGGTCAGGCGGTGAGCGCCCTCGCCGTGGCGCGCGTACGGCCCGACAAGGCGGCCGTGTACGCCGAACGCAGCCACCCCGAACGCCTGATGGATCCGACGGTGCTGCGCGAGTGGACCGCCCGGCTGCTGCGCCCGCTCGACACCGTGCCCCATCACACCCGCGCCGAACTGCTCGCCACGACCCGCCTCGGCCTGGAGTTCACGGCCGTGAGCGCGGCGAAGGTCCTCGGCGTCAGCCGCAACACCGTCCGCGCCCGCATGGAACGCGTCGAGTCCCTGCTGAGCACCGACTTCACCGACCTCACCGTGCGCGCGACCGTCCACCTGGCCCTGAGCACCCAGGTCAGCCTCGCGGACGGCCAGGACGACGGCGGCGACGCCCGACGGGCCCGGGCCCGGCTGGGTGATCTGCTGGCCGGACCCGCGCTGGAGACCTGGGCGCAGGAGCTGCTGGGACGCCTTGACAGCGACGCCCGCGACCTGCGGCGCACCCTGCGCGGCTGGATCGCCGCCGGGGGCAACGCGGAGCGGGCCGCGCAGGCGATGGCGGTCCACGCGCAGACCGTGCGCGAACACGTCCGCAGCGCCGAGCCGGTTCTCGAACGCCAGTTGATCGCCTCCGGCAGTGACCTCTACGAGGTCGTCCTGGCCCATCTGGCGACGGGCGATCTCGAACACCCCTGCCTGTACCGGGACGATCCGGGCCATCCGGACTCACCTGTGCACGGGTGAGTCCTGTGCTCCGCACAGCGGGCACTGCCGCGATTCCCAAGACTGCGCAGGTCACGTAAGTTCGACGCACCGCAGGGGGAGCGACCGGAACGGGGGACCGGTCGTGGCCCCCTGCGAGGTGTTTGCGCCGGCCCCGCGTCCGAGCGCTCCGCGGTCCCCTCCGGGAGCGCGTCCCCTGATTGGCCCGCGTCCGGCGGGTACTCGTCCGGCTCCGGAACGACCACCGCTGGAGGAGGTCCGTATGACGAGCAGCACGGAGACCGGCGGCGCCACCGGTACGCCGGACAAGGACTACAACCTGATCTGGTATGTCGAGGCGTGCCTGAACAACGCGCTGCGGCTGGAGAGCTACATCCAGGACGCGGAGCGCGACAAGGACACCGAGGTCGCCGATCTGTTCCGCAAGGCCCAGGCGGACAGTCGCAAGGGCGCCGAGATCGGCAAGCGGCTGCTGCGCGCACGGTTGAACGGCCGCTGACCGCTGACCGCGCATCGCGCTGAAGGGCTGGGGCGAACGGGTTCCGGTCCTTCGGCGCTTCCCTGCCCGAGAAGGGCTGAACGGCCGTAGCCGATCTTCCGTACCCCCTGGCACAGCCGTCCGCCGAGGACGGACGCAGTCGGATCGGAGACGGAGAGCCACGTGCCGCAGCGAGGACGGACCGGTCGTACCCCACTCACCGCGGGACTGTCACGGCTGGGCGTGTGCGCCGGCGGCCTCGCCCTGTTCTCGCTGGCCACGGCCTGCGGTGGGGGCGGGGAGGACACGTCGGAGGGGAACGGCAAGTCCTCGAAGAGCCCGGCCGCGGCCGCGGCCTCGTCCGCGCCCGGCGTCGTCGCCCCCGCCAAGATCGAGGTGATCGCCGGGCTGGCCGGCTGCGAGGCCGAGATCCGCGTGGAGGCGGACGAGCTCCGCGAGGGCGTGTGCCACTCGGACAGGGCCGACTACCGGATCACCACCTTCCCCGCGGAGAAGTACAAGGAGGCGTGGCTCGACGCGGCCAGGATCTACGGGGGCAAGTACCTGGTGGGTCCGCAGTGGGTGGTCAGTGCCGAGCCGGAGCACCTGGCGTCGGTGCAGAGGAAACTCGGGGGAACCGTCCGGCAGTTGCAGGGGACGTCGTAGGGGCGCGGGTTCCGCCGGGCGCGCCCCCGGCAGAACCCGCGACCACTCAGGCGACCAGTGTGGACACCTTGCCGCGGGCGGGCCTCGGTTCGAGCACCCGCTCGGCGAGATGGCCGAAGAGGAGTCCGAACGTCGCCCAGAGGACGGCCTGGACACCGAGGGAGGCCAGCCGGAACTCCCACAGGTCGTTCGCCGGGAAGCCCTTCGGGGTGTTGTCCCCGGAGGGCAGGACCACCATCGCCAGCGCCACCACGGCGACGAAGGCGACGGCGGCGGCGATGGAGGCGTTCCAGTTGCCCCAGGCAGGGGCCAGCCTGCGCCCCAGCAGGACCGCCGCGATCCCCAGCAGCACGCTGAGCACGATCATCAGGACGAACAGGCCGGTGCGCTGGTCGATGGTGTCCGGGTCGCCCACCGCGGGCGGGTTCGCCGGGTACTTCATCATCGGCACCAGATAGACCGTGAGGAAGCCGCCTAGCGAGGCCAGCGCCGCCGTCGCCCGCGCGCCGAACCGGCCGATCCGGCCCAGCGCGAAGCAGAACGCCAGCGCCGCGATACCGCCGATGGCGACACCGAAGACGAGGACACCGGTGGCAAGACCCGCCGTCGACTGCACGGTACGGCTGACCAGTTCCTCCCCGTGCTCGTGGGAACCGGCCTCCTCGAAGGCGATCGCCGCGTCCACCGGGCCCTCACCGACCAGGTAGGCGAAGACGAAGGCGAGCACACCGGCACCGATGCCGGCGAGCATGCCGCGCAGCAACAGGGTGCGTACGACTGTGGAGTTCATCGTGGTCCGCCCCGCCTCAGTGGCAGGGGAAGCCGAGCAGGTGGCGTGCGTCGTGCACCCACTCGTGGACGCCCTCGCCGGAGACGAGTGCGGTGGCGCCCTGTTCGGCACCGACGAAGTACAGCAGGACGAGCATCAGGATGCCGAAGAAGACGGCCCAGGGGACGAGCGCCCGCACCGGCAGTGGTGCCAGGGCAGGGGTGGTGGGCGTGGGGGCGGCAGTGGACTGCGCCATGGCGAGACCTCCTCGGGAACAACGCGTCCCGCTTCGTGTGGAGCACGCGACGACGGCGTTGGGTCTGACTCACCCCCCTCTCGCGCGAGACGCGAGGGGCGGCACACAGTGGCGCGACCGTGCCGGGCTTGCACCGGACTTCCGTGGCGCCGTCGTCCTTGTCGTCCCAGATGGTAGGGGTAATCAGGTCATCGGCCAACATGGCGTACGCCACCTACGATGGACCGACCCCGGCGACCCGACGAAAGGCCCGCATGACCGTCCGGCTCGTCCTGCTGTGCGCCGCCGCCCGGGCGCAGCGCTCCGTACGCTTCGCCGACGACCCCCTCGACGAACGCGCCCTGCGCGAGGCACGGGCCGTCGCCGGCACTCTGTCGTCGGCCGCCACCCTGTACACCGCACCCTCGCAGCGCTGCACACGGACGGCCGAGGCCCTCGGCCTGGACGGTGCGACGGTGCAACCGGTGCTGCGGGACCTCGACATGGGCTCCTGGTCCGGCCGCGCTCTCGACGAGGTCGCGGCGACCGACGGTCCCGGGCTGGCGAGTTGGCTCGCGGACCCGCGGGCGGCACCGCACGGCGGGGAGTCCGTGGCGGGGCTGTGCCGGCGGGTCGCCGAGTGGCTGGACGCCCTGCCGTCCGACGCGGGCCGGGTGCTGGCGGTGGTCGAACAGGCCGTGGCCCGGGCCGCGGTGGTCCATGCGCTGGGCGCGCCGCACGAGGCGTTCTGGCGCGTCGACGTCTCGCCCCTGACGGCCGTGCGCCTCACCGGCCGCGCCGGGCGCTGGAATCTGCGGATGGGCGGCATGGAGGCCGAGACCGAGTGACGCCCGGGGCGTTCAGTCCTCGCCCACCACACTCAGGTCGTCCCCGAGAGCCATGGCGATACGGGCGGCCCGGGCATGGTCGTCCAACCGCCGCGTGAGGTAGGCGCAGGCGTGGTGATGCCGCAGCGACCACCAGGCCGCCGATCCTCCGATGCCGCCCTTGGCGATCTTTCCCCTGTCGCGCACGAATCCCAGGGTCCAGGTGAGCCGCATGCCGAAGACCTCGTCGAAGTCGGTGACGTGGGAGGTGAGGAGTTCGGAGTGCAGCTCGGGACCCAGGAGTTGGCGCACCGGTCCGTCCTCGTCGGTGAGGCGGGCGAAGAAGCCCGCCATCGCACTCGCCGTCGTCAGAAGGTTCGTGGCGCCGAACACCGACTGCCGCCAGGCCCGGGAGTTCGTCCGGCCCGTGTCCAGAACGCCGTCAGGAATCTCCAACCATGGCCTGGCGTGCAGTTGTTGGACCCAGTCGGGCTGCGCGTACTCCAGGTCGGCGACACGGTCCAGCGCCTCGTCCGGCACGCCGAACCAGGCGTCGAGACCGAGCGCGGGCCGCACCACGTCGTGGAACGCCTCTCCCAGGGGTGTCCCTACGGCGGCCCGCAGCACCCCGTCGACCAGGTGGCCGTAGGTCAGCGCGTGCTCGCCGAGTGAGGTGCCGGGGACGTACTCCGGCGCCGCCCGCTCCAGGCTGCGGCGCAGGCCGGTGTCGTCCAGCAGGTCGACGGCCGCCGCCTCGGCGGGGAAGCGCGGTTGGCCCGCCCGGTGGGTGAGCACCTGGCGGAGGGTGGTCCGCTCCTTGCCCCGGACGCCGTACTCCTTCCAGTACGAGGCGATCGGCTCGTCCAGGGTCAGAGCGCCGTCGCGCACCGCGACCAGCGCCGCGAGCGTGACGAAGAACTTCGAGAGGGAGTACGGCATGGCGAGCGTGTCGTCACGCCATGGACGGCTGCGTCCGGCATCGGCCCACCCGGCGCCGAGCCGGACGACTTCACGCCCCTCGCGCCAGACCGAGACGCCCGCCCCCGTCTCCAGCCCCTCGTCCACCAACTCCTGGAGGACCAGGCGTACTTGTTCGTATCCGTCCTCGGCGAAACCTGTCACGTCCATCGTGCCCCTCCGTCCGTGTCGCCGGCTCTGGACGATACGGGGGAGGGGTATGCGACGGCAATGGGCGCGCAGCGTCACGCCCCTGGACGGGACAGCAGCTCGCGCAGCGCCTTCCCGACCTCCGCGGGAGCCTCCTCCGCCATGAAGTGGCCGCAGGAGACGGTCGTATGCCGCAGGTCGTCGGACCAGGACCGCCACAGGGCGGCCGCGTCGTAGCCGAGCGCCGCACCCCAGTCCTGCTGGAGGACGGTCAGGGGCATGCCCAGGCGGTTCTCGGCGGCCCGGTCGGCCTCGTCGTGCTCGACGTCGATGCCCGCGGAGGCGCGGTAGTCGGCGACGACGGACGGCACCGCCTCGCGGCAGGCCCGCAGATACTCCGCACGGATCTCCGGCGGGATCGCGTCGGGCCGGTTCGCCCAGACGTCGAGGAAGTGGCCGAAGAACGCGTCCGCGCTCGCGGAGATCAACTGCTCGGCGAGACCGGGCGGCTGGGCCATCAGGTACAGGTGGAAGGCGACCGCGGCCGACGTGCCGTGCAAGGCGTCCCACATGTCGAGCGTCGGCAGCACATCCAGACAGGCCAGGTGGGAGACCGTGTCCGGATGGTCGAGGCCCGCCCGGAACGCCACGAGCGCGCCCCGGTCGTGCCCGGCCAGCGCGAACCGGCGGTGCCCCAGCTGCCGCGCCAGGGTGACGACATCCTTCGCCATGGTCCGCTTGGAGTAGGTGTTCGGGCCGTCCTCCCGCGGCTTGTCGCTGTCGCCGTAGCCGCGCAGGTCGGGGCAGATGACGGTGTGGTCGGCGGCCAGGTCCGCCGCGACGTGCCGCCACATGAGGTGGGTCTGCGGGAAGCCGTGCAGCAGGACGACGGGCGTGCCGCTCCCTCCCACGGCCACGCGGAGGGAGACGTCGTCGGTGACGGGGACGCGGTGGTACGCGAAGCCGGGGATGGCGGGTTTCACGAGGGGGCTCTCTTCGGTCGTGCGGTGACAGGGAGGCGGCCGGGCCCGGTGACGCCGATGTCCTCAGCCTCCGGGGGGCGAATGAGCAACCGATGAACGCGTGTACGTTGAGGTGGTGCGTGTGGTGGAGTTCGGCGTCCTGGGGCCCGTGGCCGCCTGGGACGGGACCGGGGAGCCGATCGCCCTGAAGGGGCCCCGGCATCG
>Ga0307508_10005360_pt1 | contig 12212 bp, 9 predicted proteins | sample 9_EM_MG_FD_203089 | JGI IMG/M metagenome (GOLD analysis project Ga0307508, IMG submission 203089) | Populus trichocarpa ectomycorrhiza microbial communities from riparian zone in the Pacific Northwest, United States - 9_EM | ecosystem: Host-associated > Plants > Roots > Unclassified | place... | reverse complement strand
CTAGGCCCGGGTGCGCACCATGCGCCCGGGCCTTCGTCGAGCCGATTTCGCTACAAGTTCCGAAATTATTCAGGGCGGGCATCGCCACGTGGCCGAAACACGCGGTTCATAACGTCAGCCGCACAGCCCCCACACCACGCCACTGGCCTCTGCCCCCGTGAGGCACCTCGTGTGACCAGGAGTCCCCGTGCCCAACCTCTCCCGCCGCACCGCCCTGCGGCTGACCGCCGGTATGGCGCTCGGCGCCGCCCTTCCGCTGGCCGGCTGCGGGCGCGACACCAACGACGCGGCCACCGCCTCCAGCGCCAAGAAGGTCGACGCGTCCCCGGCCACCGGCACCGTGAACGTCTGGGCCGCCCAGGGCGACGCCGACGTACTCGGCACCGTCGTCAAGCCGTTCAAGGCGGCCAACCCGGACGTCGTCGTGAAGACCACCCTGATACCGAACGCCGAGTACTACACCAAGCTCCAGGCGGCGATCGCGGCGGGCAAGGGACCGGACATCGCCCAGTTCTTCCCCGAGTCCCAGGCGCAGTTCCTCGACTCCTCGACCCTGCTGCCCGTGCCGGACGGGCTGGTCGACAAGGACAGCTTCTTCAAGAGCCTCTGGGACGCCGGAGTCGTGGACGACGTGGCGTACACGGTGCCCTGGTACGCGTACACGTACGCGCTCGTCTACCGATCGGATCTGGCCAAGAAGGCGGGCGTCCAGGCGCCGACCGCCTGGGACGACATGGAGCCGTTCCTCAAGGCCCTCCAGGGCGCCGGCGCGGCGCGCGGGCTCGGCGCCGACATCGGGTGGGACATCTTCAACGGCCAGGACGTCGCCATGTACGCCTGGCAGGCCGGCGGCTCCCTCGTCACCTCGGCCGGCAAGTGGAACCTGAACACGCCTCAGATGGTCGACGCCCTGAACTACAACGCGTCCTTCTTCACCTCCGGGACCGCCGACACCAGCGGCCCGACCTTCCTGGACGCGCAGCCGTACTTCGTCTCAGGGAAGACGGCCGGCATGATCACCGGGCCCTGGGTCCTCGGCCAGCTCGACACCGCCGCCAAGAAGACCGGCTGGACGTCCTCGCACGTCGCCACCGCCCCGCTGCCCGCCGGAGCGTCGAGCAGCGTCTCCTTCTCCGCGGGCGGCACCTGGGGCGTCCTCGCCGACAGCGGCAACGCGGACGCCGCCTGGAAGCTCGTCCGGTATCTGGCGAAGCCGAGCACGCAGGTCGCGCAGTACAAGGCGTACGGCTCGCTGCCGTCCGTCATCTCGGCCTGGGACGACTCGGCCATCAAGAGCCAGCCGCTGCTTGCCGCCTTCTTCACCCAGCTCAAGAACACCCGCGCGTTTCCGCAGGTCGGCACCTGGCAGCAGGTCGCTACCCGGCTGGGCAAGGAGATGGAGGCCGTGGCCAAGGGCAAGGAGACCGCGGCGAAGGCCGCCGCGAACATCCAGGCGTACGCCGAGAGCGTCGGCACCGGTACGAAGTGATGACCTCGACTCTGCTGCCGAGGACCCGGGAGGCCCCGGCCGTGCCGAAGGCGCCGGCGCGCAAGGCCTCCCGCGCCCGCCGTACCGCGGTCGCCTGGCTGTTTCTCGCCCCGTTCGCCCTCGTCTTCGTGGTCTTCACGGCGATCCCGACCGTCGCCGCGCTTGGCCTGAGCCTCACCGACATCCGCGGCGCCGACCTGCGCACGCCGTTCGCCGTCGACTTCACCGGGATCGACAACTACCTCCGGCTGTTCCAGGACGGCACCTTCGTACGGGACATCCTCAACACCGCTCTCTTCGTGGCCGTGGGCGTACCGCTGACGATGGTCATCGGCTTCGCGCTGGCCCTCGCGCTGAACTCCGGCATCCGGCGGCTGCGCGGTGTCCTGCGTACGGTTTTCTTCGCCCCGGTCGTCACGAACGTCGTGGCCGTCGCGCTGATCTGGCAGTACGCCTTCCACCTCGACGGCACCGTCAACAAGCTGCTCGGCGCGGTCGGCTTCGCCGGGCCGAACTGGCTGGACGACCCGCATCTGGCCATGCCGGTCGTCATCCTGCTCGGCGTGTGGCGCAACTTCGGCATCGCGATGGTGCTGTTCCTCGCCGGTCTCCAGGCGATCCCCCAGGATGTCTACGAGGCCGCGTCCCTCGACGGGGCGGGCCGCGGGCGCCAACTACGCCACATCACACTCCCGTTGCTGCTCCCCACCACCCTCATGGTCTCCGTCCTGCTGACCGTCTTCTACCTCCAGGTCTTCGACGAGCCCTATCTGCTCACCGGCGGCGGCCCGCTCGGCTCCACCGAGTCGGTCGCGCTGTACACCTACCGCCAGTTCGGGGCGGGCGAGTTCGGGATGTCCTCGGCGGCGTCCTTCGTGATGCTCGTGCTGGTGACCGTGGTGAGCGTCGTCCAGTTCCGGCTGCTGAGGTCCCGCACATGAGCACGACTACGACCACGACTCGTGTCGCCCGCCCCTTGCTGTACGCCGCCCTGGTGATCTGCGCCCTGCTCACGGCGCTGCCCTTCGTATGGGGCGTGAGCGGCTCGCTGCGCAGTCTGGACGAGATCCGCTCCGACCCCGGCGCCCTGCTCCCGCACCACCTCACCTTCGGCAACTTCACGCGGCTGTTCGAGACCCAGGGCTTCGGCCGGTTCATGGTCAACAGCGTCGTCGTCGCGCTGATCGTGGTGGCAGGCAACATCGTGGCGGCGTCGGCCGCCGGCTACGCGCTTGCCAAGCTCGACTTCGCGGGCAAGAGGCTCGCGTTCGGCGCGGTCATGGCGGCGATGATGGTGCCGTTCAGCGCGGTCTTCGTCACCCAGTTCGTGATCACCGTCGACCTGGGACTCGCGGACACCCTCGCCGGTATCGCCCTGCCCAGCGCGGCGCTCCCGCTGTCGGTGTTCATCATGCGCCAGTACGCGCTGTCGGTCCCCGACGAACTCCTCGAAGCGGCCCGCATCGACGGCGCGGGCGAGTTCCGGATCTTCTTCAGGATCTTCCTGCCGCTGGCAGGGCCCGCCGTCGCCACGATCACGATCATGTCGTTCCTCAACTCCTGGAACAACTTCATCTGGCCGCTGGTCGTCGCCCAGAGCATGTCCACCTACACCCTCCCGGTCGGCCTCGCCGCCACCAGCCAGGCCGCCGCACACGTCACCGACTACGGCCTGCTGCTCGCCGGAGCGATCGTCGTGATGCTGCCGGTCCTCGTGCTCTTCCTCTTCCTCCAGCGGTACTTCGTGCAGGGCGTCGCGGGGACGGGCATGCGATGACCATGACCGAGTCGATCCTGGACACCCCCGCGGGCACGATCGCCGGGCGTCAAGAAGCGGGCGTACGCCGGTACTTGGGCATCCCCTACGCCGAAGCCCCCACCGGCGCACGGCGTTTCGCCCCACCGGTCCCGAGGGCCCGGTTCCCGCGGCCGTACGACGCCTCCCGGCACGGCGCCACCTCGCAGCGTGTGCCGCTGTTCGCCACGACCACGATCCCGGAGCCCTCGGTACCGGGCGATGACGTGCTGAACCTCTCCGTCACGGCTCCCGAGGCGGCGAACTGCCCGGTGCTCGTGTGGATCCACGGCGGCGGCTTCCTCGCGGGCAGCCCCGCCAGTCCCTGGTACGACGGCCGTGCCTTCGCCCGCGACGGCGTCGTCACCGTCACCGTCGGCTACCGGCTCGGCGTCGACGGATTCGCCGTACTGGACGACGTCCCCACCAACCTCGCGCTGCGGGACCTGCTGCTCGCCCTGGACTGGGTGCGGGAGAACATCGCCGCGTTCGGCGGCGACCCGGACCGGGTCACCGTCGCCGGACAGTCGGCCGGGGGAGCGGCGGTACTCGCGCTGCTGTCGTCGCCCGCGGGGCAGGGACGGTTCCAGCGGGCGGTCAGCCTGTCCGGCGGCCTCTTCGAGGTGGACGCGTCCAGGACCCGCGGCTTCCTCGTACGGCTCGCGGACCGGCTGGGGGTGGCGCCCACACGGGACGGATTCGCCTCGTGTGCACCGGAGTTGGTCCAGCGCGAGGTTCTCGACCTCCGCGGCGACGACGACGCGCTCGTCCTCGGCCCGGTCGTCGGCGACGACATCCTGCCGGTACCGGTCGCGCAGGGACTCACCGCGTACGGACACGACGTACCGCTCCTCCTCGGCGCCACCGGCGACGAGTTCGACGGCGCGGGCCCGCCCGAAGACCGCGCGCGAGGCACCCGCGTCACGGACACCCTGTTCCGCTCCGCCTGCCCCCGCGTCGCGGCCGCCCGGCGCGAGGCCCCCGCCGGCACCTGGCTGTACTCCTTCGAATGGCCCTCGCCGACCCTCGGCGGAGCCGTGCACTGCGTCGACCTCCCGTTCTTCTTCGACGTACTCGACGCCCCTGGCGTCCCCGAGGCGCTCGGCCCGAACCCGCCCACAGCACTGGCCGCCCGGATGCACGCCGACCTCGCCGCGTTCGTCCACGGCGGGACACCGGCCTGGGGGAGGGCGACGGGGCGGCTCGGCGACCCGGCCCGTGAATACGGCCGACCGCTCGCCGTCGACACCCGGGGCGTGTACGACCCGGTGACGGGAGGGGACGCGTGCTGACGGCGGGGATGAACCAGAGCGCCGTACGCCGGGTCAACACCTCCGTGATCCTGCGGGTGTTGGCGGTCTCGGCCGGACCGAGGAAGCTGACCGAGCTCGCCGCGCAGACCGGTCTGTCCCGTCGCACGATCGAGCTGATCCTGGACTCGCTCGTCGAGGCGGGATGGGTCGCCGAACTCGACCGGGTGCCGAACAGCGGATCCGCCGGACGCCCCGCCCGCCGCTACGAACTGCGCGCCCAACACGCCCTGTTGGCCGCCGTACGCATCACCACCGTGGACGCCTCCGCGGTCGTCGCCGACGTGCGCGGCCGCATCCTCGGCCGCGCCCACCGGCCGCTGCGCGCCTACAAGGACCCCCGGACCACGCTCGACGACGCCGCCGAACTCGTCCTGGAAGCCCTTGACGACGCCGGAGGCTCGGTGGAACGGCTGCGCGCCGGGGCGATCGCGGCGGGTGGTGCCATCGACGACGAAGGGGTCGTACGGCGCCTGGTGCACACCACGCGCTGGGAGGGCGTGCACCTGCCCGAGGAGCTGGCCCGGCGTGTCCCGGTGCCCTGGTTCGCCGACAACGACACCAACCTCGGTGCCCTGGCGGAACGTTGGCGGGGTGTGGCCGGCGACCACGACAACGTCGTATGGGCGATGCTCGGAAACCGGACCGGCCTCGGCATCCTCATCCGCGGGGCCGTGCACCGCGGTCTCGACGGCGCGGCGGGCGAGATCGTCGAGGCACGGTCGATGCCGGCCGGGTCCGTAGAGGACCGGCCCGTCGCCGCGCTCACCTCACCGGTGTCCGCCCAACGCGCCCTCGCCCACGCCCGGTTCGACGCCGCCCGGGCCGGAGACACCGCCGCGCTCGCCGAGGTCGACGAGTTCGTGGAGAACATCGCGTCGATCCTCACCACCCTGTCCTGGACGGTCGCCCCCTCGCTCATCGTCCTCGGCGGCGGACTGGAGGACGCGGCCGACGTCCTGCTGCCCCGGGTACGGGCCGCGCTCCGGGCCGCCCGCACCCCCGCGGTCGAACTCCGCGCCACCGCACTCGGCCACGAAGCCCCGCTCGTCGGCGCGGTGAGACTCGCCCTGGACCGCATGGACACCGAGCTGTTCGGCCCGCTCGTCCCGAGCGAGTGAACCCCCGCAACTCCCCCTGATGGAGCCTCACTTGACGCACCACCCCCGCACCGACGTCCTTGTCGTGGGCAGCGGCATCATGGGATCCCTGGTGGCCCGGCTGCTGCGCGACGGCGACCCCGGCCTGCGCATCACCATGGTCGACGGCGGTACCGCGATCGGCGGTGCGCCCGGTCGGCACCTGCACGACCTCGACGACCCCGACCTGTGGTCCCGGTACAACGAGAAGGTGGCCACCGGCATCCAGGGCATGTACACCGGGGCCGCGGTGGTCCGCGAGGTCGCCGACCGCCTCACCGACCTGACCCCCGGCATGTTCCACGCCCTCGCCTTCGGCCAGGACGCCGAGGCGATGCCCCAGGCCGCGCTCGCCTGGAACGCGGGCGGCATGGGCGTGCACTGGACCGCGGCGACCCCGTGGCCCGCCGGGGACGAGGTGTTCGACTTCGGCGACCCCGACCGCTGGAGCGCCGACCTCGACACCGCGCGCCGACTGCTCGCCGTCACACCCGCCCCGATCGGCCCGACCAAGGTCGGCGACCTCGTGCTCGACGTCCTGCGCCGACGCTACGGCGGTGTCGGACCGGCGGACCGGGCCCCGCAGCCCATGCCCATGGCCGTCACCCCCACCCTCTCGGGCCCCATGCCCCGCACGGCACCCGGGACGATCTTCCCGGCGATCGCGGCGGGCGGCGATCCGGCCTTCACCCTGCTCACCGGCACCCTCGCGACCGCCCTGGTCCAGGACGGCGGCCGGGTCACCGGTGCCCGCCTGCGCCGCGTCGCCGACGGCACCGAGTCCGAACTCCTCGCCGACACCGTCGTGTTGTGCGCCGACGCGCTGCGCACCCCACAGCTCCTGTTCGCCTCCGGCATCCGGCCCGAGGCCCTCGGCCGCCACCTCAACGAGCACGCCTTCGTCACCGCCCGGGTCCTGCTCGACCTCGACCGGTTCGGCCTCGGCCTCGACGCCCTGCCCCTGCCGCGCCCCGGCGAGTTCAGCACGGACTCGCTCTGGCTGCCGTCCAACGGAGCCGCGCAGCCCTTCCACGGCCAGATCATGAACCGCACGTACGTCGACGAGGACGGCCTCCCGCTCGCACACTCCGTCGGGCTGTCGCTGTACGTCCCCGTCGAGTCGCGCCCGGAGAACCGGCTCGTGTTCTCGGCGAACGAGACCGACCTCGCCGGACTGCCCCGCATCCGGGTCGAGTTCGACCACTCCGACACCGACCGCGCGCTGATCGGCCGGGCCCTGGACGAAGTCCGGTCCGTGGCCGAGGAGTTCGGCCCCTTCGACCCGGCGACCGAGTCCACGGTGCTGCCGCCCGGCTCGTCGCTGCATCTCACCGGCACCGTCAGGGCAGGCGTCGCCGACGACGGCACCAGCGTGTGCGACCCGGACGGCAGGGTGTGGGGCTTCGACAACCTGTATCTGGCGGGCAACGGAGTCGTGCCCACGGCGATGGCCGCCAACGTCACCCTGACCGGCGCGGTCACCGCGATACGGGCCGCCCGCGCCGTCGCCCCGCGCACCTGAACCACCCGAGAGGAACCGAACCTTGATCGACATCGCCAAGGAATACCGCGTGGCCCTGCCCGCGTGGATCGACGACGAACTCGCCGACGTACCGGCCGTCGTCCCCACCCGCGAGGACCGGATGCGTCTCGTGCACCGCCTCGCCGACCGCAACTGGCGTGAGGGCAACGGCGGTCCGTTCGCCGCGCTCGTCGCCGAGCGCGAGAGCGGCCGGATCGTCTCCGTCGGCGTGAACGTCGTCCTGTCCACCGGCGTCTCCAGCGCCCACGCCGAGGTCGTCGCGCTCGGCCTCGCCCAGCGGGCGACCGGCGGCTGGGACCTCGGCGCCGACGGCCTGCCCACCCATGAACTGGTCGTCAACTGGCGTCCCTGCGTGCAGTGTTACGGCGCCACCATGTGGTCCGGGGTACGCGGCCTGGTGGTCGCGGGTCAGGGCCCGGAACTGGAGGAGATCACCACCTTCGACGAGGGCCCGCTCGGCGCGGACTGGGCCGAGCAGTTCGAGGCGCGCGGCATCGAGGTCGTAGGAGATGTGCTGCGCGACGAGGCGCTCGCGGTGTTCCGCGGCTACCGCAAGGCAGTGGACGAGTCCGACGAGGTCGTCGTCTACAACGCGCGCGGAGGAGCCGAATGAACCCCCGTTTCGCCACGGACGTCATCACCTTCTACCACCCGGGCTTCTGGGACCTGGTTTCGGCCGAGGCGGTCCGTGAGTGGGCCGTGGTGCACCCGGACCGTTTCTGGGAGCGGGTGATGGACACGCTGGCCGAGACCGAAGTCACCGGCATCGAGCTGACGTTCGCGCCCGGCGGCATCGACTCGGCCCTGCGGGCCTTCGGCAGCGCGGAGGCGTTCCGACGCGAACTCGACGCCCGGGGTCTCGCCGTGGTCAGCGCCTTCATCGCCGACAGCGACGCCCCCGACTGGCGGCACGGCGACAACCTCCCCGCGATCGTCGCCGACGCCGAGCGCCGGGCGACTTTCCTGGCCGAGGCGGGCGCCGAACTCCTCGTCGCCGGACTGCCGATGAGGGCGACCTACGGCACCCGCCCGCCCTTCTTCGTCGACGCCGCGTACATGACCCGCATGGCCGACATCGCCCACGCCGTGGGCGAGGCGGTGTCCCGGTACGGCGTGAAGCTCGCCTTCCACACCGAGTCCAACAGCACCCTCTGGTACGAGCGGGACATCGACCTGTTCATGACCCTCACCGACCCCCGCTACGTCTGGCTGTGCCCCGACTCCTGCCACATCGCCCTCGGCGGCGGCGACCCGGTAGCGGTGGCGAGCCGCCACACCCCACGCATAGCCCTGGCCCACTGGAAGGACGCGGTCAGCCCGATCGACACCCACCTCACCATCGACGACACGATCTACGCCCAACAACAGCCCTACATGACCGAGTTGGGCACCGGCATCGTCGACTGGAACGGCTGGGCGAAGGCGATGTCAGGCACTCCGGGTGCACACACGATCCTGATCGAACTGGACGAGGCTCCGGACCCGATCTCCGCGCTGCGCGCTGGAACAGCGGTCGCGAGGAGAGCTTTTAGGGGCGCGGGGAACTGCGCGACCAGCCACGACGGCGCCGCAGTCTAATCACCGCCGCAACTCCCCATACGCCGTCTCTGGCAGCCGCAAATACACGAGCGACGACCCGAGACACAGCACCGCCACATACCAGGGAAAGACCCCTCCGTACCCCAACTCCTTGAACAACGTCCCCACATACGGCGCCGTCCCCCCGAACAACGCCACCGTCAACGAGTACGGAAACCCGATCCCCGCAGCCCGCACCCGCGCCGGAAACACCTCCGCATTCACCGCCGCACTGATCGACGTGAACCCGGTCAACAACACCATCCCCGCACACTGCACAAGAAGCAGCACCACGAAGGAGTCGCGCAGAGCGTGCAGCAACGGCACGCTCAACAGCGCGAACCCCACCCCGAAGAACAGCAACAACGGCCGGCGCCCGAACCGGTCCGACAGCAGCCCGCCCAACGGCTGGAGCAGACCGAAGAAGGCGAGCGAGATCGTCCCCGCGAGCAACGCGTCCGACTTGTCGACACCGGCGTTGAGCTCGGCGTACGTCGGCAGATACGACGTCCATGTGTAGTACGCGATGGTGCCGCCCATCGTGATCCCGCAGATCAGCAGCGACTCGCGCGGATGGCGGCGCAACGCCTCAAGGAGCCCGGGACGCGGCGCCGACCGCTGCTCCTCGCTCCGCGTCTCCTGCGCGCCCTGCCGGATCCAGAACCCGACCAGCGACAGCACGGCCCCGAGCACGAACGGGATCCGCCACCCCCAGCTGTCCATCCGCCCCTCGCTCAGCGTGTCCACCAGCACCGTGGCGATCCCGGACGCGACGAGCTGCCCCGCGGTCGTCGACACGTACTGGAAGCTGGAGAACAGCCCGCGCCGGCCGGGCCCCGCCGACTCGACCAGGAAGGTCGTCGAGGCCGCGAACTCCCCGCCCACGGACAGGCCTTGGAGCAGCCGCGCGAGCACCAGCACGACCGGAGCGAGGACGCCGACCGCCGCGTACGTCGGTGTCAGACCGACCAGCAGACTGCTGCCGCCCATCAGCAGGATGGTGACCGTCAGCGCCGAGCGCCGCCCGTGCCGGTCCGCGATCGCCCCCATCAGCAGCCCGCCGACGGGCCGCATGAAGAACCCCACCGCGAACACCGCGAACGTCGACAGCAGCGGCACCAGCGAGTTGTCCGCGCCCTTGGGGAAGACCGCGCCGGCGATATAGGTGGCCAGAAACGTGTAGGCGTACCAGTCGTACCACTCCACGGCATTGCCCACGGAGGCGGCGAGGAGCTGGCGTACGGGCCGTTTCGTGGGCGGCGAGTCCGCGCGGGTCGTCTCTGTCATGATCGCGACCATCCCCCGTTCGCGGTCCGGCACACCTCCCGTACTCATGACTTTCACATCAGGGTCACCGGACCCTTCCCTGACGTTTGGTGCACTTGGAACACTCGCTGCGCGCACCTTCCGTCACGTTCCGGCCATCGATGCGCAGGATGAGAGGTCCCTCACACATGACCGACGTCAACCGGCGCAGATTCCTCCAGGTCGCGGGCGCCACCACGGCCTTCACCGCCCTGTCCAGCAGCATCCAGCGCGCCGCCGCGCTCCCGGCCCACCACCGCACGGGGACGATCGAGGACGTCGAGCACGTCGTCGTCCTGATGCAGGAGAACCGGTCCTTCGACCACTACTTCGGCTCGCTCAGGGGCGTCCGCGGCTTCGGCGACCCGCGCCCGGTGACGCTGGAGAACGGCAAGTCCGTCTGGCACCAGGCGGACGCGAGCGGCAAGGACATCCTGCCGTTCCGCCCCGACGCCGACGACCTGGGCCTCCAGTTCATCCAGGACCTCCCGCACGGCTGGAACGACGGACACGCCGCCTTCGACGGGGGCAAGTACGACAAATGGGTCCCGAACAAGGGCTCCACGACCATGGCGTACCTGAACCGCGAGGACATCCCCTTCCACTACGCCCTCGCCGACTCCTTCACCATCTGCGACGCCTACCACTGCTCGTTCATCGGCTCGACCGACCCGAACCGCTACTACATGTGGACGGGCTACACGGGCAACGACGGCCAGGGCGGCGGCCCCGTCCTCGGCAACGACGAGGTCGGCTACGGCTGGACGACCTACCCCGAGCGCCTGGAGAAGGCCGGTATCTCCTGGAAGCTCTACCAGGACATCGGTGACGGCCTCGACGCGAACGGCTCCTGGGGCTGGATCCAGGACGCCTACCGCGGCAACTACGGCGACAACTCGCTCCTGTACTTCAACCAGTACCGCAACGCCAAGCCCGGCGACCCGCTGTACGACAAGGCCCGCACCGGCACCGACTACACCAAGGGCGAGGGCTACTTCGACCAGCTCAAGGCCGACGTGAAGGCCGGCACGCTGCCCCAGGTCTCCTGGATCGTCGCCCCCGAGGCCTTCACCGAGCACCCCAACTGGCCCGCGAACTACGGCGCCTGGTACATCTCCCAGGTCCTGGACGCGCTCACCTCCGACCCGAAGGTGTGGGCCAAGACGGCGCTGTTCATCACCTACGACGAGAACGACGGCTTCTTCGACCACGTCGTCCCGGCCTTCCCGCCCGGCTCCGCGGCCCAGGGCAAGTCCACGGTCGACCCCGCCCTCGACCTGTTCAAGGGCGACAACGACCACCCGGCCGGCCCCTACGGCCTCGGCCAGCGCGTGCCCATGCTCGTTGTCTCGCCCTGGAGCAAGGGTGGCTACGTCTGCTCCGAGACGCTCGACCACACCTCGATCATCCGCTTCCTGGAGCGCCGCTTCGGCGTCCACGAGCCCAACATCTCGCCCTGGCGGCGCGCCATCAGCGGCGACCTGACCTCGGCCTTCGACTTCTCCCACAAGGACACCAGGCCGGTCGCCCTCCCGGACACCGACGGCTACGAGCCCCCGGACCGCGAGCGCCACCCCGACTACGTGCCGACCCCGCCTGCCGTCGGCGCCCTGCCCAGGCAGGAGCGCGGTCTGCGCCCCGCCCGTCCGCTCAAGTACGCCCCGCACGTGGACGGTTCGGCGGACACCCACGCCGGGACGTTCACGCTCACCTTCGCCTCCGGCGCCAAGGCGGGCGCCGCGTTCCTGGTGACCTCCGGCAACCGCACCGACGGGCCCTGGAGTTACACCACTGAGGCCGGCAAGACCGTCGCGGACACCTGGAACTCGTCGTACTCGAAGGGGTCGTACGACCTGACCGTGCACGGCCCGGCCGGCTTCCTGCGCGTCTTCAAGGGCGTGAACAAGACCGCCGGACCCGAGGTCAGCGCCCGTCACGACGGCGACGACATCGAGCTGACCTTCACCAACAAGGGCTCCGGCACGGTCCGTCTGAAGGTCGCGAGCGGGTACGGCGATCCGGCGAAGCCCTTCACCGTGCGGGCCGGGGCCAC
>Ga0307508_10005359_pt1 | contig 12212 bp, 4 predicted proteins | sample 9_EM_MG_FD_203089 | JGI IMG/M metagenome (GOLD analysis project Ga0307508, IMG submission 203089) | Populus trichocarpa ectomycorrhiza microbial communities from riparian zone in the Pacific Northwest, United States - 9_EM | ecosystem: Host-associated > Plants > Roots > Unclassified | place... | reverse complement strand
GCGAGAATGGAATGGGGATAAGTTTGTTTTGTAGGCTTTCTGAGGCACATCCTCAAGCAATTTCAGCTTTGCAAAGCCAGGTTTCTTTAACTTCAGAATTGATTTCTTTTTCTTTGGATTCTTGTAGTAGGTCACTAAAAAATGAGTTTTGTTCTCATGCAGTACCGCATGTGTCAAGATATTATGGAACTATCAAATGCCTTGATATATGGTGACAGACTGCGTTGTGGTTCTTCTGAAATAGCAAATGCCAGGCTTAAATTTTCAGGTTTACAGTCCTGTTCATCGTGGCTAAAGGAGGTAATCATTGTCTTTTTTTTTTGTAGCTCATATCTTTGTGCATGAATGACTTGTATTTTCATTTTATATAATTGTTGAAACTTGAAACCATATGGTTTTTCCATGAGCAGGCATTTAGCATCTGAGGACATTACTGTTCTGATATCAAAGTCATTTGTGTTTATAAATAACTGGATATGTATTGCTTATGTATGCACTCGTACATTTGGGCTTATCTAGGTTCTGTCTAAGCAAGTTGATGGATCTTCTAGCTGGCCACGCACATTCAAAGAAATATGACACAGTCTAAATTTTAGAGATGACCATGCCCTTTTTGTGGAGGATGTGGTAGAAATTGGCTTAAAGTAAATCTAAAAACCTTGTTTGACTGTGGTTGAAACTGATGTGGTAGATTTGGGCTTATCTAGGTCCTGTCTAAACTTGCTTCTTTTATTTATGGTTGCAGGTATTAAATCCTGGCAGACCCGTCATATTTATTAACACAGGTCTGCAAGAAATTTTCAACCCTCTTCTGTCTTTGCTATTGAAAATAGGTTTCTTTCACATGGCTTCACTTTTTTCACCAAGTCATTTTCTTAAACTCAAGATATGCTGCCAGCTTACGAGGCAAAGGACTCCAAAACTGTGAATAACCCAATAGAAGCTTACATAGTTGCAGAGGTATTTTCTCTCCAAGAATCATGTAAATTGCATTGTCATCCATGATTCGACTTTGCTGTGATTTTTTGTGCTGCAGGCAATATAAGTGGTGTATGGCTATAATGAACAGTATTCATTTTTTCACCTTCGATATAGGTCACAAAGGAATTACTTAATAATGGGATTGTAGGTGATGATATTGGCATTATTACCCCTTATAATTCCCAGGCAAATCTCATCCGAGCTTCTGTTAACGTAACCTCTGTGGAGATTCATACCATTGATAAATACCAGGTATGGATGAATCATATCTTACAGAACTAAAGCATTATCATTTTTTTTTAATGTCAAAAGATGATAGCACGTATCTTATATAAATTTGAGACCAATCCCATTATGCCATTCTTTTAACTGGAGATTAATGACTGCTCACCTTTTTCTATTTCTTTTTTACCTAGGCTTCTCTTACATGCTCTGTTTTGTTTGCCCAGGGAAGAGACAAGGAATGCATACTGGTATCCTTTGCTAGGTCCAGTGAAAATCCAAGAAATTGTACGTCTTCGTTGCTTGGAGATTGGCATAGGATTAATGTGGCGCTCACACGAGCCAAGGTAGGCAGCATAAATGCTCTTACTATATTAGTCTTTCCTGTTATAGCAGTTAATTTGGATTTGTTTTGTGCTTTGCTTGAAAAGAAACTGTTGCATTATGGTGAGAGAGAGAAGGGAGAAAAAAAAAAGGAAAAAAGAAATAATGATGAAGAGCATTCCAAACATCAACTGAGTTGAGTATTTAGCAGTAAAAGTCTCAAGATATAATATTTGTGTCATTGTATGTATTGTATCCACAGAAAAAGTTGATCTTAGTAGGGTCGTGCAAAACCCTGTCAAAGGTCCCGCTGCTGAAGCTTCTTGTTGAGAAGGTTGAAGAGCAATCAGGCATTATCAATGTGTCCAAGACAGATATCAACTACGAAGAGCACAAAGGAGAGCTGAAAAGATGTTCTCATATCAGATGATTACTACTTTCAGTTCACCAAAAAGGAAAAAGAAAAGAAAAACGGGTGACGGCATGAATTGGCTTCTTCCCCCCTTCTCATTATGCCAAGAAAAACGGGTGACGGCATGAATTGGCTTCTTCCCCCCTTCTCATTATGCCAAAGATTGTGCAGGTAATGAGATCACTGACTTTTTGTAGCATTAGGAAATATGCGTATAGAAGAAGAAAGAAAAATGTGAAGATGGCATCCTCATGGACAAAGTTACTTTAAGAATTATCATCCAAATGTTCTTACCAATGTTTGTGCAGTTTATACCAGTTAAAATTTGTAATTTGGACTTTGTGAACAACTTGGTAACTGAGCTCTTCGATATTAAGGTTTAAGCAATAATTTATTTATTTTTTACATCTGAATCCGGTATCAACCAGCGCCATTCATTTGTATTTCTATATTTGCATAACATAGATAACAAAAATATTGTACGATATTAATTAAAAATTACTCAAAAAAATGTATTTAAAACTATAATTCTATGAAGGTATTTTGTAATATAAATTTAATAATGATAAAACATCAAATAAAAAATTGTGGGAATGCTTAGCTTGTCAAATGTTTAGAGTCTTGATTGATGTATAAATTAGTTTAAAAATATTTTAATCATCAAAGAAAAAAAAAGTACAGTGAGGTAAAGTGAAACTGGTGTTTATTATTGATTTGATATTTATAAAAAATATTTATATAAATGTTATTAAAAAGTAAAAATTGAGAGATAAACTAGATCGTAAAATGGTTAGATTTAAATTAACCATTTAGAGTTTAATTTATTGCAATAGATTTCCTATCATCCATATATATCGAACTATTGGTATATTAAGGTTAGTAATGTAGCACTATTGATATATTAAGGTTAGTAATTATGATGCTTTAGTATAATAATATTTTTTTTCATATAATTAGTTCTTTATTCATAGAACTATATAGATGTTAGAGTTTTTTAATTACTATAATAAAAGGTGATAATTTTTTTTTTCATAACTTAAGTTTTTATCTCTCTCAAGCACAAAAAAAAAAAGCCTTTTTCTTTTTTAGGAAAGAGGTGATTGTCATGAAGTCAGGTGCGATAATAAGAACAAGGTTTTTATTTTATCAAAGTATTGTTTCTAAATATTCTTTACCAATCCTCTACTAATATTGAATATTAATTAAAGTCATTGAGACTGAAACATATTTTGTTTTTTTCATTATAAAAGAAATAATTGTTTTTATAGGATGAGATATAAAGGATACCTAAAACTAATATATAGGTGATTGTCAGATGACATATACATTGAAATGACCCGCATAAAAATTTCATATATTTTGTGTAATTTGGAGAGATATTTGTAATCATTATACTTCATTATAAAAGAAATAATTGTTTTCATAGAATGAGATATAAAGGATATCTAAAACTAATATATAGGTGCTTATCAGATGACATATACACTGAAATGACCCGTATAAAAATTTCATATATTTGTGTAATTTGGAGAGATATTTGTGTTTATAAAAAAACTCACGTGATAGTTATGTAAGTAATCCTTATACTTGAGATCACCAAGTTATATGGAATCCCATGCTTTGATCTTGACAACACATTGTCTTAATCAAGGGTAACAAATTGACATATATTTGATATAATATGAATTATATGAAGATATTTGAGTGAGTATTTATCATCCCAGGTAAATTAAAAAAAATATTTCACATGTTCTTAAATAGTATTGATTATGAAATTCTTGCATAAAGTAGAATGAAATTTGAAAAGAGTTTCAAATTTTATTTGAAGAATCAATAACTATAGTGTTCAGAATAAATATAATTTGATAGAGAAGATATATTATAAACTTCTAGTGGAAAATTTCACCGTGATAAATTAAAAATGGAAAATAAAATAGAAATGGAGGTGAATAATTGGAAAGGGGATTTTCAATTATTAAATATTTATTTTTGGTATTAAAAATGAAATGAGACAAGTATTGGGGTTGCAAGCCCCAGTTAAAATTCTACGGTATTGGTAAATATGTCGAGAATAACCTGGTAATGAAATGAGTTAATTGAAAATAAAATAATATGAGGGAATCAACCCTTTTATTCCAGCCAAGGTCACCGACCAAGAGAAAAAAAAAAAAGAGAGGAAGAAGAGAAGCTTGAGAGAGAGGGAAAATGCAAAGAAAAAACTTGAAAATGGGTACGATGAGTTATTTTAGCTAGGATTCTTCAAGTAACAAGAAAGAAAAGAGAGGCCAAGGGAGTTTAGAAATCGAAGTGAGGTTTTAGTGAGAGAAAATGGGAGTTTAAGGAGGAAGAAGGTGAATAGTAAATTGGGCAATACAATGAATGACCTTTGAATCGTATCCAATACACATAGGAAAGTAGTTTTTAAGCAACAGTTTCATAGTTAATTACGTGCAAATTAAATGGGTTTCTTGTGTTTATTAATGATGATGTTGAGTTTAGAGTGTGTTATTGAAAGAAAGAAAAAGTGTTGGAGAAGGAAGAAATAGCTTAAGTAGAGCAGAAGAGTTTTAGGAAATGAAAGTGTGGTTTTATGGAAGATGATGGAAGGATAGAGTAATGGAGGGTGTAAAGGAGTGTGTTTTGTGTGTATAAATTATTGGAATGGGTGTATATGCTATAACACATAAGTGGAAGAAAGCAAAACTATGAAAGTGTAGAAAAGTATGTCATTCAAAGGATTAAACTTAAGGTGTTCATATTGTGTAATTGTTATGAAAGAATAATTATATGTATTTATGAACATGAATTATGCTAAAGTTGTTTTTAGTGATATGTAAAGCTTTGGAAATGAAATAAATATTGTTATACGAGGAATGGTAAATAGGATAAGAGATTAAATGATAAATCAAAGGTTAGATTTATAAATAGAAATCACATAAAATATGTTGAAGATATTATTGGAATGTTTATACGAAGAAATATATATATATAACTAAGCTTGAAGTATACATTATGATAAAGGGGAAACATTATTGGTTTGACTAATACGGATGTCTTCCATTAAATGTTAGGAGGAACATTCGAAGTCGGGACTTCGGTACAAGGAGCGACATATAGGTGTTTATTACCTTTAAACTCTTAAACTCTATTGTTAAATTGATCTCCTTGAATTGTTAAATTGTTGGAAAGAAAGAGAATTGAAATATGTATATGGAAGCATGTAAAGTATGAAAATGACTTGCGTATGGTAAATATAAAGGAAATTATTGCGTTGTGAATGGGATGAATAAAGGAAATTCCTCGTGTCAATTAATGAATTAACTTAATCTCCTGTGAAGTCGGAGATTAAGAGCATGCAAAATATAACTTAGTTGTTCATGTACTCGGAAAAATAAGGGTTAGATAATTAACTTAATCTTTCATGAAGTCGAAGATCAATGATAAAACTTAGTTGATCGTGTATTTAGAAAACTAAGGGCTAGATAATTAACTTAATCTTCCATGAAGTCGGAGATTAAAGGCATGGAAAATATAACTTAGTTGTCTGTGTATTCGAAAAAATAAGGGCTAAATGAATTAACTTAATCATATGAGAAATCATGAAGATGAAGATTAAGGGTATGGAAGATCTCTTAGTCATCCTCAAAATTGAAAATTTAGGAATAAAAAAGTATGAGAATGACAAGTAAATGGTTAAATTGTTCTTATAAGTGGTGATAATCAAGTATGGGTATAGGGATAAAATTTATGATTAATAAATTGAGAGTAAACTAAATTCTGGGTAAAGTGTTTTTATTGAAATGTTAATATAAACCCCTAGTTAAAAAGAAAAGAATGGTACGAAAAGTGCTAGTGTAAACACCGGCAAGAAATCGGTAATGTTGTCGTAGCATAGGAATAAGCTGTAAATGACTAAAAAGGAAAATAAATATAGTAAAGTGGCTCTGAGGAGACAGTAAAATGATTGGGTGCTTTATGCAGGGATGAAATAAGGAGATTTTGATTGTTGGGCGAAAAATCATAAATCGACTAGTTTTATGTTAAAAAATTTGTAACTCTCAATCGGGTAGTCAGAAAAATATAAAACTTTTCGTGGAGACTTCTAATATATTTTATTAGCTTTAATTAAAATTTCAGAATTTTTTAGAGAAATTCAGAATTCTTTTAGAAAAATCACAATTTGATCAGTTTTGCGCTATCGAGCATAACTTTTAATATGATTGACAAATTGAGTTGAAACTTTGTGTGGAGCATTCTAATATATTATTTTACCATGGGGTAAAGTTTCAGAATTTTTAGAATATTATGTCTAGTGATTTTTAAAATTTGCACGAAAAAGTACTGATAATCGGGTAAAACAAAATATACCAAAGACATATGGTGATATAATCAAAAGAAAGATGGTATAAATTAGTTGAAAAGTCAGTCTTCAAAGGGCTGTTTCTAGTCGACCAAAAGGAAAAAAGAAAAGAAGAAAAGAAAATGACACATGGGGACTAGATAAACTTAAATATAAAAGGCAAGGGCTTAAATGCAAATAATAAAAATTTACTATATAAACCCCATTTTGCTTGGGGTGTCCAGTGGGTTACAAGGAGAGAAAGGGGAGTTAGGGATTTTCTTACATCTTCTCTATAATTCTCTCATCAATTCTTGAAAATAATGCATGATTATGGAGAGTTAAGATAATTAAGAAGGTTTATGGTGAGCTACACTAAATATTTGAGTGATCTAAGGGTTTTAAACCTTGTGGAGGAAGAATAAAGTGTGGAGAAAGGAAGAAGAAGGAGGGAGATAAAGGGTGGTTTCACCTTGAGGTTTCTTCTAATTAAATTCTTTGTTATCTTAGTAGTAAGTATGATTCTATTGTGTTGATTGTAAAAATTTCATACATGTATGCTTGATTATGGAACTTTGTGATTAGCATATTGGTTGTGGTAATTTGTGATGTTGTGATGAATTTTGTTTGTCGGCATGAGAATTGAATGTGTTAGTGTTTAATTGAGTAAAAAGTTGAAAAATTTTCATTTTACTTGAAATTTTGGCACTAGTAGAAAAATATAGGGAATGTATGTGATTGATGAAATGAAAAATTACCATGCTCAAATGAATAAAAATTAACCTTAGATGAGGTTTTGAAAACTAGAATAAAAAAAGAATTGATTCCTCCTTGGATGTTAAAAATAAAAATAAAATTCGGCAAGGCTAAATGGAAGAAGAGAAAAATTATATTTGACTAAGTTAGGATTTTAATGTGGATGAAAATATATTTAATGGGGGTTAAGTAATGCATATACAAGTAGGATGTAAACGGAAAATAAAAATAAAAATAAAAATGCCATCCTTACTAAACTAAGAAGTTTGGCAAAGTGAGGAAAGAAATAAAAGGATGGAATGTGGATGTGGGTAATGATAAAATTAGTGTTGAAATACATTAAGAAACATGGTGAAAATAATTAAATTGCAAATTAAATAGGATGGAAGGAAAATCTTAATTTTCCATCTTATAAAGGTTTGACCAAGTTTGTGAAAATAAATGAATTGAGTTGTTAAAGTTGGTTGTTAAATTGTGACAAAATTCTTGTTTAATTTTATTGTCGTAATATATAAGAATTATGGAAAATGGTGGAATTGAAGTCATGAAATGGATAATACAACCAATTTATTTGTTGGATAAATCATGGCGATAAATGTAATTATAAATAAAATAATTTATTATGGGTATATGAATTGGAAGTAGTTTATTAGTGATTTATAAATGTTAATTTCGCGATGTCAAAATAATTATATAAGTGATTTAGTAATTCATGTTGGTATAAGAGAGTTGCCTACGGGAGGACAACATCAGGGTCGTGCATTCCGTGACCAGATTGCAGGTAGGTGCCCGACACCTAAACTATTTAAGAGACATTGTAATTTTTCTTATAATGCCATTGTAAATATGAACATTGATGTGATATTATTATTAAGAAAATTGAAAAGTTCTAGTTACCCTGTGAGGAATTGGCGGCGGCGGAACTAATTGAAGGATTCTGATGATTGATACAAACGATATCATATATTTTTGAAAAAAAAATTGTAGTGCGTTATGCTTTTAAAGTTGATAATAAAGTAATTTTGTGATATTATTATATATATTGTGGTTGTGCTAATTGCGGACAAATTTATACATTGAATCAGTGCTCAGAAAAATAGGCGGATGAATTAGTGACCCAGTAAAGGGGTCAGTGCCCGGGGAATTGAGCGGATGAATTGGTGACCCGGTAAAGGGGTCAGTGCCTAGAAAATTAAGCGGATTAATTAGTGGTCCGATAAAGGGGGTCGGTGCCCGGTAGATTGGGAAAATGAATTAGTGGCCCAATAAATGGGTCGGTGCTCAGTAATTGGGTGAATAAACAAGAGACCTGGTGATGGGGTCGTTGCCCGGGAATTGGGCGAATAAATAAGAGATCTGGTGAAGGGGTCCGTGCCAGGTAATTGTGCGGATGGATTAATGACCTGGTAGCAGGGTTAATGTTAGACGTTGGATGGTTGGATTTTTAGACGGTAAGAAGTAATGGACTGGACCTGAGGTCCGTGCCGAGTTTGGGTAAATGTGATAGATGTCTGGTAAATGGGAGGAACTAGTTGTCCAGATGTTTGGGACTAGTGTCCTGGTTAAAGGGTTGCTAATAGAAGCAATTATCGAGTGGATAATTGGTATATGCGGGTATACTGTTAACATGAAATCTTAAAAAAAAATTGGCAAAAATATTTTATCGGAAAAAGAAAACGTGTATTGTGATTGAATATGTGAAAATGAATGAGATGTCATGATAATTCTTATTTTTGGATTATTGCAGCATTATACCCCGTTCTAGGCGATGAGCATTACTACCTAGTGAGGGTCGAATGCTTGGTAAGGGGGAATGAGAGTGGTTGTCTGATTAAGAAATTATTGTTTGGCTTGGATTGAGGAGAAAAAAAAATGTTCCTAAATGGTTGGGACGGGCCGAATAGAATTGTTAGGGTGATCCAGGATGAGGAGTTATTACTTGGTATTCATCATTTAATGCTAGTACATGGCACTATTTACTGGAGTGATACTATTGATTAGTGTCCAAGAATTCTTGAAGATGTTAATGGAAGGGCACTAGGGATCAAGGCTTTAAACACAAATTCTAATTGAAGGTCTAAATTGAAAGGTTAGTGCCTTAGCCTATAATGTTGTTGTAAGGCATTAGTGACTCGGACAAGGAGATAGGAACTGTAATTGATGGAACCGAAGGGGAACCTAGTTCCTTTCATAAGAACTAGTGTTTATTCAGTGTTGGAAATGAAATTGTTAGAAAGAAAGATGTGATGTGATAGTATGTGGTATCAGTAATGGGGAGTACTCTCGTTAAATATGACAGATAGTAAAACAATTTTATGATGTTGGTTAGCAGGATGACGTGATCGAATGGATGAATGCGTAGATCTCAAGATGGATATTTGAGATAATGCCGAACAGAGTAATTGAGATGGTCATTGGCATAGCGATGACTGTACTAAAGTGATTGCTCAATTTCACTACTAGAAAATGTGAAATAAAGGGGTGATTCTGTGTAAGGATAGGGGATAATTGTTTTAGAAATAATGAGTGGTATACCCAACTAGCATGAGCAAGAGTGAGTGAAGTTGCGAAGATACGGAGGTGCAATATACTTTAATGAAACTAAGATCTTGTGGACAAAACATGTTGAAGTCTTGCGGACAAAGAGCATATTGTGACTTATGACCTAACAATATCATAAAAGTGTAGGGAATCAATGGTTCTACTTTTATGTAATTATAAATTTTTAGATTTACATAAATATTAGTTCTATGCAGGACTCCTACCATGAATGACAAGAAGAAGTTTTCCATTACGAGACAGCTGTTTTAGAAATAGTTAGAATATTATTAAATTTCTGGGTGTTGTAACTAAACGAAAAAAGTATTTATGTTTTTCTCATTTCTTAGTCATTATGTTTCTATTACATCAAATGCTAATTTATTTCCTTAACCATTTATTATTTATTATGATATATTGTATGTGGAACTAAGATGTTATAGATATTAACAAAATTTTCTTATTTTTACTGAGTTCAAGGCTCATGGAAATTAGTTTTATCATGAGGAAATCTCGAGGTGTTACAATTAAGGTTATTTAATATTCGAATGAATATATATATATATATATATGTGTGTGTGTGTGTGTGTGATTTGCTCGAAATGTAATAATATATTATTATGTTGAAGCTTGGTACAAATTAAATTTATATTTTAAATTTGTTCTTATATCAAGGGGCATTTTTCTTGTTTTTCTGCGGGACCTTTATAATTTGCTAGGCCACATTTACCATTACCTTATTTTAGCTGATTAGTATATTTTGGTTAGATAATCCTTATTGTGAAACTTTATTTTATTGTATTTTGAATTAAATCTTTATATTCCTTTTTGGACTGTAATAATTTTATGGTATTTTGTGTAATTAATGTTGAAATATTAAATTCTTCTCTTCTAGTATTGTTAAATATATTTCACTTGGATTAATGGTGGTGAAAATAAATTGTTTGAAAGGAAAGGGAAACAAAAAAAGATTGTTGTCTTTGGCCAGGCGTGTTGTTCCTCCCGAGATAGAGTGGACGAAGGTCAAAATGCAAGCTCGCGGTGTGCATTTCGGTGACAATCCCTCCTATCAAGATCCTAACAGATCTAGGGCAATGCAAGCCTTAGCTCGATTGCAGATGTACAGGCCAGGCGCTCTTGATCTTTTTTTTTTTTTTTTAAGATATCTTTTTTTTTCTTACAAAAAATAATTATTTGAATTAATTTATTAAAATAATTGTCCAATTATGCCATTGTTTTTAAGAAGTTTGGGGCTTTTTTTTATTACGATGCTAATGATTATTTTATAAATAATTATGTATTAGCCTCGTACATATAATTTTTAAAATAATTTTATATTAGTAATATTGAATAAAAATAAAATACTCTTAATTATATATATAATTTTATCAAATTTATTGATCTCATATTTTTTCATAGAGGTGTATAAAAATAATCAATTAATATTTTTAATTGAAACTTGCTTTCACAATCATAATAGATTTTTAAAAAGGCTTCTCATAAAACAATGCTTTTGTTAAATAAAAAGAAATGCATGAATAAGAAAATTAGGTTTTTAACTAAAGATATATGTTTTTTTTTCATTTTTAGATGAGGAAGTTGTTATAGTTCCCTTGAAAATTTTCTTTCTTATTATTATTTTTTTTATTCAATGAACTATGCTGCTACTAATAAATTGTTTTGTTGTCAAATCAAAAAATCACATGAATAAAAAAAGACAATTTTGGTGGAAAGAATTAATCGAATCGAATGTTGAAGGATGAATTTGAAAAAAAAATCAAAAATAAAAAAGTATCAAAAAACAATGACCGGTGTTAACCCGGGCTAACTTTCCATACATATGAACTTGGCCACAATATCGAGATAATCTCATAAAATAAAAATTAAAAAAAAAAACCAAACATCTTAATTCTCAAGAAATCTAATATTGAAGAATGAAATTAAAAAAGAACATAAGAATATAACCTGAGTCAATTCGGATTAACCCGCCAAACTCATGAACCAGATCATGATACTGAGATAACCTTATTCTCAACAAACTCAGTATTAAAGGATGAAACTGAAAATAAAACTTAATCCAATGAAGGCCATCTTCGGATGCAATAGCCGCCGTATGCGCCTCCCAGGTGTACGGAGTCACTTTCTCTTGTTTTGTCCAATTTAGTCCCTGAACACTTATTTTAATTTTAAATTTGATCCTTAAAAATTCAATTAATTTAAATTAATTAATGAAATTAAATTTTATTTTGTCAATTCAAGTCTCAGTTGAGCGCCATATTATTTTTATGATACAACGAGAACCCCACTTGAAACCAATCGAATCGAAACCATCAAGCCCGATCCTAAATCAACTTAATTTGAAAAGGATTAAGTGTAAAGAAAATTAAAAAAAAAAAAACTTGAGTGATAAAAGAATAAAAATAAACATGTTACGCTATTACAATACTCTACAGTGTTTTGTACTCTGCATCTACTGGGAAACTCGGAATATTTTTGTTTCTTTTGTAACTGTAATGGTAATCTCCTCCTAAAAGTTTCGTACGTGGGGTTCAAGGAAATCCTTGGCGATCAGGTTTTGTTTTCCTTGGTGACCAAGAAACCATAAATCATTGTTTAAATAATAAACAGGCATCTTCGTGT
>Ga0307508_10005358_pt1 | contig 12214 bp, 9 predicted proteins | sample 9_EM_MG_FD_203089 | JGI IMG/M metagenome (GOLD analysis project Ga0307508, IMG submission 203089) | Populus trichocarpa ectomycorrhiza microbial communities from riparian zone in the Pacific Northwest, United States - 9_EM | ecosystem: Host-associated > Plants > Roots > Unclassified | place... | reverse complement strand
TAATGGTTATTAACAAAAAAACAAATTCTTAATTCGCCTCTGCCTCAATCCTCACCGATTTAAAAATTAAGTTTAATAAAATGATTAAAATATAAATAATAATTCTCATGTTTTTTAGAATTTGATATGGAATAAAAAGATTATTCAAAGTTTTAAAGAAGGTGTGGTTTCCTGTTCCTCTTTCTTCTCCTAGTATTGGTGATGTTGAAACTTCGCTAGAAATTATTAATGATAAGATTAAATTATTAACTGGAACTAGTAAGAAATCAGTTAATTTGTTAGCTTATGAAAATTATTTTGATTTTTTGGAAAAATTAGGATTAAAGGAGGATTTTTATATCATTACTACTGAGGATAATCTAACTTTATATGGAAGTAGTATTAAGCCGATTTTAATTAATGAAAATAATCAAAAAGTTGTTATATTTTCTCATGGGGTTACTAACAATCGCTGATCACTTTTTTACACTATGCATTTAACTCTCCAAAGGGGTTATCAGGTAGTTACTTATGATGCGCGCAATCATGGAATTTCTAGCAAATTTTCTACTAGTTTAGGTCAAGTAGAAGCTTGCGACTTACAAGATATTATTGCATGAGTAAGAAAGAAATATCGGCCAAAAAAAATCGGACTTTATGGTTTTTCAATGGGGGCGGCTACCTGCTTGTTTTGATTAAGTTTTTTTGGCGGCGCTGCTAATTCCGAAGTAGCATTTGCCATTTGCGAAGCGCCTTTTGATTATTTTGCTAAACAACGAGAAAATTTATTAGGTTGAGGTCTCAATCGTTATTGAAAAAAATATTTACTTAATAAAATAATTCATGAAGTTCTTAATTCTTCTCAGGAAAAATTGGAAAAAATTAATCCTTTTTTATCTTTACCGCAAGAATTACCCATAAAATTATTACTTCTTCATGGTTTAAAAGATAGTTTTTTGGATTGACGCGCTTCTTTTAATTTATATTTTCAATTAAATAAAAGCAAATTAAATAACGACCGAATTAATCTTTATCTTTGTCGTTATGCTGACCATGGCGATTTACCTTTTATGGCGGATTATGTTCCTAATAGTTTGCGCTGAAAGACAAGAAAAAGGAAATCACAGTTTAATTTTACTACTCTCTTTTGTAATTATTTACAGAAGAATTTGTAAAATAATAATATTAATATAAAGGGCACTAGCTCAATGGGAGAGCATCTGCCTTACAAGCAGGAGGTTGGCGGTTCGAGCCCGCCGTGCCCTACCAAATATTTGCGATGCTGATTATTTATTTTTTCATTAATAATCTTTAATTTTTAAGCTGATTTAGCTCAATTGGCAGAGCAACCGCCTTGTAAGCGGTAGGTTGTAGGTTCAACTCCTACAATCAGCACCAGAAGGGAGGATGGCAGAGTGGCCCATCGCACCTGACTGTAGATCAGCAAAACCGGGGGTTCAAATCCCTCTCCTCCCACCAAATTTAATAATAAGCAAATATATAAAATTAAATAATATGAAAATACGCAATTGAGAAAAATGATACTGAGGAATAGACCTTAGTCTAATGATATTAATGATTGTAGGGCATTATTACAATCCCGAAAGTTATAAAATAAAACTTCTTAGTGATGAAAAAAAAAGAATCATGACTAGAACAGAAGCAATTATATTTGCACTTGTTTTTTTTGTTGGAATTGGTGGTTTACTGTGATTAACTATTAGGTATTTTAAAAATCGTGAAAACGATAACAATAATAATGAGAAATAAACCAAGTCAAAAATTAATAGTCAATAAATGATAACTGTTAAAAACTGAGAAATACTCGTAAATAAGCAATTTGAATTAGATCGGCTTATTATTGAAAAAAATAAGATTAATTTAGAATGATTTTCTTATTTTAATATTAAAAGATTAAAATTAGCTCTGTTGGTGGAAGTAGGGGAATTTGCTAACGAAATAAAATCTTTTAAGGCTTGGCAAAAAAAAGCAGAAATTAATTGAGTTAAAGTTAAGGAGGAATTTATTGACTGTTTAGGTTATTTTATTGGTTTGTGTAGTATTTATCAAATAGATTTTTTATTTGAGGATGTGGAGAAAAAATATCCAGATTTATCTTTTAATGATTTGTTGCTTGATTTTTTTATTAAAACTGGTGATTTATTTATAGTTACGGATGAGAATTTTTATAAATTAGGAGCAACTAAACTCACTGAAAAAGAAGCCATAACTACTTATTATAATTGATTAGAAATTTTTAATCAACTATGTCATAAATTGGCAATTAACGAACAAGAATTATTAGATATTTATTTTGAAAAAAATCACATTAATCAGCAACGAGCCAATGAAAAATAAGCAAATTTTTGGGGTGTAGCCAAGTGGTAAGGCAAAGGACTTTGACTCCTTGATCGTTGGTTCAATCCCAGCCACCCCAGCCATAAAATTAATGTATATGAATTTTCCCAAAAAAATTTTACTATTTGTCTTCATAAACACAATTAGTTTGTTATGAATATGCCTTCATGTTATAACGCGGACTTGAACTAAAATATTTCCGGAATGACTATTTTGCCCTAAGAGTATTGTGATTTTATTTTTTTTAAATATTATTTATTTAGTTTATTTATTTTGGCTTGTTATTACCGAAAAATAATATTTACTAATTTGTCCTGCTAACTCAGTGGTAGAGTATTTCCCTTTTAAGGAAAGAGTCGTGGGTTCGAATCCCTCGCAGGACACCAGTTAAAATAAAAAAATGATATTATCTAAGTAATAAGCGGGATTGGCGGAATGGTAGACGCGCCAGGCTTAGGACCTGGTATTTGTAATGGATATAAGGGTTCGAGTCCCTTGTCCCGTACCAAAATAGAAGTTCATAAAAATAAAAAAATGCTTTTAATACCCTGAGAATATATAAATGAATTTCTTTCTTTGCCAAATTTTACTCCTCACGAAATAGGAGAAAAATTAACTTATTATGGCTTAGAAACAGAAGTTTTTACTCATGAAAATTATTTTTATTTCAAATTTGATACTCTTCCTAATAGAAAGGATTTGTTATCGTGGCGAGGAATAGTTAAAGAAATAGGAATTTTATTGAATTGCCAAATAAAAAATTTTAATTTTCCTCTTATAAATAAAAGTCAAAAAAAACCGTTAAAAATATTAATTAATACTAATGATTGTTTTGAATTTTATTTAGGTTTGATAAAAAATATTGAAGTTAAAGAAAGTTCTCCTCAAATAAAGCAATGATTAAAAGTAAATAATATTAATTCTATTAATAATATTGTAGATATTGCTAATTTAGTAACATTAGAAAGCGGACAGCCGCTTCATGTTTTTGATTATGATAGTCTTTTAGGAGAAAAAGAAATTATTGTTCGCCAAGCCCTTCAAGGAGAAATTATAACTTCGCTTAAAAGCGAAAAATTAATTCTTGGTTCTGATGATTTAATAATAAGTTGCGGTAAAAAAAATATTGATTTAGCAGGAATTGTTGGCGCCAAAGAAACAGCGATAACTCCTCAAACTAAAAATATACTCATTGAATGTGCTAGTTTTAATCCCCAGTCTATCAAAGAAACTACTAAAAGACTTAATATTTTTACCTTGGCTAGTAATTATTTTATTCGTCAGACTAATTTAGTTTTTTCACCAGAACAAATTTTAACTAGAATCATTTCTCTTATTACTGAATCTTATCAAGGAAATCTAGATGATGGAAATTATTTTATTTATAAACAAAAAGATGAAAAAACAAACAAAATTATTAGCATTAGTCAAGAATTTATTGAGAAAAAAATTGGTCAAAAACTTCCAGAATTAATAATTGAAAATATTTGAAAGCAGTTAAATTTTTCTTATCAAAAAAAAGAAACTGTTTATTATTTAACTATTCCTTCATATCGTTCAGATATTAATAACGAAGAGAGTGTATTAGAAGAATTATTAAGAATATACGATTATAATAAAATAACAAGTTCTCTTGATAGTGAAATTAAACCACTTTTTTTTGATGATAATAATTTTAATAAAAAAAAAAAAATTCGTGATTATTTAGTAAGTTCTGCTTGACAAGAAATTATTACTTATTCGCTTATCTCTTCCGAAATGAAAGAAGAAACTGCTAATGGTTTAGAAAAAAATAATTTTTATCAGTTATTAAAACCAAAAAACGACTATCACAAATACTATCGTCAATCTTTGGTTAGTAGTCATTTAAAAACAATAAAATACAATCTTTCTCAGGGAAATAAAAATTTACTATTTTTTGAGATAAGTAAAATTTATAATCACGAGGGCAGTGAGGAATTGCTTATCCTAAGCGGAGTAGGGAAAATCGCTAATCAACCTCTTCATAATTTTTTCCAAGATTTGGACTTTTATTGAATAAAAGGAATTTTAGAAAATATTTTTAGTTTAGAAAAGTTGGAGCAAATAGTAAATTTTTCTTCAAGTTCTCTTAATTATTTGTCTTCTTGGGAAAGTTCAGAAATATTTCTCGCGAAAGAAAACATAGGTTTTTGTGGAAAGATTGAATCGCAAATTTCAAAAAAATATCAAATAAACGATTCAGTATTTATTGCTCAAATTTCTCTAACCAAAATATTTAATTATCTTAATAAATTTCCTAGTAAATTTTCTTACAAACCAATTTCTAATTTTCCCATTAGTGAAAAAGATTTATCGTTTATTTTTGCTGAGAGCGTTAATTATAATTTAGTAATTGAATCAATAAAAAAAAATGGCGGTAATGATTTATTGGAAGTAAATATGTTTGATATTTACCAAAGTCCTGAAATGAAAAAAAACAAGCAAAAAAGTATAAGTTTTCGATTAATTTTTCAAAGTTCAGTTAAAACTCTTGAAAATAACGAAATAGAAAAATTAACCACAAAAATAACCAAAAAAACAGAAGAGGTGTTTAATGCTAAAATAAGAGATTAGGAATAAAATTTTCATTAAAAAACCTCTATATCTTTTTAAAACTTTATAAAATATAACATATAGATAATATATTAATATTACTATATATAAAATAAATAAGAAAACATATGACGACAGCAGACCATAATATAACCAGAGCTAGTAATTTAATAATCTAAACCGATTACTACGATTACTAGTATTCTTTGACAGAAGTTTAGTAGTAATCGTTAGAGTAATCTCTAATAACTTAGTAAATTTGACAAAAAATATATAATTTAATAATCTATCAATGACATTTCTTTTGAAAATGTGTTTGAAAAGTTCATAAATTATTGTTTTTTAAACATCTTGCCGGAATTGTTTTTATAATTTTCTTTTTTCAAAAAATATTCTTTTAGCAACATAGTTAAAATAAGGTAATAGTTGTATATAACTTTTTATTAAGTTAGAAAAAATTTTTTTCTTCTCTTTGTATATACCACTTTTAACTTTTGTAGTATTAAAAAACACTACTAACTTCCTAAAATTTATTAAAAAATTTAAAAAAATAAGCGGATGATAATGCCATTTTAAAAATCAACAAATTTTAAAAAAATTATTAACATATAAAAACTACTTTAGTATCACACAAACCAAATATCATGACAAATAATGCACAAGAATATCTAGAAAACAACTTTCCAGATAAAAAAACAAAAAAAATATTTATAATAAATAAAAACCTAGAAGGAGATTTGAATTTAAGTTCCTATCCAAATTTAGAAATAATGGCGTTAAGCCATAATAAAAAAGTAAATTTAAAACCAAACAATTCAAAAATAAGAATTTTGTGACTTGATTATAATCAATCGATTGATTTAAATGGGTCAAATTTAGTTTCGATAAAAGATAGTTTGACGCAACTTAATTTAATGGGTAATAAACTTAATGTAGAACAATTAGAAAAGACTTTAAAACAACTTAATTTAGAATATTTAATTTTAACTAATGTTGTTTTTCTTGATAATGAAGATAAGGAAAAAAAAAGATTAAGTTTAACAATTGTAACAAGTATTGATAAAAATTTGAAACATTTAAGTATCGAAAAGACCGAGTTTGCTCACGGTTTAGAGCAATTACCTAATTCTTTACAATATTTTTATCCTAGCCAAAATTTAGAGGATGTGTTAAGACCTTACCAAGGTAATAGTTGAATAGAAAAAGTTATTGAATGAAAAAAAGACCAAAATGGACAAAATGATAATGAACAAATGCAAGCAATAAGAGCAAGTATAGATAAAATAAAAGAACTAGGACATGACAAGGAAATTGCGAAAGTAAATTCTGATTGAGAAGCGACAATTTGGCAATTATCAAAAATAGTTGAAAAGTATTCCCAAGAAAGAGTAAACGGATTACCGATTAGAATTCATCCGCGACTAATAGCTGACGAAAAAAGTCCGAAGACAATGGCTTATGTAATAAATTATGGAAAAGAATCAGTAGAGGGTAAGGGTTGAGATTATCATTTTGCTCTTGGTTACAAAAAGATTGTGGTTGTGGAAACTATCGCACATGAATTAGCTCACGTTTTTGTTGGGTTAAGGGCATATACTGATGGTTCTGGAATCTATCCCGACCAACAACATAGTTCATTTTTTTGGGAAGTTTATTTTGATGGTGAAAATTCTGACTTAAATTTTGTAAAGAAAGAACTACCATTAGTCGAACAAAAAGAACTAGAAGAATTTTGAAATCCTTTATCATTGAATTTTAATTCCGGCACCCCTTTTGCCTATTTTCCCAATGTAATAATAGAAGAAGACTGAAAATTTGCCAAAAAACTGGTTTTTTCGGCTAGAAATAAGCAAGCAACTTCCGAAGAGATAATGAAAGAATGACATGATATTCGGCAGAAATTATTTGGCATGGCTAATAATTATATGAATGCTGGAACCGAACAAGAGGCTAGAGAACGATGAAAAAAACTTGAAGAAATAAAAAAAGAAATGGTAATAATTGTTTGAATTAGACCTTATAGAGTTAGAAGAACAACGGGGGAAATTTTTGTAAATGAAGTGAAAATTGAGATTGACCTAAGTTCACTTATGACGGCAGAACTCCGAGAAAAAATTGAAGAAGAAATTAACAATTGAGCCGATAAGCCAGTTAGATCAGCTAGTTCCAAAAAAGTTGAAAAGATTAATCACATTATTGAGAGTGCGTTGTTACCTGATTTAACTGAAAATAAAATTGTTAAAATAGATGAAAGCCTAGAAGAGGCAAGGGAAACTCAAATCCAAGTTCCTCCAATTGGCAAAGATTAATTACTAAATTAACTCTTTGGTTGGAATATAATATATAGAAAAAAAATATAAGTGCAGATATGAAGATGGATAGTTATGGTGTTAAAGTTAATGAAAAATTTAAGCAAGATTCCATTGCTGAACTTGAAAAAAACTTGAAAACCAAGGGAGAAAATATTTTACCAAGCGATTGAGAAAATCATTTAACTCTCGACTATTGAAAAAACTGGCGAGAAAAAATCAAAAGTTTTCAATATGTTGATGAAGTTGTTCTCTATGGAAAATTTTTTGAGGAAATAAAGACTTGAATTGCTAATGAATGTGTTTATAGTTATCAACATAGTTATAATATTGTTAAAAAAATTGAAGAAGAACTCGCTAATGTGACAATAGACATAGATAAAATGGACTATGGTGATGACGGATGAAAAATTTTCCCCAAAGACCCCCTAGAACTAATTTTAGTAAGACATAAAAGAAATGATCTTTATAGTACGCTAGATTATAAATGATTGCCTAATTGAGAAAATCATTTAACTCTCGACTATTGAAAAAACTGGCGAGAAAAGATAATGGCTTTTAAAAATATAAAAGAACTCTATTTATATACCACTAGACTTCGTGCTTTACAAAATTTTATAGTAAATAAAGTCAAAAATCAATCTTATGCCAACTGAAATCAAAAAAGAGATATTACTAATATAACTATTTTCGAAGAAGAACAAAGACTAGTTAAAGTTGAAAGTGAGGAAAAATGAAAAAAAGATGTAGCCAATGCTTTTCCTAATACCAAATTAAGGGAATTGAGTATAGAAGAAATTCTTAATGATTCTTGATTTAGGAAACAACTAGGATTTGATGAACAAACGCAAAATAAAAATACGCAAGGTAGTTTAGATTCTAACCAATCCAGTCGTGACCATGAAGGTTTGATAATTAGTGAAATTATTATATTTTCTATTTTACTAGTAATTGTTATTGTGATTTTTAAAAGGGTACTTAGAAAAAAAGACTCTTTTGAGCGTTCAGTTACTCCCTAAAAATATTCAAATTTAAAGTTTGTCTAGTACTATAAACTAGATGCCATGCTATTGGCTTAAAATAGCAAAAATATTAGTCTTTTTAGTTAGACTTTAAAGAAACTAAATAATAAAAAAAATAATCATGACAGAAAAAAAATTAAACATAATATTAATAGGTTCCACAGGTGCTGGAAAATCTACTGCTGCTAACGTAATTGTAAATAAGGATGATGAGTTTAAACCAATATTTAAAGAAAGTTCAGGTAGTGTTAGTTCAACCAAAGGTTGCCAAGTTGAAGAAGTTAAGATGGGTGACATTACTTATAGGATTATTGATACCATTGGAATTGGTGATACTAGTTTAAGTGAGCAAGAAACTCTTTACAAACTAGGAAGTTTAGTGCAAGAAATTAAAGAAGATGGAATAAATCAAATTTTTTTTGTGGGAAATGGTAGATTTACTAAAGAAACAATTGAAGCACTTAGAATATTATCGCTGGTAATTTTTGATAAAAATGTATCAAACTATACCACTATTTTGAGAACTAGTTTTTCTGACTTTAGAGATTCAGAAAAATGTGACCGTGACATTCAAGCTTTACGTGGTGAAAATCCTGATTTAACTGCAGTAATTGATTCAGTGAACGGAAGGGTTATTCATATTGATGCTCCAGCTCGAAGATATTTATTAACAGTTTTGGAAATTAAGAAAGATTGAAAAGAATCTAATAAGATAATTTGAACACATTTAGGAGCTATTAAAGACAAAAAGTATATGCCGGAGAACATTATGAAGTTGAACGCAAGAATTGACGAGTTTTTGAGTGTTACAGAAGTAAGGCGCAGAAGTATTAAAACTCAGATTGAAAACTTGGGAAAAGAATTTTCTGAAGCAAAAAGTGAGTCTAGAAAAAAAGAAATAGAAGAAACGATAGACAATTTGAAGAGAGAGTTAAAACTATTGGAAGAAAGAGCAGTGGGTGGCGCGGTGAAAGAACACGAAAAATCTCTTTTTAACGATTTAAGAGAGAATTTTGCAGCTCATGTTGGAACAAGTATGGAACTTGGAGAACGCGCTCTTCCTTATGGAGGTGCGTTCGTAGGTGGCACCGTTGGAGTAATTACTGGAGCTGCCGGTGGTATTTTCAGTTCTTTATATTTTATTTTACGTGGAAGGAAATAAGAAATTAATATGACAAACAATGCACAAGAATGACTGAATAGAAATTATCCCCGAGGCGGAGAATGTACGTTAAGAGTACTTTGAAACGGAAAGGATAACGAAAATTTTGGTAAAAATCGAAATCAAATCACCACTTTAGATATTGGTAATAATGGATTACAAGGTCCTTTAATTTTAGAGGGTTTTACTAATCTTGAAATATTACGTTGTTCAAGCAATAGAATTACTTCTTTGCAAATAAATAACAATTCAAAATTAAAAATAATTAATGGTCAATTTAACCAAATTACAGGCTTAAATTTACAAAATTTTTCTGACTTAGAATCTCTTGTTTTTAACAACAATGAATTAATGAGTCTAGATTTAAGCCAAAATAAAAAAATAGAACGTCTAGAAGTTATGGATAATAATCTTTTAAGACAAAATTTTCTTTTTTCAAAAGGCAAAAACAACTTAAAGATATTTTTAGGAGGAAATTGGAATAGAGGTAGAATAAATGAAAATAAATACAATCGCTTCAATGGTTCTCTAGGAGAATTTTTTAAGGACATGATTCAGTTGAAAACTGTTGATGTTCGAAATACTGATTTTGGTTCTGATAATTTTTATTTATTTCCTATTAGTGTTGAAAATTTTCATTGTTTAGCAAACATAAGAGAAAATGCTAAAGTAAAGGAAATTTATGATATTTTTACTGATGAAAAAGGGGAAGTAGAATTGACAAATTTTGACGGAATCGATGGATTTATAAAAGATTTTTCTGTAAAATTTCAAGCCTATAAGTCTAAGGTTCATGAAAAAAAGATTGAAGAAGCCCGTGATTTATTAAAAGATGAAATAAGAACTTTAACTGAAAAAATAAGAGCCTTAACTGCTCAATTAACTGCTACTGAAAACAATATTAGCCAAACAACCTATGATGATTTAGTTAAAGAACGAAACCAACTTAAAACCGAATTAGGTACTGCTCAGACTAATAATGATAATTTGATGATTGAGTTAAACCAAGTTAAAACTAATTTGAGTAAAGAAAAATCAACTTATTTATTAGTCCAAAAAGAATTAATTGAGGCTAACAAAGAAATTCAACGATTGCAAGAAAAATTAGGTCAAAGTAGAAATAATGAAGATTATGAAAATCTTTTAGAGAACAATAAAAAAATTAGCCAAGAATTAGCGGAAGTTAAAGAAGAGTTAAAAAAAGCGCAAGAAGAAGTTAAAAGAAATGCTATAAAAAATATTGAAGAAGAAATGAGTAATGAAGACTTTCCTTTAACAGTCGAGATGTTGTTAGAAGAATTTGAAGAATTTACCGAACGAATTAATCAAATGGTTAAGTTAGATGAAATCAATAATTTTACTAGACAAGTAATTAGTAGTATAAGGAGACAGAGAATAGCCGAAATTAGTTTAAAAAGTATTATTAAAAAACCAACAGATAATTTGGAACTAGAAAGTTTGAATTCAATTTTAACTGATTTACGATTTTTTGGTCAAGAAAATACTTCTTCGGAAGAACGATGAGTTTCTCAAAGCCAATCTTCAGTTATTCAAAGAAGAATTAACGAGTTGAATGCTTTGATATCACAACTAACTCAAGAAGCCAAGATTATTCAGGAATAGTAAGTCATTTTTCTTTCTTAGAAAGAAAAACTGAAAATATAATATAAATACAGAGAAGTGACTAGTTCGCAACAAATAATTTTAGTTTTCGTTTATTTTGTCACATCTTAATTTGATAATTAAACTTAAAAATTAAAAATAATTTTAGCGCCTTAGTCATTTCGCTCAGCAATAATTGAGCAAAAATAAACAAATATAGAAAAATCAAAAAAATATCATGGCAAAACTAGAAGAAAAAGAAAAATTTATTAAAAAAATATTTCAAGAAATAAATTGAGGAGAAGAAGGTAGTTGAACTGATAGTAAAAACGAAATAATAAGAAAGAAAAATATTTCCCCAACAAATGCTCTTAATGATGCTTATCTAAATAGTACTTCAAATCTTTGATCAGAATGAAAAGCCTACATTCTTTCTTCTCCTAGAGGGAGAATTGAAGAATTTAATGCTAGAAAGTTAAAAATCCTTGAAAGAATAGTTCAAGATTTTACAAAAAAAGGCGTTAATTCGCTTAATAAAGAGCAAAAAGAAAAAATTTTTAAAAGTAAGGAATTTACTGAAAATAAAAGCGAGGAAGTTTTATGAAAAATCATGGATTTAATCGATGATTTAACTCCTTTTATTCAGAAAACTGTAAAAAACCTTGTTTTTCAAGCTAATCACATCATTAACAACTATCAGAATGGTGACGGTCAAAGTAAAGAAGCTTACCGGATTGTGAATGGAAATAAGAATTTTATTGGTCAACTGATAAAAGCGGAAGAAAAAAAACCAACTGGCGAAATTATTGATCATCCAACATTACAAGAAAAACTGAAAAAGATTGAAGAAGAAAATAAAGATTTTCAAATTCAGAATGCAGAATTAAAAAGACAATTAGTAAGTGCTAATGCTGAAATAGGAGGATTAAATCAACGCGTTCAGGAACTTCAAGGAATGTTAGCGATTGGTCCTAGTTCGCAGGTTACTAATCCAACTTCTGAAACTAACCAAGAGCAAATTGGTGCTTTACAGAATGAAATAGCCGAATTAACTGAACTACTGATTCAAGTTAATTTAGCCAATACGAAAACTAATCAAATGACTGCTGAAGCATACCAACAAATTGCTGATTTACAAAAACAACTACTGGTTACACAAGTAGTAATGCCACCAAAATAAGGAACTGGTTAGAAATGAAGTGGTTAGT
>Ga0307508_10005357_pt1 | contig 12214 bp, 10 predicted proteins | sample 9_EM_MG_FD_203089 | JGI IMG/M metagenome (GOLD analysis project Ga0307508, IMG submission 203089) | Populus trichocarpa ectomycorrhiza microbial communities from riparian zone in the Pacific Northwest, United States - 9_EM | ecosystem: Host-associated > Plants > Roots > Unclassified | place... | reverse complement strand
GAACTCGATGGCCGTCCCGGCGAGCGAGGCGGCCGCGAGCCGCAGCATGGAGGGCTTGGTTACGGTGCGTACGTCGTGCATGCCGCGTCAACTACCCACGGTGACCGGGGGTTACGGGGGCGCGCGGGTGCGATCGGGGCTCGTCAGTAGGTGACGGTGATGCGCCGGGCGGGGCCGTCGACGCGGATGATGCCGCCGTAGGGGAGGACGAGTTGTGGATCGGTGTGCCCGAAGTCCACGTCGAGGACGATCGGGGTGTTGGGGGCGTATATGCGCATGGCGCGCAGCACCGCCTTGCGCTGCTCGGTGGCGTAACGAGCGGCTTCCTCCGGGCTGTTGGGCTGCTCGAAGGACCATGTCTTCGCCCGGCCCGTCAACAGCGCCGAGAAACGTTGGAGCAGCCCGCGCTCGCCCATGTTCCGCAGGGTCCAGAAGACCTCGTTGGCGCTCGGCATCTCCTCCGACGTCTCCAGGAGCAGCACGTCGCCGTCGTACTCCGAGAGGTCGCGCGCGATCTCCCGGTCGGCCATCAGCAGCCAGCCGACGATCTCCAGACAGCCGCCCCAACTGCGGCCCTCCACAACTCGGTCGGCGTTGACCCAGGTCCACCCGCTGCCGGGCCGCGTCTGTGGTTCCGCGTCGAAGGTCGCCGGGTCGGCCCAGTCGCGGTTGACGTCGTTCCAGCGTTCGGCGGGCCTGAGCTCGTACTCGCCCGAGGTGAAGAGAGCGGCCCGCAGGGAGTCGGCCGTCTGCGGGTGCATGGCGCCGGGGCGCCCCAGCTCGCACATCACGGTCGCGCCGTGGTAAGCGACGATTCCCGCGTTGCGCAGATACATGAGCAGGTTCGTGTTGTCGCTCATCCCGAAGAAAGGCTTCGGGTTGGCCCGGATCAACTCCCGGTCCAGCAGCGGCAGGACGGTGATCTGGTCCTCGCCGCCGATCGACGCGATGACGGCCTTGACGTCCGGGTCGGCGAACGCGGCGTGGATGTCATCGGCCCGCTCCTGCGGCGTCGAACCCATCTTGCGGGTCGTCGGATACTCGACCGGTTCCAGCCCGTACTCCTTGCGCAACCGCTCCAGGCCCAGTTCGTAGGGGAGCGGCAGGATTCCGGGCAGGCCGGCGGAGGGAGAGATGACGGCCACGCGGTCGCCGGGTGAGGGCTTGGGAGGGTACGAGATCGTCGTCATGCCGGGAGGGTACGGGCCGTCCCGCTGCGAACGCACCGTGATAAACCGGGTCTGAACAGCGGTCCTCGACGGATCGCCGCAACCCCACCGGACCGGAGGAACCGTGCCCCGCACCCTGGCCAACGCCCCGATCATGATCCTCAACGGGCCCAATCTGAACCTGCTCGGCCAGCGCCAGCCGGAGATCTACGGCAAGGACACCCTCGCAGACGTCGAGGCCCTCTGCGTCAAGGCGGCGGCCGCGCACGGCGGCACGGTGGACTTCCGTCAGTCCAACCACGAGGGCGAGCTGGTCGACTGGATCCACGAGGCGCGGCTGAACCACTGCGGGATCGTGATCAACCCCGGTGCCTACTCCCACACGTCGGTCGCGATCCTGGATGCACTCAACACCTGCGACGGACTGCCGGTGTTGGAGGTCCACATCTCCAACATCCACCAGCGCGAGTCGTTCCGGCACCACTCGTACGTCTCGCTCCGCGCCGACGGCGTCATCGCCGGATGCGGTGTGCAGGGGTATGTGTTCGGCGTGGAGCGCGTCGCGGCGCTCGTGGGGTCGGCTCAGGCCGACGCGTAAGCCCCGGTGACCAGGCGTGCGACTCTTACAGCCGCCCCGGCTCTCCTACAGCCGCCCCGCCTCCACGATCCGCCGCAGGAAGCGCTGTGTGCGTTCCCGCTGTGGATCGCCGAAGACCTGCTCGGCGGTTCCGCGCTCCAGGACCACGCCCGCGTCGAGAAAGCAGACCTGGTCGGCGACGTCCCGGGCGAAGCCCATCTCGTGTGTGGCCAGCACCATGGTCATGCCGTCGTCCTTGAGGTCGCGGACGACGGTGAGGACCTCGCCGACGAGCTCCGGGTCGAGGGCGGCGGTGATCTCGTCGAGCAGCAGCAGCCGGGGCCGTACGGCGAGAGCGCGGACGATCGCGACACGCTGCTGCTGGCCGCCGCTGAGCCGGTCCGGGTACTCGCCCGCCCTGCCGCCCAGCCCGAGCCGCTCCAGGAGCTCCCGGGCGCGCTCCTCGGCCTCCGCGCGGGCCACGCCGTGCACACGCCGCGGGGCGAGGGTGATGTTGTCCAGGACGGTCATGTGCGGAAAGAGGTTGTACGCCTGGAAGACCACGCCGATACGGCGGCGTACCGCGTCCTGGTCGACGCGCGGATCGGTGATCTCCTCGTCGTCCAGCCAGATCGCCCCGTCGTCGATCTCCTCCAGGAGGTTGGCGCACCGCAGCAGCGTCGACTTGCCGGAACCCGAGGCGCCGATCAGTGCGGTCACCGTGTGCGGAGCGACCTCCAGTTCGACGTCCCGCAGGACGACCGAGTCGCCGAAGGTCTTGCGCACGGACTCCATGCGCAGCACGGGCGCGTCGCTCATATCGATCCTCCCTGGGCCCGCCGGCGGTCCATCCGGGCCGTCACCCAGTCCGTGAAGCGGGTCATCGGGATGGTCAGCGCCACGAAGATCAGGCCCGCGACGATGTACGGCGTGTAGTTGAGGCTGCGGCCCACGATGATGTCCGCGGCCCGTACGGCGTCGATCGCACCGCCGATCGACACGAGCCCGGTGTCCTTCTGCAGCGACACCAGGTCGTTCAGCAGGGGCGGCACCTGCCGGCGCACGGCCTGCGGCAGGACGACGTGGCGCAGTGCCTGCCGGTTGCTGAGGCCGAGCGAGCGGGCCGCCGCGCGCTGCGAGGGATGGACCGACTCGATGCCGGCGCGGAACACCTCGGCCACGTACGCCGAGTACGTGAGCGTGAGCGCCGTGCCGCCGAGGAGCACCGGGTCGACCGTCACGCCCTGCAGGCGCAGCGCAGGGACGCCCAGGACCACGATCATCAGGTTGATGATCAGCGGCAGTCCGCGGAAGAAGTCGGTGTACGCGGCGGCCAGCACCCTGAGCGGGAAGAAGACCGGGCCGCGCAGGGTGCGTGCGATGGCGATCAGCATGCCCAGGACCAGCACCGCAACGCCGCAGATCAGCAGCAGCCGGACGTTGAGCCACAGGCCTTCGAGGACCTTGGGGAACGCCTCGCGCGCGTACTGCCCGCTGAAGAACGTCTCCTTGGTGCGCGGCCAGCCGGGCGCGTTGACGACGACCAGGTAGAGGACGACGCCCGTGACAAGGGTCGAGAGCGCGGCGATCGCCGTCGCGCGGCGGGTACGCGCGCGTTTGAATGCCTCACGCTCGTTCCGCCGCTGCGACGGGACGTATCCGTCGCCCCCGCCGGACATGTCACCCTTGCCGTCCGCGCCCTCCCGGCCGGACTCGTCCTTGGTGACGGTCACTTGAGGACCGGGGCGTCGACGGCGTCGGAGAGCCACTGCTTCTCGATCTTCGCCAGCGTGCCGTCCTTGCGCAGGGCGTCCACCGCGTCCGTCACGCACGAGGTGAGCGCGCTGCCCTTGTCGAGCACCAGCCCGAACTGCTCCGGCGTACCGCCCTGGTTCTCGAACTGCCCGACGATCCTGGCGTTCGTCACCTCCGCCGCGGTGATGTAGAAGGCGGTCGGCAGATCGGTGACGATGGCATCGACCTGACCGTTCTTCAGCGCGGACTTGGCCTGGTCGTTCTTGGCGTAGACCGCGGCCTGCTGTGTCGGCTTCACCACGTCGTCGATGTAGTCGAGGCTGGTGGTGCCGACCTGGGCACCCAGCTTGAGCTTCTTCAGGTCCGCGACGCTGGTCGCCTTCGCGGCCTTGGAGCCCTTCAGCGCGATGACGGCCTGGCGCACGTCGTAGTAGCCGGACGAGAAGTCCACGGCCTTCTTGCGCTCGGTGCTGATGGACACCTGGTTGATGTCGAAGTCGAAGGTCTTCTCGCCGGGCGCGAAAGCCTTGTTGAAGGGCACGCTCTGCCAGACGACGGCGCTCTTGTCGTAGCCGAGCTGCTTCGCCACGGCGTACGCGACCGCCGACTCGAAGCCCTTGCCGTTGGCCGGTTTGTCGTCCTTGAACCACGGCTCGTACGCGGGCTCGTCCGTGGCGATCGTCAGTTTGCCCGACGTCTTGGTGGCCAACTTGCCCTTGGCGCAGGTGTTCCCGGCCGACCCGGACGGCGAGGCCGCCGCCTTGTCCTCCGGCTGCGGAGCACAGCCGACGGCCGTGGCGAGGAGGGCGATGGTTGCCGCGGCGACGGTGCGGCGCAGTGCGCGAGGGGCGAGGTGCATGGCGGGAGATTGGCAGTCCGGCGTCCCGTTTGTCGAGGTCACGACCGCAAATGTCCGCATCGTGGGAACGTGTGTTGCAGTCTTGTGAACAGTTTCCGGACAGGGCCCGCCTGGGGCCGCCGGTCGAGGGCGGGGATCGAAAGACCGGCGGCCCGTACCGCGCAGGAGCCGTCATCCTGTGCGGGGCTGCTTCCAGTTGACCGCGCAACAAGGTGCGCCGGGAGCGCGCACTTGGCGCCGGCTCGTGCGAACGGTTCACACGGGGCGTGTGCGCCGCCGGCGGGTGACGTCTGTGCCGCTCGCTGCGCTGTAGGACATGACTCCCATGGGTCACGGGCCCGTCCTCAAGAGGCGGCAAGCGGGCCGGTGCGTGCAGGGGCGGCAGGTCGTACGACCCGGCCGCCCCTGTGTGCCCGGCGTTGCTACCACCCGCGCGCGTGCCACTCCGGCAGCCGCGGTCGCTCCGTGCCCAGGGTCGTGTCGTTGCCGTGTCCCGGGTAGACCCACGTCTCGTCGGGGAGCAGGCCGAAGATCTTCGTCTCGACGTCGTGGATCAGACTGGCGAACGCCTTCGGATCCTTACGGGTGTTGCCGACACCCCCCGGGAACAGGCAGTCCCCCGTGAACACATGGGGATGCCCGTGCGGGTCGTCGTAGACAAGCGCGATCGAGCCCGGCGTGTGCCCGACCAGATGGCGTGCCGTCAGCTCCACGCGCCCTACCCGGACGGTGTCGCCGTCGTCGACGAGGACGTCGGTCGGCACCGGGATGCCGGTGGCGTCGTCCCGGCCCGCGTATGTGCGTGCGCCGGTGGCCGTGACGACCCGGCTGAGCGCCTGCCAGTGGTCGCCGTGCTGATGCGTCGTGACGACGGAGGCGATGCCGTCGTCACCGATCATGCCGAGCAGCGTGTCCGCGTCGTTGGCGGCGTCGATCAGCAGCTGTTCATCGGTGGCCCGGCAGCGCAGCAGATAGGCGTTGTTGTCCATCGGGCCGACCGCGATCTTGGTGATCATCAGGTCCTTCAGCTCGTGCACGTCCGCCGGGCCGCCGACCGTCACCTGTCCGCTGTACGTCATGGCGGCCAGCCTATAGCGGGGGAGTGCGCACGGCCCCCGCCATGGGGGGCGGTCACAACGGGGGAAGCGCCGGCAGCGAGCCGCCCGTCACGGTCAGCCCCGAGCCGTCCCGCCGTCCGGCGAGCCAGCCGAGCAGTTCGGGCGCAGTGCCCGAGACGGTGAGCTCCGGCTCCGTCGCCTCCCGGCCGGTCCGCCACGCGCGCGTGCGGTCCGTCAGGCGGATGGGCGCCACCTCGGGGTGCCCGGAGAAGCGCTCGGTGAGGAAGGCGATCTCCCGGTCGGAGAACTCCGCCGGCAGATCCTCCAGCTCGTACCCGATGCCGAGGTCCACATGATGCAGCTCCACCTCGCCCCACCGTCGGAACGGCACCCTGGACGCCGAGTCGGTGACGCCGTTGCGCAGTTCCACCGTGCGCGACCAGTCCGCCGGCGCGGCTCCGGTCTCCTGGAAGCGGGCCGCGCTGTCGCGCAGGTCGGTGAGCTGGACGTCGAGAGGGCGCGGGGCGTCCCGCTCGATCTCGGCGTCACGAGCCTCACCGGACGCATACATGGGGCGGCCTTCGAGGACGTTCGCGAGAGCGTCCGCATTGCGGGCGAGGTGGGCGAGGAGGTGGCCGCGGGTCCAGCCTGGGAGCCGTGACGGCCCGGCCACCGAGGCGTTGTCCAGTTTGGCGGCTGCGGTGAGCAGCCGGTCGGTCGCGTCACGTACAGATGCCAGGTCATGACCGTGATCAATCATGGTGCTGACCCTAGCCCCGCCACACCTTTGGGTGAAGGTGGTGAAGCTGTGCCGTAAATCGAATGCGCGTGCTATATGGTCGGCAGTGGCGTCGGGCATGCTGGATGGCCGGGGATTGTTATGCAACCCGGGAATCCGACCGGCGTTGTCAGTGGCTCCCCCTAATCTGAGAAAGCACGGGGGCCTCGCCCCTGTCACTTCTCTCAAGAAAGGTGCGGACCGGCGTGGCCGACCGTCTCATCGTCCGTGGCGCGCGCGAGCACAACCTCAAGAATGTCTCGCTCGACCTGCCACGCGACTCGATCATCGTCTTCACGGGCCTGTCTGGGTCGGGCAAGTCCTCGCTGGCCTTCGACACCATTTTCGCCGAGGGGCAGCGGCGCTATGTGGAGTCGCTCTCCTCGTACGCCCGGCAGTTCCTCGGCCAGATGGACAAGCCGGACGTCGACTTCATCGAGGGTCTCTCTCCGGCCGTCTCCATCGACCAGAAGTCGACCTCGCGCAACCCGCGCTCGACGGTCGGCACCATCACCGAGGTCTACGACTACCTGCGGCTGCTCTTCGCGCGCATCGGCAAGCCGCACTGCCCCGAGTGCGGCCGCCCGATCTCTCGCCAGTCGCCGCAGGCCATCGTCGACAAGGTCCTGGAGCTGCCGGAGGGGAGCCGCTTCCAGGTGCTGTCGCCGCTGGTGCGCGACCGCAAGGGAGAGTTCGTCGACCTCTTCGCCGACCTCCAGACCAAGGGCTACAGCCGCGCGCGTGTGGACGGCGAGACCATTCAGCTCTCCAACCCGCCCACGCTGAAGAAGCAGGAGAAGCACACCATCGAGGTGGTCGTCGACCGCCTCACGGTGAAGGACTCCGCCAAGCGCCGCCTCACCGACTCCGTGGAGACCGCCCTCGGTCTGTCCGGCGGCATGGTCGTGCTGGACTTCGTCGACCTCCCCGAGGACGACCCCGAGCGCGAGCGCATGTACTCGGAGCACCTGTACTGCACGTACGACGACCTGTCCTTCGAGGAGCTGGAGCCGCGCTCCTTCTCCTTCAACTCGCCCTTCGGCGCCTGCCCCGACTGCTCCGGTATCGGCACGCGCATGGAGGTCGACGCCGAGCTGATCGTCCCGGACGAGGACAAGTCCCTCGACGAGGGCGCCATCCACCCCTGGTCGCACGGTCACACCAAGGACTACTTCGGCCGCCTGATCGGCGCCCTGGCGGACGCGTTGGGATTCCGGACGGACATCCCCTTCGCGGGCCTGCCGCAGCGTGCCAGGAAGGCCCTGCTGTACGGCCACAAGACGCAGATCGAGGTCCGCTACCGCAACCGGTACGGGCGCGAGCGCGTGTACACGACGCCCTTCGAGGGCGCCGTCCCCTTCGTGAAGCGCCGGCACGGCGAGGCCGAGAGCGACGCCAGCCGCGAGCGCTTCGAGGGCTACATGCGCGAGGTGCCCTGCCCCACCTGTCAGGGCACCCGCCTGAAGCCGCTCGTCCTCGCGGTCACGGTCATGGAGAAGTCCATCGCCGAGGTCTCCGGCATGTCCATCAGCGACTGCGCGGACTTCCTGGGCGAGCTGAAGCTCAACGCCCGCGACAAGAAGATCGCCGAGCGCGTGCTGAAGGAGGTCAACGAACGGCTGCGGTTCCTGGTCGACGTCGGCCTCGACTACCTCTCGCTGAACCGCGCCGCCGGCACGCTCTCCGGCGGTGAGGCCCAGCGCATCCGCCTGGCCACCCAGATCGGTTCCGGCCTCGTCGGCGTTCTCTACGTCCTCGACGAGCCGTCCATCGGCCTGCACCAGCGCGACAACCACCGGCTCATCGAGACCCTGGTCCGGCTGCGCGACATGGGCAACACGCTCATCGTGGTCGAGCACGACGAGGACACCATCAAGGTCGCCGACTGGGTCGTCGACATCGGCCCAGGCGCGGGCGAGCACGGCGGCAAGGTCGTGCACAGCGGCTACCTGAAGGAGCTGCTCACCAACGCCGAGTCCATGACCGGCCAGTACCTGTCCGGCAAGAAGTCGATCCCGCTGCCCGACATCAGGCGCCCGCTGGACCCGACCCGCCGGCTCACGGTGCACGGCGCCCGCGAGAACAACCTCCAGGACATCGACGTCTCGTTCCCGCTGGGTGTGTTCACGGCGGTCACGGGCGTGTCCGGCTCCGGCAAGTCGACGCTGGTCAACGACATCCTGTACACGCACCTGGCGCGCGAACTGAACGGCGCGAGGAGCGTTCCGGGACGGCACACGCGCGTGGACGGCGACGACCTCGTCGACAAGGTCGTGCACGTCGACCAGTCGCCCATCGGCCGCACCCCGCGCTCCAACCCGGCGACGTACACCGGCGTCTTCGACCACGTCCGCAAGCTGTTCGCCGAGACGACCGAGGCGAAGGTCCGCGGCTACCTGCCCGGCCGCTTCTCCTTCAACGTCAAGGGCGGCCGCTGCGAGAACTGCTCGGGCGACGGCACCATCAAGATCGAGATGAACTTCCTCCCGGACGTGTACGTCCCGTGCGAGGTCTGCCACGGCGCCCGCTACAACCGGGAGACCCTGGAGGTCCACTACAAGGGCAAGTCCATCGCCGAGGTCCTGAACATGCCGATCGAGGAGGCGACGGAGTTCTTCGAGGCCGTCCCCGCGATCGCCCGTCACCTGAACACCCTGAAGGACGTCGGTCTCGGCTACGTCCGGCTCGGTCAGGCCGCGACCACCCTGTCCGGCGGTGAGGCCCAGCGTGTGAAGCTCGCCAGCGAGCTGCAGAAGCGCTCCACCGGCCGTACGGTCTACGTCCTCGACGAGCCGACCACCGGTCTGCACTTCGAGGACATCAGCAAGCTGCTGAGGGTGCTGTCCGGCCTGGTCGACAAGGGCAACACGGTCATCGTCATCGAGCACAACCTCGACGTGATCAAGACCGCCGACTGGGTCGTCGACATGGGTCCCGAGGGCGGCGCCGGCGGCGGACTCGTCGTCGCCGAGGGCACGCCCGAGGAAGTCGCCGGGATCCCGGCGAGCCACACCGGCAAGTTCCTGCGGGAGGTCCTCGGCGCCGACCGGATCAGCGACGCGCCCCTCGCGCAGGCCCCGCGCAAGACGGCGGTCAAGAAGGCGGTCGCGGCCAAGTCGACGGCGAAGAAGACGGCGACGGCCAGGACCGCCAACAGCACGGCCACGAAGAAGGCGGCTCCCGCGAAGAAGACGACGCGGGCCCGCAAGGCCTGAAAAGAGTGCACAAGACGTGCGGCGCCTCGGCCTTTCAGCAAGGCTCTGCGCAGGCACGTCGGAGAGGTGCCGTCAGCCGGACAGCGCTGGTGCATCTGCTTGACCGACCGGCTCGTACAGGTCGCCGGCCAAACCGGCCAGCAAGGCCTCACGCATCGCGGCGGTGGCGACGGCAAGGGTCGCCGGGTGGGGAAGGTAGGCGTCGGTGTGGCACGCGGGCCGCACCGGGCCGAGTCGCCCGCCGGGCTCGCCGGATCCGACGAACCAGTACACGGCCGGGCAACCGAAGGCCCGGATGAGAACACTGACATCGTCCGATGCGAGCGCGGGCGGGACGGTGAGGTGGCGCATGGACAGCCGGCTCTCGTGCACCGCGGCGAGGCAGTCGCGGACCCGCGCCGTGTTCTCCACCCGGGGCACATGCGTGTCGTGGTTCAGCTGGACGTCGTCGCCGAAGGCGAGTCCGGCGGCGGCGGCCTCCGCCCGCACCAGTGAGTCGACGCGGCCGAGGATCGTCTCCCGCACGCGTTCCTCGAAGGTGCGGATATTGACGGTGACGGCGGCGCACGGCGCGCGCAGGCCCGGTGCGGACGGTGCCACCACTCCGGGCACGGACACCACGGCCTGCTCGAACGGCGGCACGTCACGGCCCACCACAGTGTGCAGTCGCTGGGTGAGACTCGCGGCGAACAGCACCGGGTCGGGGCCCAGGTCCGGTGAGCCGGTGTGCCCGCCCGGGGCGCGTGCCGTCACGGTGAACGTGTCCGTGGCGGCGAGCGCCGTCCCGGGCGTGGAGACGAGCACCCCCACCGGTGCCATGGCCGAGACATGCTGGCTGAGCAGGACGTCCGGACGTGGGACGGCTTCGGCCAGGCCGTCCTCGACCATTCTGGCGGCACCGCTGCCGAGTTCCTCCGCCGGCTGCAGGATGAGGACGATCCGCCCGGGCGGCAGGTCCGGACGGGCCGCCAGCTGTGCGGCCGCCCCGGCGAGCGCCGCCAGATGCAGGTCGTGCCCGCAGGCGTGCATCACGCCGTCCACCTCGCTGGCGAAGGCCTCGCCGGTGCGCTCCCGGATCGGCAGGGCGTCCAGTTCCGCGCGTGCCGCGACCACGGGCCCGGGGCCGCGGTCGAGCACCGCCGCCAAGCCCGTGCCGCCGATCCCGCGGGTCACCGCAAAGCCCTCGCGGCCGAGCACGTCGGCGAGGAGCCCGGCGGTGCGGTGTTCCTCGAATCCGAGTTCGGGACTGCGGTGGAGGGATTCGTAGAGGGCCGGGGCCCAGTGCGGCAGCCGCAAGGTCATCGCTCACCCGCGGTGGGCTTCCCGGTCAGCCGCATCGGCGTCCCGGAGCGCAGCGGACGGGCGGCCAGCAGCGCCTCTATCATCCGGTCCTGATGCGCCGGCTCCGGCGGGTCGACGGGTGCGAACGCGCGGCGCAGCACCGTCGCCATCAGGCGGGAGGAGTTCTTGACCTGTTCCGGATCCTCTTCGGCGCCCAGGCGGGCGACGAATCCACTGACCACGGCCTCGATGGACAGCTGCCCCTCCTTGGAGCAGACCGCGTCGACGATCAGGCCGTTGTCCCGCAGCAACTCCAGATACGGCGGCCGCACCAGGACCGACACGAGGGAGATTCCGAGGGCGTCGGGATTCCCCTGTACCGCCACATGCGTGCCCAACAGGCGTGCATCGCGGGTGTTGTAGGCCCGTAGCACCGGATTCGCCATGACCAGGCGGTACAGCACGCAGCCGGTGCCGTGCAGGCTGGCGAGCCTGCGGTCTCGCGGCAGGTGGGCGATGAACTGGTCGTGGACGTGGTCGAATTCCCGGACCAGCACGTCGTCGATGATGTCCTCTTTGCTGTTCCAGTGCTTGTACACCGTTCCCTTGCCGATTCCCGCGTGCTCGGCAACGTCCTGGACACTGATCTTCGGGTAGCCGAGGCGCAGTACGAGATCGACCATGGCGTCGAGGACACGGGCGGAGCGGCTACATCGGTTGCCGTTCGCCTGACCGGACCGGCGGGGGTCGGTCGCCATGGTGCCGAGCGGCTGGACGGCGCTCTGCTGAGCAGTCATCAACATTCTGTATCCCCCGTGAGTGTGGTGAGTTTCGCACCGTCGAACGCGGCCTCGGCCACGTCGACGGTGATGGTTCCGTCAGGGCCCGGGCAGCCGACGATCAGCTGGAACAGCGGGGCGAGCTGCTCACCTCCGGCCCCTTGATCCCCGGTCACTGTGGCGAACACGTCGGCGCGCAGGCTGTTGTGGATCCGCCCGGTCGCCCCGGCCGCCGCCGCACCGAGCAGGGACCGGTGCGCGATCCGTGCGGCTGCGGCGGTGGTTGCGTGCAGTTGCTGCAGATCGGTGGTGGCCTCCTGGACCGGGGCCGCGACGACCAGCGTCGCCGAGGCGCTGAGGTAGTCCGGGGCGAGCCAGCCCATCGCGTCCTGTCCGCGCTGGAGCCGCTCCGTGGACTCCATGCCCGCCCGCACCAACACCGGGCCCTGCCGGGTGACTTGGTAGCACCCGGGTTCCCAGCGGCTGTCCGCGGCGTCGATGCAGGGCCGGTGGACGACGAGGAACGACCTGAGCCTGTCGTCCGGGGTCGCGGCCACCTCTGCGGGCAGCGAACCGAGCCGGCCGACCCGGTCGGCGCCCAGGGAGTTGAACACCCGGTGCCCGGAGCGTCGCTGCCGCACCAGCGCCAGATGCCGGACGAACGCCGACGGGTCGAGGGCGTGCTGCGGCGGGTCCAGCGTGACCCGGCCGACCGGCCGCTCGTCCGGCCCCAGGTCGAGCAA
>Ga0307508_10005356_pt1 | contig 12220 bp, 7 predicted proteins | sample 9_EM_MG_FD_203089 | JGI IMG/M metagenome (GOLD analysis project Ga0307508, IMG submission 203089) | Populus trichocarpa ectomycorrhiza microbial communities from riparian zone in the Pacific Northwest, United States - 9_EM | ecosystem: Host-associated > Plants > Roots > Unclassified | place... | reverse complement strand
TTTGAGATTTTCGTGGACGGTCCTGGACGGACGGGACGGCAACCGCAAAGCGCGGCAACTGCCTGCAATCATTTGGTGTACTGCAGTGTACGAATTTCATTACACCCCGCAATGGCGCCTGTCGACTTGGCGTCCAGGCCCGGAGCGCCTGTTGGAGCTGCACCGTGACCCGGGGTGAGGTGTACCTCCTCGACGTGCTGGCCCTGCTCCGCACCTGGGCGTCGACGGATGAGCTGGAAGCCGAGACCCACTACACGAAGGACCACCTGCTCGTGCTCCTCGGACGGCTGCACCGTCGACGGAAGGTCGCCCGACGGGCTGGCGAGGACGGCGAGCCCGACTCCTGGAAGATCGTGCGCCTGCCTGCCCGCCTCGACGGCGGGGCGCGACCGCCGATGGTGACCCGTCGAGCGCTCGACGGAGCGGCGCCGCGCGTCCGTCGGTGACGGCTCAATTGGAGTTGTCACTATTTCAGATTTGTCGTGTAATTTAAGTTACTTGATAGGATCGATCGCGCGACTGTCATAGCCGGCGCCCTAAGACCGACGGAGCGGCGGGCCGCTCCCCGACGGTGAGCCGCGCGGCGACCGAGCGGGCTCGCTGTCGGCCCTGGGACGGCCCTGGGCCCCGGGGGAGCTGTCCGAGCCCGTCCGAGCTTCCCGGCGGGCCCTGGCGAGGCCCTGGCGAGCCCTGCCGGCCTGTCCGGTCCTGGCCGGTGAGGGCGTAACCCCGCGACCTTGAACGTGTATTGACGGTGTCGGACGGCCTACCGGCGGGCGCGAGCGGACAACTTGGCGTCTGCTATTGGGACGACTACCGCCGTCTCGCCGGTGGGCACGAGCCCAAGCCCGCGGCGGAGGAGGGGCGAGAAGTGCCGGACGACGTGCTGGTTGTAATGGCGGAGGAGGATCGACGGGTCGCCATGGCCGAAGGCACCGCTCTGTTCGTCGACCGTAGCCCCGTCTCGAAGGTTCCTGGATGCGACCGAGTGACGGCCCGCCTGGTAGAACGTGATCTTCACGGGCAGCTCGGAGACATTGGCTCTCGCCTCGCCCCAAGCGACCCAGAGCGCCTGCCGGTTGTAGGGCTGCCCCCTCTTGGTGACGAACAAAAGATCCTCGGCCCCCGCGCCCTCGGCTCGACGCTTCGCGAGCCATGGGCCAAGGATCGCTGCCGCGTCGTCGCCGGCCGGTGCCCACTTGGCCTTTGCCGGCTGCCCCCTGTTCTGGTGGTCTTCCTTGAGCGGCCCGAGCCGCGAGTACCGGACGCGGATAGTGCCCTCGTCGAGCCAGTCGAGATCTGAGAGCCTTAGGCCGCACGCCTCTGCGGGCCGACAACCGCTCGTCGAACAGACATAGTAGATGAGGTCGACCGGCGTTCGGGCTGCGAGCGCGTGGAACGCCTTCCGCGCGATAGCGACATCGTCGATCCAGGGCTTCTCTGTCCGCGGCGCTACCGGCCGTCGTCCTCGCGGTACCTGGCGGACCGGGTTGACCTTCATATGTCCATTCTCGACAGCCCACGAGCAGAATTTCGAGAGAGCGTCGAATGCTGTGCGCTGTGATCCAAGCCGTGGCCCGCCAGCTTCCCCCTTTGCCCTCATGTCGGCCAGCCATCGCACCACGCTGCTGACATCTTCCAGCTCGCGGACGGTGCGCTTGCCGAACACGGGCAGTAGGTGCTTGCGCATTGCGTAGCGGTCCTCAGGGGCGCGCTTGGTACTGAGCTGCTTGGCCCACTCTTCCATCAGCGGCTCGGCGAGCGGCGACGGCTTGATCGGCGCGAGCCCTACCCGACCCTCGGCCACGTTCTTTTCGATCGCGGCGAGGAGCTGCTTGCCCTCCGCCTTGGTTCGGCAGCCTTTCAAGACCCGTTGGCGCCAGACGCCATCGATGTCGCGGTAGGCAGCGATGTACCGCGGCCGGTCGCGCGTTCCTCTGTTAAAGATGGATCCCATGGTGCCTTCTCTCCGACGGTCCGTGCCGTCGGGTAGATCGTACCCGATTCTGTGCGGACTTTGTGCGCGAACGATTGGATCTGATTATAAACTGTGTTATTTCAATTAGATAGAATGCGACATAACAACTGTATGTCAGGAGTCAGCAGGCCAGCCGATCAGTCGGAGCAAGTCTCGGGGAGGCCGCTCATGACCATGCGCCCGACCTCGCTCACGATCGTCGTCTCGCCTCTCGTGTACACCATCCTCAGCGCGTAGGTGGGCGGTCGGGCGCGCACCCAGGCGCGTACCTGAGAGGAGTGGTCGCGCGGTGCCAGCGTGACCTCGAGGACCTCGCACCGCCCCAGCGATCCGCTTGGCGGCGACGTCTCGCTGCCCGAACCATTCCGGCAGGGCCGGCGCGACCTGCGGCTCGGGGGCATGGACGCGCGCGATGGCCGCGTCGCCGCTTCGCGGCACCCCCGTGGCCGCCGGCGCGCATCCGCGCCGCGCCATCAGACCCACAAACAGCGGCGCGAGCGCGACGCCGGCGACGACCACCCCCTCCGCGAGGATCACCTCGCTTTTTGCTGCTGCTGAAGCTTCTGCGCCTCCTTGATCCCGTTCTGTGCTGCCTTGAAGAGGGGACTCGACTTGGCGACCGCGTGGTACTGCGCGACCGCGAGGTCGTAGAGCCCCTTCTTCAGATAGGCGTTGCCGAGCGTGATCCGGGCGTGATCGCCGCCGCCGAGCTCGAGGGCTTTCTGCGCGAAACTGAGGGCGGCGTCGCTGTCGCCGTTCTCCCAGGCGACCTCGGCCATGCCGACGAGCCCCTCGGCGCGGCGGAACCGTCCCTTGGAGACGCGCTCGTACAGGGCGCGCGCCTTCTGCCACTCCATCTGCGCCTTGAGCGCCTTGGCCTCGTCGAGGACCTGATCGGCCTCGCGCCGGTCGCGCGGCGGCCCGGCCTCCTTCTCGACGGCGAGCGGCTGGATGCGATCCGCCGGCGGCATGCGCCGCTCCTTGTCGACGGTGTGGCCGAAGAGATCGGACTGTTCGCCGCTCCGCGCCGCGGTGGCCACCGGATCGGGCGTGACCACGTGGCCGGGGAGCGAGGGCTTGTTTGGCTGGCTCTCGCTGACCTCGGCGGGACGACCATCGGCCACCGCGCCGGCGACGGGCGGTACCAGGGCCTCGGTGCTCGGTGGGGGCGGCTGGGGCCCCACGACCTTGGTCTCCTCGGGGACGGCGACCTGGATCTCGGCGGCGCGGTTCACCTGGCCGTCCTGGCGCTGCACCGCGTACCAGGCGATCCCGGAGCCCCCGACGACGATGGCCGCCGCGTAGAAGGCCATCCACTTGTAGGAGCTCTTCGGGACGGTGACGACGGCCGTCGACTCGAACATCTCCTCCTCGGCCGCCTTGGGCGAGCCGAGCGCCGCCAGGCCGAGCTCGGTCACGCGGCCCGAGATCTGGTGGACGAGCTCGCCGCGCGGCGGATCGGAGGGCGGGTTCGATGGCGACGGCTGGTAGAAGATCGGCTCCGGCGAGGGCGTGTTTTCGGAGCGGACCATCGGGTTCATCGCCGACGGATCGACCGGCATGCCCAGCACCTTGGCGACGGCGACGCCGCGCCCGGCCAGACACTTGGTGAGCTCGTACTCGAACGACTCCATGGACGGCGGGCGCGACGCGGGATCGCGCGCCAGCGCCTTCATGATGGCGCGCTCGACGGGCTCGGGGAGCTCGGCCCGGAGCTGCCTGGGCGGCGTCGGCTCGACGGTGGCCTTCTTGGTCAAGATCTCCATGAAGTTCTCACCGTGGTAGGGCGCCTCGCCGGTGAGCATCTCGTAGAGGATCGCGCCCACGGCGTACACGTCGGAGCGGGCGTCGGCCGGGCGGCCGGCGGCCTGCTCGGGCGCCATGTACTCGGGCGTCCCCATGGCCATGCCGGGGTGGGTGAGGCGGTCCTTGCGCTGCTCCTCGAACTCGGCGCTCTTGGCGATGCCGAAGTCGAGGATCTTCACGAAGTCGGTCGTGCCCTCGCGGACGATGAGGAAGACGTTCTCGGGCTTGAGATCGCGGTGGATGATCCCCGACGCGTGCGCGGCGGCGAGCGCGCGGCACATCTGCGTGCCGATGTTCAGCCCGCGCGCGACGTCCATGGCGCCCTCGCGGTCGATGATGGCCGCCAGCTCGACGCCCTCGAGGTACTCCATGACGAAGTACACCGAGCCGTCGACGGTGGTGCCGGAGTCGGTGACGTCGACGATGTTGGGATGGCCGATCTTCGACGCGGCGCGCGCCTCGCGCCGGAAGCGCGCCACGACCTCGGGCAGGCGCGTGTAGACCGGATGCAAGATCTTCAGGGCGACGCGCTTGCCGATGTCGACGTGCTCGGCCTCGTAGACGCGCCCCATGCCGCCCTCGCCGATGAGGGCGCGGACGACGTAGCGACCGTCGACGATCTGGCCGATGAAGTCGGTCTCGAGCCTCTCCGACGGGTCGAGCACCTGGGCGAGCGCCGCCGAGCTGTCGCCCGACGTGCTGGTCACCACCGTGCGGCCGTCCGAGCGGGGCGCCGGCACGTTCACCGCGACGCCGAGGCCACGCTCGGTCTGCGCGCGGATCTCGCTCTGCGGCGCCGGGCCGTTGGAGACGACGGAGGTCAAGGGCGGCTTGGTCCGGAGCCGCTCGCGCGCCTTGATGACCAGGGCCTCGCGCTCGGCGCGCTCGCGCGCCAGATCCTCGGCGAACAGGCCGCCGACGAATTTTTCCATGCGCGCCGCGTCGGTCGCCGGCGCCTCGCGGGCGAGCCAGCCGGCGAGCGCCGCCCGCATCTCCTCGCCGCTCTGGTAGCGGAGGTCGCGGTCGGTCGCCAGCGCCCGCAGCACGATCTCGTCGAGGAGCGGGGGCACGCGCGGGGCGCGGCGCGACGGGGGATCGGGGTGCGGATCCTTGGCGCGCGTGGCCAGATCGGCGGGCTGTCCGTCGATCTGCGGGAAGAGCTGCCGGCCGGTCAGGAGCTCCCAGAGGATGATCCCGGCGGCGTAGAGATCGGTCCGCCCGTCGAGCGGCTCGCCACGGGCCTGCTCGGGCGCCATGTACGAGACCTTGCCGTAGATGACCCCCGGCGCCGTCTTCTCGAGCTTGAGGGTCGACGAGGCGAGGCCGAAGTCGGTCAGCTTCACCTCGCCGGCGAACGAGATGAGGACGTTCGGCGGCGAGACGTCGCGATGAACGAGCTTCAGATCGCCGAAGCTGTGGGCATAGGCGAGGCCGCGGCAGAGCTCCTTGACGATCTGCACGCCGATGTCGACGGGGAACGCCACGCCCTTTCGGGCGCAGCGGTTCCACACGGCCCGCAGGTCCTTGCCCTCGACGAAGTCCATGGCGACGAACATCTCGCCACCGACCTGACCCGCGTCGAAGACGGGGACCAGGTTCCCGTGCGAGAGCTTGACCACGACCTTGGCTTCATCGCGAAACCTCGCGACGTACTCCGAATCGGCCAGGTGCGGAAGGACGGTTTTGATGACACATAGCTTTTCCAGAAAGCTGTCACCCGTCGTGGCCAGGTAGAGCGCGCCCATTCCGCCCTGCGCGAGCGGCGCGAGCAGATGGTATTTCCCGAATTTTCTCGGGAAATCACCCATTCGCGTCGGTCTTCGTCTTCGTCTTGTTGGGGGTCATCGTGGGTCAATCGTTCGAGATCGGCTACCCTCCGGTGCCTCCGGCGCGAACCAAACCTCGGACAAAATTATCACACGCGAATCGGCCTCGGCATCTCGAAAAGCTCATCGGTCGAATGCCCTAGCCATGCGGGATCGCATTGAAATCAACACCATTCACGACATGTCCGTGCGAGGGCGCATGGAGTGGTCCGCTGATCTGGCCTCCTCCGTCCGCTTGAATCCGTGGAGTTCCGCGAAGTAAGATGATTCCTCACCAGATGACGTCGTCGCAACAGTCGGGGCAGGGCCCGGGTCATCCGGCCGGGCCGAGGAGCCCAGCCACGGTCCTCGCCACCGTCCTCGTCATTGACGACAGCCCGACGATCTTGAAGGTCGTCCAGCTCGTCCTCTCCAAGGCGGGATTTCGCATCGCCACCGCTCCCGACGGAGAACAGGGGGTCGCGCTGGCGCGCAGCGAGCGGCCCGACCTCATCCTCCTCGACTTCGTCATGCCGAAGATGAACGGCTACCAGGTGTGCCGCGCCCTCGCCGCCGACGCGACGCTGCGCGACATCCCGGTCGTCCTCATGAGCGCCAAGGGCGACCAGGTCGGCGAGCGGTTCGTCAAGGTGATGGGCATCGTCGACTACATCACCAAGCCCTTCTCGCCCGAGGCCATCACCGCGGTCGTCCAGCACACCATCGCCAAGTATGGAAAGCGCGCGCTCGATCCCGACGCCACCGGGAGCCGCGACCGCGCCCTCGCCGATTCGCTCGAAGCCACCGGCGAGGACCTGGGGGCCGAGCTCGCCGCCAGCGATCTCGCCGAGGCGCGGCTCGCCGTCCTCCACGAGGTCCGCGCCGCGCTCGCCGACGCGATCGCGCCCAAGGTCGCCGGCCTGGTCCAGCTCGCCGTCGCCGCCAGCGACGAAAGCGACGGCGCCGCGCCCGGACCCGACGCCCGCGTCCCCACCGATCCCGACGCGATCGCCGACGTGGCGCGCGGCGCCCTCGACGACGCGACGCTCGCCCGCATCCTCGGCGCGGTGCGGCCCGGCCTCTTCGGCCCGGGCGATGCCGAGGATCGCCTGGGCGGCCTCGGCGGCGAGCCGCCCTCCGACGACGCGGTGCTGCAGGGCGATCTCCGCGTCGTGCCCATCGCCGAGGTCTTGCAGCTCCTCCAGAACCAGGCCCAGTCGGGCGTCCTCACCACCTGGCGCGCGCGCGGCAAGGTCGACGTCTTCTTCCGCCAGGGGCGCGTCGACTTCGCGGTGGCGCAGGGCGTCGGCGAGGAGTTCCTCCTCGGCCGCTTCATCGTCGGCCTGTCGTTCATGAGCAAGCCCGACCTCGAGTCCTTCGCCGAGGGGACGCGCGGCCGCAGGCTCCCGCTCGGCCAGCAGCTCGTCAAGCTCGGCCACCTCTCGGAGGGTGAGGTGCGCCAGGCCATCACCAAGCAGACCTGCGAGCTCGTCTACGAGATCCTGCGCTGGAACTTCGGCCGCTTCGGCTTCCGCGCCACCCGCGAGCAGCCGCCGCTCGCCGTCGACGCCTCGCTGGCCCTCGACGTCGACGGGATCCTCATGGAGGGTTTCCGCCGCGTCGACGAGTGGCACCTCATCGAGCGCGAGATCGAGAACTTCGATCAGGTGTTCCTGCGGAACGAGGACGCCGTCGCGCGGATGGGGCGGGGGCGGCTCACGCGCGAGGAGCTCACCATCCTCGAGCTCGTCAACGGCAAGCACACGGTGAAGGAGATCATCCGCCAGTCGCGCATGGGCTCCTTCGACGTGTCGAAGATGCTGTACCGCCTGCTCAGCATCAAGCTCATCCGGCGGCGCGTCATGCCGGTCGCGGTGTAGGTCGGAGGCCGGATGAAGAACGTCCTCGTCTTCGCCCTCGGCGACGAGCGGCACGCGCTCGAGCTCCGCTGGGTGCGCGAGATCTTCACGCTCGTCTCACTGACGCCGGTGCCGACGGCACCGCCGATCCTCGACGGGGTCGTGAACTTCAAGGGGGCGATCGTGCCGGTCTTGTCCTTGCGCGTGCACCTCGGCCAGCCGGGCCGGCGGCCGCCGCTCCCCGGCGACGCCCTCGTCCTCCTCGACGTCGATGGGACGCGCGTGGCGCTCGCCGTCGACCGCATCGACGCCGTGACCTCGCAGGCGGACGCCGACCAGGCGGTGCCGCTCGCCGATCCTGCGGCCCTGGTCGCCGCCGCGCGCCAGCAGATCGAGGGAGCCCGTGGAGCTCGAGCCTGAGCTCGCCGAGATCTTCGTCGACGAGGCGCGCGGCCACGTCGCCGTCGTCGCCGACGCGGCGCAGTCTCGCCAGGCCCGCCTCTCCGCCGCCCGCACTCTCGCCACCGCGGCGGGCCTCTGCGGCCTCGGTGAGCTGAAGGCCGCGGCCGAGCTCACCGCCGAGTCCATCGCCGCTCTCGACGAGGCCACCGCCGCCGCCGCGGTCCGCACGATCGAAGCGCTCCTCGCCTCGGTGACCCCGGCCGCCGCCGTCACCGATGTCGAGCTCGGCGAGCTCCTCGCCGGCTTTCGCGAGGAGGCCGGCGAGCACCTGGACGCGCTGCAGGCGGCCCTCCTCGCGCTCGAGAAGGAGCCGGGGCGCCGCGAGCTCGTCGACGAGCTCCTGCGCAAGGCGCACACGCTCAAGGGCTCGGCGTCGATGGTGGGCCTGCCGCCGATCTCCGAGACCGCCCACGCGCTCGAGAGCGTCCTCGTCCTCATCCGCTCGGGGGCGCTCGGCGGCGAGGGCGTCTTCGACGCGCTCCACGCCGCGCTCGATGGGCTCCGGGCGCTCGTGCCCGTCGGCCACCGCCCCGAGGCGACCGAGCTCGCCCGCGGCCTGCGCGCCGATCTCGACGCCCTCCGCCGCGGCGCCTTGCGTCTCCCGACGCAGCCCGTGCGCCCGGTCGTCGACACCGGACGGCGCCGCGAGGACCAGGCGATCGTCCTCCGCGTCGACCCGGCGCGCCTCGACCAGCTCATGGATGGAGTCGGCGAGCTGGTCTTCGACCGGACCCGCATCGAGCGGCGCGTGGGCGAGATCCGCAACATCTTGCGCGACCTCGCCAAGGCCCGGAGCGGCCTGCGGTCGCTCTTCCGCGCCCACAAGCTGCCCCGCCTCGGTGAGCTCGAGGAGGCCTTCGCCGTCCATGTCGCCGAGCTCGGCCGCGCCGGCAGCGCGCTCCTCGAGGACGCCGACGCGCTCCGCCGCACGACGCGCATGCTGCAGAACGGCCTCACGCAGGTCCGCATGATGAAGGTGAGCTGGCTGTTCCAGCGGGTGGCCCGGCCGCTCCGCGACCTCGAGCGGCTCGAGGGCAAGCGCGTCAGCGTCGTGACCAGCGGCGGCGAGGTCGAGCTCGACAAGGCCGTCGTCGAGAAGGTGACCGATCCGCTGCTCCAGCTCCTCCGCAACGCGCTCGCCCACGGCGTCGAGCCCGCGGCGACGCGGCTCGCGCTCGGCAAGCCGGCCGAGGGCACGATCACCCTGTCGGCCCGCCACGAGGGCGAATCGGTCTTCCTCGAGGTCGCCGACGATGGCGCCGGCATCGACGCCGGCAAGGTGCGGGCGTCGCTGGTGGCCTCGGGTCGGCTCTCGGCCTCGGCCGCGACCGACGAGCAGATCATCGCCGCCATCTTCGAGCCGGGCGTGTCGACGCGCGACGAGGTCGATGAGCTCGCGGGCCGCGGCGTCGGGCTCGACGTGGTCCGCGAGACCATCGCCGGCCTGGGCGGCGAGATCAGCGTCTCGTCGATCCCGCGCCAGGGCACCCGCTTCACGTTGCGCCTGCCGCTCACGACCGCGATCAGCCAGGCCTTCCTCTTCAAGGTCGGCGGTCAGGTCTACGCCCTCCCCAACGTTCACGTCATCGAGGCCACCACGATCGAGTCGTCCACGCCCGCGATGCCGCCGCTCCTGCCCCACCGTGGCCAGGCGGTGCCGCTGGTCTCGCTGCACCTCCTCCTCGGCGCGTTGGCCCCGACGGACGCGCGGCGCGTGCCGGTCCTCGTCCTCGAGTTCGCCGGCCGCCGGCTCGCCGCGACCTGCGACAAGGTCATCGGACCGCGCGAGATCGTCGTCAAGAGTCTCGGGCCCCTCCTCGCGCCCCTCGGCCTCTACGCCGGAGCGACGATCAGCGGCAGCGGCAAGGTCCAGCTCATCCTCGACCCGGCGACGCTCGTGCAGGCCGCCTACCCAGCCTCGGCGCCGACGGGAGAGACGGGCGTCTTTCCCCCGGTCGCCGCCGAGCCGCCGGCGCCGGCGGAGCCCCAGACCCGGCCCCGCATCCTCGTCGCCGACGATTCGCGCTCGGTGCGCGACGCCCTCGCCCGCATGCTCGCCGCCGGCGGCTACGTCGTCGACCAGGCGATCGATGGCCAGGACGCCTGGGACATGCTCCAGGAAATGCGGTACGACGTGCTGGTGACCGACCTCGAGATGCCGCGGCTCGGCGGCGAGGAGCTCGTCGCGCGCCTGCGGGCCGACGCGACCCTTGGCACGATCGGCGTGATCGCGATCTCGTCCCGCAAGGAGGGAGCGGGGTCGGCCGACGCCTTCATCGCCAAGCCGGTCCTCGCCAAGCAGCTCGTCCGCGAAATCGAGAGGCTGCTTCGCCGATGATCACGCTGCGGAGCTCGCGCCGCGATGACGACGACGCGCTCGCGGCCACCGCGGCGGCCGCCTTCAAGACGCCCGAGCCCGAGAACTTCGTCCGGTTCTTCCGCGAGCACAGCGCCCGCGGCCCCGCCGACACGCTGATCGCCGAGATCGGCCGGAAGATCGCCGGCCACATGTCCGCGCTGCGCTTGACCATGCGCTTCCGCGGCGCCGAGCTTCCCTTTCGCGGCGTCTCGGTCGTGGCCGTCGTGCCCGAGCGGCGCCAGCTCGGTGTGGCCGAACGGCTCCTCCGCGAGCACCTGAGACGGCTCCGCGCCAAGGGCGAGCCGCTGTCGATCCTCTACCCGTTCGCCATCCCGTTTTACCAGAAGCACGGCTGGGGCGTGGTCGAGTGGATCGACGCGCTCCGCCTGCCGCCGCGGGCCCTGCCGCCGTCGCCGCTCCGCCGGAACGTCCGCCGCCTCGACCTCGCCAGCGACGGTCTGGCCATGCGCGGCGTCTACGAGCAGGCGCGCGAGCGCTCGAACGGCTTCCTCGTCCGCGACGACTACTGGTGGGATCGGCGCGTCATCGGCCGCGCCTCCGAGCGGATGGCCTACGTCGATCCCGAGCGCGGGCTCGAGGGCTACCTCCTCTACGAGGTGCCGTCCGAGCCCGGCTACCCCGGCCAGCACGCCCTGGTCCGTGAGCTCGTCGCCGCCACACCCGCCGCCGCCCAGGGGCTCGTTGGGTTCCTCGCCGCGCTCGGCGAACAGTTCGACGAGGTCGAGCTCCTTCGGCCGCGCGGCGACGGGCCGAGCCTGGCGCGCAGCCCCCAGCTCGTGACGCGCGACCAGCACGAGCTGTTCCGTCCGATCTGCGTGACCGTGAGCGGCGCCATGGCGCGCATCGCGGACGTGCCGGGCGCCCTCGCCGCCCACCCTGCCGCCACGGGCGGCAGCGGCCGCATCGGTCTCGACGTCTCGGACCCGCACCTGCCCAGGCCGCTCGCCTTCGACGTGACCCTGTCCTCGAAGGGCGCGCGCGCCACGCCCGGGAGCCGCCACCGCGATCGGCTGGCCCTGTCCGTCGACCGGCTCGCGCAGGTATACTTCGGCGCCGCCCGCGCGTCGCTGCTCCTCGAGCAGGGCCACGCCGCCGGCCACCCGGACGCCGCCGCCCGCCTGGATGACGCCTTCGCCGGCCCACCCTTGTATCTGTCGCGTATGAACTTCTTTTAGGGGGACTCCGCTTCGCTTCGTCCCCCGCTCGGCAAGGCCTCGCGGGGCCGTACTATCTACTTAGGGTTTACTGGCAGCCCTCGGGCTTGATGACGTCCTTGGGTGTCCCGCCCTCGGCCTTGACGTTCTTCAGGTCGACCTTCGACTTGCACGCCGAGGTGACGGCGGCGTTGGTGCACTTGGCGCACACGAGGTCGCTGATCTTCACCGTCGCGCCCTCCTTGACGATCACGCCCGCATCGCCGCCGGCGCCCTCGAGGCGCACGTTTCCGAGCTCGGAATCGCGGGCGTGATCGTAGAAGAAGAGGCCCTTCCACGCGTCGGCGTCGTCGTGCTCGCCGTGCAGCTTGATCGGTTTCTCCGCGGTGCCGACGGCCTTCAGGCTCGCCTCGCCGTTATAGCCCACGCTCATCTGCTGGTCCTTGGCGAAGACGATGTCGACGCCGGGCTGCAGGGTCAAGGCGCCCTTCTCGTCGACGACGAGCTCGTCGAGCACGCTGTACGGCACGGTCTGCGGCACCCACGTCGCGGCGCTCTTGACCTTGCCGCCGTGGATCTCGATGCGCGCCTCCTTGGCGAAGGTGTTGCCGGCGCCGAGCCCGGCGACCTCGTTCGATGGCAGGGACAGAGCGGGCCGCTCGCCGCCGTCGAGCTGGTTCTTGTCGAACGCCTTGATCTTGCCCTCGCCGGTCAGCGTGACGCCGCCCTTGTTGCCCTTGAAGATCGAGCTCGTGAGCGTCAAGGTGGCGCCGCTG
>Ga0307508_10005354_pt1 | contig 12222 bp, 11 predicted proteins | sample 9_EM_MG_FD_203089 | JGI IMG/M metagenome (GOLD analysis project Ga0307508, IMG submission 203089) | Populus trichocarpa ectomycorrhiza microbial communities from riparian zone in the Pacific Northwest, United States - 9_EM | ecosystem: Host-associated > Plants > Roots > Unclassified | place... | reverse complement strand
CTTGATAAATCCTTTCTCAACCAATGTTGGATGTCCACACTAATTATGTGGCATATCCCCCAAATTGTGGGCGATGAGATGCCCGCTCACTGCGCAGCTAATCTCGATCTTTTGTACAATAGGCTGATTTCATGAGTAATTTTGGTGCTGACGCGAAGCGTATGACTGGCGTTCTGATGTGTCGTGACTGTCAGTTGCTTTAACGTTGTGGAAGAAGCCACATTATTCCAAGCTGTCGAGAGGAGGCCGCGCGGCGTGATGGCTGCCGGCGCCTCCGATATCTGCCGGCGCCGGTCAAGGAGGGCGCGCGATGCAAGGGGAAATGGAAATCCTGGCGCTGAACGCCTTTGATGGCAGCCACGTGTCTGCGATGGATCCGGCGTTACGGGACGCCGTCCAGCGTCGCTTGCGGTCGTTCGGCGCGGCTTCGGTGCTGTTCTATCAGGAGCCGCTGCGGATGGAGCGCGCTGAAGGCATCTGGATGTTCGACGCCGAAGGCCAGCGCTATCTTGATCTCTACAACAATGTACCTTCGGTCGGTCATTCGCATCCGCGTGTTGTTGAAGCCATCAGGCGGCAGGTCGGTCTGCTGAATACCCACACGCGCTATCTCAGCGACCTTGTCGATTGCTATGCGGAGCGCCTGCTTGCGACATTCCCGCCTGATATCGATCAGCTGGTCCTGACTTGCACGGGCAGCGAAGCCAATGACCTCGCGCTGCGGATAGCGAAGGTAGCGACCGGCCGCGCCGGCTTCATCGTCACGGAGACGGCCTATCACGGCAACACCGCTGCGGTGACTGATGCGTCGCCATCGGCTCGCCCGGGGCAGCCCTTGCCTCCCCACGTCCGTACTGTTCCCGCACCGGAAACGTTTCGCGCCGCTATCGGTGATCTCGGCAAAAGCTTTGCTGGCAGTGTTGGTCGAGCCATCGCAGAACTCGAGCAAAGCGGCGTCGGCTTTGCCGGGCTGCTGGTCGATACGATCTTTTCAAGCGATGGAGTCTATGCCGATCCGCCCGGCTTCCTCGCACCCGCCGTCAAGCTCGTTCATGAACGCCGGGGCCTGTTCATTGCCGACGAGGTCCAGCCGGGTTTCGGGCGAACCGGAGCTGCGCTGTGGGGTTTTGCCCGGCATGGCGTCGTGCCTGACATCGTCACCATGGGAAAGCCCATGGGCAACGGCTTCCCGATGGGCGGTGTCGCGACGCGCGCGGCACTGCTCGACCGGTTCGCTGCGGAGACGAAGTATTTCAACACGTTCGGAGGCAACCCGGTGGCTGCGGCGGCCGGGCTCGCCGTGCTCGACGTGATCCGGGACGAGGAACTGGTGGAAAATGCGAACAAGGTCGGCGGTTACCTCATGAACGGGCTGCGCGAGATCGGCAACCGCCACATCCAGATCGGCGATGTGCGCGGCAGCGGATTGTTTATCGGTCTCGAACTCGTCGATGATCGCGACGCGAAGGAGCCGGCACCTGAGATCACAAGCCAGCTCATTAACCGGCTGCGACATCGCGGCATTCTGATCGGCGCGGCCGGTCGGTGGGGCAATACGCTGAAGATACGTCCCCCGCTTTGCTTCAACAAGGACAATGCGGACATGTTCATCGCCGCCTGCGACGAGGTTCTGCGCGAGATTTGTCCGGCCTGATCGTCGTCCAACCCAAAGAGACCCGCAGACCATGGATTCCAGAAGCGTAAAGACCGCCGCAGATGCTCGTTCCCTGGTGGAGGCGCGCGGCTTGTCCCACGTCAAGCTGGGGGTGGTGGATATCGACGGCGTCATTCGCGGAAAGTACCTGGCGCGCGACAAATTCTTCAACGCGCTGGAGCAGGGTTTCAAATTCTGCGACGTCATCTTTGGCTGGGACTCTGCCGACCAGCTCTACGACAAATCCACCTTTACCGGCTGGCACACCGCATTTCCCGACGCGACCGCACGCATCGACCCGGCTACCTGCCGCGAGGTACCGACGGAAGAAAACATGTTATTCTTCCTCGGCGAGTTCGATGGCATGGCTGCCGAGCTATGCCCGCGCCGGCTGCTTCGCCGTGTCGTGGATCGTGCCGCCGCGATGGGTCTTGCGGCTACCGCCGCGGCCGAATTCGAATTCTTCGTGTTCGATGAAACACCCCACAGTATCAGGGAAAAAAGCTACCGCGATCTGAAGAACCTGACGCCAGGCTGGTTCGGTTATTCGATGCTGCGATCGTCCGTCGAGTCGGAGTTTTATCAGGCGCTGCTGAAGCTCTGCGACGACATGGACATGCCGATCGAGGGGCTTCATACCGAAACCGGGCCGGGCGTTCTGGAAGCCGCGATTCATTATACCGATGCGCTCGGAGCGGCCGACCGTGCCGTGATCTTCAAGACGTTCGCCAAGGTCTGGGCGCAGCGCCGGGGCAAGATGATGACCTTCATGGCCAAATGGTCGAATGCCTATCCGGGCCAATCGGGACATCTGCACTTTTCGCTGCGCGATGGCGAAGGCAAGCCGGTGTTTCATGAAGATGGACGACCGGGCAACATGTCGGACACCATGCGCTGGTTTGTCGGCGGCCAGCAGACGTTGATGCCCGAACTACTGGCGATGGTGGCATCCACGGTGAACAGCTACTCGCGCCTGATCCCGGGGTTCTGGGCGCCGACCGACGCCACCTGGGGGATCGAAAACCGGACCTGCGCGCTACGCGTCATTCCCGGTTCGCCATCGAGCCAGCGCGTCGAGTATCGGATCGCCGCCGCCGACATCAATCCCTATGTCGCGATCGCCGCCGCACTGGGTTCGGGTCTTTGGGGAATCGAAAACAGGATCGAACCCGGTGATCCCGTCACCGGTAACGCCTATGACATGAAGCATCCAGCCGCGCGCGCGCTGCCACGCACGCTTTCGGATGCTGCGGACCGGCTTATCGCCTCGCAGGCCGCGCGCAACCTGTTCGGAGATGTCTTCGTCGATCACTATGCCATGACCCGCCACTGGGAGGAGCGAGAATTTCGCAAGGCAATCACCGACTGGGAACTCGCCCGCTATTTCGAAATCATCTGAAGCTGGCGTCCTTCGCCTCAAACCGAGTGGAATCAACGTGAACGATATTGTGTGCATCTCGCCGGTCGACGGCAGCGAGGTCGCCCGCCGTCGCGTAACGACGGACGGTGAAATTGCCAAGACCCTGGCGGCAGCGCGGCAAGCGCAGCTTGAATGGTCGAGGGTGCCGCTCGCCGAGCGAAAAGCAAAGGTGCTCGCATTTCTCGAGATGTTGAAGGCGCAGAACGAGGAGATCGTGCCTGAATTGGCGATGCAGATGGGCCGGCCGGTGCGTTACGGCGGCGAGTTGCGCAGCCTCGAGGAGCGTGTTCGCGTCCTCGTCGAATTGAGCGACGAGGCGCTGGCGCCGACGCTGCCCGCTGGACGTCCCGGCTTCCGGCGCATGATCAAACGCGTGCCGGCTGGCGTCGTGCTGGTGATCGCGCCATGGAACTATCCCTATCTCACGGCTGTCAATGCGGTTATTCCGGCACTTCTGGCAGGCAACGCCGTCATTCTGAAGCATGCCGCCCAGACCTTGCTGGTCGGCGAGCGTTTTCAGTCCGCGATGGACCGGGCCTCCTTGCCGAAGCATCTGTTCACCACGCTGAATCTCGATCATGCGGCCGCTGAGAAGCTGATTGCGTCGCGTTCCATCGACCACGTGAACTTCACCGGCTCGGTCGCCGGCGGCCGCGCGATCGAGCGCGCCGCGGCCGGCACCTTCACCACGCTTGGCCTCGAATTGGGCGGCAAGGATCCGGCTTACGTCAGGCCGGACGCGGACTTTGATTTTGCGGTCGAACAGCTCGTCGACGGCGCTTTCTATAATTCCGGCCAATGCTGCTGTGGCATCGAGCGCATCTATGTGCACGAGCAGGTCTACGGTCGCTTTGTCGACGCGTTTTCCGACCTCTCGTCGCGCTATGAACTCGGAAGCCCGCTGGCGCAGGAAACGACGCTGGGCCCCGTGGCCGCCGTGCGTTTCGCCGACACGGTTCGCGCCCATACGCGCGAAGCCCTCGTGAATGGCGCGCGTCCTCTGATCGACGCCAGGCGCTTTCCCGCCGATTGTGCGGGGACCGCGTATCTGATGCCCCAGGTGCTGGTCGATGTCGATCACACCATGCGGGTGATGATGGAGGAGAGCTTTGGCCCGGTCGTCGGCATCATGAAGGTTGCATCGGATGAGGCGGCGATCGAACTGATGAACGACAGTCCCTACGGCTTGACCGCCTCGGTCTGGACGGCGGATGCTGACGCCGCCGAGCGGATTGGTGACAGCGTCGCCACCGGCACGGTCTTCATGAATCGCTGCGACTATGTCGATCCTTCGCTCGCCTGGACCGGGGTAAAGGACACCGGCCGCGGCGCCAGCATGTCGCGCCTCGGCTTCGAGGCGCTGACCCGTCCCAAATCGTTTCACCTTCGCATCGAACACTGAGAGCACGATATGGCAGTTCAGATCATCGGCGCCTGGAATTTCCCCACACGCGTCATCACCGGTGCGGGGCGTATTGCGGAACTTCCCGAGGCATGCCGGGCCAACGGCATTGCAAGGCCGTTGCTGGTAACCGATCGGGGCCTTGCGGAGACCGACCTGATCGCGGGCATTGTCGGGCGCGTTGGCGACGCTGGAATTCCGATCAGCGTGTTCTCGGATGTGAAAGGCAACCCGACGGAATCGAACCTGTATGCCGGTGTCGCCGCCTTTAGGGCAGGAGGCCATGACGGCGTCGTTGCGGTCGGCGGCGGATCGGCGCTGGACGTCGGCAAGTGCGTGGCCTTCATGGTGGCCCAGTCACGCCCGGTGTGGGATTTCGAGGATATCGGCGATTGGTGGAGCCGTGCCAGTATTGATGGCATAGCTCCGATCATAGCGGTGCCGACGACGGCAGGCACCGGCTCGGAGGTCGGTCGTGCCGGCGTGATCACCCGCGAAGAAACTCATGAGAAGAAGATCATCTTCCATCCCCTGATGATGCCCAGGATCGCGATCGAGGATCCCGAACTGGCCGTCGGGCTTCCACCGTTTCTGACGATGGCGACCGGAATGGACGCGCTCGCCCATTGCTTCGAGGCCTATTGCGTGCAGGCGTTTCATCCGCTGGCCGACGGTGTGGCGCTTGAAGGAATCAAGATCGTCGACAAATATTTGCCGCGCGCGGTCGAGAACGGTCGGGACCTCGAAGCCCGCGCCTATATGTTTGCGGCGGCTTCGATGGGGGCGACGGCGTTTCAGAAGGGCTTGGGCGCGATCCATTCGATCTCGCATCCCGTCGGCGCCCGCTACGACACCCATCACGGCCTGACCAACGGCGTGGTGTTTCCTTACGTCCTCGCCTGCAACAGGATGGCGATCGCTGACAAGATCCCGCACATCGCCCGCGCGCTCGATCTGCCTGGACGCGATTTCGAGGCGGTGCTGGCCTGGATCATCGCATTCCGGCGCAAGCTCGGCGTGCCGCATACGCTGGCGGAGTTGGGTGTGAAGGAAGCGGATGCCGCCAGGATCGCGGCCGATGCGGCGAAGGATCCGACCGCAGGCGCCAATCCGCGGCCATTGACCGAGGCCGAGTTCGAGCAGCTCACATTGGCGGCCATTCGAGGCGATCTGGGAGGCTAGGCGGTGCTGCGGTTGCTTGTGATCATGAAGCAAAACATGGGGCGAACCGAATTGTCGAACTGGATTGCGTATCTGGGGCGGATATGACCGAATTGCACGATCTGATAGCGACCTTCGCGGCGATCGGTTCGACTGGAGACGGCGGAGTCTGTAGGCTGACGGCAACGCCATTTGACAAGGCGGCACGGGATCTTTTCCTTCGCGAGATGAGCAAGCGCGGACTTCTGCCAAGGATAGACCCGATCGGAAACATGTTCGGTGTTGCGGTGCTGATGCCCACATCGACGGATGTCGTGATCACAGGTTCGCACCTCGATTCGCAGCCGACAGGCGGCCGCTATGACGGCGTTTATGGAGTCCTGGCGGGACTCCTCGCCGTGCAGGCGGTGCGGGATCGCGCCCTCAACCATCCGGGCAAGGCGCGGCGAAACCTGGCGGTTGCGAACTGGACCAATGAGGAGGGCGCGCGCTTCCAGCCCAGCCTGACCGGCAGCTCCGTATTTGCCGGGAGCTTGCCGCTGGAACAGGCGTATGCATGCCAGGACGGCGACGGCGTGACACTCGGCGAGGCGCTCGCCGCGATCGGCTATCGCGGCGCATCTGCGCCGGAATTCGAACCGATGCGCTATGTCGAGCTTCATGTGGAGCAGGGCGACCAGCTGGAATGTGCGGCGGCGGATATCGCGGCTGTCTGGGGAGCCTGGATGACGCGGAAGTTGTCGGTGGTGTTCGACGGCGAGGTCTCGCACACGGGACCCACGCCGATGGGCAGGCGCCGCGACGCCATGCGGGCGGCGGCGCGCGCCATCGAAGCGCTTTACGGCGAAGTTGAGCGCGAGAATGCCGGCGCCCATGCCGCGGCCGCGCGAATCAATGTTTTCCCGAACTCGCCCAATGTGGTCGCAGGCCGGGTTCGCGTGTGGTTTGAGGTCCGGCACGAGGATGAAGCGGTGGTGCTTGCGGTCAGCGATCGCTTTCTGGCGCGAATTGAGAAAGAGGCTGCGGCGATTGGCGTCCAGATCGCGATCGTGGCCGATGAGCGAAGGGCTGCGCCGACGCTCGATCGGTCCGGCTTCGACATCGTTCGTGGCGTCGCCAGGGATCTCGGAATGAAGACGTTGGAATTGAAGACCGTCACGGGACATGACGCCTTGGCGATCCAGAAGCGTATTCCGTCGTCTTTGATTTTTGTCCCAAGTCAAGGTGGATTGAGCCACAATCCGCGCGAGTTCACCGCACCGGAGGCACTCGATAAAGGTTACGAGGTTCTGGTGGAAACATTGTGGCGTATGGTTACGGCAGAAGGCCAGCCCAGCCGTTTCGTGCGATGAGCCTGCCGGATCTACGATTGAATAGCGGGCAACCTGGTTTGGTATGCAGGGCGGCGTCAGTCTGGCTGTCGCTTAGGCATGGCGGGTGCAAACGAAGGCGCCGTAACGCGACGCGCGCCGGCTTGTCGAGCCGTAGTTCGCGGACGCGACCCGCCTTCGAGGATCAGGCACCGGATGGCCGCCCTTGGACATGCTAAGACGTGCTGACTCTTAATCATCGGGTCCCAGGTAATGGGCTGTACGAACCGATGTTGGGGATCGGCTCCCAGAGTCGTTTCTCAAAGTGCCTTCATGCTGTTGTGGCAAACGATTGACTGACCAGACCGACCGAGCGAGGGCAAACGAGAAAGCTATTTGGCTGGTCGGCGCGCCGGCAATTTGCCTTTCGCTAGACGCTTGATGGCTATTGTTGTCGATGACCAGACATTGGCGGAACAGGCTTCCGGCCGTAGCTCCAATGGTGGGTTTTGGTCTAAGAAGGTCGAAAATGCATTATCTTTCAACGGGGATTGACTGACACTCTCTCCGCCAGGCCGTAACATATTGATTTTATTACTATATTTTCAGACATTGCCATCTCCGATACCCGGCGCCGTGCCTGCAGGCGCGGGGCAAATGGGCAGCACGAATGCTGATTCCGCTCGATGTCGCCCACCATTCCGGGATGATGTCGCCTGGGGTGACGCGGCCGCTTCTGGCTCCGATACGGTCCCGCCTTCCGGCTTGTGCGAAGGGGGGACCTGGATGCCGACGGAGAGGCTTCCGATGCGCCACGTGCGCGATGTGATGAGATTGAAGGCGGCCGGGATGCCGAGCCGCGAGATCGCCTGGCGGGTCTGTTCGGCGCCCTCGACGATCCGCCGGTTCGAGGCATCGGGGCTGACCTGGCCGTTGCCCGATGACGTCACCGACACAGTGCTGGACGCCCGGCTGTTTGCAAAGGCCGGTAGCGGCAGCCGGCAGGGCCAGCGGCGTCTCACCGAGTCGGACTTGGCGACGGTGCATCGGGAACTCAAACGCAAGCACGTGACGCTGTCGATCGTGAGTACATCGCGGGCGAAGTGACGCCGGATGTCCAGGGCGAACCATATCGAAAAGACTTGACGGTCATATGCTGGTCATCCTACTGGTCTGACCAAGGTCAGATCAACAGGACCCCAGGGATGGAACTCAAGCGGCCCGCCGAAGGAGACAGGGGATTCGAGAAGGTCTTTGCCTTCTTGCGGGAGCGCCTGCTCGCGGGGGCGCTCAAGCCGGGCGACCGCCTGATCTCCGAACGCGAACTCGCAAGCCAGCTTGGCGTCAGCCGACCAATCGTGCGGGAAGCGCTGCGCGCCCTGACCGTGCTCGGGATCGTCGAAATACGCGACCGCGTAGGCGCCGTGGTGACGCGGCCGGACGTTTCGGTCCTCAACGACTTCTTCACCTTCGCGCTGGCCCAGCAGGCGGACATGCTGGACGACGTGATGCAGGCGCGCGTCGCGATCGAATGCCAGGCGATCAGGCTCGCCTGCGAGCGCGCCGGCATTGCCGATTTCGAACGTTTGCAGAGCGCGCTCGCGAAAATCGAAGCGACGATCGACGAGGCCGATGCGGGCGGCATGGCCGACTTCGAATTCCACCGCACGATCGTGCTGGCCTCACGCTCGGAAACGCTGACCGTGCTCCACAATTCGTTGGCGGGCCTCCTGACGCACTCGCATCGCAGCCGCCGCGAGCTCGTGCAGTCGTTTCCCTCGATGAAGACATATCTGGTCGACGACCACAGGCGCATCTTCGAGGCCGTCGTCGCCCGTGATCCGGAACGGGCGGATGCGACACTGCGAAAGCATTTCGAGATCGGCGATGAATACCGCAGGCGCGCTCTGGTCGGCGAGACCGACGGCCGCAAGGCGTCGCGCTGACCGCGACGCAATCGAACAACAAGAAGACGAGAGCGAACAGATGGGACGGGATGGCAAGGGGAATGTCGGCTTCATCGGCATCGGAACGATGGGCCGGGAAATGCTGCGCAACCTGCTGAAGGCCGGACACGCGGTCCGTGCTTTCGATCTCAACGAGGCCGCTGTCGCCGACGCAGTCAAGCAAGGCGCCGCCGGTGCAGAACATCCGGCGGACGCCGCGCGCGACGCCGACATTGTCATCTCGATGCTGCCCGACACGCCGCATGTCGAGGCGGCGGTCTATGGCGAGCAAGGTCTCCTGCAAGCACCGCCTCCCGGCAAACTCATCGTGGACATGAGCACGATCTCGCCGGTTGCCGTCCGCCGCATACACGCGGACTTCAAGCAGGCCGGCGTTAGCTTCATCGACGCGCCGGTCTCAGGCGGGCCGCTCGGCGCAAAGAACGCGGCGCTCTCCATCATGGCTGGCGGCGAGGCGGACGCCTTCGCCAGGGCCGAGCCGTTCTTCCAAGCGATGGGCACCACCATCACCCATGTCGGCGCCAGCGGTGCTGGCCAGACAGTCAAACTCTGCAATCAGCTGATCTGCGGCATCAACATCCAGGCGATCTGCGAGGCACTTGCACTGGGACGCGCTTCGGGTGTCGACCTCAACCTGCTCCGCCGCGTGCTGCTCGGCGGTTCGGCGGCGTCCTGGATGCTCGACAAGCTCGGCCCCGCCATGATCGAGGGCGACGTCGGTGCCGGCTTCCGCATCGACCTGATGCTCAAGGATCTGCGCCTGGTGCAGGAACATGCGCAGGCGCTGAACGTGCCATTGCCCGGGACCGCGCTCGTCACCAGCCAGTACGTCGATGCGCGGGCGCATGACGAAGGCACAAACGGCAATCAGGCCCTGTTCCGCGTCTACGACCGCATGTCCAACCAGATCACCGGCTGATCGAAGCGCGATGGGCATCCAACTCGACTTTCCGGCAGTGTTGGAGCGATGGCCGAGCTTCCTCGCCGGCGCCGCCCTCACGCTGGAGCTTGCGTTGTTTGCGACCGTGCTGGGCGCCCTGTTCGGCACACTCGTCGCCGTCGGCCGCGGTGCCCACCGCGCGCCCATCGCGCGGGCCTGCAAGGTCTATGTCGAGGCGATCCGCAACACGCCGCTGCTGGTCCAGATTTTCCTGGTCTATTTCGGGCTTGCCAGCATCGGACTGAAACTCTCAGCCTTCACCGTCGCCATCGCCGCATTGACGATCAATGTCGGCGCCTACACCGCCGAAATCATGCGCGCCGGCTTCGAAGCGATCCCGCGTGGGCAGATCGAGGCGGCCGAAGGGCTCGCGCTGTCGCGCTTCCAGATCTACTGGCACATCATCCTGCTACCGGCGGTCGAACGGGTCTATCCCGCCCTCACCAGCCAGTTCGTGCTGCTGATGCTGGCCTCGTCGGTCTGTTCGCAGATCTCGGCCGAGGAACTCACGGCGGTCGCCAACTACATCCAGTCGGACACCTATCGGGCCTTCGAGACTTACATCATCGTCGCCGTGCTCTACATCGTCCTGTCGCTGATGATGCGCGCGGGCTTCTGGGGGCTCGGCCTCGTCCTGTTTCCGCGCCGGCGACGGCTCGGCACACCGCTGTGAGGCAGGCCATGGGCGGGCATCTCAACATCAACCATCTGCTCTTCCTCGGCCACGGCGCGCTGTGGACGCTCGGGCTGTCGCTGATCGCGCTGATCGGCGGCGGCATCGCCGGATTCGCGATTGCGCTGGCGCGCATTTCGCCGCTCAAATCCGTCCGCATCGTCAGCGCCACCTATGTTCAGCTCATCCAGGGCACGCCGCTGCTGGTCATTCTCTTCCTCGGCTATTTCGGGCTCGCGGCCATCGGTCTCCGCGTCTCGCCGCTGATTGCCGCCGGCGTCTCGCTCACGCTCTATGTCGCAGCCTATCTCGGCGAGATCTGGCGGGGCTCGATCCAATCCGTGCCGAAGCCGCAATGGGAAGCCGCCGAAGGCCTGGCACTGAGCCGGACCCAGCGGATGACGAAGGTGATCCTGCCGCAGGCAATCCGCATTGCGACGCCTCCGACCGTCGGCTTCATGGTGCAAATCGTCAAAAACACTTCGCTCGCCTCGGTCGTCGGCTTTGTCGAGCTGATGCGCTCGGGCCAGATCGTCAACAACTCGCTGTTCGAACCGTTCGCGATCTACGCGATCATCGCCGTCGTCTATTTCGCCATGTGCTATCCCCTGTCGCTGTTCAGCCAGAGGCTGGAACGGCGCATGGGGCGTGGCAGGATCAACCTCGGTCCGGCCTGACATGCAGCAGAACAACTCTCCCACCACCCCGATCGTGTCGCTCCGCGATGTGCAGAAGAGCTTCGGCTCGCTCAAGGTGCTCGACGGCGTCAGCTTCGCCGTCGAACGCGGCGAGGTTCTCGCGATCATCGGGCGGTCCGGCTCCGGCAAGAGCACCGCGTTGCGCTGCATCGACCGTTTCGAAGAGGTCGACAGCGGCGAGATCGTCGTCTGCGGCCACCGGGTCGATCTTCCCGACGTCGATCTCAGAGCGCTGCGTCAGGACGTCGGCATCGTCTTCCAGAGCTACAATCTGTTTCCGCATCTCACCATCGAGCAGAACATCACGCTGGCGCTTTGCTCGGTGAAGCGCATGGCCGCCGCGCAGGCGAAGGAGCTGGCGCAGAAGGTGCTCGCCCAGGTCGGGCTGGAGGAGAAGCTTCACGCCTATCCGGAGCAGCTGTCAGGCGGTCAGCAGCAGCGCGCCGCGATCGCCCGGTCGCTCGCGATGCAGCCCAAGGTCATGCTGTTCGACGAAGTCACGTCCGCGCTCGATCCCGAACTGACGGCGGAAGTGCTGAAGGTGATCGAAGCGTTGGCCGCTGACGGCATGACCATGGTGATGGTCACCCACGAAATGGGGTTTGCGAAGAGCATCGCCGACCGGATCGTCTTCATGCATCGCGGCAAGGTCCATGAAACCGGGCCAGCCTCGATGCTGGCGGCGCCCAAGACGCCCGAGCTCACGCAGTTCGTCGGCACCGGCAACCTAAAATCATAACAAAAGAGGAGAACCAGGGATGAAGAACAAGCAATTGCTGGGCGCGGCCATCGCGGTGTGTTGCCTCGTCATGATGGGAGCAAAGCCGGCCTTCGCCGACCTGCTCGACGACATCATGCACGCCAAGAAGATCCGCATCTCGACGGATCTCGCCATTCCGCCGTCCGGCATGATGGACAGCAGCATGAAGCCCACCGGCTCCGACGTCGAAGTGGCCGAGCTGCTCGCCAAGGATTGGGGTCTCGAGCTCGAATTCGT
>Ga0307508_10005353_pt1 | contig 12223 bp, 15 predicted proteins | sample 9_EM_MG_FD_203089 | JGI IMG/M metagenome (GOLD analysis project Ga0307508, IMG submission 203089) | Populus trichocarpa ectomycorrhiza microbial communities from riparian zone in the Pacific Northwest, United States - 9_EM | ecosystem: Host-associated > Plants > Roots > Unclassified | place... | reverse complement strand
CGTCGGCGATCGCGGTGCACCGCGGCGCCTGGACGAACCTGGCGCCCGAATTAGCCGCAATGGTGGCCCCGCCGGTGACGGTCTCGGCCGCGCCGGTCGGCCGCCCGGTGGGCATCTGGCGCAAGGGACAGTTAGCCCGGTCACGCGCGAACATGCCGGCCGGGCGGCACCGGCGGCCGGCCGGTACGTTGCCCGCATGACGGTCGTGCACCCGATCAGCCGTGCCTGGCTCACCACCGGCGGCACCGGCGCTCAGAACTACGACGAGTTCGCCGACGACTCCGAGATCACCCGGATCATCGCCGGCAACCCGCACAGCGCCCTCGCGATCGAGATGCCGCACCTGGCGCCCGAGAGCCTCGGCAAGTCGTTCACCGACGCCCTGCCCGACGCGGTGGCCCGGCTCGAGGTCGAGCGCGCCGACGGCGGCTACACCGCGGCCGACCAGGTCGTCGTGCTCTACCGGATCACCGCGCCCGGCGAGCCGGCCGCCTACGGCCTCTGGAGCATGGTCGACACCGACCAGATCTCGGCCAGCGCCGACGAGCCGGGGCTGGTCATCCGCAACGAGGACGTGTTCATCGGCAAGGTGCGCGAGCGGGTGGCCCTCGCCGAGGCGCTGGGCACGCTGCTCTCGCCCGTACTGCTGCTGCAGACCGGCAAGGGTGACGAACTGCACGCGGCCCTCGCCGCGGCGACCGAGGCGGCGGGCCCGCCCGCCGTCACCGACATCGACCAGACCGGTCGCACGCATGCCCTCTGGCCGGTCGGCCCGGGGCCGCTGCTGAACGAGCTGACCGCGCTGGCGGGCGGCGGCGAGTTGGTGGTCGCCGACGGCAACCACCGCAGCCTGGCCGCGCAGACCGGCGGGTTGCCGCGCTTCCTCGCGGTGGTCACCACGCCCGCGTCGGTCGCCATCCAGCCCTACAACCGCCTGGTCGGCGAGCTGCCGATGTCGATCGAGGAGCTGATCTCGCGCCTGCGCGCGGCGGGCGCGGAGGTCACCGAGCTGCCGCGCCCCGCGCTCATCCCGGCCAACGGCAAGATCGAGATGTACGCGCCTGGCGTCACGTTTGCGGTGGGACTGCCGTCCGACCCGACCGGGTCCGCGGTCGACAACCTGGACCACGCGCTGGTCGAACGCGTTCTGCTGCGCGACGTGCTCGGCCTCGACCCGGGGGACAAGCGGATCCACTACGTGGGCGGCGACTACCCCGTCGAGTGGCTGCGCGGCGAGGTCGACGAGGGCCGCTCCGAGCTGGCCGTCCTGATCGCCCCGGTGAGCGTCGAGGACTTCGTCACGGTCAACCTGCGCCGGCAGAAGCTGCCGCGCAAGAGCACCTGGTTCACCCCGAAGGCGCGCGGCGGCCTCGTCCTGGCCCAGCTCGACTGACCGCTGTACCGACGTGGCCCTGAATCCCCAAGTGACGGCGTCGGCTCGGCTTCGCCGGCGCCCGCCTGCCGAACTGCTCGCCGCCGACCCGTACGAGCAGCTGAAGTTCGTCCGGGCGGCGATGGAGGAGTCGAACGACGCCGAGTGCGGGCCGCCGCTGCCGCTTGCCGTGGTCGTCGACGTGGACGCCGACGGGGTGCCCTGCCGGCTCTACGCCACCCGGCCCGAGGCGCCGGTCTTCGTCTACCTGCACGGCGGCGGCTGGTGCTATGGCAGCATCGAGACCGTCGACCGGATGTGCCGCCGGGTCGCCGACCGTTCGGGTTGCGCGGTGCTCTCGGTGGGCTATCGGCTCGCCCCGGAGCACCCCTTCCCCGCCGCCCTCGACGACGCCGCGACCGTGCTCGACTTCCTTCGCAAGTCGGGGGCCGACCTCGGGGTGGACGCCGCCCGGATGGCGATCGGGGGCGACAGCGCCGGCGGCCAGCTCGCCACGGTCACCGCCCGCCGGCAGCGGGACGCGGCCACGCCGCTCGACCACCAGGTGCTGATCTACCCGGCGATCGACCCGCTGACGTCCTCGGCGTCGTTCGACGAGCTCGGCGCGTACGGTCTCGACCGGGCCTCGATGAAGCTGGCCTGGGAGACCTTCGTCCCCGACGCCGCGCAACGGCTGACGCCCGACGTGGCGCCGCTGGCCACGCCCGACCTCGCCGGGATGCCGCCCACCCTGATCATCACCGCGGAGTACGACGCCCTGCGCGACGAGGGCGCCGACTACGCCGACGCGCTGCTGGCCGCGGGCGTCCCGGTGGTGCACACCCGTTACATGGGCGTCAATCACGGTTTCGCCCGCAAACTGGGCACCGTGGACGACGCCCGCGTGGCCGCCGACCAGGTCGCGTCCGCCCTGCGTGCGGCGCTCTGCTTCTGAGGCGGCGCTCCGCCGTACGGCCGCCGGAGGGTTCTGAGAGACTTCGACCATGCGCGTCTACCTGGGTTCCGACCACGCCGGCTTCGAGTTGAAGATGCACCTCGTCAACCACCTGATCAAGCAGGGGCACGACGTCGTGGACGTGGGGCCGCACGTCTACGACCCCGAGGACGACTACCCGGCCTTCTGCCTGCACACCGGCGCCCGGGTGGTGGCCGACGAGGGCTCGTTGGGCATCGTCATCGGCGGTTCCGGCAACGGCGAGCAGATCGCCGCCAACAAGATCGAGGGCGTCCGGGCGGCGCTGGCCTGGCGGGTGGAGATCGCCCAGTTGGCCCGCCAGCACAACGACGCCAACGTGATCAGCCTCGGCGCCCGCGAGCACACCCTGGACGAGGCCACCGCGTTCGTCGACGCGTTCCTGGCCACGCCGTTCTCCGGCAACCCGCGCCACGCCCGCCGCATCCACCAGCTCACCGACTTCGAGCGCACCCGCAAGTTGCCGGACCTGCCCGCGAGCTGACCCGCGGTCAGCGGTTGCGGGGGAGTTCCTCCCGGGGCATCCAGTTGCGCCGGACGATCGCCAGGGTGGCGTCCGCCTCGGCCAGTTGCTCGTCCGTGGGGCGTGCGGCGTCTCGCGCGCGCAGCGCCGCACCCACGCTGACCTGTGACGATCCCGATCCCACCAGGCCGCGCAGCCCCCGCTCCGACTCGCGGTCGTCGCCGCCGGACTCCGCCCCTGACGTGGGCCGGCGGCCGGAGGCAGCTCGGCCGGGCCGCGCCCCGCGCCCCGCGCCGTCCTCCTCGCCCGAATCCGCACCGGCCCCGGCGACGGCGCTGCCGATGCTGGCCGTCTCCACGCTCACCGCCCGGCTTGCGGTGGCCGTAGGGCGCGGATCGGCGGGAACCGGGCGGTCGGGCGCCCGACCCTCGGGCACCTCCGCGACGGGGTCGTCGGCGGGGGGCTCGGCGGGGGGCTCGGCGGCCGCCAGATCGTCGGCGGGCGTTTCTTCGGCTGGCGGCTCGGCGCTCCGGCCGGCCGCCGTCGAGGAGGGACGCAGGCGTCGGCGTCGGCGTTCGGGCTCACCCATGCCGCCGACGGTACCGCCGCGCCGGCCGCCGGGAACACCGCGATCGCATCGAGGCCCGCCGGGGTGCCGGAAATAGCCGTACGGAGTCGTTCGTGGCATCTGCGTAACGGACCGCGTGCATGGGGGCGAACCATTTGTTCGCTCGCTACTCTCGGAAGCGCGGGATCGACTCACCGCCGAGCCGGGAGGACAACGAGATGCCGGAGCAACCGCAGTGGTCGGAGCGGACGCTCGACATGCCGCCACAAGACCCTTGGGCCGATCAGCCCACCGCTCCCGGCCGGTTCTCCGGCCCGGCGCCGGCGGGCGGCCCACCGCCGACCTCCCGGTTCTCCGGTCCAGCGCCCGCCGTCGGCCCACCGCAGACCTCACGGTTCACCCCGGTGGCGCCGTACGAGCCGCCCGCGCCGTTCAGCCGCGGCCGGGCCCAGGTCAACCCGCCGACCGCGCCGGGGCCGTACGCGGAGCACGAGCCGACCGGCACGGGCTGGCCGGGCGCCCCGGAGCCGCCGGCCCGCGCCGGCAACGGCTGGCGCGGCAGCGATCTGCGCCGCGGCGGCGAGTGGACCAGCGCGGCGGTGCTGTTCGCCTTCGTCGGCTGGGGCATCTGGGCCATCTCGGCCGGCGGTTCGCTGACCACCCCGGTGATCGTCTTCCTGGTCACGCTGGGCGTCGCGGCGGGCTTGTTCTGCCTGGCCCGCCTCGTCGGCCACTTCATCCTGGAGCGCTGGCTGGGCCGCACCCGGCGCAGCGCCCGCGGCTCGCACCTGATCACCGCGCTGTTCCTGGTCGGCGTGGGCGTCGCCGACCTGCAGCAGACCAAGTGGGTGATGGACGCCGTGCACTGGGTGCAGGCACTGGGCTGGATCAAGTAACTCAGCCGGCCGGGCGGGGCTCGGAGACGTGCGCGTGCACGATCCGCCAGCCTTCGGCCAGGCGTACCCAGGTCTGCGACTGGCGGCCGAGCACGTCCGAGCCGGGATAGCCGAACAGGGTGGAGACGATCGCGGTGTCCGGGCCGTACGCCTGGACGACCGTGTCCTTGAGCCGGCGGCCCGCCGGCAGCGGTGGCTGCGCCAGCCGCCACCGCCGCTGCTCCGCGAGGCCGACCTGCTGGTCGGCGATGCCGAAGCGGACCGCGCCCTCGGCGAAGAACCCCAGCAGGGCGGGCACGTCGTTGGCCACGAGCGCCCGCTCGTAGGCGTCGAACGCCGCGGCGACCTCGGCGCTCACGTCGGGCTGGTCGAGTTGCACGGCAGGCTCCCTTCGACGGGATGCGGCCCGGCGGGGGAGCGCCGGGCCGCGATCAACTGATGACTCAACGGTTTCGCACCGGTGTGTCGCCGCGGGCGGGAGTCAGGCGACCGGGACGGGCACGCCGCCCTCCGGCGCCTCGCTGAACGTGTTGCCCTCGTATTCGGTGACCTCGTCGGCGTCGGGTTTGCGCGGCTCCGGCTTGGTGAGCGCGACGAGCACGCAGATCACGGCCAGGAACAGGTAGCCGAGCGCTACCGGGCCGTCCGCGTCCCACTGCACCTTCGCGCCGTGGATCAGGCCGATGAACGAGAGCGCCGAGGCCGCTCCGGCGAAGATCGCCGCCTGCCAGAAGCGTTTGTCGATGATGAACGCGACGATCGCCCCCAGCACGAGGCCGGCCAGGATCGCCCCTTCGCCGAGCGTCTTCAGGCCGTCGTAGACCACCCCGGCGCCGGCCAGCGTGCCGATGCCGACCTGGTCGGCGGTGGTGCCGGCGGCGGCCAGGACGTTGTCCATCTGGCCGGTCGCCCACGAGGCGATGTTCGGTATCAGGGCGGCGACGACCGCGGCGGCGTGCGCCTTGGGCGTGGCCTGGAACGCCTGCGCGCCGATCAGCAGGCCGATGTAGAGCAGGATCGGCACGATCGCGGGCGTCGGGAAGATCGTGCCGAGCAGGCCGAACATCCCGAAGAAGCAGAGCAGCGCGATCACCACGCCGGTCGCCATCGAGTAACCGGTGCGGCCGCCGGCCGCCTTCCAGCCCGGGTGGCCCACGTAGACCGCCGGCGGGAACGGGGAGCCGAGGCAGGAGCCGATGATCGCGCCGGCGCCGTCGGCGAGCAGGACGCTGCGCAGGTTGTACCGGTCACCGGCGGTGGCTGCGCTCTCCACGTTGGTCATCGCCTCGGTGAAGTTGTAGACGCCCAGCGGGATTGCCGTGGCGAGCAGGGGCGCCATGTCCTTCAGGCCGTCGATCAGCAGGTTGACCTTCAGGTGCGGGAAGGCGAAGGCGATGTCCTTGGCCGCCGCGGTCACGTCCGGAACGCTCATGGCGCCGCCGATCCAGCCGATCGCCGTGCCGACCAGCAGCGCGGCCAACCCGATCGGGATGTTGTAGGGCAGCTTGACGTCGGTGAGCAGGCCGATCAGCAGCAGGCCGAAGACCGGCAGGGCGATCCACGCCGCACGCCACATGTTGCCGGCCGGGGTCATCGAGATGAACGTGATCGAGATGCCGGCCAGGGTGCCGAGCAGGGCCGCGCGGGGCGTGTACTTGCGGATGTACGGGCCGACGAACGCGCCGATCAGCACGATCACGCCGATGATGAAGGCCCAGGCGATGCCGGCGGTCCAGGCCTGGACCGGGTTCTTGGTCTTCAGGTAGATGGGCAGCATGATCACGAAGATCACGATGAACATGTGCGGGACGCTCGGCCCGTACGGCATCGCCGTGACGTTGCTGCGGTTCTCCTTGGCCGCCAGCCGGCGCGCCAGGAAGGTGTAGTACACGTTGCCGGCGACCAGGGCGATGCCGAGCGCGGGCAGAATCACGCCGAAGACGTCGGAGGCCGGCATCTTGATGACGCCGATGCAGAGGCCGGTGAGGGTGAGGACGTTGACCAGGACGTTGACGCCGAAGCCGAAGAAGGCGTTCGTGTCACCGCGCACCCAGTAGGGCAGCTTGGCGGCTGCGACGGTTGTGCTCATGATTTCTCCTGGAGGGCTGCGATCACTTCGGGGGACTCGGCGACCCAGCCGAAGATCCCGCCCTGGGCGGCGATCATCTGCAGGCCGACACGCTGGAACTCGGGGAAGTAGGAGCCGACGCAGTCGGCCAGCACGAGGCACTCGTAGCCGCGGTCGTTGGCCTCCCGGACCGTGGTGTGCACGCACACCTCGGTCGTGACGCCGGCGACCAGCAGCGACTTGATGCCGTCCTTGTCGAGCAGTTCCTGCAGCTCGGTCGCGTAGAACGCGCCCTTGCCCGGCTTGTCGACGACCGCCTCGCCCTCGATCGGCTGCAGCTCGTCGATGATGTCGTGGCCGTACTCGCCGCGGATGAGGATGCGGCCCTTCGGCCCGGGGTCGCCGATCCGCTTGCTCGGGGCGCCGCGTAGCAGCTTTGCCGGCGGGCAGTCGGACAGGTCGGGCAGGTGGCCCTCGCGGGTGTGGATGAGCGTCAGCCCGGCCGCCCGCCAGTGCGCCATCAGGGCCGCGAGCGGCTCGATCGTGCGGCGCAGCTGGGAGACGTCGTTGCCGAGGCTTTCCCCGAAGCCGCCGGGCTCGAGGAAGTCGCGCTGCATGTCGATGACGACCAGCGCGGTGCTGTCCGGGTCGAAGGAGAAGGAATTGGGAAGGGCGTCGACAGTGGGCATTTTCAGACCGCCTTTGTCTTTGGGGGGCGGTTAGGAGAGATCCGTTGCCGCGATCACGTCGTCCGAGGTGGCGACGCAGCCGAAGACGCCGCCCTGCATGGTGACCATGTGCAGTGCGGCCGTGTGGTTGGAAGGGTCGGTGGCTCCCGTGCAGTCGCTGAGAATCAGGCACTCGTATCCGCGGTCGTTCGCCTCCCGCATGGTGGTGTGCACACAGACATCCGTGGTGATGCCCGTCAAGATCAAATGCGTGATGCCGTGCGTACGCAGGACCAGGTCGAGGTTGGTCGCGTAGAAGGCGCCCTTGCCCGGCTTGTCGACCACGACCTCGCCGGCGACCGGCGCGACCTCGGGCACGATCTCCCAGCCGGGCTCGCCCTTGATCAGGATCCGGCCGCACGGGCCCGGGCCGCCGATCTCGGCGCCGATCTGCGCCGAGCGCCAGCGCTTGTTGGCCGGCAGGTCGGACAGGTCCGGGTCGTGGCCCTCGCGCGTGTGGATGACGAGCATGCCCAGCTCGCGGGCGTGTGCCAGGAGCCGGGCCGTGGCCGGCAGCCCGGCGCGGGTCAGCGCGATGTCGTAGCCCATCGCGTCGACGTATCCGCCCGGCCCGCAAAAGTCGGTCTGCCAGTCGATGCAGATCAGCGCCGTCCGGGTCACCGGCACGGAGCCGTCGTAGGGCCAGAGATAGGGGTTGGCCTTGACCGGCCCGATCGTTGCGGTCATGAGTGCAGTCCTCCCAGGCGGTAGTTCCGCCAGCCGCCGCTGGCGGTGATGTCCAGGGCGCCGTCCGCCGCGTAGGCCTCGCAGAGGAAGCCGGTGGCCTCGGTGCCGTCGTCCAGCGCGACCCGCCCCAGCGACAGCGGGGCCGCGATGCCGGCGAGCAGGCTGCCGACCGTGGCGGCCGGCAGCTGCCAGAGCTCGATCTCTATCGACTCCCCGTCGGCCGCCCGGACCAGGCCGGGCGCGCCGGACGGCAGGTGGTACAGGCGGTAGCAGCGCGCTGTGCGGGCGACGCCGACCAGGGTGCCGCCGCGGTCGAGCAGCTCGCCGTTGCGCGGCTCGCCGCTGAGGTGCAGCCCGACGACCGCGATCGTCATGGTGTCGTCGGCGGGCAGCGAGCGGGCCAGGAGCAGGAGGGTCTCGTCGCTGAAGGCCGGGCCGAAGAGGGTGAGCGAGGCGGGCCGCCCGTCCGCGGTGAAGCCGTTCGGCACGGTCACGGCGGCGAGGTCGAGCAGGTTGGCGAACTGGGTGTACCGGCCGAGGATCAGGTTGCGCCCGATCGGATCCTCGGCGATCTCGGCCCGCGTGTAGGTGGTGCCGACCGTCGGCAGCACCAGCACGTCGATCTCGTCCCAGAGCCGGTCGGCCGCGGCGCGCAGCTCGCGCAGGCGATGCTGCCCGCGGAAGGCGTCGGCGGCGGTGAAGGCGAGCCCGCTCTCCAGCACGGTCCGGGTCACCGGCAGCACGGATTCGGGGTGCCCGTGCAGGAAGTCGCCGAGGTCGGCGAGGCGCTCGGCCACCCACGGCCCGCGGTAGAGCAGGTCGCCGGCCTCCAGCAGCGCGCCGATGTCGACGGCCAAGTCACCGGCGAACCGCGCGTACGCCTTCTCCTGCCCCGCGTCCCCGAAGAAATCGAGGCTCTCCGCGACCCCGATCCGCGGCTCGGCGATCAGCGGCCGGGCGCCCTCGCGACCCCACGGATCCTCCGGTACGCGACCCCGCGCGACCCGCATGACCCGGTCCGCGGTGGCCGTGTCCGGCGCGAACACCGAGACGCAGTCCAGCGACCGGCAGGCCGGCACCACCCCGAGGGTGCTGAGCAGCCCGCGGGTCGGCTTGACCCCGACGATCCCGTTGAGCGCGGCCGGCACCCGCCCCGACCCGGCCGTGTCGGTGCCGAGCGCGAAGGCGACGGTCCCGCCGGCCACCGCCACCGCGGAGCCGGAGCTCGACCCGCCCGAGATCAGCCCGCCGCCGAAGACGCTCTCCGGCGAGCCGTACGGCGACCGTGTTCCGGTCAACCCCGTGGCGAACTGGTCCAGGTTCGTCTTGCCCACGACGATCGCCCCGGCGTCGACGAGTCGCCGGACGACGGGCGCGCTGCGCTCCGGCGCGTACGCGAAGTCCGGGCAGGCGGCGGTGGTCGGCAGCCCGGCCACGTCGATGTTGTCCTTGACCGCGAAGAGCATCCCGGCCAGCGGCAGCCCAGGGTCGATCTCGTCGGCCCGGGCGTGCAGCTCGTCCGCGGTGAAGGTGCTGATCCAGACACCCTCCGCGGCCGGCTTGCCGAGAAACTCGTCGACGACCTTGTGCGCATCCACATCGTCGATTGTCGACAATCCTGTTTCCGGCAATGCCGCGGTTTGTAACGACGCCGTTTCCCCGCGTGATCTAGGTCAAATAGGTGCGCGCGCCGTGTCCGTTGAGCTCCGACATGATGCGGTTCGTGTCGCCCTGCTCGATCGCGGCCAGGAGCCGCTCGTGCCGGTGCACGCCGTTCTCGGCCCGGTCGATCTCCGCCTCGCGCCGCATGTTCACCGCCATGTACAGCTGGATCCGCACGAGGATCGACTCGTACAGCCCGACCAGCTGCCGGTTGCCGCCGAGCGCGACCACCTCGACGTGGAAGCGGCGGTGCGCGTTCGCCAACTCGAGACGGTCGTCGGCCTCGGTCGCCTTGCGCATCACCTCGATCGCGGCGCGCAGGCCGGTCAGGTCGGGGCTCGCCGGCATCGACCCGACCGCGTACCGCTCCAGGACGTCGCGAACCTCGTAGAGCTCGCGTACGTCGTCGTCGGAGAGCGTGGCCACCCGCGCCCCGCGCCGCGGGATGTGCTCGACCAGCCCTTGCTGGGCCAGCAGCCGCATCGCCTCGCGCAGGGGCGCCCGGCTGATCCCGAGCCGGCGGGTCAGCTGCTCCTCGACCAGGCGCTCGCCCGGATCTGTCCGCCCGCTGAGGATGTCCCGCCGGAGGCGGTCCATGGCGAGCTCGACGAGGCTGTACGTCTCCAGCTCTTCGCCGCTCACGCGGGCAAGTGTGCCAGCACGGTCCCACCGCGGCGTCGCCGAGGTTGCGTCGTCGCGCGGCGGCTCAGCCTTCGTCGCCCCGGCCGGCGCCGTCGGGGTCCTCGCCGGGCCGGTCGGGACCCTCGCCGGGCCGGTCGGCGGGCGGCGCCGGACGGTCGCGCCCGCGGATGCTCGGCCACACCGCCACGGCGATCATCACGGCGCCGACGACGATCAGCGCCGTCCAGAGCACAGTCATTGGCGGAGACTAACGCCCGCCGCCGGGGTGCGGTCTCCGGTCGCGCGCCGCTGCGGTCCGGGACTCCGACGAGGCCCGGACCGGCGCGGACCTCACTCGTTGAAGTTCTTGCCCGTCTCGAGCACGGTCTTGAGGTCGCTGAGGATCCAGGCCCAGCCGCCACCCGCGCCCCCGTCCCCGGTACCGGCGACCATGGCGGCCGTGGCCGGCGCGCCGGCCAGTTGGTGGGTCACGGTGAGCTTGCAGACGCCGGGCTGGGTCGTGGCATCCTCGATCTCGTAGATCAGCGTGGTGAACGGCTCTGCGGCAGTTGTCGGATCCATCAGCATCCGCCAGGTCTGCACGAGCCGCCGCGGCGGCTCGGCCTCGACGACCTCGCCGTCGAGGATCGTGTCCGGCATCTCGAACCCGTTCGCGGTGGCGAAGTCCTTCATGCCCGGGTTGGCCGTGGCGTGGTAGGAACCGCCCGGCTTGAGCTCGAAGAAGCTCGGCGCCGCGTACCCGTACCGCGCGTTCCACTCGGGGTCGGTGATCGCCGCCCAGATCCGCTCGGGCGACGTCTTGATCCAGACGCGGTAGACCTGCGTGGTCACAGTCTCGGTAGTCATCGTTCCTCTTCCTCCAGCGCGTGCTTGAGATCGACAAGCGCGATCACGTTGTGCTCGGTGTATTTGTCGATCCATCGGTCGTAAATCAGGCGAATCGGCACGGGATTGAGGAAATGCAGCTTCTCCCGCCCCGACCGGCGCGCGACGACGAGACCCGCCTCCTCCAGCACCTTCAAGTGCTTGGCGACGCCGAATCGCGTCATTTCCAGCTCGGACTCCAGCTCGGTGAGCGTGCGGCCGTCACGCGCGAAGAGCAGGTCGAGCAGGAAGCGACGGCTCGGATCGGCCAAGGCTTTGAAAACCCGGTCGTCGTCCGTCATGACGCTAAGTTATGTGACCTCCAGGTCACATGTCAACCCCATGAAGCAGTACGCGCCGAAACCGCGCCTCCACCGCAAGGCGCCCGTCCCGTGCCCTTCGGGCGCCGTACGCGCCCCGGCTCAGCGCCGGCGCCGCACCAGGCGGCGAAGCTGGATGATCCGAGCCGCGGCCACCGCCATCGCGATGATCGCCCCGCCCACGCCGGCCATCAGCAGGGCCAGCGCCGTTGGGATGAGGCCGTGCATCCAGAGGAACTCGATCCGCACGGGTGCCGTGTTCTGCCCGATGAACACGATCAGGAGGATCACCACGACCACGCCGGCCCAGACGCCGAGCCAGGCCGCGCTGATCCGGGTGAACGGCATCCTCGCGGGCGCCTCGGGCGCACCACGCCCGAACGGCGGCACTGGTTCGGATCCGTCCGCCGGTTCGGTCCTGCCCGTTGGGCCGGTCCCGTCAGCCCGCTCGACCGTGCCCGCTGGTCCGGTTCCGTGCTTCGGCACGACCGTGCCCGCCGGCCTGGCCGCGTCCGCCGATTCGACCGCGTCCGCCGACTCGACCGCGTCCAGTGGTTCGGGCGGCCGCGGTGGCAGCTCCTCGATCGGCTCCTGACGCGGGAGTCGCCGGTCCGGCGGGTCCGGTCGGGGCCGGTCTTCCAAGGGCGGGTTCATAACACTCGGTTTCCCAGCGTGAGCGCGGTTCAACCCCCTGGTGAGTATGCGCTCCGCACATGCCCGCTCACCCAGATCGCCCGATTTAAGGATCACGTAATAGACGGGCATCGAAGACGGACGTTATGTTGGCCGCCGGACACGCTGGAACCCTTCAAATATCTGGAAGCGCTCCAAGGCATGCCGGCCTCAGCACTTCCGGCGTCGGAGTTTCTTCCCTTCGGTCGGTGAGGACGGCGCAGCGCCGGGTGGCGGCCCGGCGCTGCGTCCTACGGCCACGGCCGCTCGCCGCGATATCACCTCAG
>Ga0307508_10005351_pt1 | contig 12225 bp, 13 predicted proteins | sample 9_EM_MG_FD_203089 | JGI IMG/M metagenome (GOLD analysis project Ga0307508, IMG submission 203089) | Populus trichocarpa ectomycorrhiza microbial communities from riparian zone in the Pacific Northwest, United States - 9_EM | ecosystem: Host-associated > Plants > Roots > Unclassified | place... | reverse complement strand
TCAGAGCTCGCCCCAGCCTGTGACTTTCACTCATGAAATCTCACTCGGCCTCAATCCTCAGATTGAGTCCGGCTAGTCATACTAATTGCATGTCTTGGGGTGTCACCAGCGCGCTGGGTGTAACAACTTACTCCACTCGCTCGATCGTGCCCGCCCTTCCACGATGGTTCCGTCCCCTGCTTCAAGGGCTTGCACCACTATGTCGATGCAGGGTGAGGTAATTAAACGTCCGCAAAATACCTAACCTCGCCACTCTCAATCCTACATGTCATCGTTCTCCACGTTGCCATCATGCCAGCCGCCGTCGTACTCGTCACATCCCATTGCACACCTTTCGGCTGTTTCTGATACACTCAGAGCTGCGCTAAACAAATCAGAAAGGTCGCCAGCATACTCGTCACGTCTTACACGCCATCGTACTCCTCGCATGGTACTCACCATTGTACTTGTGGCGACTTACTCGCGATCGTACTTGATGCCAGCGTCCTGACCGCCATCCCCCTCATCAGTATTATACTCGCAGTATCTTACTTGTCATCACACTCGTCTCATCGTATGGCACAACATCCCGCTGTTTCAGACACTCTGAGAGCTGTGCTAATGTCCCGAAGATCACCAACATAGTCGTTGCAGTTTACTCGCGGTCGTAGTCGCCGGCATGGTCCTGCCTGCCATCCTCCTTATCGACATCTACCCGTCACGTCTTACTCGCCATCATACTCGCCGCATCTTACTCGCTGTCATTCTTGACGGCTGGGTCGTGCCTGCCATCGTCCTCCTCGTCTCCATCATACCCGTCGCATCTTGCTTGCCCTCGTACTCGCCGCCAGGGTACTGACCACCATTGTCCTCATCGACAGCATACTTGCAGTATTTCACTCGTCATCATAATCGTCTTGTCGTATGGCACTACATCCCACTGTTTCTGACATACTGAGAGCTGCGCTTACATCCCGAAGATCACCAACGTAGTCGCCGCATCTTACTCGCTGTCGTAGTCGCCAGCATGGCCACCACCTTACCGACATCTACCCGTCACGTCTTACACGCCATCGTACTCGCCGCATCTTACTCGCTGTCGTTCTTGCCAGCTGCGCCATGCCCACCATCCTCCTCATCGACATCTACCCGTCACGTCTTGCTTGCCCTCGTACTCGCCGTCAGGGTACTGACCACCACTCTCCGACACCGCACTCACGGCATCTGACTTGTCATCATAATTGTCTCGTCGTATGCCACAACATTCCGCTGTTTCTGACACTCTGAGAGCTGCGCTTACATCCCAAAGATCACCAACATGGTCATCGCAGCTAACTCGCTGTCGCAGTCGCCGGCATGGTCGTGCCTGCCATCCTCCTTATCGACATCTACCCGTCATGTCTTACTCGCCATCGTACTTGCCGCCAGGGTACTGACCACCATTGTCCTCATCGACAGCTTGCTCGCAGTATCTCACATGTCATCATAATCGTATTGTCGTATGGCACACCATTCCACTGCTTCGGAGACTCGGAGAGCTGCGCTTACATCCCGAAGATCACCAACATGGTCATCGCAGCTAACTCGCTGTCGCAGTTGGCGGCATGGTCGTGCCTGCCATCCTTCTTATCGACATCTACGCGTCACGTCGTACTCGCCATTGTACTTGCCGTCAGGGTACTGATCACCGTTGTCCTCATCGACAGCGTGCTCGCAGTATCTCACTTGTCATCATAATCGTCTCGTCGTAAGGCACACCATTCCACTGCTTCTGACACTCTGAGAGCTGCGTTTACATCCCGAAGATCGCCAACATAGTCGTCGTAGTTTACTTGCTGTCGTAGTCGCCGGCATGGTCATGCCCGCCATCCTCTTTATCGCCATCTACCCATCACGTCTTACTCGCTATCGTACTTGCAGTCAGGGTATTGACCACCATTGTCCTCATCGTCAGCGTGCCCGCAGTATCTCACTCGTCATCATAATCGTCTCGTCGTATGGCACAACATCCCACTGTTTCTGACACTCTGAGAACTGCGCTTACTTCCCAAAGATCGCCAACATAGTCGTCGCGGTTTACTCGCTGTCGTAGTCGCCGGCATGGTCGTGCCCGCCATCCTCCTTATCAACTTCTACCCGTCACGTCTTACTCGCCATTGTACTCGCCGCATCTTACTCGCTGTCATTCTTGCCAGCTGGGTCGTGCCCAGCATCCTCCTGATCGACATCTACCAGTCACGTCTTACTCACAATCGTACTTGCCGCCAGGGTACTGACCACCATTGTCCTCATCGACAGCGTGCTCGCAGTATCTCACCTGTCATCATAATCGTCTCATCGTATGGTATAACATCCCACTGTTTCTGACACTCCGAGAACTGCGCTTACTTCCCAAAGATCGCCAACATAGTCGTCGCATCTTACTCGCTGTCGTAGTCACCGGCATGGCCAGCACCTTATTGACATCTAACCGTCACGTCGTACTCGCCATCGTACTCGTCGCATCTTACTCACTGTCGTAGTCGCCAGCATGGTCCTGCCTGCCATCCTCCTTGTCGACATCCCGTCACGTCTTAATCGCCATCGCACCCGCCGCATCTTACTTGCTGTCGTAATTGCCACCTGGGTCCTGCCCACCATCCCTCTCATTGGCATCATACGTGTCTTGCTCGCCATCATACTCGCTACCAGGGTACTGACCACCATTCTCCTCATCGACAGCATACTCGCAGTATCACTGTTAGCATCATATTTGTCTCGTCGTATGGCACAACATCCCGCTGTTTCTGATACTCTCAGAGCTGCGCTTACATCCCAAAGATGGCCAACATAGTCATCGCAGCTAACTCGCTGTCGCAGTCGCCGGCATGGTCATGCCCGCCATCCTCCTCATCGGCATCATACCTGTCGCAGCTTACTCGCCATCGTGCATGCCACCTTGGTCTTGCCCGCCATCCACCTTATCGTCATGTACCCGCCGCATCTTACTCGCTGTCGTAGTCGCCGGCATGGCCACCTCCTCATCGACATCATACACGTCGCGGCTTACTCACCATCGTACTTGCCACCTGGGTGCAGACCACCATCCTCATCGACATTGTGCTTGATGCGTCTTACTCGGCATCGTACTCGTCTGGTTGTATTGTGCAACTTCCCATTGTTTCCGACACAGAGCTGTGCTAACAACATCATGCTCGCCAACATACTCGTCGCGTCTTGCTAGCTCGCGTACTCGACGGTTTATACTTGTCAGCTTCCAACCGTTGACACTTGTATAGGTGAGGTTAGCACGTTAAGAACAGCGTATGCAGGCCGCGATACTTGCGTGCGATAAACACGGCGGTTGGTGCAGAGTTGGACACTGTGGTGCGTGCGGTGCTGGGTGCTCGCGCTGGGTGTTTTGTGAGATAGAGTATATAGCTGTATGTTAGATATAATGAATACAACTGGAGTAAGTCGCTACCCCTAGAATGCGGATGTGATACAAGGCTTCGCTGCGATTTTCAGTGCTGTGACAGCTGCGTATGAATGCAGTCACATTGATAGCTGTGTCTGGATGCCTGGTACCGTGATAGGCATCGTCCAGTCTCTGTTCGCTATGCCATTCTTCATCCAGATGACGCTTGCTGCGTCCAGATGGCAGATGCCCTGACACTCCTTGTCCGGAAGGCATATGCTGTGAGAGTTGCGTCCGAACGCAGTCGCCTAGACAGCTGCGTCTAGAAGACAAATGCCCTGACACTCCTCGTCCGGAAGGCATATGCCGTGGCAGTTGCATCTGAATGCAGTTGCCTTGACAGCTGCATCCAGAAGGCAACTGCCCTGACATTCCTCGTCCGGAAGGCATATGCCGTGGCAGCTGCGTCCGAACGCAGTCGCCTTGCCAGCTGCGTCCAGACGCATGGTGCCGTGGCGAACTGCGTCTGAGTGCAGGGTGCCATGGCAAGCGGCGTCCGAGTTAAGCAGGTTGCGTCCGATACGTCTAGAGCATCTAGTGCGTCCGGACGCTCTGGACGCAATTTTTTTTTTTCCTGATGCATAGCTTGACACTTGTCCGGAAGAAATATGCGCTGACGCTGTGCGTCTGGAAGGCAAAATGCACTGGCACTCGTCATCCGGAAGGCATATGCCGTGGCAGGTGTCGTCCGGATGCCACATACCTTGACACTCATCATCTGGAAGAAATATGCCTTGACACTCTGCGTCCGGAAGGCAAAATGCCGTGGTGTGTGTCGTCTGGAAGAAATACGCCCTGACACTCATCGTCTGAAAAGCACATGCCGTGGCGTGCGTCGTCCGGACGCCACATTGCGTGGCACTCGTTGTCTGGAAGAAATACGCCCTGACACTCGTTATCTGGAAGAAATATGCGTTGACATGCTGCGTCTGGAAGGTATTTGCCCGGACACTCGCTGACCAGAAGGCACATGCCGTGGTGTGCGTTGTCCGGACGCCACATGCCTTGACGCTTGTCGACACAAAGTAATGGCGCTGCTTTGACAATCATCGCCCGTAAGTCAACAGCGGTGCCCATCTTTGTCTAGTACGCATACGCACGGCCGGCACGCATTGGAAGCAGCATGTGCACTGGCAAACGCAGTCCAGAAGTATATGCGGTGGCACGCATCGATAGATATGCCTTGCCGCAGCCTGTCCAGAAGGAAAATGCCGTGACACTCGTCGTCTGCAAGAAATATACCTTGACACTCCGCGTCCGGAAGGCATATGCCCTGGCACTCGCCGTCCGGAAAGCACATGCCGTGGCGTGTGTCGTCCGGACGCCACATGCCTTGACACTTGTCGTCTGGAAGAAATATGCCCTGATACTCTGCGTCTGGAAGGCAAAATACCATGGCGCACGTCATCCGGAAGGCATATATCCTGGCACTCGTCGTCCAGAAAGCACATGCTGTGGCGTGCGCCGTCTGGAAGAAATACGCCCTTACACATGGCGTCTGGAAGGCAAAATGCCCGGGCACTCGTCATCCAGAAGGCATATGCTGTGGCGTACGTCGTCGGGACGCCATATGCCTTGACACTCGTCGTCCGGAAGAAATATGCACTGACACTTTACGTCTGGAAGGCAACATGGCGTGGCGTGCGTCGTCTGGAAGAAATACGCCCTGACACTCATGGTCTGAAAAGCACATGCCGTGGCATGCATTGTCCGGATGCCACATGCCGTGACCCTCGTTGTTTGGAAGAAATACGTGCTGACACTCGTTGTCTGGAAGAAATTTGCCTTGACACGCTACGTCTGGAATGCATTTGCCCTGACACTCGCCGACCGGAAGGCACATGCCATGGCATGCGCCGTCTGGAAGAAATACGCCCTGACACTCGTTGTCCGAAAAGCACATGCTGTGGCGTGCGTCATCCGGACGCCACATGCCGTGACACTCGTCGTCTGGAAGAAATATGCCCTGACACTCAGCATCTGGAAGGCATATGCCCTGGTGCTCGCCGTCCGGAAAGCACATGCCGTGGCGTGCGTCATCTGGACGCCACATGCCTTGACACTTGTCATCTGGAAGAAATATGCCCTGACACTCAGCATCTGGAAGGCATATGCCCTGGTGCTCGACGTCCGAAAAGCACATGCCGTGGCGTGCGTGGTCCGGATGCCTCATGCTTGACACTCGTCGACAGAAAGAAAAGGCGATGCTTTGACAATCGTCGCCCGGAAGGCTACTGCGGTTCCCATCTTTGTCTAGTACACATACGCACGGCCGGCACTGGGAGCAGCATGTGCCCTCGCAAGCGCGATCTGGAAGTATATGCGGTGGCACCCGTCGATTGATATGCCTTGCCACACAGTGTCCAGAATGCAAATGCCTTGACATTCCGTGTCTGGAAGGCGAAATGCCCTGGCACTCGTTGTCCGAAAAGCACATGCCGTGGCGTGCGTCGTTTAGAAGAAATACACCCTGACACTCGTTGTCTGGAAGAAATATGCCTAGACACTTATCGTCTGGAAGAAAAATGCCTTGACACTCGGCGCCTGGATGGCAAATGCCCTGGCCCTCATCTTCTGGAAGAAATATACCTTGACACTCTGCGTCTGGAAGGCAAATGCCCTAGCACTCGTCATCCGGAAGGTATTTGCCCTGGCAGGCGTCGTCCGGACGCCATATGCCTTGACACTCGGCGTCTGGATGGCAAATGCCCTGGCACTTGTCGTCTGGAAGAAATATGCCCTGACACTCTGCGTCTGGAAGGCAAAATGCCCTGGCACTAGTCGTCCGGTAGGCATGTGCCCTTGCACTCGTCCTCCCATTTGCCGTGACTCACTGCATCTGTAAAATAAATGCTTTGACACTCATCGTCTGGCCGGACGATGCTCTCAGTGTGGTGGATACTCTATTCTCAAGTGATTTTATGATCCCCATAGGCGGTGACTATATCGTCACTGGAGTTCGAATCCAAAAAAAGTACGCAGTTGAATGTAAGCCCGCAATTGTATGTGCAGTGGTTCAGTCACGTGCTCTTGTAACACCGACAGGGATCTCACGTGTGATTAAGCAGAAGTAGGCTGGTGAAATGGGTCTGAGTACATCAATCCACGTATCTACGTCTTGGACTGTCTGAATGAAAGTGCTATTGTATTGTTTGTTCCCTTTCACGTTTCTGAAACGTCGAAGACACAAACACTAAGGTTCTACAATATTCTCCGGCTGCAATACTGATATCTTACCTATATAATCCCTTTCCGCTGCCTTTATAAGCGTATCAACCAACCGAATCAAACCCTTCCACTGTTCCACCGCACCAAACCGTTCCACCACATCAAACCCTTCCACCGCTAGACGCTGCAACCAACTATCTACGCACAAACACCTCCAGCAGTGCTTTCCACTGTAAACCGAGCGAATCACAGTCAAACGCTAAGATGGGCCCCAAGCGCGACCCCAACACTCCGACCAAAACCCACTGGATATTTGAGCAGCTTCCCTTCGTCGACACGAGGGCGAGGTCGCTCTATGCGGAGCAGATCCGCGCACTGATCCGCCTCAGCGGATTAAACGGTGTCAAGGATTCAAACAGCCTGAGCCTTCAATACTACATCCTTTTTGTGGATGAGACAACTATGAAGCACTTAGCGCAGTTCCAGCAGATGTGTAGGCACTGCAATGATCGGGAAGGGGAACACCACGAGTGGTGGGGTGCCTTCCGAGCGTTCCTACGGGATTGTTTCGACAAGACACGTGCGCAGCCAAATGCCGGCGCTGCGCAGGCACCAGCAGCTATCGGCAACGTGGATGGTGATGGACTGCTGCTGGTGGGCCCATGCACACCAGGCGGCGGGGATGGCGGGGATGGCGGTGAAGGACGCGCGAAGCGGAGCGGCCGCAGGAGAGGTATGGAGGAGGGAGAAGGGGAGGGGGAGCCGGTGAGATTGTTCCCACTACAACCATCTCTCGTACTCCCACCAGCTGCAGGAGGGAAGGGAACGTTGAAATTCCTTGGGCGACAGCACCTCACCAACATCCCTGCCCTCAGTATCCTGGCTCTCTTCGATGCAGTGAAGGGATTCTGCATGAAGCACGAGCCATGCGCCATGTACGGATGCCTTCTGGAACTGCAGCAGTATTCCGCCGCAAGGGACAAAACGGCACTGGCTGAGGTGGAGCAGATGGCAAGAATATCACGAGGCACGTACAAGCTATCACAGCAGGACACGGCGCAGCTTTGGAGCGACAACACGGTGCGGACATTCTTCTTGCTGTCGACATACACGCCTCTCTGGGTCTTGGTAATCCTCCGTCGTGATCCGGCAAGTGGCAGGGGTGAAACCCCTCCTCGTGAGGCGCAGACAACGTTTGACGTCGTAGGACGTGGTATCCGCACCACCTAATTACCGAATGGCGGCGTCCAGACCAACGCCGATCTCCTAGTGTCCATCAATGTTATCGGCTGCCAAAAGGCCCAGCTCGACTGCCGATCCCGCCGCCTCAAGTTTTTAGCCGGTGAGCTAGGCTTCCACAATTTCTGCTACCCGCGTGAAGCGGACTACGTTCCTGGAATGTCGGAAGACGCTCACCGAGCGAAGAAGTGGCAGAGAAGCTTCAGCACAGACCCCATTGCTGAGGGGCGCAAGGGCGTCGGCAGCGACAGCAGCAACGGCAGCAACGGCAGCAACAGCCACTCCCAGAGAAATCGCCCAAGGACCTCTGGTAGCCCACCTCGTGCGGTTGAGGTTCCCAGTGTCGGCAGCGATGGCCACTCCCAGAGAAAGCACCCAAGGACCTCTGGTAGCCCACCTCGTGCAACTGAGGTTCCCGCACGGGAGCCATTGACACCGAGACGTCAAATTGTCATCCCCGGTATGTCGTGGTTCACCAGGGCGCATCGCGCTGCTATGATTGATGAAGGAGAGGACGGAGGTTTTGGCGAGGCCGGGTCAGGAAAAGGGCAGCCAGAATGATAGAGGCTGCGGAATCGGATTTTCATGAGTGCAATTGCAGGTTCGGTTGGGCTTTCCGCATTTCAGTTTATGTTCTGTATTTCTATCATGAGGTGTGTGTATTTTGCTGTCGGTGCGTAATACGGAAACCCCTTGTCACGTCGCTTCCGGCCCTTCACAAATGCCTTCCCTTTCGCCCACTGCCGTATTTACTGCAGGCTCTGTACCCCGTATCAACCACTCCAGGAAGGCCATCTGCTTTGCTGTGCCACCGTATCAACCACTCCACGAAGGTCGTCTGCTTTGCCCTGCACCGCAATTATTCCGGGGATAAGATCGCCTGAGTTTGAAGTCGTCAGTTCTACTGCCTATTTATTGACATTGTGTTTACTGGAGGCTCCGGAACCACCGTATCAACCACTCAAGGTCATCTACTTTGCTCTGCACCACGGTTATAATCGCCTGAGTTTGAAGTCGTCAGTATCTATCACCGAGAAACTGTATCCCGCATTGCCTTGCTTATTCGCTGATATCGTATCTATTGCAGGTGTCTGTAGTCTCCTGTGCCACCGTATCAATCACTCCACGAAGGTCGTCCGCTTCCCCTCGTAACGCGCCCGTCAATCCTCATCATGTCCGAGACACCGCGGCGCGAGTCGAAGAAACGGAGGGTAGAGAAGACACAGAAAACTCCAACGTCGGGGCAGACCGAGGCACAGAAAACTCCGACTTCTTGGCAGCCAGGACGCCCTGCATTGCCTGCAGTACCCACGGCCAAGCGGACAAGGACTTCTTCCTCCGAAAACAACCGGACGAGGAATGCCAGGGTGACAAACGGCATCCGTGGAGCAGTATCGGGGGCCGTACAAGTCAAAGCAACACCGGACGTAGCGACTCCGGATACCACATCGGATTCTGTAAGCAACCCCAGTATCACCTCCTCCACAATGAGGCGGCGGGCTGTGCAAAGTCCTCGTCCCGATTCGTCGGTATCATACAGAAGAGTTTACACGGCTCCAACACCCTCAGAAGTGCTTGCGGCGGCGTCCAGGACACCCAGTGGCACGCGAAGTGTCATGCACAAAAATAGTTTGTCGCTGGCATTTGTGCTCAACACGGTTAAGAGGCTACTGGAGCAGCACACCTTGAAGTATCAGCCGTTTCTTCCGGAAGACGAACTTCTACGCGTGAGTCGTGAACACCATCCTAGGCGTGGCCTTCACCTTGCTGAAACTCAATCTAGCAAATAGATATATTGTGGTCACGAGTATGCGCAGATACGGGTACCCATGTCAAGTTCAGCGTTCCCCAGAAATCGAACATTGCAGCAGTAATGACTTCCTTCCCCAAAGTATAGTTTGCAGCTTTTAACGCCACATTGTATCCAGCTCAAGAATACCCTGACTGGTACACAATCACACATGATTGACAAGGCACGTTCGAGCATTAGCGAACTTTATCGCTTACACGAGTTTCTCAACGATGCCGAACGATTAGTCACCATCAATGATTTGCTTGAGCGCAACACCTTTGCCGTGAGAGATTCTGATCGTGTAGCACACGGGGTATGTAGTTCCTAGCGTTCCTGGCGTATTCGCACAATTCTCAGCGGTGCTTACTGGTTTCCTAGCGACAGGCAAGCTACTTTCTTGCAGGACAAATCTCCCAGTTTCTCTACATCAAGTACTTCAAGAGAACCCGGGATCGCAATCCTGGGCTTTACAATTGGATAATTGAGAGACCTCCCCCTTCGTTGATCGTTTTCGCAACCACAGCATTGCATCACGTGCTGCGCGAATGCCAGAACAACAACGGTGTGATGACAGTCAGGGCCGCCAGTGCCAAAAAACCACATTGGATGTACACATTCAATATGACAAATGACGGCCGTAAGTTGGCATTGGACACTCGGGGAACAGTGCTAACAACATTTCAAGCGGTATATACAAAGTTGATGAATACGTGGAACGAGCTGCTAGCAGCATACCAGAAAAAGTGACTACGACGATCACCGCGGAGCTGCGTAAGCATGTCATCAATGCAAAACCCACGATTGGCACTCTGCCAGTGCTGCACGACACGTCTCCCGAGGAAATCGATGCTGACATGATGTCGGCACTGATCGCGAAGCCCTTACCGGTGGTGCCTTCATATCAGCAGAAGTAGGTTCCGCTGGCAGTCAACGAAAAATTGATTGACGCCGAGGATGGCATTATTGTCAAGATCCTGCCTCGACTTCTCCGTGGGGCTCAACAGGCAACGTAGGCTGGGGTTTGTGTTGCCGGCGGTCCTACTCGCGCTTCCGGCGTACTCACACTTCCGGCGTACTTACATGCTCTTTGTGGACTCATTGTTCTCACGCCTTGCGTGGGCTCGTTGTTCTCGCGGTATCCGTCACGCCCGGCGTGGTCTCTTCGCGGCTCTTCTCACACGCCTTGCGTTGGTTCATTGTTCTCACATGCCTTGCATGGACTCGTTGTTCTCGCGGTATCCGTCACGCCCGGCGTGGTCTCTTCACGGCTCTTCTCACAAGCCTTGCGTGGGTTCGTTGTTCTCACACGCTATGCGTGGGCTCGTTCATCAGGAAAAAAAAAAATTGCGTCCTTAGCGTCTGGACGCACTATACCCTCTGGACGTCTCAGACGCAACCTGCTTAACTCGGACGCAGATCGCCACGGCACCGTGCGTCCGGATGCAGTATGCCATGGCATTTGCTTACCGGACGGAGCATGGCAGGGCATTTTCGTTCTGGACGCACGGTGTCAGGGCATTTTCCTTCTGGACGCAGCCGTGTCAGGGCATTTTCCTTCTGGACGCAGCCGTGTCAGGGCATTTTCCTTCTGGACGCAGCCGTGTCAGGGCAAATGGCATCCGGACGACGCGTGTCATGGCACCATGGTTGCGCTGGCTGTCAAGGCATGGAACATCGCAGCAAATACTCGCGTCGCATTCACAAACACGCAGCGGGTTCCAGGCATAGTGACTCAGTCCAGTTCTATTCTCTATATCTAATGTACATCTATATATGCTACTACCACACTTCGCGTTTCCAGCACAAGCACCCAGCGTCACATCCATCGCCGCTGTTTTTGACGCGCGTAGCATTGCTGAGTGTCGGAAACAAAGGAAAGTTGGCAAATACGACACGACGCGATGAGCCCGACGCGATGAGCCCGACGCGATGAGCACGACGCGATGAACACGACGCGATGAGCACGACGCGATGAGCACGACGCGATGAGCACGACGACTATGAGGAGGATGGCAATGAGGACGCCGGCGGCGTGGACGATAGCGAGTAGGACACGGCAAGTATGAGAGCGAGTAAGACGTGACGAGTATGGGAGCGAGTAGGACGCGGCGAGGACGATAGCGAGTAAGACGCGGCGAGGACGATAGCGAGTACGACGCGGCGAGTATGATGGCGAGCTTTATGGCATGGTTAGCACAGCTCTCAGAGTGACAGAGACACCGGGAAGTTGTAGAATACACAGTGACGAGTCGATGTCAATGAGGGTGCCGGCGGTGAGGACGATAGCTAGTAGGAGGCGGCGACCACGATGGCGAGCTTTGTGGCATGGTAGGACGACGACGAGTATCTAGGACGAGGTGAAAGGAGAAGAAAAAAGGGGTCTAGGAGTGATGAGGACGCCGAACCTTGCGCAAGCGCAAGTGTTGGTAATGGCTTGGCACTTTGCATTGACATCATACACGCCGCGTCCTACTCGCTATCTATCGTTCTCGCTGCCAGCAATATCATTGACATCATACTCGTCACATCGTATTGTACCAGCTCCCACCGCTGTTCCTGTCACTCGGAGAGCTGTGCTAACCATGCCACA